>ERZ773075.957-NODE-957-length-17464-cov-73.2887_pt1 | contig 17464 bp, 17 predicted proteins | sample MGYA00580614_ERZ773075 | MGnify/ENA primary metagenome ERZ773075 (study PRJEB29015, sample SAMEA2738021) | human oral metagenome | biome: human oral; feature: human-associated habitat; material: dental | place: China | collected 2043 ... | reverse complement strand
GCCGCGCTCGTGAGTATCATCGCGAACCCAATCGTGGGCAGATTCGTCGCCTCAGCATCGCCTCGAGTGCTTATCGGCATCGGTATCGTGGCTGTCGTTGCCGCACTGCTTGTTCTCGGCTGGTCGACCAGCATCTGGCAGGTCGGTGTTGGCATGGGCATTCTAGGACTTTCGTCGGCGATGCTGCTCGCCCCGGCCACCACGCTCATAAGCGAACAAGGATTTCGATCGACCCCTCCGACGCTTGGCGGTTCATTCGCGCTTTATAACCTCGCGTACGCAGCAGGCTTGGCTGTTGGGCCGCTAATGACCGGGTTTGGTGTCCAACAGACCGGCTTTACCGCCGCTATGGTAATTGCTGCTGTCGTGCTTTCAATACTTGGCGGCGTAGCTCTCACTAGGCTTCCCGGCCTCCAGAACGTTGCTGTTAACGAGGATGGTCGTGCCTAATCGCAGGGCTCTCGAGCGTACCCTCGCTCAAATCGATGGGCATCGATGAGCGGGGGTGCGCCTCGTACAGACAGCTCACAGGCACCTACCAGCTCGGTAGCATTCAACTAGCTATTGGCCACGTTTAGGTCGATCCCTACGTTCCACCATCACGTATGCGAGTTATCCTCGACCCTGATACGGCGAGGCTACCTGCTTGACCTGACCAATGATGTGATCGGACGGTGAGCGGTCGCCGACTTTCTGACGCGCCGGTTCTCCGAGATTGCCCACCGCGTAATACCAAAACCCTCCGGAACTGGTAATAGTGGATTGGTCAGCATCGGCCAGCCAGGCCAGGAAATCCTCGAACGTACCAGTGTCATCGCCTCAGACCGCATCGAAGCACGAATCGATGAAGCTTATTCATGGGGTGTAGGCGAAGATGAGTCCGGTGACGGCTTGTATTGTGGTTTCGAAGGTGTTGTAGGGGCGGCGGTAATCGGTGTGGAGAACACGCCAGGTTGTGAGGTTCGCGATGACACATTCGATGAGGTAGCGGACACGGTTGATGGTCGTGTTGTTTCTCCTGTCGGTGTTGGTGGGTTCACCATGGGCGGGTTTCTTCGCGGGGGTGCTCATTCCCAATCCGATGTAGCCTTTGAGGTCTATTCACGGCCCTTCCCAAGTGTGCACTGACTAGGGGTTTTTCTGGCTGGCGCGCCGTCTGTGAATAAGCCTTTTTGTCTCCGATATGACTTTGGCCATTGAGGGTTGTGAGGAATTCGGATTCCTTGATGGCCTTTGCGTCATGCACGCTACCCGGCAGGGGTGGGCAGATCCAGGCGAGGTGTCCGGCTAGGGTGCAGGCCACTTGCAGGTTCACTCCTGTGGTGTGGTGTGTGCCTGAGTACAGTTCGGGACGCTTCGACCATGACCAGCAGGACATCAAGGGTGCCATCGATGATGAGGCTTATTCACAGCCTTCCTCAAGTGCGCCCTGACTAGGGGTTTTACTGGCCGCCACGCTGTCTGTGAATAAGCCTCATGGGGTCCTTGCGTATGAGGTCTCGCTGCCTGACACGTGCTGAACAGCCACTCAGGAGCAGGCAGGCGCACAGGATCAAGGTGGTGACCGTCGTTGCGGTTCGGTGGTGCATCATTGCCTCCCGGTGGGGGATGATGCTGACACTACCCAGGAGGACCCTCCGGTTGGAGGAGTTTGGAAAGAAAACCTCCAGAAGGCAACATGTGGGCTCGACACGGGCTGCTCGCCCAAGGGGCTGCGTTCCCGGATCAACCAGCCTGGGGAAGGGTTCTGGCCTAACCAGTTCGTCACCTCGAGCGTCGCTCCGGTTTCCTCGGGCCTTGTGGGAAGGTAGACGCCATGGGTTTCGAGCGACCGGCGGTGATGCGTTTCGACCTTCCCTTCCAGGCTGATGCCCCGTCCCTGTTGTCGGATGCCATCGGGATCACCGGGTTGATGGAGCGCCGCGCCGCCAGCCATGGCATCGACGTGACCGTGTTGGACAGCGCCGACGACCGGTTGCTGCGTGCCGGGGTGGTGCTGGCGCATCGGGTGCTCGGCGGGCTGGGGGACTGGTACCTCGCCGCTCCCGCGTGGGCTCCGCATCTGCCCGCCGAACGGATCGTTCCCATGGGGGCCACCGCTGAGTTGCCCCAGGAGTTCGCCGACCTCACCCGACCGTTGGTGCGCCGCGCCGTGCTCGGACCGGTGGCCGCGCTGGAATGCCAGCGGGTCGAATACCTTCTGCGGGGACCCGACGGCCCCCTGGGAAGTATCCGTGACGAACGGGTCACGGTGCGTCGCGGAGGCATGGCGACGGCCCGCTACCGGGAGGCCACCCTCACCCCCACCGACCTGCTCGGCAGACACCAGCTGGAGCACGTGCTGGCCGCGCTGGACGCGGTCTCCGCGACCGCCGTCGACGAATTCCCAAGCCTTCAGCAGCGCCTCGGCCCGCCCGCCACCGGTGGCACCGACTTCCCGACCCCCGGTCCGCTGAATCGCGGAGCAACCATGGAGGCGTTCGTGACGGGGTTGTTCGCTGCCGACCTGCAAGGTCTCGTCCGGGCGCAGTACCGCGACGAGGAAGCCATCACGGATGCCCTCCAGGAGTTCCGGGGGCACGTGCGGGGGTTGGCGAACGTTCTCGACCCCGAGTGGCGGCAGGCCGTGGAATCCGCCGTCGAGAAGGCCGCCACGCCCCGGCAGGCGGCCCTCGACGTGACGGACCCGCTGGTGACTGCGGTGCGCGCTCCGCGGCTCGGCGACGTCTCCGCAGAACCCGCGGCGACGCTGCTGCTGAAACGCGCCCAGCAGGGCGCCTACATCCTGGCCGACCGCTGCCGGTCGCTGACCGCCGACTCTCCCGACTCCGACTGGCGGGCCGCGCTGGCGGCGGCCGAGCAGATCCACGCCTGTGGGTTGGTGGCGGTGCGGCTGCACGGCAAACCGGGAACCAAGCTGCTGAACACCATCACGCAGGTTGCCCGCGACCTGCGGGACTGCGTCGCGGACGTCGACCCCCCGGATCTGGAGGGCCTCACTCCGGCGGAGGCCTTCGAACGAGGCCGGGAAGCGGAACGAGGCCACCAGCGGGTGCTCGCTGCCCGCGCCGGTTTCGTCGCCGATTGGCCCGAGCGGGTCGTCAAGGTTCGCAAACTACTGGCTAAGGTGCGCAGATGAGCACTTCCACGACCACCCCCGGTTTGTTCGTCGTCTTCGAAGGCGGCGACGGGGTGGGCAAGTCCACCCAGGTGGTGGAACTCGTTTCCCGGCTTCGGAACCGCCGCATCGAACCCGTCGTGACGCGACAGCCGGGCGGTACTCCGATCGGCGAGAAGCTGCGCGAACTGCTGCTGGACCCCGGTCACCCGGAGTTGACCGCCCGCACCGAGGCGCTGGTCTATGCCGCAGACAAGGCCCAGCACGTCGAGGAGGTGATCCTTCCCGCCCTGGCACAAGGCAAGGTGGTGGTGTGCGACCGCTACGTCGATTCGATGATCGCTTACCAGGGGGCGGGTCGGGTGCTCGATCTCGCCGAGGTGGAGCAGGTGGCGCGCTGGGCGACGGGCGGGCTGCGACCAGACCTGACCGTGCTGCTCGATATCGACCCCGCCGAAGCGGTTGCGAACATCCGGCAGCAGGACCGGCTGGAGGCCGCAGGCCTTGACTTCCACCGTCGCGCCCGCGAGCGCTTCCTCCGGCTGGCCGGCGAGGACCCGGAACGTTACCTCGTGCTGGGCGCCCGCGAGTCGCGGAAGAACATCGCTGAAAAGGTCGCGGAGAAGGTGCTCGCTCTGCTCGGGTGAGCCGGGTTGTTCGTTTCTCGCGATCCGGGTCGACCAGCTTGGGAAAAGAGGTTCTTCGTCGGTGGGGGATGGCAGGATGAGCACGTGAGCGTGTGGGACGAACTCGTGAGTCAGGACAGGGCCGTTGAGACGCTGCGACGTGCGGTGGCGGGCGGCAGACACGCCATGACCCATGCATGGTTGTTCGTCGGACCGCCCGGGTCGGGGCGTTCCAACGCGGCACGGGCGTTCGCAGCCGCCCTGCAGTGCCGCGATGGCGGTTGCGGGCGCTGCAACGACTGCCGCACATCGCTGTCCGGTGCCCATCCGGATGTGACCCTGCTGCGCACCGAACAGCTCAGCATCGGCGTCGATGAGATGCGACAGCTGGTTTCCAGAGCCAATGTCGCACCCGTGAACCGCCGCTGGCAGGTGGTCGTGATCGAGGACGCGGACCGCGTCACCGAACGCGGCGCCGATGCGCTGCTGAAAGCCCTCGAGGAGCCCGCCCCGAAAACCGTGTGGCTGCTGTGTGCCCCCAGCGCCGACGATGTGATCGTCACCATACGTTCCCGTTGCCGGGAACTGCGGCTGGTCACCCCACCGATCGAGGAGGTGGCGAAACTGCTGGTCCGCCGCGACGGCGTGGACGAGGTGATGGCCCAGTACTGTGCCCGCGCCGCCCAGGGGCATGTCGGTCGCGCCCGGGCCTTGGCGTTGAACGAGGAGGCCAGGAAACGGCGTCACGAGATCTTGTCGCTGCCCGCCCGGCTCAATACCCTCACCGATTGTCTGTTGGCAGCCGAATCCCTCGTCGCATCCGCGTCCGAGGAGGCTGGGCAGCTCACCGCAGATCTCGATGCCCGGGAGATGACGGAGCTTCAAACGGCGTTGGGAATGGGCACCAAACGCGTCAAGGCGCGTGGGATTCAGGGAGCCATCAAGGAACTGGAGGACCAGCAGAAGGCCCGGGCGAAACGTTTCCAGCGCGACGCCCTGGACCGGGTGCTCACCGAACTGACCGGCTACTACCGTGACGTTCTCGCCTGCCAGACCGCCCCTGGTGTGTCGTTCGTGAACGCAGACATCGCCGACGAGATCACGGCCTTTGCTGGACGCACCAGGCCGGAGCAAACAGTGCGCGCCCTCGACGCTCTGCTGGAGGCCCGAAAGGCCCTCGAGGGCAACGTGGCGCCCCAGCTGGCCCTCGAAGCGATGTTGCTGGGGCTGGGGCGGGCCTCACATCGTTGACAAGGGCCGGGGAAGGTTCAAAACCGGGCGCGCCTCAATCGCGCTCGCCGGGTGCGGTGAGAACATGGGCTCAAGCGTTGACTGATTCAGGAGGGTTCATGTCTTCACGTGACGCAGGTGACTGGGTGCGGCAGGGCACGCCCCGCGGCGCCGACTGGGAGGATGAGCAGAGCGAGTACGGCACCGCCTTGGATCCCGCCGAGTGGGACGATCACGCCGCCGAGCAGTCGGTACCCGTCGAGAGCCCGAATCCCAGGCCCCGTCCGGCCACCCGTGCTGCCGGAGCGCAGGATTTCTCCAGCGCACCGACGCCGCAACCCACGACCCCTGAGGCGCGGGAGAAGGCTGTCAGGTCGGAGCCCATCGCATCACACGCCCCCGACATCTCCTTCCAGGCTGCAACACCACCCGCGCCCACGGAGGACGAAGAAGCCAACGAACCCACGATGGTTTCTGGGCTGAGGATGCCCGAGCCCCGGGACCCGGATCCGAGGCCGGCTCCGTCGTTTATCTCGACGCAGGAACCCGCTGACCCCGAGAACGAGGAGACCTTCGCGCGACCCTTGGGTGTGCCGCAGCCGGAACAGGCTTTCCCGCAGCGCGTGGAACCCATCACGTCGCAGCAACCCGGGACGGTTTCGAACCAGCTGAACATCGACGCATGGCCCCTCGAGATGCCCGAGGAACAGGAGGAACCTGCTCCGAAGAAGAGGGAACTGACGCTGGAGCAGCGTCTCGGGGGAGAGAGCGTGCGGGAGGTTCCCGAGGAGTCCGTGGAAACCCCGCGGCCCCGCCCGGAACAGGTTCCCCCGCAGTATCCCGACCCAGCCGTCACCCAGCGTTTCGAGCGCGTGAAGGAGCAACCCACCCAGCCAGCCGCTGACCCCGTCGCGTCTCAACCTGACGAGGTTTCCTCGGCGACGTCCCCGGGGTTGTTCCGCGGTGATGCGTCCAGTGAGTCCGACACCACCGAGGAAACGGACACACACTCCGAGGCGACCGCGGTGATGCAGACGCCCCCGCAGGAGGTCCCCACCCCGATCCCGGCTCCCACGCCCATTCCCGTCGCGGAGCAGGAGGAGGAACGTCGCCGCCAGGAGAAGCTGGAAGCAGAACGCGCAGCCCGCAACGAAAAGCTCGGGGTGGTCGAGACCTCCCCGAAGAATGCCTCGCGGGCGCTCGTACAGAAACCTCGGCGCACGACCGATGGTCCGCTGGGCAGCCTCGGGTTGTTCTTCCTGCGCCTCATCACCGCCGCGATCCTGACGGTCCTGGCCTACCAGGGACTCACCAACGTTGACGGCGCCACCGAGGCCCTGAGTCGCACTCATCTTCTGGAACCCCGAATGGTGGTGTGGATCGGGGGCTTCCTGTTGGCCGCCATGGCGTTGTTGCTGGTGATTGGCCTGTTGCAGCGGGTCGTCGGGGTTGTGCTGTTGGTGATGGCGATCTGCTCCCTGGCGTTCATTCGCTGGGGTGCGTTCAGTCCTTTCCTGCCAGGGCTCGATGGTTTCCTCGGTGATCGTGACCTCCTGCTGGGGGCCGTCGCGTTGTTGCTGATCTGTCTCGGCGGCGGTGGCTGGAGCATTGATGCCGCGTTCAGGCATTCCCGCGAAGCGGCGAAGGAAAACGCTGATCAGTAGCGATCCGGCCGCATCCAGCGTGGAGAAAGTGGAAGCTGGTTGCAGTCGACCTGTGAGCGTCAGTGACCAGGTCGTGGTGAAACCCGCCGGGCGGGCCGGGCAGCAGACGTGGTCGCTGTCCGGCCCATCTGATCAGCAGGTCGGAGGGGCTGTCTCAGCAGCCGTGTTTGTTGTGGTTGGTGGGGCAGGGTGCCAGCGCGGTCGGGGTGCCGGTCGGGTTCGGTGACGGCGATGGTGAGGGCGCGCTGTGGCGCCTCCCGTTGGGAATGTTGACTGCGAATGCTTCGATCACACTCGTGTGTACCTGGGAGGAGAGGTCCATCTCGATGGTTCCTTGCTGTCCTAACCCGTTCCACAGGATCACCCAGTGTGCGGTCGCGGTGATCGTGTAGTCCCCGCGTTGGTGGTAGACATATCCGCATGTCGGTGATGGTTTGTCCTCCTCCTGCCATGGGAGGTGTTCCATTCCCTTGTCGCACACTTTGGTGTCTCCGTTGCCCATCTCCCAGGTCACCTTCGTCACCGCCGCAGTGGCTGTGATCGCATACCCTGCCTCGGTCACGGTTTTGGTGATCGGCCCCCACGTAGCAGGACCCGGATCCCTGATCCACATCCAGTTATGCCACCCCACATAGTTATGCCCTGTAGGCAGCTTCTCTAACGGGTCAGGCCACAACCCAATCTCCGGAGCACGAAGATCCATTCGCTCCACCGCAACCCTTGCCAACACCACAGGCTCCGGCGCACCCGCAGGAACACTGGGCTCATCGCTAGGAGGAGTGGGTAGACCGGGAAAATATCTGGCGCAGGTCCCATCAGGCTTGTAGAGCCCGCACTGGTCCGAAGAACGGTGTTGACCAACCGAACCCCGCCCAGACTTCCCGGGCCGCCCGGGTTTCCCGGGCTGCCCACCAGACCCAGGAGCCCTCACCTCAATCGTGCAGGCGCCAGAGTATCTGTCTCTTTGGGCACATCGAATATTGCCGTCTGCGCGGGCCAGCTGTGGAGACAGACCGGCTTCTGCCAACAGACACACCACAACAACAGCGATGACCATGAGGCGTTTCATTTCGGACACCCCGGAGCCGAGTCGTTCGTGGCATCCCCGAACTTCCACCCCTCCTCGGTTTTAACCACAGTCACATTCCACTGCAAATACCGCGGTCGCTGCGACGAAATGACCACCGATTTCCCGGTCGCCGAATCGATCACATCAACCTTCCCTGCATCCGTGCACATCTGCACATCCACCGTCCGCACGCCATCAACCTCGACCGGCTCCGACGCACCCGTGATGTGAACAACCGTGACCCCCGTCTTTACATGCCCTTTCCTGCGATACTCCGCAAGAAGACTTTCCTGTGTTTCTTGGGTCTGTCCCGTGGTGATGTCCTTCAAAGGCTGAGGATCAGCATCAGGGTTGCTGAAGAGCTCATCAGTAATATGTATGAACTCGATGACGGTATTGGCTGCCTCCAGTTGCTCCGGGGTGAAGGTCTCCGACGGCTGCGGCCCCGACGGCGTCACCGACTTCGACGGCCGCGAAGACGACACCTCAGAAGACGGCGATTCGGAAGACGGCGACGAAGAAACAGGACTCCCCGACCCCGACACACCACCCCCCGGGTTAGACGACCCCCCGCTGCACGACACCAGCACCGAGATCACCGCCGCGACCACACCGACGCGACACGCCACCATCCGACTCATCACACAACACCTCCATTGGTGCCACAAATCCCGAAAGCGGCACCTCCGCCCGGGATTCCACCGACACTAGAACCACACACCACCCCCCGGAGACAACAAAGGGAAACTCTGACCAAAAGTTAAGGACCCGACGAGGTCGGTGAGCAGGTCCTGACTCTCAGCGGGGCGGGAAGGGCTGTGGGTGTTGTGTAGCGTGTCGGTGCCTGCGGTTACTCTGGTGGTCATGCCCAGAGTCATGGCCGTCACCTTCGAGCAGTACGGTCGTCTGCACTATCTCGATCCGGACGGTGGTGACTACCGCGTCGGTGACCACGTGCTCTACCCGACCGACGACGGTGCGGAGGTGGCCTGTGTGGTGTGGGCTCCGGAGGAGACGATGGTGGAGGCGCCGCTGCCGAAATGCGCGGGACGTGCCACCGAGGCCGATCTGGAACGCGATGAGGTCAACCGGGAACACCGTCGCAGGATCCGTGAGATCGCGGTCGAGAGGATCACCGCCCACGGGTTGCCCATGAAGGTGATGGCGACCGACTACATAGATTCCTCGAAGGAATACGACAAGCTGGCGGTGATCTACTTCACCGCTCCGGGTAGGGTGGATTTTCGGGCCCTGATCGGCGACCTGGCCCGTGCCGTCGGGGCGCGTATCGACCTGCGGCAGATAGCCTCTCGCGACACCGCCAGACTGGCCGGGGGCGTTGGCATGTGTGGCCGGGAGCTGTGCTGCACCCTGTTCCTCGACGATGTGGAACCCGTGTCCATGCGGTTGGCGCGCAGCCAGAACCTGACGGCGAACCCTCTTCAGATCCAGGGGGTTTGTGGGAAACTGCTGTGCTGTCTCGCGTTCGAGCATCCGCTCTACGTCGACTTCCTGAACCAAGCGCCGCCGATCGGTGCGCGGGTCACCATCCCGGAAGGTCCGGGACGGGTGGTCGGGCACGTGGTGCCTGCAGGTGAGGTGGCGGTGCGGACCACCGATGGTGTGAGACGTTGTCCGCTGGCGCATGTCTGTGTCAGCAAAAAGAACCGAGGGGCGCGCCACGTCGCCCCAGAGGAGGAAAGCTGATGCGCAGAGGGATTGTCTGGTTCCAGGGAATGCTGATCTTTCTCGCGATTGTTCTCGTGGTGGTCTTCTTCGCCAGCGGGATGTTGTCCCCGGGAAAGCAGCAGGAGAGGGAGAAACCGACGGGTGAGTCGTCAACCCAGCCGGCTCCCGCTGTCGGCGATCAGAAACCCGGGGTGCCCGCGATTCCTGTCTCCGATCACGAGACATGGCCGCAGGAACCGGTCGAGAACCCCGATCGCCAGCTCGACGTCAAGGCGTCCAACCCCGCGGTGCAGCTCCCAGCCGCCCTCGGAGACGACCTGACCCCCTACTGGCAGCAGTCCTTGAGTTGGCAGCCCTGCGGCAAAGCCATATGCGCCACCATGAAGGTGCCCCTGGACTGGGACAATCCCGGCAAGGCTGCGCTGGACATCAAGATCACGAAGGTGGCCTCCGAGAACCCGACGAAAGGACCGTTGTTCGTCAATCCCGGTGGCCCCGGCGTGGAGGCGGGATCGTTCACCACGACCCTGGGACGTGACAGGTGGAAGGGATACGACATCGTCGCGTGGGATCCGCGCGGTTCCGGGGAATCCACCCACGTGCAGTGCGGAACCACGGAACAAACCGATGCGGCCTACAGCGCGGACGGCACCCCGGACGACGAGGCGGAGAAGGCTGCTCTCAACGACTCCTGGGCAGCCTTCGCCCGGGAATGCCGGGAGGCTTCCGGTGAGCTTCTGGATCACCTCACCACCATCGAGAACGTCCGCGACCTCGACCTGCTGCGTTTCCTCATGGGTGCGGAGAAACTCAACTACGTGGGGGTCAGCTACGGCACCTTCATCGGTTCGATGTACGCGGAACTGTTTCCGGAGCACACGGGGCGCCTGGTGCTGGATTCGGCTGTCGACATCACCAACGAGGGGGAGGTGTTCCAGGCCGAGGGGTTCGAGACGGCCCTCGGGCTCTACGCGGACTGGTGTGCGGGCGAAGAATCCTGCTCCCTCGGGAACTCGCGCGACGAGGTGACCTCCCGCATCAACTCCTTCCTGCACGGGCTCGACGCCAACCCGCTCAAGGTCGAGGACCGGCAGGTGACGCAGGGTCAGGGAGCGATCGGCATCGCTTTGTATCTCTATTCGGGGGAGGAGGCCTACCCGTTGCTCACCCGCACCATTGAGGCGGCAATGAACGGCAAGGGCAAGGCCCTCCTCAAAGCGAACGACGACCTGACGGGCCGCCGGGCAAACGGATGGGAAACCTCGGCCTACGCCTTCCCGGCCATCCGCTGCGTAGACCAGCCGGACGCGGGGGTGGCCGCCACCGATGACATACGGAAGAAGATGGCCGAGAAGGCCCCGGTGTTTGGCAGCAACATGGGTACGGAACTGGTCTGCGAACGCTGGACCGCCAATTCCGCACCCAACCTGAAACTGACCGGCAAGGGCGCGGCACCGATTCTGGTGGTCGGGTCGACGGGTGATTCCGCGACCCCCTACCAGCTGGCCGTCAGCATGGCGAAGCAGCTCGAATCCGGGCATCTGCTCACCTACGACGGTCCCGGTCATGGTGCCGTGACGGCGGGCAACGCGTGTGTCGACGAGACGATCACCGCTTATCTTCAGGAGGGCACCCTCCCCGAGGACGGCAAGACCTGCAGCTGAGAATGCGCATTGCCGACGGGCACGGACGAGTTCCGTGTCTCCGGGTCTACCCTTGGGACATGTCTGCGACAAGCCGGTTCATCGATCGCATCTGGCCTCCTGCCTGGCTCTACTCCACGTACGAGGCCCAAGTGATCAAACGGCTGGATCGCTCCGCCATGCCACGGCACGTCGCGGTACTGGCGGACGGCAACCGTCGGTGGGCACGGCTCAACGCACCCGGTCAGCCCCTTGTCGCGGGGTATCGCGCAGGGGCCGTGAAGCTGCAGCAGTTCGTCGAATGGTGCGATGACATCGGAATACCTGTCATCACGTTGTGGGTGTTGAGCACCGACAACCTCGACCGATCCGCCGCGGATGAGCTGGAACCGCTGCTGGAGGTCATCGACGAACTGGTGGTGGCGCTGGCCGACACGGGGCGGTGGCGGGTGCAGGCGGTCGGTGATCTCGACCTGCTGCCCACGGAGCGGGCCGCCAGTCTCAGGGCGTCGGCGGCCAGAACCGAAGCGGTGGTGGGCATGCACATCAACGTCGCGGTCAGCTACGGTGGCCGACACGAGCTGCGCGACGCCTTCAGGTCGCTGCTGGCGGAACGGGCCGCCCAGGGGCGCACCCTGGAGGAGGTGGCGGCCACCGTCGAGATCGATGAGATCTCGGAGCACCTGTACACGAAGGGCCAGCCGGATCCGGACCTGATCATCCGCACCTCGGGGGAGCAGCGGCTTTCCGGTTTCCTGCTGTGGCAGTCGGCGCACAGTGAGTTCTACTTCTGTGAGGCCCTGTGGCCGGACTTCCGCAAGGTCGATTTCGTGCGTGCCCTGCGCAACTACACCCAGCGGGAACGCCGTTTCGGTCGGTAGCCGCTGAGGTCAGTGACGCAGCGCCTCGACGAGCTGCTCGATGGTCTCCTGTTTCGGGGTACGACCGTCGGCCAGGGTGATGTGGCGGGAAAAGTAGTTGGCGTGTGAGATCGGTCCCATGTTGACGGTGTGGATACGACCATCCCTGAGGGCGCGACCGTAGGGGGACAGGGGTGCTGTGAACCAGCGCCCGGGGAAGGCGAGGGTGCCCAGCGACTGGGTGTGGTCGCGGCTGCCTTTGAGGTGCGTCAGTGAACCGATGTGATCCAGCCCCGGATCGTCGGCATAGACCCCGCCGATGGAGACGACGTCGACCCGCACGTCGTGGGCGGCCAGGAAACGGGCCACCCCGCAGGCGATCTGCGCACCACCGGAGTAGCCGATCAGCGTTACCGGCGCCGGGTCGTCGGGGTCGTAGCCCGCGTTCAGGAGGGAACGCCACACCACGCACGCGACCCCGAAGTTGTAGGTGCCGCCGTAGCGCGGATCGGCGGAGACCAGCACCTGCATGACGTTGCGCAGATTGATCAGGAAAGGCAGGGGCGACCAGGGAAACCGGCGTCGCACCCAGTCCAGGCGACGCCACAACCAGGCGGTGGCGCGCTGCGGCAGGCCGCGGTTCTCCATGGCGTAGGGGAATACGTCCTCGGTGATGATCACGTCGGGAAGCTGGTTGCGTACCTCCTCCAGCACCGCGTGTTCGCGGCGCGATATCGACCTTCCGTCGAGCACCGCGATGCCCGACAGATACACCGCGAACCGCCGGATGCCGGCGGCGGGTGCGGGTTTCGGGGCCGGAAGGGAGGGCGTCGGGTAACGTCGCGCCCACCATTCGAGGGATTCGAGGGGAGCCAGCAGCGCCAGGACGATGATCACCAGCAGCGTCACCTCGAGCAGGACGAGAATCATTGGTCGGATCATGGGAGCGCCTTCGCCTCGATGGGGATGAACGGCGCTCCGGCCAGCATGTCCCGAGGCCCCAGGATCGCAGGCCGGCCCGTCACCAAGGTCCAGATGCGACCGGTGAGGTACGCGATGGGATGCCCGAGCAACCGCGAGGCGAGCTGCATGATGCCCCAGGCCAGGCCGGTGGCGATCAGGGCCTGCCACCAGCTGGTCTCCATGGCCGCTGTCACCAGCAGCCACAGGCAGATCGCGCTCCAGCCCTGCTGGATGCGCCCGATCAGCACACCGAGGTGGGGGATGAATACCAGGAATCCGTAGGCCAGGGGAGCGGTGGAGGACAACGTCACCGCCAGCAGGTCGGTGAGGTGCATGCCGTGCTGAGTGATGGGACCGGCTACGGCCCACAGGATCAGCGCCTGGATGGTGTACAGCAGGGTGAGAAAGATCCCGCCGACCAGCAGCATCGCCAGGAACCGGACGCCTCTGACGCGGTTGATGAACAGCACGGCGCAGTGCCCGAGCAGGGTGGAGACCCCCGCCACCAGCGCGATGAGCCCGGCGGTGGGCAGACTGGGTAACCCCAGGGAGGGGTCCTCAATCACCCGGAGTGAGGCCACATCCCAGATGGTCGTCAACCATCCGAAGAAATCCACGCCCCCATTGTCGCGGAACGCTCCGGGAATCGACGCAGGTTCCACGCCGGTTCCGCAGGTCAGCTGAGCCGGTTTCAGGGGAGGGTCGTGTGCCTCACTGCTCAGCGGTGTGCTTCTCGACGGCTGCCCTCGCCTCGTCCAGGTGGGCCTGGCAGATGGCGGCCAGTTCCTCGCCGCGTTTCCACAGCGCCATGGACTCCGCCAGGGTCGTACCACCCGACTCCAGCATGGCGACGGTCTTGACCAGCTCGTCGCGGGCCTCCTCGTAGGACAACGTCGTGGGTGTGGTCATCGGGACTCCTTCGGGTGACTGGCCTGCGTGGTGAGGGTGAGTTCGCCATCGGCCAGATGGGCCGTCAGCGTTCCCCCGACGGGGGCATCGGCGACGCCGGAGACGACCTGCTGTGCCTCGTCGACAAGCAAGGCGTATCCGCGTTGCAGGGTGGCTGCCGGGGACAGGGCCCGCACCGCCGACAGGTGAGAAGCCAGGTCGGTTCGTCTGCTGGTGAGCTGCTGGTCGACGGCGGTGCGGAGCCGGTGACGCAGCAGGGCGAGGCGGTCGCGGTGCCCCTCCAGAGCGGCGGCGGGACTGGCGAGGACGGGGCGGCGTCGCAGCTCCGCGAGTTCCTGCCCGGCCTGTCCGATCCGCGCCTCGATGGCCTGCCGAAGCCGGGTGCGGGCCAGGACGACGAGGTCCTGTTCGGCTGTGAACTCCGGGACGATGCGGGAGGCCGCGTCGGTGGGTGTGGAGGCCCGCAGGTCGGCGACGAAATCCAGCAGTGGGGTGTCGGATTCGTGTCCGATGGCGGAGACCACCGGCGTGCGGCAGGCCGCGACTGCCCGCACCAGGCCCTCGTCAGAGAACGGCAGCAGATCCTCCAGGGCCCCGCCGCCGCGGGCGATGACGATGACACCGACCTCCGGGTCCTCGTCGAGGTCCTGGAGGGCCTGCATCACCGATGCGGCAGCACCCGGCCCCTGGACCGGCGAATGTGCGACGGTGAAACGTGCCGGCCAGCGACGGGTCACGTTGCGCAGCACGTCGCGTTCGGCGTCGGAATCCTTGCCGGTGATCAGTCCGATGCGGCGGGGCAGCAGCGGTAGCGGGCGTTTGCGGTGGGGATCGAACAGGCCCTCGGCCTGGAGTTTGCGGCGCCGCGCATCCAATTCGGCCAACAGCCTGCCAACACCCGCCACTCGCAGCTCCAGGCATTCGAAGCTGAGCGACGCATTGGGCTCCCACACCCGCGGTTTCAGGCGTACCGCCACCTGCGACCCCTCCGGCAGCGGGCCCGCCGCATCCAGCACGAAAGCCGTGGTCGTCACCGAGCAGGAGACGTCGGCGAACCGATCCCGCAAGGTGAGGAACTGGGTGGGTGCGGCGCGGCGTTTGATTTCGATGACCTGCGCCTCCACCCAGATCTCGCCGAGCCTGCCCACCCAGTCCGCGACCGCGCCGACGACTCGCGCCAACGGCTGCGGATGTTCGAGAGAACTGGTTAGGGCCATGTCAGGGAGCCTACCCATGCATCCCGATGAGTACCCGGACTACGCTTGGATCATGAGTCAGCAACCCCTCGACAGATCCGAATTTGAAGCCGCGCTCTCAGCTCGCAAGGACCTCGGTCCGGAGATGGAACCGGCGCTCGTCGAATCGTTCGCGGAGAAGGTGGTTGCTGAGATCAGGCGCCAGCAGGCGATGAACCCGGGGGGCATGTCGCAGACGCTCATTCCAGCCGGACAGAGCCGTGTGCAGCGCCATAACCGTTCCTACAGTGCGATGGGGTTGGCGATCACCTCGATGGTTCTGGCCATCCCATTGACAGCCATCGCGCTGGCATATGGCGGTACCCTCATGGGAATGGTGATCTGGGCGGGGATCGTCGGCATCAATTTCGCCGCCGCCCTGGGGAATTTCAAGTTCAACGACCCCTCGTCGAGCTGACGTCCAGCCACCAGCGGTGATCCGGCCAGATTGCGACTCCCGTCCCCGGAAAACACCGCCGGTGTGGGCCTCTTAGTATTCGGTACTGTGAGCAGCAGGAGGATGACCCGGAAACCCGGAGGACATTCGCAGGGCTGGGTGCCGAACCATCACGGGGCCTGGGCGATGGTGATCATGCCCTACGTGATGGGGATGATCTGGGCCATCGGGGCCGGACGGTTCTCGTGGCCGCTGGCGTTGCTGGCCCCGGTGTGGGTGATCGGCTACTTCGCCTTCTTCGCCACGGCGACGTGGCTGAAGTCGAACTTCAAACCCCGGTATCGCCGCGCCGTGGTCACCTACGGCGCGATCACAGCCGTCCTTGGTGTCCTGCTGTTGACGCTGAAACCCGCGTGGTGGGCGTGGACGCTGGTGTTCGGGCCGCTGACCGGTGTCGGATTGTGGCTGGCGTGGAAACGCCGTGAGAGGTCGTTGCTGTCGGGTTTCGTGACGGTGCTGGCCGCCGCTGCGCTGCCCCTGGTGCTCGGTTCGGAGGGGCCGTTCCACCTCGATGGTCTGCCGGTGCTGGCGGGGCTGTCGCTGGCCTGTTTCGGGTATTTCTTCGGCACCGTGTTCTACGTCAAGACCAACGTGCGGGAACGCGGTCGGGTGAGCTACATCGCCTACTCCGTCACCTGGCACGCGGCCTGCGCGGTGCTGTTCGCGCTCGTCGACTTCCACCTGCCCCGCTGGTGGCTGGTGGCGTTCTTCATCATCTGCACGCTGCGGGCGTGGCTGGTGCCCTCGCTGGGGGTGATGAAGGGCCGCAAAGTGACTACCAAACAGCTCGGCTACACGGAGATGATCGCCACCGCGGCGCTGCTGGCGATCCTGATTCCCGGGGCGTTGACCGCCTGACCGACGCTCGATCGGAAACACTGGGGGACGGTGTGCGCCCCGTACACTGGCCCGCATGAGCACCAGCAAGCGGGTCATCGTCGCTGCGCCACGCGGATACTGCGCGGGCGTGGACCGCGCCGTCACCACCGTGGAGAAGGCCCTTGAGACCTACGGCCCGCCCATCTACGTGCGCAAACAGATCGTGCACAACAAGCACGTCGTCTCGACCCTCGAGAAGCGGGGGGTGATCTTCGTCGACGAACTGGACGAGGTGCCCGCCGACGCCCTGGTGGTGTTCTCCGCGCACGGCGTCTCCCCGGCGGTGCGTGAGGAAGCGGCCCGCCGCGAGCTGCGCACCATCGACGCCACCTGCCCGCTCGTGACGAAGGTGCACCGCGAAGCGAAACGGTTCGCCGCCAAGGACACCGACATCCTCCTGATCGGACACGCCGGGCACGAGGAGGTGGAGGGCACCATGGGGGAGGCCCCGGACCGCACCACCCTCCTGGAAGGCCCCGACGACGTCGACCGCCTCGACCTGCCCGCCGACAAACCCCTCGTCTGGTTGTCGCAGACCACCCTCAGCGTCGACGAGACCATGGAGACCGTCACCCGCCTGCAGCAGAAGTTTCCGCTGCTGATGAGCCCACCCACCGACGACATCTGCTACGCCACCCAGAACCGGCAGCAGGCGGTCAAACAGATCGCACCCCACTGCGACCTGATGATCGTGGTCGGGTCAAGGAACTCGTCGAACTCGATGCGCCTGGTGGAGGTCGCGCTCGAGGCCGGCGCGAAACGTTCCGAACGCATCGACTATCCCCACGAGATCCAGGACGCCTGGCTCGATGGCGTCTCCACCATTGGCCTGACCTCGGGGGCCTCCGTGCCCGACGAACTGGTCCAGGGGGCGCTGGAGCTATTGAGGGAGCGGGGTTTCCCGAAGGCCGAGGAGGAAAGCCTCATGGAGGAGAACCTGACCTTCGCCCTACCGCCCGAGCTGCGCCGAGCCATCAAGGAACACGACCCCGTCTGAGGCCGGCACATCCGTGCTGGATGACGTGTTCTTCCCGCCTGGTCGGGCCGGTCAGACGAGGAAACGGAAGTAGGGGCTGGTGGAATCGACCTCGTTGACCTCCATGCCGCATTCGGTGATGCGGG
>ERZ773075.953-NODE-953-length-17516-cov-4.37461_pt1 | contig 17516 bp, 13 predicted proteins | sample MGYA00580614_ERZ773075 | MGnify/ENA primary metagenome ERZ773075 (study PRJEB29015, sample SAMEA2738021) | human oral metagenome | biome: human oral; feature: human-associated habitat; material: dental | place: China | collected 2043 ... | reverse complement strand
TCCGTCTTTCCCTCGCAAATTACAAATGGATTAGCTGGATTAAAAAATCTTGTGTAAAACAAATAATCTCTATAAACCCTATGAAAACCGACGCAACCTTTATCATCCAAGCTATCAGGAAGTTTTTTTCCGGACAACCTCTCCGCATGCAAGATATAATTCATCATTCCTTGAAGAACCCGGGTATCCCCCGGAACCTCTGCGCCTTGTTCACTCCTAACAAAATACCGCCCTTCTTTAATCAATCTGTGAACGTAAGCGCGAACTTTCTTCCTATACTCAATAGGAACACCGACCTTTCTATTTACAACCAACCCAGTGACTATCTGACGAGAGTCTTTATAGCTCATTCTCGTCTTTTTATCGTTCAAGGAAAACCCTGATCGCCTAATTTTATTCAAAAGATCTATCCCCGGCACCCAAACCCTTTTTTCTTCATCTAGAAATGCGATCGCCGCCGGAAACCGCGCCTTGTTAGTCGAAAACGATAGGTCATCTACATAGCGTGTATATGTGCACCCATTCCTTTCCGCCAATTTCGACAAACGAAAGTCGAGCGCCGCGCCTATCAAATTTGACATCATAGGGGAAGAAGGACTTCCCTGAGGGAGCCCTTGTTTTGTGCAAATTATATGAGCCAAAGTAGCGGCAATCTTGGATCGGAGTTTAAATTTGTTATTCTTCAAAAAGAAACCATAAACCCTTGGAAAGCCAATGCTCCCAAAGAAATTCTCTATATCAACGTTAAATACAAACCTCTTCTTTTTATGAGCGCTCGCATTTGTATAAATACTTCTTCCTGAACGATATCCGTGAGACGATGAATTTACCAGCCTCCCAACATCACCCTCGCCATCGTTTGAGTTAGCGAAAACCTCAGAAAGAATGTTTGCAACTTTACGCTGCAAATTCTTCAAGCGAGGATCAGGAGCACAAATTTCCCTCTCTCCTCCGCTTTTCTTTGGGATACTGAATTTCTTATATTTCTCTGATTCCTCTAGAGCATACAAGATGTACGTAAGAGAAGACTCCTTTATTTTTAGAATTTCAGCAAGTTCTTGTCTTGTCTGTGCCGCACGAAGTCTTTCAATGAATTCAGAAGTCATGATTCGATAATTCGGTCCCCGTGGGCACTCTTACGCATAGCCACGTCCTTGAAGTGGGATGAAAGAGAGAAACACTGCAACGCTTCCAACATCGTTGCCACGTATCACGAAACATGATACAAAATCTGCCCACGGGGTATTTATTGTAACAATATATCTAGGATACGCAAATCAAACCGCATCCCGCCAAGCCGAAGCCGCCAGCAGCTCCCGGGTGTAGGCGGATGCCGGCGTCATGAAGATCTCTTCCACCGCGCCCTGCTCCACCACCACGCCGTCCTTCATCACCAGCAGGCGGTGTGCCAGGGCGCGGATCACGCCCATGTCGTGGGTAATCAGCAGGTAGCTCAGGCCGTATTTCTGCTGCAGTGACACCAGCAGTTTCAGCACCTGCAGCTGCACGGTCAGGTCCAAGGCGGAGGTGGGCTCGTCCAGCACCAGCAGGCGCGGTTTCAGTACCAGCGCGCGGGCGATGGCCACGCGCTGGCGCTGTCCGCCGGACAGCTCGTGCGGGTAGCGGTGCAGCACCTGGGCGGGTTCCAGCCCCACGTCCTGCAGGGCACCGATGACGGCCGCGCGATGCTCTTCGTCGGACAGCTGGCTGTGATGCAGCCACAGGCCCTCGCCCACGATCTCGGCAATGCTCATCCGTGGCGAAAGCGAGTTGAACGGGTCCTGGAACACCATCTGGAAGCCGGCACGCAGCGGCCGCAGCGTGCGCTCGGGCAGCGTGTCGATGCGCTGACCGCCGATCTCCACCTCACCCTGCATCTCGCCGGCCGCCAGCCGCATCAGCACCAGGGCCAGCGTCGTCTTGCCCGATCCGGATTCCCCCACCACACCCAGGGTGGTGCCTGCCGGTATCTGCAGGTCCACATCCTTCAGCACGTCCGTGCGCTGGCGCGAGAACCAGCCCTTGGGGCTCACGAAGGTGCAGCCCGCCTTGCGGGCCTGCAGGACGACGTTCGCCCCTGCCCCCACGGGCTCCACCAGCCGCTGCGGGTGTGCGGCCAGCAGCGCGCGGGTGTATTCGTGCTGCGGATGGTCGAACACTTCGGCCACCGAACCCTGCTCGACGATGCTGCCGTGGCGCATCACCACCACCCGCTCAGCAAAGGCGCGCACCAGCGGCAGGTCGTGCGTGATCAGCAGCACCGCCATGCCGAATTCCTGCTGCAGGTCGGCCAGCAGCTTCATGATGCCGGCCTGCACGGTCACGTCCAGTGCCGTGGTGGGCTCGTCGGCAATCACCAGCTTGGGCCGGCAGGCCAGCGCCATGGCAATCAGCGCCCGCTGCCGCTGTCCGCCCGAAAGCTGATGCGGGTAGGCGGCCGCGCAGCGCGCCGGATCCTGGATGCGGGTGAGCTGCAGCAGTTCCAGCGTGCGTGCCATCGCCTGGGCGCGAGTGAGCCCCTCGTGGTGCTCCATGGCCTCGCTGATCTGGTCACCAATCGTGTGCAGCGGATTCAGTGCCGACATGGGCTCCTGGAACACCATGCCCATCTGGCCACCGCGCAAGGTGCGCAGGGTGCGCTCGTCGGCCGTCAGCACGTCCTGCCCCTCGAAGAGGATCTGGCCGTCGTACTTCGCCCCCTCGGTCAGCCGCATCAGCGCGTGCGCCGTCAGCGTCTTGCCCGAGCCGGATTCGCCCACCAGCGCCACCCGCTGGCCTCGGCCCACCGTCAGGCTCACGTCGTGCACGATGCGCTGCATCTGGCCGACGCCGTCAGGCAGCGCAATGCCCAGCCCTCGCACCTCCAGCAGCGACGCACCGTCTGCCGTTGCCTTGGCCGTGCCCTGTGTCGTTCCAACTGCCAAACCCGTCATGGGGCCTGTTCTCCCTTCAATTGCCTTTATCCGGATGCCATTCAGCGCTTGCGCGGGTCCAGTGCATCCCGCAGCGCCTCGCCGATGAAGATCAGCAGCAGCAGTGTGCCCACCAGCACGCCAAAGGTGGGCAGCGCAATCCACCACGCATCCAGGTTGTTCTTGCCCTGCGCCAGCAGCTCACCCAGGCTGGGACTGGAATCCGAGACCCCCAGTCCCAGGAAGTCCAGACTGGCCAGCGCCACGATGGCTGCACTCATCCGGAACGGCAGGAAGGCCAGTACCGGCGTGAGCGAATTGGGCAGGATGTGCCGCAGGATGATGGTACGCCGGGGCAGCCCCAGCGCGCGCGCCGCCTGCACGAATTCCAGCTGCCGGTTGCGCAGGAACTCGGCCCGCACGTAGTCCGACAGCCCCATCCAGCCGAACAGCGACAGGATGACCAGCAGCACCCAGATGCTGGGCTCGAACATCGAGGCCAGGATCAGCAGCAGGTACAGCTCGGGAATGGCGGACCACACCTCGATGAGCCGCTGCAGCGTGATGTCCACCCGACCCGCAAAATAGCCCTGCAGCGCCCCCATCACGATGCCCAGCAGCGTGCCGATAGCGGTGAGCGCCAGCCCGAACATCACCGACAGCCGAAAGCCGTACAGCAGCCGCGCCAGCACGTCGCGTCCCCGGTCGTCGGTGCCCAGCAGGTTCTGGGCCGACGGTGGCGCAGGGTTGGGCAGATCGGCATAGTAGTTCAGCGTGTTGAAGCTGTAGCGGTTCAGCGGCCACAGCGCCCAGTTGCCGTCCTGCGCAAACTGTCGCTGGATGAACGGATCATGCCATTCGGTAGGCGCCAGGAAGTCGCCGCCGAAAGTGGTTTCCGGGTAGTCGTGCCACAAGGGCGTGTACCACTGCCCCTGGTAGCTGGCCAGCAGCGGCCGGTCGTTGGACAGCACACCCGCAAATAGCGAGATGCCAAACAGCACGCCGAAGATCCACAGGCTGATGTAGCCGCGCCGATGCCGCCGGAAACGCTGCCAGGCCCGCGCTGCCGGCGAGGCAGAGGCGACCCCTTCCCGCGCACCCGGCGTTGCACCACCCAAGGCCGGTGCCATGGATGCAGCCACACCTTGCGGGCCGCTGGGCTGGCCCTGGCCGGTCGCACCGTGTCGATTGTCCTGCACTGCGTTCATCCGTTCACCGCCCCGATCCACTGAACTTCACCCGCGGGTCCACCCACGTATAGGCCACATCGGTGATCAGCCGCGTCAGCAGCCCGATCAGCGAGAACAGATACAGCATGCCCAGCACCACAGGATAATCACGCTTGACCACGGATTCATACGACAGCAGCCCCAGCCCGTCCAGCGAGAACAGCGTCTCGATGAGCAGCGAGCCCGTGAAGAAGGCCCCGATGAATGCCGCCGGAAAGCCCGTCACCAGGGGAATGAGCGCATTGCGCAGCACGTGCCGGTACAGGATGCGCTGCTCGCCCAGCCCCTTGGCCCGCGCCGTGGCCACGTACTGACGGCGGATCTCTTCCAGCATCACGTTCTTGGTGAGCAGCGTGGTCACGGCAAAGCTGCCCGCCACCAGACAGGTCAGCGGCATGACCAGGTGCCAGAAATAGTCCATCACCTTGCCAAAGAGGCTCAGCGACTCCCAGTCGTCCGAGGTGAGCCCGCGCAACGGGAACCACGACAGGAACGAACCGCCGCCGAACAGCACCAGCAGCGCCACCCCCAGCACGAAGCCGGGCACGGCGTAGCCCACGAGAATCGCCGTCGTCGTCCAGAGGTCGAAGCGGCTGCCGTCACGCACCGCCTTGGCAATGCCCAGCGGAATGGACACCAGATAGACAATGAAAAAGCTCCACACCCCCAGGCTGATCGATACCGGCAGTTTCTGAACAATCAGCGACCAGACCGACTGCTGGTAATGAAAGCTCTCGCCCAGGTCGAAACGCAGATAGCGCCCCAGCATCTCGATAAAGCGCGTGGGCGCAGGCTTGTCAAAGCCATAGAAGGCCTCGATCTCGGCAATCTGCTCCTTGTCCAGCCCCTGACGACCGCGATAGCCGGTGGCTGCCGGCGCACCACCACCTTCTCCCCCCTGGGATGTCGCCTGCAGCTGATGCACCAGCTGCTCCACCGGGCCGCCGGGCACGAACTGGATGATGACGAAGCTCACCAGCAGGATGCCCAGCAGCGTGGGCACCATCAGCGCCAGCCGGCGCAGCACATAGTTCAGCATGTCAGGAATCTCCCGGCGCGATGACCGATGGCAGACACTCCAGCAGGCTGCGAGGGCCGTTCCATCGCCAGGGCTGGCAGGTGCATCAGGGGCACGTCCATCGCATCAGCCTGCTCGGCCACGGGGACCGGCCGGGCCTCGTCGTCCCGCCACCAGGTCTCCAGCAGCCAGCTCTGCGGATCGTAGAAGAGCGGCAGCACCCCGGGATGCCGCAGCCGCCAGTCGAAGGCCACGCGGTAGCTGCTGCTGTGGAACTGCGGCACCATGTACCAGCCATGGCGCAGCACGCGGTCCAGTGCCCGGGTGGCCAGCTGCAGCTCATCGCGTGAGCGCACCTGCAGGATGCGTTCGATGATCTCGTCCACCGCCGGATCGGCCACGCCCGCATAGTTGCCCGAGCGCGCGTCGTTGGCCGCCGCCGAGCCCAGCATCTGCAGAAGCTCGTTGCCCGGCGTGCTGCTCATCGGGTAGACCGTCGTCACCACGTCGTAATCGAAGGTGCTGACCCGCTTCTGATAGAGCGCCGGATCCACCATGCGCTGCCGCACCCGGATACCCAGCCGCGCCAGATTGTGGATCCACGGCGTGGCCAGCCGCTCGAAGGCCGGCGCATCGCCCAGCACCTCGAAGCGGAACGCCTGACCCTGCGCGTTTTTCAGCACGCCATCCGTATCCACCCGCCAGCCCGCTTCATTCAGCAGCTGCTGCGCACGCTTCAGGTTGCGGCGCAGCGCGTCCGCATCCGGGTTGTCCGGCAGCTCGGGCAGCTCTCCGAACACCGCCGGATCCAGCGGCGACGAGAGGCTCTTCAGGAAGCGCATCTCCTCGGCATCCGGTTTGCCGGATGCCGCCATGGCGCTGTTGGCGAAATAGCTGCGCGTGCGCGTGTACTGCCCCTGGAAATAGTGACGGTTGAGCCAGTCGAAATCGAAGGCCAGCGCCAGCGCCTCACGCACCCGCACGTCCTTGAAGAGCGGTCGGCGCGTGTTGAGCGCATAGCCCTGCATGCCGCTCACATTGGAATGCGGGAAGTTGCGCTTGACGATCTCTCCGCTGCGGTACCGCGCCCCCACGTGGCCGCGCGTCCAGTTGCGGGCACTGTTCTCGAACAGCCAGTCGAACTCGCCGGCCTTGAAGGCCTCCAGCCGTGCCACCTCGTCGCGGAAATACTTGAACACCACCCGCTCGAAATTGAAGGTGCCGCGCCGCACCGGCAACGCATCCGCCCAGTAGCCCTCCACCCGCTTGAAGGCGATGCGCTTGCCCAGGTCCATGCTGTCCACCACATAGGGACCGCTGGTGATGGGGCGCTCATGCGGCATGGCATCAAAGGCCTTGCCCTGCCCCCAGCGACGCGAGAACACCGGCAGGTCCTTGGCCAGAATCAGGTGCAGCTCCGGATTGGTGCGCTTGAAGAAGAAGCGCAGCAGCCGGTCGTCCATCACCTCCAGCCGCTCCACATCCCCGAAATACTGCCGAAAGAGCGGATGCCCCTTGGGGCCCACCAGCGTCTCGAACGAATGGCGCACGTCCTCGGCCAGCACCGGCGAGCCATCGTTGAAACGTGCCTCGGCCCGCAGCTTGAACATCACCGACAGACGGTCCTCGGCCAGGATCATGTCCTCGGCCAGCAGCCCGTAAACCGAAAAGGGCTCGTCCCAGCTGGCCACCGCCAGCGACTCGAACATCAGCGTGCCTGTACCGTCTGCAGCAATGCCCCGCAGCGTGAACGGGTTGAGCGAATCGAAGGTGCCCATGCCCGCCAGCCGGACCAGGCCACCGCGCGGTGCGTCGGGCCGCACATAATCAAAGTGGGCAAACGACTCCGGATAGCGCGGCTCACCGCCCCAGGCCATGCCGTGCGCCGCCAGCACTTCGCGTCCCGGCCAGCCGGCCAGAGCGGCCGCCCCCAGCGCCAGGCCACCCTGCAGCCAGGCACGCCGCCCAACCCCGATCTGTCGGGAAACATCCACACCCACAGCCATCCGCCACCACGTCGAAAACACCAGCCCGCATTGTAGGGCGGCCAGCTCGTGCGACAATGCCACTGTTATTTTTGCCACGAGGCGACATATGAACACAGGTTTTCTGGCCGGCAAGCGCATCCTCATCCTCGGCCTGCTCTCCAACCGCTCGATTGCCTACGGCATTGCCAAACAATGCCGCGCCCAGGGCGCCGAGCTGGCTTTCACCTACCAGAACGACCGCTTCAAGGACCGCATCACCGAAATGGCGGCCGAATTCGGCTCCTCGCTGGTCTTCCCCTGCGACGTGGCTGAAGACGAACAGATCGACGCGCTGATGAAGAGCGTCGGCCAGCACTGGACCGACGGCTTCGACGGCCTTGTCCACGCCATCGCCTATGCCCCGCGCGAAGCCATCGCCGGTGACTTCCTGGAAGGCGCCACCCGCGAGAACTTCCGCATGGCCCACGACATCTCGGCCTACAGCCTGGTGGCCCTGGCCCGCGCTGCCCTGCCGCTGATGCAAGGGCGCAACGGTGCCCTCGTCACCCTCAGCTACCTGGGTGCCGTGCGTGCCGTGCCCAACTACAACACCATGGGCGTGGCCAAGGCCTCACTGGAAGCCAGCGTCCGCTACCTGGCCCGCTCGCTGGGGCCCAAGGGCATCCGCGCCAACGGCATCTCCGCCGGCCCCATCAAGACCCTGGCTGCCGCCGGCATCAAGGGCTTCTCCAGCATCCTGGCAGCCGTCGAAGCTGCCGCCCCGCTGCACCGCAACGTCACCATCGAGGAAGTGGGCAACGCCGCCGCCTTCCTGCTGTCTGACCTCGCCTCCGGCATCACCGGCGAGATCACCTACGTAGACGCGGGTTACTCCAACGCCCTGGGTGGCGTGGAGGGCTGATGCCTCCCGGGCCGAGGCTCGCGCTGCGGGTTCCGGCCTGCCTTTCGGGAACCAGTCATGCCAAGTTACTGGGTCCTTGCAGCACCAGCGCAAGGCCCTGACCTTCACCAGTCACTTTATCGTGCCCTTGCATGAAACCTGAAGCCACGGCCGAGGCCACATCCGAAGGGGACGCACAGTCCCCTATCGAACAGGAAGGAAGCACCCTGGAAAATCTTCCAGCACTCTTCCATGCCCTGGACACGCACTTCCAGGGCGCACGCCCGGATTTCGAGGAACTCGAGCGGGCGTAAGTGCCCGTCGTGAACGGATTCTGCTCATCTAATCTATAAATAGTTCTCGTTCGCTATCATAGCCCCTTATTCCGAAGGAGCGTCCGATGAACACGAGGCACGGTGAGTACAAGGTCCCCGGCGGCAAGCTGGTGGTGGTGGACCTGCAGGAACACGATGGCAGACTGGCCCACGTGCAGGTAGCAGGCGACTTCTTCCTGGAACCCGACAGCGCGCTGAACGACATCCGACAGGCGCTGGAAGGCCAGCCCACCATGGCTGACACGGCACAGCTTGCTACCGCCATCCGCGCTGCCCTGCCGTCGGATGCCATGCTGTTCGGCTTCAGCCCCGAGGCCGTGGCCATCGCGGTGCGCCGCGCATTGGGGCTGGCCACCACCTGGCGGGACTTCGAATGGCAGATCATCCACGAACCGGCCGTCTCGCCCGCCATGCACGCGGCACTGGACGAGGTGCTGAGCCTGGAAGTGGCTGCCGGCCGACGCCCCCCCACGCTGCGCATCTGGGAATGGGACACCACGGCCGTGGTGCTGGGCGTGTTCCAGTCGGTGCGCAATGAAGTGGACCTGGAAGCGGCCCGACGGCTGGGCGTGACACTGACGCGCCGCATCACCGGCGGTGGCGCCATGTTCATCGAGGGTGGCAGCATCATCACCTATTCACTGTATGCGCCCGGTACATTGGTGGCCGACATGAGCCTGGCCGATTCCTACGCCTTCCTGGACGACTGGGTGCTGAAGGCACTGCAGTCGCTGGGTGTGGCAGCCTTCTACAAACCACTCAACGACATCAGCAGCGACAAGGGCAAGATCGGCGGCGCAGCCCAGAAGCGCTTTGCCAATGTGCCGCGCGACGGCGGCCAGACGGTGCTGCACCACGTCACCATGGCCTATGACATGGACGCCGACAAGATGCTGCAGGTGCTGCGCATCGGCCGCGAGAAGCTGAGCGACAAGGGCACCACCAGCGCCGCCAAGCGCGTGGACCCGCTACGCAGCCAGACCGGCCTGCCACGCGAGGCCATCATCGAACAGATGAAGGACACCTTCGTGCAGCTGCACGGCGGCCAGCCAGGCCACATCACGCCCGAGGAACGCGCGGCCGCCGAGGCGCTGGTGCGCACCAAGTTTGGCACCGAGGCCTGGCTTTATCGGTTGCCTTGATGACCGCCCTGGCCAACCTCCGATCAGGACGGGCTGGGCAGAACTTCACGGAGACCTCCCTCGAAGCACGTTGCAAGGCGTTCATGCCAACCCTGTTCAATTCACGATAGAATCGTGAATTGAACATACTTCCTCAGCGAACCCGAAGTGGCCATTCGCACATGGAGGCACAGCATGTACATCGACCGCCAGATGCAGCCGCTGCTGACTGAGCTTCAGACGCAGTTTCCGGCCCTCCTGGTCACGGGGCCACGCCAGGTGGGCAAGTCCACCCTGCTGAAGCACATGGCCCCTGACCATCACTACGTCAGCTTCGACGATCCGCTGCTACGCCAGCAGGCGGATGACGATCCTGCCCTTTTCCTGCGCAACCATCCCGACCGCCTGATCCTGGACGAGGTGCAGCACGTACCGTCGCTGTTTCCGCTGCTGAAGCTTGAAATCGATCGCCGGCAGGAGAACGGCCGTTACCTGCTGTCCGGCTCGCAGGCCTTCGGGCTCATGCAGAACGTGAGCGAGAGCCTGGCAGGCCGTATCGCCGTGCTAAATCTGTCGGGTCTGTCACTGCGGGAAATCCATGGTGTGACGCTCACGGACAGTTTCATTCCCACTGACGACTACCTGCAGAAGCGCGAAGCCAGCCTGAAGCCCTGTCCGGACATCTGGGAGACCATCCATCGTGGCTACATGCCACGCCTGTACCAGCAGACGGTAAACTGGGATGTCTATTACGCATCCTACGTGGCCACCTACATCGAGCGCGACGTGCGCCAGCTGGCCAACATCGGCAGCACGTCGGATTTCACACGCTTCATGGTGGCCGTGGCGGCGCGCAGTGCAGAACTGCTCAATTACAGCAGCGTGGCCCAGGATGCCGGCATTTCCATGGACACCGCCAAGCGCTGGATGGCCGTGCTGCAGGCTTCGGGCATCATCCACCTGCTGCCGCCCTACCACAACAGCCACCTGAAGCGCGCCATCAAGACACCCAAGCTCTACATGCGGGATACCGGACTGATGGCCTGGCTGACCAAGTGGCTCACGCCCGACACCATCCGGCTGGGTGCACGCAGCGGCCAGTTCTTCGAAACCTTCGTGGTCAGCGAGATCATCAAGTCCTTCCAGAACCGGGGCACAGTGCCGCCGCTGTATTTCTATCGGGACACCTCACAGAAGGAAATCGACCTGCTGATCGAACACGGCCGAACGCTCTACCCCATCGAGATCAAGACCAGCGCCAAGCCCGACAGGCGCATGGGTAGCGCCTTCCAGGTGCTGCACACTCACCTGCCCGCTGCCGACATCACTGTGGCACGCGGCACGATCATCGACCAGTACCCCCAGAAGCTGTGGCTGGCCGACGACCTGCTGTCATTGCCGGTGGAGTATCTGTAGGATCAATCGTCCTGCTCGGACTTCTCTTCCCTTTCCCTTTTGAGATCAAAGCAGAACTCGTGCATGGCAAACGCCCCATCAGCACCGATACCGCATTGCGTCTCGGTCATGGGGCCGCGTTTCTGGCTGAATCTACAGACCGAGTACGACATGCGGATCACGGTGCGCACCATGCACGACAAGGTTGCACCGCGTATCCGCACCTTTCAGCCCAGACATGATTGAACGCTTACCGCGTCGCAGTCCCCGCACGCCGCAGCCAGCGGCCCAGCCAGGAGTTGTCGGCACGCCAGGCGGCTTCCTGCTGCACGTGGGCCGGCAGGCGATTGACCAGGAACGGAATGGCGAGCAGCAGCACGGCCAGGTCATCAGCCAGACCGAACAGCACCATGAAGTCGGGGATGATGTCCAGCGGCGAGAACAGGTAGAGCCCCGTGGCCACGATGCCCAGCCGGATGACCATCGGCGTGGCGGGATTGAGCAATGCGTACCACAGCATCATGGCCTCGCGGCCAGTGGTACGTAACAGTCGACGGATTCGCAGCAGCCACATCATTGATACCCTCTCCTGGAGTGGACCCTGCCGCTGCCCTGTGAGGCTCCGGGCGCCTCAGGATGAGGCGCTGCCCGGGACGCATTCTGTGGCGGCACGTCCTGGTGATGGAAAGCGCCGCCTGCCCTGCATTCGGCGCTTACTTGACCAGCTGGTTGATCTCGATGATCGGAAGCAGCACGGCCAACACGATCATGAGGACAATGCCGCCAGTAATCAAGATCAGGATGGGCTCCAGCAGGGTGGTCATTGTCAAGGTTTTACGTTCCACTTCCTGAGACAGGGTCTCGGCAGCACGCTCCAGCATCTGCGGCAGTTCGCCGGTGGCTTCGCCGCTGGCCGTCATGTGGATGAGCAGTGGCGGCAGGGTCTTGCCGGCCCCCAGCGCGCGGGCCAGCGGTGCGCCCTCGCGCACGCGGCCCAGGGCCTCGCGCACTTCGGCCTTCATGGCGGTGTTGTTCAGCGTGTCGGCTCCGGCCTCCAGGGCACGGATGAGCGGCACGCCGCTGGCGGTGAGGATGGCCAGCGTGGAGGCGAAGCGCGCGGCGTTGATGCCGCGAATGAGCCGGCCGAACATGGGCATGTTCAGCAGCTTGCTGTGGAAGGACAGTCGCGCGGTGGGGGCCTTGAGCGAATAGTGGAAGGCAGCCCAGGCGCCGCCCAGGCCCAGCAGCACCAACCAGCCCCAGTTGCGGATGAAGTCGGAGGTGCGGATGAGGATGAGCGTGAGCAGGGGCAGGTCCTGGCGGGTCTGATTGAAGACCTGCACGACCTGCGGCACCACATAGGTGAGCAACGCGATGATGACAAGCACCGCCACGACCGCCACGATGATCGGGTAGGTGAAGGCCATCTTCACCTTGCTGACCAGCTGGGTGCGGTTCTCGACGTAGGCAGCCAGCCGCGACATCACCTGCGCCAGATCGCCGGACTGTTCGCCGGCGCTGATCAGGGCCCGGTAGGTGTCCGGGAAATCGCGCGGAAACTTGGCCATGGCGGCGGTCAGCGTCTGGCCGCTCACCACGTCGCTGCGCACGGCGGCAAAGCGCTCGCGCACGCGGGCCGATTCGGCCTGCTCCACCACGGCGTTGAGCGCCTTTTCCAGCGGCAGGCGGGCGGTCAGCAGGCTGGAGAGCTGACGGGTGCACAGCGCCAGGTCGGCATCCTTGAGGCGGCCGCCCAGGTTGATGTGGCCGGCGTTCTGCTCGGCCGACAGCGCCACCACCTCGATAGGGGTCTGGCCGCGCTCACGGATGATGGCGCGTGCCTGGCGGCTGGAATCGGCATCGACGATGCCCCGGTGCAGGACGCCGGCGGCATCGGCCGCCTGGAAACGATAGGCTGGCATGGTCGGTCAACGAAAGGAGGAAACAACGGACATCGGCAACGGGCGGCCTCAGTCGCGGGTGGCGCGCACCACCTCGTCCTGCGAGGTGATGCCGGCATCGATCCAGCGCTGACCATCCTCACGCATCGAGCGGAAGCCGTTGGCGCGCGCAGCAGCACGCAACTCGCCTTCGCCGGCGCTCTTGTGGATCAGGCTGCGCATCTCGTCGTCGACGGTGACGATCTCGTAGATGCCGGTACGGCCCTGGTAGCCGGTGCGGTTACAGGCCAGGCACCCCACGGGGCGCCACTTGCCGGTGACGGTATCTTCGGTGCGGCAGCTGGGGCAGAGCTTGCGCACCAGCCGCTGCGCCATGATGCCGATAAGACTGGACGACAGCAGGAAGGGCTCGATGCCCATGTCGATGAGTCGGGTGACAGCAGACACCGAATCGTTGGTGTGCAGCGTGGCCAGCACCAGGTGGCCGGTCAGCGACGCCTGCACGGCAATCTGAGCGGTCTCCACGTCGCGGATCTCACCGATCATCACCACGTCCGGGTCCTGGCGCAGGATGGAGCGCAGCGCCTTGGCAAACGTCATGTCGATGCGCGCGTTCACCTGCGTCTGCCCCACCCCATCCAGGTCGTATTCGATGGGGTCTTCCACCGTCAGGATGTTGGTGGACTTGGAGTCCAGCCGCGAGAGCGCCGCGTACAGCGTGGTGGTCTTGCCCGAGCCGGTGGGGCCCGTCACCAGCACGATGCCGTGCGGCTGTGCGATGAGATTATCGAAGCGGCGCAACAGGTCCGGGCTCATGCCCAGCCGGGCCAGGTCCAGCCGCCCTGCTTCCTTGTCGAGCAGACGCAGCACGGCGCGCTCGCCATGGCCGGTGGGCAGCGTGGAGACCCGCACGTCCATGGGCCGGCCACCGATGCGCAGCGTGATGCGGCCATCCTGCGGCAGGCGCTTCTCGGCGATGTCGAGGCTGGCCATGATCTTGATCCGCGAGACCAGTGCCGCGTGCAGCTCGCGGCGGGGCCGAACCACGTCGCGCAGCGTGCCGTCCACACGGAAGCGCACCATCGAGTAGGTCTCGAAGGGCTCGATGTGGATGTCGGACGCATTGTCGCGCGCGGCCTGGGTGAGCAGCGCGTTGATCATCCGGATGATCGGCGCATCGTCCTCGGATTCCAGCAGGTCCTCCACCTTGGGCAGATCCTGCATCAGCCGCGACAGGTCGATGTCGCCGCCCACCTCGTCCACCACCGAGGCGGCCGACCCTTCCTGCTGCGAATACGCGCGCGAGATGGCGCTGCTCAGCTCGTCGGCCGGCTTGACCACCGGCACCAGCCGGTATTTCAGCGAGCGCGACAGCTCGGCCAGCGCGGTGGCCGGGGTGTTGTCACCCACCCAGACCTCCAGCGCATCATCGCTCAGCGCCGACACCAGAATCTGGTGGGCACGGGCAAAACCATAGGGCACGTAGCGCGCGGGGGAAACCGAAGCCATTCGTCGTATCGCCTGTCTGAATCAATCCACGTTCACTTCGACCTGGTTGCGCAGCTGCACCGGCTCGGGCGTGGCATTCTGCGGTCGCACGGCACTCTGGCGCTCGCGCACCGCGTCGTCCAGCGAGCGGAAGCTGCCGGTGGTGCGCACCTGTCCCGATTGCCGCGATGGCTGCCGGCTGTCGTTGGCGGCCTCACGCCGGGCGCCCTCACCGTTCCCGTTACCTGCCCCGCCACGGCGGGCCTGGCGCGACCGCGGTGCAGTATTCACCAGACTGGACATGTCGGGCTGCGGGGCACGCAGCGAGTTGGCCGGCACCACGCCCAGGCTCTTGGCCTCTTCGGCCGAGCCCGGCATCAGGCCCGGTTCACGTGCCGGCGGCACCCGCTTGGCGTCGGGGCTGCCCGGCCGCGGCGGCAGCGGATCCAGCGGCGGCTGCTTCACGTCATCCACACCAAACGGCGAAGGCATGCGTGCATCCTGGCTGCGCTGGTTGATGTAGTCGTAACGGTTGGCCGTCACGTCCCAGGCCTGGTCGGCGCTGCGCAGCACCACCGGCCGCAGGAACACCAGCAGGTTGGTCTTCTCGCGCTGGCGATTGTCGTAACGGAACAGGCGGCCCAGCCCCGGAATGTCGCCGAGGATGGGCACCTTGCTGATCCCGCCGGTCACCCGGTCCTCGATCAGGCCGCCCAGCACGACAATCTGGCCATCGTCGACCAGCACGTTGGAATCGATGGCGCGCCGGTTGGTGATGATGCCGGCCGGCTGCGAAGTGTCGGCCACCGTGGAGATCTCCTGGGCGATCTCCATCCTGACGGTGCCGCCCTCGGAAACCTGCGGCCGCACACGCAGCATGGTGCCCACGTCCTTGCGCTCGATGGTCTGGAACGGGCTGGACAGCGTGTTGTTGGTGGTGGCGTACTGGCCGGTGACAAAGGGCACGTTCTGGCCGATGATGATGCGTGCCTCCTCGTTGTCGAGCGTGAGCAGGTTCGGCGTGGCCCGGATGTTGCCGTTGGCCTCGGTCTCCAGCGCCCGGGCCAGCAGGCCCAGGTTCAGGAAGTTCTGACCGAAGAGGCTCACGCCATTGCGCACCACGCCCACGTTCAGGCCGCCGGCACCGGCCACTGCGGCCGGATTCTGCGTGACGTTCAGGATGTTGCTGCCGCCGGTACCGAAGTTGGTGCCGCCCACCACGGAACTCTGGCCGGGTCGACTGGTGCCGAACTGCCACTGGATGCCCATCTCGGACACCGTGTTGGCACGGACCTCGACGATCAGCGACTCGATGTAGACCTGGGCACGGCGGCTGTCGAGCTGGTCGATGACGCCACGGATGTTGCGATACACCGGCTCGGGCGCCGTGATGATGAGCGAGTTGGTGGCCGGGTCGGCCGCGATGATGGCGCCACCCGCCTTGATGGACATCGGCCCCTGGTTGCCGCGGTCGCGATTGATGCCGCTCTGGCTGCCCAGACCGCCACCGCTGCCACTGCTGCTGTCGCCGTCGCCGAAGGACGAAGACAGGCCCGACGAGGACGAGCTGCTGTCGCCGAACATGCTGCCGCTGCTGTTGCGGTTGCGGCTGCTGCTGCCGAAGCTGCTGTCCGAGCCATTGTTGCTGCCGTTCGATTCACCCGAGAGCACGGCCTGCAGTACCTCCACCAGCTTGGTGGCCTCGGCGTTCCTCAGGTAGACCACGCGCATGTTGGCCTGGTCGGCATTGGCAGGCCGGTCCAGCTGCTCCACCAGCGAGCGGGCCAGCGCCAGCTTGGAGGCATTGGCGCTGCGGATGAGCACCGAGTTGGTGCGCGGATCGGCCATCACCACCACGCGCTGGGTGGGATCGGAGCTGGCACCCGGACCGCCGCCACCGCCCCGGTTGCTCTCGTCCATCAGCTTGGACACGGCCACGGCAATGTCGCTGGCAATGGAGTTCTTGATGACCACCACCTGCACTTCGGCCGCCGGACGCGGGCTGTCCAGCGTGGCGATGACCTTGGACAGCCGCTTCAGGTTGGCAGCGTAGTCGGTGATGATGAGCGTGTTGTTGCCCGGAAAGGCCGTGATGGTGTTGTTGGGCGAAACCAGCGGCCGCAACACGGGGATCATGTTGTTGGCCGACTCGTGGTTGAGCTGGAACACCTGGGTGATGACCTCGTCGCCGTCGCGGGCAGACGCAGCACCGATCTCCACCGGACCGGACTGGAGCTTGGCATCGGCCTCGGGCACCACCTTGTACAGGTCACCCAGGTCGACGATGGCAAAGCCCTGCTGGCGCAGCACGGTCTTGAGCAGCGCGAAGGCCTGCGCACGGTTGACCGGACGCGGCGTTTCCAGCGAGATCTTGCCGCGCACGCGCGGGTCGATCACGAAAGACTTGTTGAGCAGATGGCCGAAGGCGCCAATGACCGAATCGACCTCGGCATCCTTGAAATTGAGGTTGATCTGGCCGCTGGTAACCTTGTGTGCAGGCGGTTGGGCCGGCGCCGCAAGGGCCGGTACCGTGGCCGCCACCAGCAGGGCCTGAGCCAGGAGTTTGGACGAATGGCGCAACTTCATGCTCCTATCTTGATCATGGTACGAGTCCCTTCCTGCCGCCCCAGCAAGCGTACCAGGGGCGCCAGCTTCAGACGTTCAGACTCGTCGACTTCTGCCCAGGCAGTGAAACGCAGTCCGTGACTCGGATTGAAAACACCTTCCCCGCTCAAACGCAGCGGGCCTTCGATCGATGACATGTTCAGCATCGTGTCGGCCTGGCGGCCGTCAATGTCGAGCCGGTAGGCACCCAGCGGCCGCACGGGCGTGAGGGCCGAGGCCACGTCGCGCAGCTCGATGGAGGCCACGCCGTTGGCCTTACCGTTGACGATCTCGAACGACTCCCAGGACAGCGCCAGCGAGGCCGTGGGCTGCACGGTGCTCCAGGGAGAACCCAGACGCGACAGGCTGACATTGGGCAGACGGATGCTGCCGGCAGAAAAGCGCGGTCTTGCAAAGGTACCGGAAATCTCGACGGGCTGCGCCATGCTGTCATGGCGGGCCAGCACCTGCACGCGACCGATGAGCAGCGGCAGCACCTGGATGTCCCAGCGGATGGTGCCCGGCACCAGCACGCCCGGCAGCGGCAGCACGGCATCGGGCTTGTCACGCTCGCGCGCGGCCAGTGCGGCCACATCCACCAGCACCACCTTGCCCTGGCCATGCCAGATCGAGCCGCAAACCCTG
>ERZ773075.950-NODE-950-length-17553-cov-48.3196_pt1 | contig 17553 bp, 15 predicted proteins | sample MGYA00580614_ERZ773075 | MGnify/ENA primary metagenome ERZ773075 (study PRJEB29015, sample SAMEA2738021) | human oral metagenome | biome: human oral; feature: human-associated habitat; material: dental | place: China | collected 2043 ... | reverse complement strand
GTCCCGCGGCTACAAGGACCCGCTGAGCATCCAGGTCAACGGCACCGAGTGCGCCTACGTGCCCGGCTCCCAGACGGCCGTGAGTGCGGCCTCCGTCAACGAGTCCTCGAATGCCGACTACTACACCGCCAACGTCTCTGGCCACAAACCGGGCCAGATCCCGGTCGAGTTCAACGGCTACACCTCAGCCCTTCCCTGCCAGGCCGCGGTTACCCCGGGGCAGGCGGTGCACATACGCGTTGCCATCGCCGACGCGCAGGACGGCCAGCTCGACTCCACCATCCTCCTGCGCACTCAGGGGCTGGGCTTCACCGACAAGCAGATCACCGATCCCTGCACCGCCAAGGCCGGCGCCTGCGACGTCCCTGGCACCGACAACGGGTCCGACGGCTCGAACAACGGCAACGGGTCCAACAACGGCAACGATAGCGGCTCGACTGCGCCCCCCGGCCAGGGGGCTCCGGGTACCACCAACCACAGTGCCGCCTCGCCCACCGCGGGAACCAGGAACACCGTGGCCGGCCTGCCACTGACCGGTACCCAGGCACTCGCCCTGGGCGCCATCGCCCTGCTGCTCCTGACCGGCGGAGGAGCGGCGCTCGTGCTGCGTCGTCGTCGCATGGCCGGCTCCGAGGCCGGCTGAGGTCCTGAGACTGTTGTGAGACATCATGCGGGGGCGGATGAGGATAACTTCATCCGCCCCCGCATGTCATGTCTCAGGCCTCGCCCCGCAGACGGCGATGCTGTGAGACAGGTGGTGTCGGGACGATGTCAGTCCAGGTCCTGCCTGGAGGCGCGGCGCGCCGCGATCTCCTTGGCCAGCATGAAGCAACCGAGGATGCACAGCGGCATGGAGGCCAGCCACAGGACGATGGCAATGCGGTCGAGGGGCCGCGTCAGGGCCAGGACGGGCAAGAAGGCTCCCAGGACAGCGAGAGCCGCCCACCACGGGGCGCGGTTCCCGCTGCGGGACTGCGGGACGTTGTCGGCATTCACGGCTCGCTCCTCTCATCCAGAGATCTCGAACCGACGGCTCTCCAGGCAACCGGCGCGCAGATCAGTGACGGTCGTCGAGCGCACCGAGGCCCACCGTGGTCCACGTGCTAGCCACGATATCAGCCGGGCCACGGCGTCCGGCTCACCCTGAGCCATGACCTCGACGTCGCCGTCGGGCAGGTTGCGGACCTGTCCCACCACGCCCAGCTCCTGGGCGGTGTAGGCGCAGTGGTAGCGAAAACCCACCCCCTGGACCGTGCCCTGGACCAGGACGTGAACGGTTCTTACGCGCGTGCCGGCCTCGCTCATGGCCCTATCGTCTCAGGCTCAGGACCGACCGCGTAGTCTTGCCGCCATGCGTATCGCCACCGTCAACGTCAATGGCATCCGTGCCGCCGCCCGCAAAGGCATGGGGGAGTGGCTCACGGCCTCGGCCCCGGACATTCTTCTGCTCCAGGAGGTCCGCGCCGACGAGCAGATCGCGGCCGACCTCCTGCCCGGCTACGAGTCAGCCATCTGGCCCTGCCGCATCAAGGGGCGCGCCGGCGTGGGCGTCGCCGTACGTGCTGGAGGCCCCGCCACCCTCGGCGAGCTGCGCCATGGCGTGGCGGCGCCCGGGACCGAGGAGCCCGACGTCGACTCCGGCCGCTGGCTCGAAGCCGACCTGACCCTCACAGGGCTTGACGGCGTCGAGCGGCTCACCGTCATCTCCGCCTACCTCCACTCCGGACAGCTCGGCACCGAGAAGATGGACCAGAAGTACGCCCACCTCGAGCTCGTCGACGCCCGCATGGCCGACCTGCTGGCCGCCGCCAGCGACGACGGGCCCCAGGTCCTCATGGCCGGGGACCTCAACGTGGTGCGCTCCGAGCGCGACATCAAGAACTGGAAGCCCAACCACAACAAGATCGCCGGCGTCATGGACGAGGAGATCGCCCACCTGGAGGGCTGGTTCTCCTCCGGCTGGGTGGACGCCTCGCGTCACCTCGTGGGGGAGGCGGAGCAGGGGCCGTACACGTGGTGGTCCCAGCGCGGCAAGGCCTTCGACAACAATGCTGGCTGGAGGATCGACTACCAGGTCATCACCCCCGCCCTGGCCGAGCGGGCCCGCAGTGTAAGCGTGGACCGGGCGCCCGATTACGCCTCCCGCTGGTCCGACCACGCCCCGCTCGTCATTGAGTACAGATGAGTATCTCGAGGACTGACGGGTATTGGAATGGGCGGGGGCCGGGGGCGTCTGAGCGCCCCCGGCCCCCGTAGGCCCTTTTGTGTCAGTAGCGGATCGCGTCGATCGGCCGGATACGGGTGGCTACGATCGCCGGGATGATGCCCGCCAGGGCGCCGACGACGGTGGCCGCGGCGAGACCGATGACGGCGGCCACCATGGGGAAGGAGGACACCGTGGGGGCTTCCGGAAAGTTCATGAGGTCAGCCCACGGCAGGAAGCGCAATGCCGCGATGGCGAGCCCGATGCCGACGACGCCGGCGACCATCGTGGCTACCACTGACTCCAGCATGATGGAGAAGAAGATGCGTCGGCTCGTCGCCCCGAAGGAACGTCGTACCCCGATCTCGTGGATGCGCTGGCGCACGGTCACCAACGAGATGTTGACCAGGCTCAGGGCGCCCAGGACCATGACGAGCGCGCCGGCCATGGTGGCCCCTGTGGTGAAGGAGTCCGCGCTGAAGGCTCCGCTGCTCGAGAGGTTGTCCGTCGTCTGGGTCGAGCCCTGGCCGAAGCGTGCGTCCAGGTCTTTCTTGGCCAGGTTCGCCAGCTCCTTGGCGCCGCTCTTGCCGGCCCAGACCTCCAGCGTGGGGGCGGGCCGGTCGGCGTCCTTGGGCAGCCACTGCTCGTAGGAGGTGTTGAGAGCGAAGGCGTTGACGGGCTGCTTGCAGGGCAGGTCCTTGTCCTGCTCGGCGTCGCCGGTGCAGCCGAGGAGCTTCAGGTTCTCCGGCTTGAGCACCCCGACGATCGTGAAGGAGGTCTGCACGGGCGAGAAGGAGTTGATGGTGATCGGCCCGGTGAACTTCTCGATTCCCATCTCATCGAGGAAGCCCTGGGTGACGACCAGGCTCGGGGAGAGGTCGTCCTCGTCCTGCGCGGTGAACCAGCGCCCCTGGGCAACGGCCTTGTGATGCATGAGCCCGTAGCTCAGGCTCACGGTCTGGGTGGTGACGGACCGAGCCCCTTCGGGGAAGGAGAACCGGACGTTGGAGGTGTAGGTCGTCGCCCAGGAGGAGACCTCGTTGCGTTCGACGAAGCCGTTCATCGCCTCCGAGATCCTCGCGGAGGTGGCGGCGCTGGTGGTGGTGCTCGCACCACCGGTCGAGCCTCCGGAGGAGCCGGATCCCGCCGAGCCCCCACCGCTGCCTCCGCTATTGCCGGCACCGCCGCCGGGGGTGGCACTCGCCTCGGCGTCGGGGACGTCGTCGGCCTGGACGGCCTGGCTCAGACCCTTGCCGGTGGGGCTGACATTGATCGTGACCGTACCCGGTCGGCCGCCGTACTGCTCCATGGACTTGTTTATGGTGTTGACGGTGATCTGACCCACGGCGATGACGAAGGCCATGGTCGCCACCGCCGCAGCCACGCCCACCAGGGACAGCAGGATCCGGAGCTTGCCAATGCGCAGCTGGGCCCAGGCCTCGACGATGGCGCCGAAGAATCCGGTGAGAATGCTGTTCATGAGACTCCTTCATGAATGGCCGGGGCGGTCGGGAAGGGGGAGGTCGGAGGGACGACCGCCTCGCCGAACTCCTCCAGGCTGCCGACCTGCCTGCGGGTGACGGAGATCGGGGTGAGAACGCCGTGATCGAGCCGGTACTGCGTGTGGGCGCGGCCGGCCACGGCCAGGTCGTGGGTGATGATGATGAGGGCGGCGCCGTTCTCGGCGCACTGGCGCTCCAGGAGCGTCATGACCGAGTTACCGGTGTCGACGTCGAGGGCGCCGGTGGGCTCATCGGCGAGGATGATGCTGGGGCGGCGGGCCAGGGCCCGGGCGATGGCCACCCTCTGCTGCTCACCGCCCGACAGGCGCCCGATGGGCGAGCCCACCCGATTTCCCAGACCCACGGCCTCGAGCAGCTCGACCGCCCGTGACCTGCGGGTCCAGAAGGCCTTGCCGGTGTCGTACAGGAGCGGGGCGGCCACGTTCTCGGTGGTGCTCAGTCCCGGGATGAGGTTGAAGGACTGGAAGACGAAGCCGAAGGTCCGGCCCCGCAGATGGGCGCGGCGGCTCTCGCCGAGCCGGGAGGTGTCGGTGCCGACCAGTGTGTAGGAACCCGACGTCGGTTGGTCGATCAGCCCCAGGATGTTGAGCAGCGTCGACTTCCCCGTTCCCGAGCGCCCCACGATGGCCACGTGCTCGCCGGGGGAGACGCTCAGGTTGATGCCGGTGAGGATCTCCAGCGGCGGGGAGTCCGGAACGGTGAAGGTGCGAGTGATCTCCCGTAGCTCCAGCAGCCCGCTCACAGGATCTCCTTACCGTTGGAGTCGTAGCAGGCGGAGTTGTCCTGCTCGCAGGTGTCCGGTGTCCCGGTGCGCTGCGTGTCCTTGTTGGGCACGAACTGGAGGATCTTCTGGTCCGCCTTGAGGCCGTCGGTGACCTGGATGTTCGTACCATCCGTGATTCCCAGCGTCACGGCGGTCTTGACCGCCTTGGAGGCGTCTCCGGAATCGGGTACCAGCCACACGAAGCCAGAGCCGATCTTGCCCTCCACGGCGGTGGCCGGTACCACCAGAGTGTCGGAGGCACTGCCCGCGTCGACACTGATGGTGGTCGACATGCCGGCGAAGACCTTCTGGTCCGCGGGCACCGCGCAGCGTATCTCCACGCTGGTGCCGTCTGCGGAGGTGGTCGTCTGTCCCTCCCCACCGGCGGTTGTCGAGGCGGCGGTCTTGGTGCCGATCTTGAGGTTGCTGCACTGGAACGGGGACGGGCCGCCCTCCATCGTCAGAGTCGCAGTGGTGGGGGCGTTGGTGAGCCGGTACTGCTGGGCGGCGCTGACGGTGCCGGTGGCCGAGTAGGACGAGGGGGCGATCGTGGCCACGACCACACCGACTCCGGTGTCCTGCTGCTTGATGACCTTGGGGGTCACGGTGCCGCTGACGGGCGCATAGATCGTGGACCAGGTGACCTTGTCCGCCACCGGGGTCTGGGTGACATTGCCCTGCTCATCGGTCCTGGTGATTGGGGACTGGGGCTCGGAGTGCTTGATGGAGAGCAGCGGTTCGCCGGCGCTGACCTGCTGATCCTTCTCCACGGCGACGGAGTCGACCACCCCGGCCAGGTCCGCCTGGACGTCGACCGAGGCGTCCTGGACGACGCGGCCCTTGATCTCGACCGTATTGGCGATGGTGCCGGTGGTGACGGAGACCGTCTTGACGCTGGCGGAGTAGCCGGGGGTGATGTCCGCAGTGGCCTCGGTCTTCTGTGAGGGGAAGAAGGCGATCTTCACCAGGGCGGCGGCGACGATCACCGCGATCAAGACCTTGAGGGTGGGCCAGACGAAGCGCTTCACGGCGTCCTCCATGATGACAACGAGAATCGGAACCGGAGCGGAAGACACCGCATTCCCGGATAATGCACTCCGAGGCTACGGTGGCGACGTTCGGTCGAGCCTCATCCCTCAGGAGGATTACTGAGAGCCCTCTCCAACCGAAGTAGGAGAGGGCTGGGCGCCGGAAGGCGACTGAACGATTGAGTAAGGGGTGAGCGCAGCGCGACTCAGACGAGACGGCCGGCCGGCGCGGCCGGGACCGCGTTCAGGAAGGCCGGCGGGTTGAAGCCCTCGCGTGCATAGGCCTCGGCGACAGCGACGGCCACGTCGTGGACGGCGTCGGCATTCACCAGGGCGATCGCCGAGCCGCCGAACCCGCCTCCGGTCATGCGCGCTCCGTGGGCGCCGGCGGCCCGAGCCGCCTCCACGGCCACGTCCAGCTCGGGGCAGGTGCACTCGTAGTCCACGCGCAGCGACTCGTGAGAGGCGTTCATGAGCTCTCCCGCCGTGGCGAGCTTCTCCCCGCACAGGGGGCGCCCGTCCTGCAGGAGCTCCACCAGTCGGCGGGTGCGGTCGATCTCGGAGACCACGTGGCGGGTGCGTTTGACCAGCTCGTCGGCCTCTGCGGGGTTCCCGCCGTCGGTCAGGCGCGCCAGGGCGGCGGGCAGGTCCTCGATTGCGATGTCCGCCAGGAGCTCGACGCCCAGGATCTGGGCTGCGCGCTCGCAGGCGGCTCGCCTGGCACCGTACTGACCGTCGTCCAGGGAGTGCTTGGCCTTGGTGTCGATGACCAGCAGGGCCAGGTCCTCGGCGGCCAGGTCGAAGGGCACGTGGTCCACCGAGCCGTCGCGGCAGTCCAGCTCCAGGGCGTGGCCCTCGCGGCAGCGCAGGGAGGCCGACTGGTCCATGCCGCCGGTGGGGGCTCCGGCCATCTCGTTCTCCGTGCGCACGCAGTTGGTCACCAGGCGGGCGCGTCCGGTGTCGTTGGGCTCCTCAGGCGTGCCGGCCAGCCCGAGACCCGCGACCTCGTCGATGGCCACGGCCGCCGAGCACTCCAGGGCCGCGGAGGAGGACAGCCCGCCTCCCAGGGGCACGCAGGAGACGAGGGCGGCGTCGAAACCGGGCAGGTTCTCGAACCCGTCGCGCTCCAGCGCCCAGGCGACACCGGCGATGTAAGCGGCCCAGTGCGCCACTTCGCCGGGGGTCCCCTTGGGACCGATCGTGTCGAGGTCCATGACATCGACCTTCTCCCGGGTCTGGGGGGAGACCAGACGCACGATCCGGTCGTCGCGGCGCCGCAGCGCCAGGTGCGCCCGGTGGGGCAGGGCGATGGGCAGGGCCAGGCCGCCGTTGTAATCGGTGTGCTCGCCGATGATGTTGACGCGTCCGGGGGCGTACCACACGCCGTCGGGCTCGGCCTCGAAGACCTCGCGGAACAGGGCGGTTGCCGCCCGGGCGCCCTCCTGAGGGCTCATGGCCGGGGCGAAGACGGGAACATCGTTGGTCATCGTGGTCTCCTGTTGCTGGTTGTTCTGATATGTCGGGTTGGTGGATGGAGGACTGTCGAGGGCGGGGGCGGGTTAGGCGGCGATCGTCAGCCGGGTGCCGACCTCCCGGAGGGCCGCCACGGTGTCGGCGTCGGGCTCGGCATCGGTCACCAGGACACCGATGTCCCGGGTGGCGCAGAAGGACCGCAGCCCCAGGACCCCCCACTTGGAGGAGTCCAGGGCGGCCACCACCGTGCGCCCGGCGGCGACGAGCGCCTGGTTGGCGGAGGCCTCCAACAGGTTGGGGGTCATGAGCCCGGCTTCGGGGGTGAAGCCGTGGGCGCCCAGGAAGACCCACTCGACGCGCATCGTGCGCAGCGCATCGACGGCCACCAGCCCCACCAGAGCGTTCGACGGCGTGCGCTCGCCCCCGGTGATCACCACCGTGGGGGCGTCGCGGTTCTCAGCGCGGGCGGCGTCGGCGGCGTCGAAGAGCACCTGCGCGGCGGGCAGCGAGTTCGTGATGACCGTCAGGGTAGGGAAGTGCTCCAGCTCGGTCAGGGCATGGGCGAGCGCCAGGGTGGTGGTTCCGGCCGACAGCGCCAGGGAGTCCCCGGGGCGCACCATGGCGGCCGCGGCCTGACCGATACGGCGCTTGGCGTCCGGATGGAGGGTGGACTTGGCGGTGAAGCGCGGCTCGAGGGTGGTGGGGCCGGCCGCCACCGCGCCGCCGTGGACGCGCTCGACCAGCCCCTGGGTGACGAGCTCGGTGATGTCGCGGCGCACGGTCATCTCCGAGATTCCCAGCTCCTCGACGATATCGGCCACGCGAACGCCCCCGGTGGCCGCCACCCGCTCCAGGATGTGTTCCTGACGCTGGCGGGCGAGCATCGGGGCCGGTCGGGAGGAACCGACGGCGGAGGAGGCTGTGGGACCGGGCTGCATGGGGCCAGTCTGCCAGACCTCGTCGTCGAAAACACCCATGTCCGCACGTTCCCGCACAGAGTCGCGCAGAGTCGCGCAGAAGGGGTGGTGGTAGTTCACGTTTCGTCCATTCGGTCGGTCATGGCAGACTTATCCCCGCTCGCGCGGCGCCCCCGGCTGGGACGTGGGCGGTGCGGCGCGGTAGTGTGTCCAGGTAACCCTCGGGCGTCCGCTCGTCCCGATGAGGATCTCCTATCAGTCAACCGTCCCGCAGGAGCTCAGGAGCCATGCAGATCCCCGCACCAGACGCGCACCAGTGCGTCATCGGTGTGGCCATTGCCCTGCCCTCCCACTACGCCGCCCAGGTGCGGGCGGTGCGGGAGGCCGCGGGAGACCCGATGGCCGACGTCGTCCCGCCCCACATCACCCTGCTGCCGCCGACGGCCGTCGATGTTGACTCGCTCGATGAGGTCATGCGGCACCTGCGCAACGTGGCCGCCGGGACGCAGCCCTTCGACGTGCGCCTTGACCAGGTCGGCACCTTCCGCCCCGTCAGCCCCGTGGTCTACCTCGGCCTGCGCAGCGGCGCCCAGGAGTGCGACCGCCTCCAGATGCGGGTCCGTGACCGCCGCGGCCCCCTGGCGCGTTCGCTGAGCTTCCCCTTCCACCCGCACGTGACCCTGGCCCACGAGGTCGCCGATGAGGACCTCGACTTGGCGGCCAGGGAGGGGGCGGGGCTGGCCATGGACTTCACCGTCACCAAGCTCCACCTCTACCGCCACCTCGGTGGTCGCTCCGGTCGTTGTGACCGGAGCGGCGGGTCCGATGCTGTGCGCGGCTGGGAGGTGGCCGCCGTCTTCGCCTTCGGGGGCTCACTCGTATCTGGTGTCTCCGAGGTCTCCGTCGGGACTGAGATGCCCGCCGCGCCGGCGTCCCCGACGACTCCCGTGGTGTCGGTGTGATCGACCGCGCCAAAGCCTTGCTGGCTGCTGTGCGGCGCACGCGGGTGGGGCGGGCCCTGGTCCGTTACGGCACGGCTCGCGGAGCGCTCATGGCCGGGGGGATCGCCTACACCGGCCTGTTCTCGATCTTCGCGGTGCTCGTCATCGGGGTGAACCTGCTCATGGCGATGCTCGGCAACCGCCCCACCTTCCGCGCCGCTGTCGTCGACTCGGTCAACTCCCTGCTGCCCGGCGTCATCGACTCCGGCAAAGGACAGGGGCTGGTCTCCGTGAGCCAGCTGTCCCTCAGCTCGGCGCTCAACCTGGGCTCCGTGGTGGCGGCCGGGGCGCTCGTCTACTCGGTCATCAGTCTCATGGGAACCCTCAAGATCGCGCTGCGCGCCATGTTCGGCCTGGTCAACCCCGTGATGCGGCCGGTGCTGGGGCAGCTGGCGAATATCGCCGGATTCTTCGTCATCGTGGCCGGGGTGCTGGTGACCGCCGTCGCCTCAGTGGCGACGACGACGCTGTCGGGCCATGTGGGACGAGCCCTCGGCCTGCCGGAGTCACTGACCGGGACCGGAACGTGGCTGGCGACGCTCCTGGTCTCCTTCATCATCGACGCCGGCATCCTGGCGCTCCTGGTCTCCATGTGCGGCATCCGCCCGCCTTGGCGCGATCTGGCACTGGGCTGCATGCTGGGCGCCCTTGCACTCGGTGTACTGCGCCAGGTGGGCACCGGTGCGGTCGGCTCGGTGGCGCGCAACCCGGTCCTGGCCTCCTTTGCCGCCATCGCCGTCCTCGTCCTGTGGCTGCACCTGACCAGTCGCATCGTCCTGCTCATGGCGGCCTGGATAGCCAACCCGCCGCTGCCCCGCGACGTCGACCACCCCGACGAGGTCCACGACAGCGAGCGCCCCAACTATGTGACGCTCTCCGTACCCGAGACCCTGGCCTGGCCCCGCCAGTCCATCACCGGCAGCCTCGAGGCGGACCCGACGGCGCACCCCAACTACGTTCCTCCGGTGCCGACCCCCTGAGCCGGAGTGAGGCGGAGGCGGGGCCGACGTGACGAACAGGCCCTGCCGGGACGGTAGCCTGTTCCGGTGACTGACACTCCTGGTAACCCCGGCGGCTCCACTCAGGTCGCGCATCCCAGCGGCTCGAGTCCCTCCGCCGGCTCGGCCCCGGCTATCCACGCCATCATCCCCGCCGGGGGCGCGGGCACCCGGCTGTGGCCGCTCAGCCGGCGCAGGCGTCCCAAGTTCCTCCTCGACCTCACCGGGGCCGGCCGCAGCCTCCTGCAGGACACCGTTGAGCGCTTGGCTCCCCTGGCCGCGACGACGACGGTGGTCACAGGCGCCGCCCATATCGCCGTCGTGGCCGACCAGCTCCCGCAGGTCCCACGCGACAACCTCCTGGCCGAGCCCTCCCCGCGCGACTCCATGGCGGCCATCGGCCTGGCCGCCGCCGTCATCGCCCGCCGTCACGGGCGAGGCGCCGTCGTCGGCTCCTTCGCCGCCGACCACACGGTGGCCGACCGAACCGCCTTCGCCGATGCCGTGCGCCAGGCCGCCCTCCTGGCCGAGCAGGGCTGGGTGGTCACCATCGGGATCGAGGCCACCGGCCCCTCGACCGCCTTCGGCTACATCCACGCCGGGGACCCCACTGACGTGCCCGGCGCCCCCGATGGGCGTAGGGTCCTGGGCTTCACCGAAAAGCCCGACGCCGACACCGCCGCCGCCTACCTGGCCACCGGCGACTACCGCTGGAACGCCGGAATGTTCGTGGTCCGCGCCGGCGTGCTCCTGGACCACCTGGCCGAGCTCAGGCCCCAGCTGGCGGCCGGCATCGAGGTCATCGCCGCGGCCTGGGACACCCCCGAGCGCGAGGAGGTCCTGGCCGAGCGCTGGCCGGCCCTGGAGAAGATCGCCATCGACCACGCCATTGCCGAACCAGTGGCCGCCGCAGGGGGAGTGGCCACTGTGCCGGTCTCCATGGGGTGGAATGACGTCGGCGGCTTCGACGCTCTCATCGGGCTCGTCGCCCCTCGCAACGAGGGGCCGGCGACCGGAGCCGGGGTGCTCGACAATATCAATGGTGCTGATGGCGCTGAAGCCGTTGACGGCTCAGATCCCGAGGCCCCTCGGGCCGACGTCCGGGCGATCGGCTCCGACGGCGCCCTCATCGCCTCCACGTCCGGACGCACGGTGGTGCTGCTGGGCATGCCGGGCGCCGTCGTCATCGACACGCCTGACGCTCTCCTGGTCACCACGTCCGAGCACGCCCAAGACGTCAAGGGCGTCGTTGACGCCCTGAGTGGCGCTGGGCGCGAGGACCTGCTTTAGCGTCCTCGCCGGTCCGGGAGCCACAGGTCCGAGGCCTCCGAGGCCTCTGAAGGGCCCGATGCCGGGAGAAGGGATCCTCCCGGTGTCGCGCCCGATACGGAGAAACTGAGGTGGTCGCGGGCAGCCCTGGAGGATCTTATGGTGCTAAAAAGGTATTTAAATCACATATTTTCGCTTATCCTTGGAAACCGGACGTGCAACTTGCCGCACGCGAGAACCACGGAGGTTTCCATGAAGAAGGCCTGCTCCGCGATGATGCTCGGTGCGGCCCTGGTCCTGGTCCTGACCTCCTGCGGGACGCCGCCGACGCAGCGGCCCACCCGCAACCTGGAGGAGGACAAGGACTTCACCGCCTGCATGCTCTCCGACGAGGGCGGCTTCGACGACCACTCCTTCAACGAGTCCGGCAAGAAGGGCCTGGACCGGGCCGGCAAGGAGCTCGGCGTCAAGACCATCGCGGTGCAGTCGGAGAGCTCGGCCGACTACGCCACCAACATCTACGCGCTCATCCAGCAGAACTGCAAGCTCGTCATCGGCGTCGGCTTCAACATCGCCGCCGACCTGACCGAGTCGGCCAAGACCAACCCCGACATCCAATTCGCCCTCATCGACGCCTCCTTCATCGGCGCTGACGGACAGCTCGCCACCCTGCCCAACGCCAAGCCCCTCCTGTTCAAGACGGCCGAGGCCGCCTACCTGGTCGGCTACGCCGCCGCCGGCACCTCCCGGACCGGGGTGGTGGGTACCTACGGCGGCAAGCCCCTGCCCACCGTCCAGATCTTCATGGACGGCTTCGCCAGGGGCGTGTCCCGGTACAACGAGGACACCGGCGCCTCCGTGCAGGTCAGGGGCTGGGACACCGCCACCGGCAAGGGCGGGTCCTTCGTCGGCAACTTCTCCGACGCCGCCAAGGGCCAGGCCATCACCGAGCAGTTCATCTCCCAGGGCGCCGACATCGTCATGCCCGTGGCCGGCCCCGTCGGTCAGGGGACGCTGTCCACCGTCAAGCAGAGGAACGCCGCCGGCGGCGCCAACTCCGTCATCTGGGTCGACTCCGACGGCTACACCTCCACTGGTGACGGCTCCATCATCATGACCTCGGTAGTCAAGGAGATCGGCAACTCGGTGTTCGACACCGTCAAGGACGCCTCTGAGGGCAGGTTCTCCGCCGATCCCTACATCGGCACCCTCAAGAACCAGGGGGTGACCGTCGCCCCCTTCCACGACTTCGACTCCAGCGTGCCCGAATCGGTCAAGGCGCGGATTGAGGAGCTGCGCACCCAGATCAGTGACGGAACCCTTGACGTCTCGACCCCCTATGACCCCTCCTGAGCGCCCCACCGGGGCCTTGTTCCAGAGCCTCCACCGCCACCCGGAAGCGAGCCTGTTGTGAAGCTTGAGCTGCGCGGGATCACGAAGGCCTTCGGGCCGCTCGTGGCCAACGACCACATCGACCTGACCGTCGAGCCCGGCCAGATCCACGCCCTCCTGGGCGAGAACGGCGCGGGCAAGTCCACGCTCATGAACGTCCTCTACGGCCTCCACCAGCCCGACGCCGGACAGGTCCTCATCGACGACGAGCCCGTGACCTTCTCCGGGCCGGGCGACGCCGTGGCCGCCGGCATCGGCATGGTCCACCAGCACTTCATGCTCGTGCCCGTCTTCACCGTGGCCGAGTCCGTCGCCCTGGGCTACGAGCCAGTCGGACCGATGGGGATCATCGACGCCGGCGCCGCCGCGGCCAAGGTCACCGAGATCTCCCGCCGCTTCGGCTTCGACGTCGACCCCAACGCCCTCATCGAGGACCTGCCCGTGGGCGTCCAGCAGCGCGTGGAGATCATCAAGGCCCTGGCCCGAGACGCCAAGGTGCTCATCCTCGACGAGCCCACCGCCGTGCTCACCCCGCAGGAGACCGACGAGCTCATCGCCATCATGCGCGAGCTCAAGGCCTCGGGCACCTCGATCGTCTTCATCACCCACAAGCTGCGAGAGATCCGCGAGGTCGCCGACACCATCACCGTCATCCGCCGCGGCCGCGTCGTGGGCACCGCCGAGCCCACCGCTCCGGCCGCCGAGCTCGCCGGCCTCATGGTCGGCCGCGACGTCTCCCTCACCATCGACAAGTCCCCGGCCGAAGCCGGACGGGAAACGCTCGCTTTGAGCGGCGTCGGCCTCGTCGAGGACGGCGCCGTCCTGCTCGACGACGTCGACCTGAACGTGCACTCCGGCGAAATCCTCGCCATCGCGGGCGTCCAGGGCAACGGGCAGACCGAGCTGAGCGAGGTCATCCTCGGGCTGCGCTCGCCGACCACCGGCACCATCGCCTTCGACGACCACGACGTCACCCGCCACGGGGTGCGCCGCCGGCTGCGGGCCGGACTCGGTTTCGTTCCCGAGGACCGCTCCACCGACGGCATGGTCGCCGAGCTCTCCGTCGCCGAGAACATGGTCCTGGACCGCTACGACGATCCCGCCCTGGGGCGGGGACCATCGCTGTCGCCGGCCCGCGTGCGCGAGGCGGCCCACCGGATGCGTGAGGAGTTCGACGTGCGCGTCACCGACGTCGACGACGCCATCTCGACCCTCTCGGGCGGCAACCAGCAGAAGGCCATCCTCGCCCGCGAGCTCTCCCGGCCCCTCAAGGTCCTCGTCGCCTCGCAGCCCACCCGTGGCCTGGACGTGGGCTCCATCGAGTTCGTCCACCAGCGCCTCGTCGCCGAGCGCGACACCGGCACCGCCGTCCTCATCATCTCCTCCGAGCTCGACGAGATCTACGCCCTGGCCGACCGGATCGCCGTCATGTACCGCGGACGGATCATCGGCACCGTCCCCGCAGACACCGCCCGCGACGCCCTGGGCCTCATGATGGCCGGCACTCCCGCCGAGCAGGCCCTCGACCCTCAGGAGCAGCCACGATGAGTACTCCCACCACCGGCTCCAGCACCGAACCGACACCGAGGAGCCACTCCAAGGACCGTCCCGAGCGCAGCCCGGGCGGCCAGTCGGCTCTGCTGCGGCAGGTCGCCTCCTCACCTGCCGTCGTCGGGCTGCTCGCGATCCTGACCGCCCTGTTCCTCAGCTCGATCCTCATCCTCGCGGCCGACGCCGAGGTGCGCTACACGGCCGGCTACCTCCTCAACCGCCCCGGTGACTTCCTCCACGCCGCCGGATCCACCCTGAGCGAGGCCTACAGCTCGCTGTTGCGCGGCTCGGTCCTGGATTGGCGGGCCACCACGGGCGTGCGCATGATCCGCCCCATCACCGACACCCTGACGAATGCCACCCCGCTCATCATCGCCGGGCTCGGTATGGCAGTGGCCTTCCGGGCGGGCCTGTTCAACATCGGCGGCCAGGGGCAGATGATCCTCGGGGCGATCACGGCCTGCTACGTGGGCATCGCCTGGAACCTGCCGCCGGTGGTCCACCTGCTCCTGGCCGTCTTCGGGGCGGCCCTGGGAGGACTGCTCTGGGGCGGTATCGCCGGAGTCCTCAAGGCCCGTACCGGCGCCAATGAGGTCATCGTGACGATCATGCTCAACTCGATCGCCGCCCACCTGCTGTCCCAGGTACTCAGCCTCAAGGCCTTCAACGGGGAGGGGGAGACCGGCAACCGCAAGTCTCTGGCCGTGGCCGACTCCGCCCAGTACCCCTCACTGGTGGGCAGCTCCTTCCGTCTCCACGCCGGCTTCCTCCTGGCCCTGCTGGTCGCCGTGGCCGTGTGGTGGCTCATGGAGCGCTCCCGCCTCGGCTTCCAGCTGCGGGCCACCGGTCTGAACGCCGACGCCGCCCGAACCGCCGGCATAAGCGTGCCCTGGGTGACGAGCCTGGTCATGATGATCTCCGGTGCCCTGTGCGGGCTGGCCGCCAGCGCGCCGGTCCTGGGGACCCAGAAGAGCATGGACGAGTCCGTTGTGGGAACCATCGGCTTCGACGCCATCACGGTGGCTCTGCTGGGGCGCTCCCGGCCCGTGGGCACTGTCCTGGCCGGGCTGCTCTTCGGCGCCCTGCGCGCCGGCGGTACCGCCATGCAGGCGGCCCCGGGCACCCACATCAAGATCGTCCTGGTCCTGCAGTCCACGATCGTGCTGTTCATCGCCGCGCCGCCTCTGGTCCGGGCCGTCTTCCGGCTCCCGGAGCGCGGGAGTCGCCGCGGTGGCGCCGATCCGTCCTCCGCCTCTGTCCCGGCCGCAGTTCCGGCCACTGCCACCGTGAAGGAGGCCTGAGTCATGGCAGCACCATCCGAGTCAACCGCTTCAGCCGGGTCAACCACCGCTGCTTCGACCGCTCCCACTCCCGCGGCCGTCGAGCCCATGAATCTCAAGATCCCGCTCACCGGCGTTGTGGTGCTCCTCCTCCAGGGGCTCATGGCACTGAGCGCCCGCGGCACGACCACCTTCGGCCTCACCGCCTCCTCCGACATCTTCCGCCTCGGTGACCCCGCGCTCAACGCGCGCCTGGTCATCCTCGCCGCTGCCGCCATCGTCGCCGCGGCCACGGCCGTCGCCTTCAACAGTGTTCGGCGTCGCAACAGGATCCCGGCCTGGGTCGCTGTCCTCATCGGCGTCGGATTCGTCATCGCCTTCCTGTCCTGGGTCGGCGCCGGACGCAACGGTGTCATCCCCCTGGTGACCATCCTGTCCTCCGCACTGGGGCTGAGCGTTCCGCTCGTCTACGGCTCGCTTGCCGGGATCATCGGGGAGCGCTCGGGCACCATCAACATCGCCATTGAGGGCCAGCTCCTGGGCGGGGCCTTCCTGGGCTCCGTCGTCGCCTCGGCCTGCTCCAGCCCGTGGGCGGGGCTCGTGGCCGCGCCCTTGGCCGGAGTCCTCGTAGCTCTCCTACTGGCCCTGTTCGGACTGCGCTACCGGGTCAACCAGATCGTCGTCGGCGTCGTCCTCAACGTCCTGGTCTCGGGTCTCACCGGCTTCCTGTTCTCCACCTTCCTGTCCTCCAGCCCCAGCCTCAACCAGGCACTGCGTCTGCCAGCGCTGGCGGTGCCCCTCCTGTCGCGGATCCCGGTCATCGGACCGGTCCTCTTCCGCCAGACAGTGCTCGTCTACCTCATGTACGCCGCCGTGGCGACCCTGTCCTACATGCTCTTCCGCTCCCGCTGGGGGCTGCGGCTGCGGGCCTGCGGCGAGCATCCCAAGGCCGCCGACACCGTCGGCATCAAGGTGATGCGCACCCGCGTGGCCAACCTCGCCCTGGCCGGGGCACTGGCGGGGCTGGGCGGCGCCTTCTTCACCATCGGCTCGGGCCTGTCCTTCGACAACGACATGACCGCCGGGAACGGCTATATCGCACTGGCCGCCATGATTCTGGGCGCCTGGCGGCCCCTGGGCTCCCTGGGGGCGGCCCTGCTCTTCGGCTTCGCCACCTCCGTGGCCCAGACCCTGCCGGTCATCGGCAGCTCGGTCTCACCCGACATCATCTCCATGATCCCCTACATCGTCACGATCCTGGCGGTGGCCGGATTTGTGGGCAAGGTGCGCGCCCCCGCCGCCGAGGGGGTGCCCTACCCGTGAGCAGCATCGCGCCCACCGATCTGACCGACGCCCACTGGCAGGCCCTGCACGAGCTCGCCGTGGAGGCCATGACCCGCGCCTACGCCCCCTACTCCCGCTTCAAGGTCGGTGCCGCCGCCCTGGTCGACGACGGCCGACTCGTCTCGGGATGCAACGTGGAGAACGCCGGCTACGGCGTCACCCTGTGCGCCGAGTGCGGGCTCGTCTCCGAGCTCATCCGTACCGGAGGAGGGCGCCTGGTCGCCTTCGCCTGCGTGGACGCCCACGGCCGGGCCTGTGCGCCGTGCGGGCGCTGCCGCCAGCTCCTGAGCGAGCACGCCGCCGACGATATGGTGCTGGTCATGCCCTCGGGGATGATGAGCATCGACGAGGTCCTGCCCGACCGCTTCTCCGCCGACGACGTCGAGCGCGTCGTCGGCCAGCAGAGCTGACGGCCGGCTGACCAGCAGCCACAGATGGAGGAGAGTCCCGTGACCATTCCCGCCGCACCGCCGGCCGTCGAGCCCTTCGACGCCGTCGACGTCATCGCCGCCAAGCGCGACGGCGCCGCCCTGACCGACGCCCAGATCGACTGGGTCGTGGAGGCCTACACCCGCGGCGCCGTCGCCGAGGAGCAGATGAGCGCCCTGGCCATGGCCATCTACCTGCGCGGCATGAGCCGGGCCGAGATCGCCCGCTGGACCGGCGCCATGATCGCCTCCGGCGAGCGCATGGACTTCTCCGGCCTCGGACGCCCGACGGCGGACAAGCACTCCACCGGGGGAGTGGGGGACAAGATCACCCTGCCGCTGGCGCCGCTCGTGGCCGTCTTCGGCGTGAGCGTCCCCCAGCT
>ERZ773075.946-NODE-946-length-17584-cov-52.6886_pt1 | contig 17584 bp, 15 predicted proteins | sample MGYA00580614_ERZ773075 | MGnify/ENA primary metagenome ERZ773075 (study PRJEB29015, sample SAMEA2738021) | human oral metagenome | biome: human oral; feature: human-associated habitat; material: dental | place: China | collected 2043 ... | reverse complement strand
CGGTGAAGTCCTTGGCGCCCTCGAGGTTGCGCGTGGGCCGCTGCGCCGGTGGCGTTCCGCAGGCGGCCAGGCCCAGGGCCAGGACCGCGCCAAGCGTCATCGCGGAACAGGTCTTCTTCATGGAAACCTCCGTGGCTCTCGCGTGCGACGGACAACACATTGGGCGTCAAGGATATGCGAAAGCGTGTCATTCTCACACCGTTTGATCCACCAGGGTCGGCTCGTGATCATCTCGGTTTCAGCGCGAGGGCCCTGCGCCGGGAGAATCTCTTCTTCCGGCACCGGGCCCCTCAGAGCGCCGGCGGCTCCAGCAGCTACCGCATTCATGGTCCGGAGGTGTGTTGCCTCATGGCTTCTGAAAGCGTCAGATGTCATGACATCTCATGACACCGTGAGACGGGCCGACCGGGCGAGACAGTCGTCGCCCGCCCTGCCGGCAGGGACCGGCGCGGTCACCCAGGTGGCTCGGCCTCGCCTGGGCCCATTGCACGAGGGTCGGGTACTACTGGGCAGGGTTCGGGGGTACTTCATGAGGTGCGGGGGCTCGTGCAGTACGCACAGCCCTTGACCAGTACACCCCCGCCCTCGTGCAGTACGCCGGCCCGAGGAGGGCTCGGGCCAAGGCCAGGTTGAGCCAGCGCCACCAGGCCCACTGGAGGCCCCACCGAAGCGAGTACCTCAGAGGCCATGACGCTCACATGTCTCAGAAGTGAGGAGACAAGACAGCTCGCGGTCCGGAGGTGCCGCTAGAGCAGGTCCTCGCGTCCGTCCTCCTTCAGGGCGTCAACGACACCTTTGACGTCCTGGGCGTGCTCGGGCGTGGTGACCAGGAGGGCGTCAGGGGTATCGACGACGACGACGCCCGGCACACCCAGCAGCACCACCGTGCGCCCGGACGTGGAGGCTACGAGGGCACCGTCGGATCCAGCCACCCGAACCTCGGCCGGGGCCTCATCTGAGGCTGAGCCGTCAGTACTGTCGACACCGTCGAGCACGCCGGCGCCGGCTGCCGGCCCCTCAGTGCGGGGAGCGACGAGCTCGGCCAGGGCGTCGAAGCCGCCGACGTCGTTCCAGCCCATGGAGACCGGGACGGTGGCCACGCCCCCGGAGGCGGCCACCGGCTCGGCGATGGCGTGGTCGATGGCGATCTTCTCCAGGGCCGGCCAGCGCTCGGCCAGGACCTCCTCCCGCTCGGGAGTGTCCCAGGCTGCGGCGATGGCCTCGATGCCGGCGGCCAGCTGCGGTCTGAGCGCGGCCAGGTGGTCCAGGAGGACGCCGGCGCGGACCACGAACATTCCTGCGTTCCAGCGATAGTCGCCGGTGGCCAGGTAGGCGGCGGCGGTGACGGCGTCGGGCTTCTCGGTGAAGCCCAGGACCTGGCGCCCGTCGGGGGCGCGGGGCACGTCGGTGGGGTCTCCGGCGTGGATGTAGCCGAAGGCAGTTGAGGGGCCGGTGGCCTCGATCCCGATGGTGACCACCCAGCCCTGCTCGGCCAGGAGGGCGGCCTGGCGCACGGCGTTCTCGAAGGCGGCCCGGTCGGCCACCGTGTGGTCGGCGGCGAAGGAGCCGACGACGGCATCTCGCCCGTGGCGGTGAGCGATGACGGCGGCGGCCAGACCGATGGCCGCCATGGAGTCACGTGGGGAGGGCTCGGCCAGGAGGCTGTCGCGCGGGATGCCCGGAAGCTGGTCGGCCACGGCGGCGATGTGGGCGACGCCGGTGACGATCGTCGTCGTCGCGGTCACCGGCGCGAGGCGCTCAACGGTGTCCTGCAGGAGGCTGCGGCCGGCCCCGGTGAGGTTGAGGAGGAACTTGGGGCGGTGGCGTCGGCTGAGCGGCCACAGCCGGGTGCCCGCGCCGCCGGCGGGGATGATGGCGTGAATGGCCGGCGCCGAGCCGGCGGCAGGACCAGAGCCGTCGGGCCACACAGCGTGATCGGGCTTGCCAGGGTTACCAGGAGTGTCAGTCACCGGCACAGGCTAGCGCTCGGGCAGCCGCCTCGCACACACCACCGCCCCAGTCTCAGCAACTATATCCCGGGTCGGACGACCTTCTTCCGCTGCGTCACTTTCATGACACCCGCGGCAATCAAACCAATAATGCCGAGCACCACTCCAGCGGCTGCCACTTTGCGAACCGGATAGGCACTCTCACCGAGCCATCCTTGACTCTCCCACCGGGAACGAGCCTCATAGCTCTCAATTGTGACAGGGCAGTCTCCCTGGTTCGGATCGCTGAACCCGGAGCTGACGGGCTCGTCAGTGACACATTCGTACTTAGGGGCCGAGCCGCTCGCCGGAATAAGACTAATCCCGATGGTCCCCACCCCCGCTACCAGCAGAACCAAGGCGAAGATGAGTACTCGTTTAGCCGCTGACACGACAGCTCCTTTCAGGAAAAAGAAAACAAAGGTTGCGTTCGACACGCAATGCTACCCATGCAGACGAGAATCTCAACTCCCCGGACTCACAACTCGCCGATGCATACATATCCTACCGAATCAGTAGGCGACCAGGGAATCGAGAACACGTCACGCCCACCTTTTGATTCGTAAAAATTCCGTCTTCGGACGCCACCGCCATCCTCATCTCTCCCAAGAAAGTGGTTTCATCCACACTCAGGGGATCACCACCGGAGGGACGTAGTCGGGGTGCGCCGTCGGGTCGGCCTCGAGGCTGCCGGTGATGGACTGGCGGGGCCAGGTCAGGGTCTCGGGCACGGAGAGCGTCACGTAGTTGGGGCGCTCGTGGGCGTGGACCTCGTCGGGGTGGTCGACGTCGCGGGGCAGCGGCGGGTTAGCCATCCAGGCCGCCATGAGCAGCACGATACGGCTGGTCAGGTGCAGCCACAGGATGAGGACGGCGATGGCCGCGAAGGAGGCGAGCAGCGGGTTACGCGTCACCGAACCGACCGCGCCGGTTCCCACCTGGCGCAGCACGCCGAGCGCGAAGGCGCCCAGCATGCACCCCAGCACCAGATCGCGTCGGGGCGGGCGGATCCCGCAGATGGTGATGAGGAGCGACAGGACACCGGTGTCGATGAGGAAGGAGATCAGGAGCGTCGTCAGCCAGACCCCGGTCCCGGTCAGCGACTCCGGCAGCCCCAGGGCCCGTCCGACGCTGCCCGACAACGTCGTCGTCACCACCGAGGCAACGGCGGTCACCAGCACCCCGGCCACGATGACGAGGAAGCCGGCGATATTCGCCAGCTGCCCGACCACCGGCCTCATCGCGGGGTTGACCAGGCCGAACATGGCACGTAGTGCGATCTTGAGGGTGCCCATGAGGCTGATGACCGAGTAGATGAGCGCTCCCGCCGCCACCACGGAGCCCAGATTGAGCGCGGAGGTGAGCGTCAGCTGGTTCACCGACACCAGCCCCCGACCGTTACCGGCGTCGATGACGCCGGGCAGCATGGAGTTGATCGAGTCGACAACGGCCGCGCGGATAGTGGGGTGATTGCCGAGCACCACCATGAGCAGGTTCACGCCGATGACCAGCACCGCGAAGACCGAGAACATGGCCGTGTAAGCGATCCCACCGGCCATGAGCGCACCGCGTGCCGTGCCGTAACGGACCAGGGCTCGTCCGATCCTCGTTCGCCGCCCGGCCGCCAGAAAGGCCTTGACGCGCTCGATCACACCGAGACCACGGGAGTCGTCGGAGTCGCCGGCGCTACCGGCGCCGTCCCCTCAACGGAGACGTCAGCAGCACCGGATGCGAGCGAACCGCCGAAGGCGAAGGCGGCCACCACCTCCCAGCCCCCCGAGCCGGGATACTCATCGCAGCCGGACCGAGTGAGGTGGCGGTAGAGATGGAGCTTGGTGACGGTGAAGTCCATGACCAGCCCCGCACCCTGCCTCGCTGCGACGTCGAGCCCCTCATCGGCCACCTCATGGGCCAGGGTCACGTGCGGGTGAAAGGGGAAGCTGAGCGAGCGGGCCAGAGGGCCGCGGCGGTCGCGGACCCGGGCCTGAAGGCTGTCGCACTCCTTGGCACCGCTGCGCAGACTGAGGTAGACCACCGGACTGACGGGGCGGAAGGTGCCGACCTCGTCGAGACGCACGTCGAAGGGCTGAGTCCCCGCAGCCACGTTGCGCAAGTGCCGCATGACCTCATCGAGCGAGTCGACGTCGACGGCGGTCGGCGGCAGCAGGGTGATGTGGGGCGGAACGACCTCGGCCAGAGGATCTCCAGCGGCCTCCCGCACCGCCCGCACCTGGGCGGCGTAGTGGGAGGGCAGGGCGATGGCCACACCGATCACGCACTGGTGCGCGTCTGGTGCGGGGATCTGCATGGCTCCTGAGCTCCTACGGGACGATTGGCTGATCTGGTTGATGCGGGGTCGGGCGTCAGGACGAGCAGATGTCCTGAAGGTGACCTGAACACACTACCGCGCCACACCCCCTACATCCCAGCCGGGAGTGCCGCACGAGCGGGATAAGTGTGCCATGACCGACCGAATGGCTGAAATGTGAACTACCACCAATTCCTCTGTGCGACTCTGTGCGAGAACGTGCGGAGATGGTGTTTTCGCCGTCAAGGTCTGGCAAACTGGCCTCATGCAATCCGGTCTCTCCGCCTCCTCCACCGCCGGATCATCGCGTCCGGCACCGATGCTGGCCCGACAGCGCCAGGAACACATTCTGGAGCGGGTCGCGGCCACGGGCGGCATCCGCGTGGCCGACGTCGTCGAGGAGCTGGGGATCTCGGAGATGACCGTGCGCCGTGATATCACCGAGCTCGTCGCCCAGGGGCTGGTCGAGCGCGTTCACGGCGGCGCGGTGGCGGCCGGCCCCACCACCATCGAGCCCCGTTTCACCGCAAAATCCACCCTCAATCTGGATGCCAAGCGCCGTATCGGCCAGGCCGCGGCCGCCATGGTGCGCCCCGGGGACTCCTTGGCGCTGTCGGCCGGGACCACCACCCTGGCGCTCGCCCAGGCCCTGACCGAGATGGAGCACTTCCCGACCCTGACCGTCATCACGAACTCGCTGCCGGCCGCACAGGTGCTCTTCGACGCCGCCGATACCGCCCGCTCCGAGAACCGTGACGCCCCGACCGTGGTGGTCACCGGGGGCGAGCGCACGCCGTCAAACGCCCTGGTGGGGCCGGTGGCCGTCGACGCGCTGCGCACGATGCGCGTGGAGTGGGTCTTCCTGGGCGCCCACGGCTTCACCCCGGAGGCCGGGCTCATGACGCCCAACCTCTTGGAGGCCTCCGCCAACCAGGCGCTCGTAGCCGCAGGCCGCACGGTGGTGGCCACACTGGACTCCACCAAGTGGGGGGTCCTGGGTCTGCGGTCCTTCTGCCCCACCCGGGACATCGGGGTCCTGGTCACCGATGCCGAGCCCGACACCGACACCATCAGCTCCCTTCAGCAGACCGGCACCCGCCTGACGGTCGCAGCCTGACCCCGACCGTTCCCTCAGCCTTACTCGCGTCCCGCCAACCGCCCGCCCACTGACTGAGCACATCAGAACAACCAACCTCAGGAGACCATGATGACCAACGATGCTCCCGTCTTCGCCCCCGCCATGAGCCCGAAGGAGGGCGCCGAGGCCGCGACCGCCCTGTTCCGCGAGGTCTTCGAGGCCGAGCCCGACGGCGTCTGGTACGCACCTGGGCGCGTCAACATCATCGGGGAGCACACCGACTACAACGGCGGCCTGGCCCTGCCGATCGCCCTGCCCCACCGGGCGCACCTGGCACTGCGACGCCGCGACGACCGCACCGTGCGTCTGGTCTCCCCCCAGACCAGGGAGAAGGTCGACGTCACGAGCCTCGACACGATCGGCCCCAAGGGCACTCCCGGCGAGGTGGCGCACTGGGCGGCCTACATCGCCGGCGTCGCCTGGGCCCTGGAGCGTGACGGGTTCGAGGACCTGCCCGGCTTCGACGCCGCCCTTGTCTCCTGCGTGCCCCTGGGAGGCGGCCTGTCCTCCTCGGCGGCCCTGGAGTGCTCGGCGGCCGTCGCCATCGACGAGGTCGCGGGCCTGGGGCTGGCCGGAACGCCTGAGGAGCCCGACGACGCCGGACGCGCCCGCCTGGTGACCAACTGCGTGCGCACGGAGAACGAGATGGCCGGAGCCCCCACCGGCGGCATGGACCAGTCGGCCTCCCTGCGCTGCCGCGAGGGTCACGCCCTGGAGCTGGACTGCCGCGACGGCTCGGTGGCCCACGTACCCTTCGACCTGGCCGCCGAGGACCTGGCCCTGCTGGTCATCGACACCAAGGCCAAGCACTCCCTGGATGACGGTCAGTACGGTGCCAGACGAGCGGCCTGCGAGCGCGCCGCCCAGATCCTGGGCGTCGAGCTCCTGGCGGACATCGCGATCGAGGATCTGCCTCAGGCCCTGGAGCGGCTCTCCAGCACCGACGACGCCGACGAGCTGATCAAGCGCACCCGGCACGTGGTCACCGAGATCGACCGCACCCGCCGGTTGGTCGACCTCCTGCAGGACGGACGCCCTCTGCGCGGCGAGAAGCTCGCCGAGGCGGGCAGGCTCATGGACGCCTCGCACGAGTCGCTGCGCGTGGACTACGAGTGCACCTGCCCCGAGCTGGACGTGGCCGTGGAGGCCGCCCGCGCCGCCGGCGCCCATGGAGCGCGCATGACCGGTGGCGGGTTCGGGGGCTCGGCGATCGCCCTGGTGGATGCCAAGACCGTCCACGATGTGGCCGCTGCCGTGGCACAGGCCTACGAGCGCGAGGGCTTCAACCCGCCGGCCTTCCTGGACGCGGTTCCCGCCGCCCCGGCCGGTCGACTTCCCTGAGCCGCGCAGCACCGCCGGCCAGCCCGCGTAGCTCACGGTGCTCAGCCCTCTCCAACCTCGGTTGGAGAGGGCTTTCAGCATTCCTCCTTCAGGATGAGGTCAGATGAGTGTCCCTGCCGTAGTCTCTGCCCGTATTAATCAGGAACGCGGGCTCCCTCCCCGGTTCCGATCCCGTTGTCATCATGGAGGACGCCGTGAAGCGCTTCGTCTGGCCTGCCCTCAAGGCCCTCATCGCGGTGATCGTCGCCATCGCCCTGGTCAAGATCGCCTTCTTCCCCTCGCAGAACGACAGCGCGACCGCCGACATCTCCCCCGGCTACGCCGCCAACGTCAACACCGTCACTGTCGCCAAGGGCAATATCGCCAACAAGATCGACGTCAAGGGCCGTATCGTCCAGGACGCCACTGTCGAGGTCCAGGCCGACCTGGCCGGCGTGGTGGACTCGGTGGCTGTGGAGAAGGACGCTCAGGTCAGCGCCGGCGATCCTCTGCTCTACATCAAGCACACCGAGACCCAGAACCCGACGACGAGCACGGACGGGGAGGGCAACGTCACCCAGACACCGGTCGCGGACAAGGTCACCTGGTCCACGATCTACGCGCCTGTCAGCGGCACGGTGACACCCAAGGTCATCAAGCAGCAGGAGACCGGCGTCGGCGTGGTCGTGGCCACGATCACGCCCTCGACCTACTCGGCCACCGGCACCGTCAGCGCCGCTCAGCAGTACCGGCTCACCAACGCCCCCACCGCCGCGACCCTGACGCTCGAGGGAGGCCCGGCCCCCTTCCAGTGCAACAACCTCAAGGTCGGAACCAAGTCCACCAGCTCGACGACCACCGGCGGGGACGGCTCGACGACGACCACCTCCGGTGACGGCACCAGCGTGGAGATGCGCTGCTCGGTCCCCGGCGACCAGAAGGTCTTCGCCGGCATGCCCGCCACCATCAGCGTCGACGCGGGTAGTGCCTCCGACACCCTGCTGATTCCCGTCACCGCCGTGGAGGGCAAGGTCGGCTCGGGCTTCGTGTGGCTGGTCCCCGAGTCCGGAGACACCTCGAAGGCGGTCAAGACCGCCGTGACCCTGGGAATCACGGACGGTACGAACATCCAGGTGACCGCCGGCCTCAAGGCGGACCAGGAGGTCCTCCAGTTCGTGCCCAACAAGGACACGCGCCGTACCGGCACACCGGACACCTGCGAGCCGGACAACTCCGCCTGCTACGACGCCGACGGTAAGGAAATCCTGTGAGCGGGCTGCTGGAGCTGCGGGAGATCACCCGCACCTTCACCGTTCCCGACTCCGAGCCCCTGCAGATCCTCACGGGAGTCAACCTGAGCGTCTCCCCCGGCGAGCACGTGGCCATCGTGGGACGCTCGGGAACCGGGAAGTCCACCCTGCTCAACATCCTGGGCCTCATCGACAGACCGACGTCGGGCAACTACACGCTGTCCGGCACCGACACCTCCCGGCTCGGGGAGAGCCGCCGCGCCCACCTGCGGGGGAGGACCTTCGGCTTCGTCTTCCAGTCCTTCAATCTCATCTCGGGACTGAGCACCACCGAGAACGTGGCCGCTCCGCTCCTGTACGACACCGGCAAGGCCTTCTGGACCCGTAGCGCACGGGCCGCGGAGCTGTTGGAGGCCGTAGGTCTGGGAGACAAGGTGGGATCACCCATCGCACGCCTCTCGGGAGGCGAGCAGCAGCGGGTGGCCATCGCGAGGGCACTGTCCCGCCGTCCCAGCGTCATCCTGGCCGACGAGCCCACCGGCGCCCTCGATGTCGACACCGGCAACTCGGTCATGACGCTCCTGGAGCGCCAGTGCGCCGAGAACGGCGCCGCCCTCATCATCATCACTCACGACCTGGCCGTGGCCGGCCGCGCCCACACGCAGTACCGACTCGATCACGGCACCCTCACCCCGATCTCCGTCACGCGCCGTCAAGTCGGCAGCCTGGAGGAGTTCGGTGAGGTCGCCACTCCTCCGACCTCCCCCTACCCGACCGTCCCCACCAGTCACGAAGGAGCCTCATGAACGGCATTCTCACCGGATTCTTCGGCGCCATCGTCGAGGCCTGGGCCCAGCTGCGCATCGGCAAGCTGAGGGTCCTGCTGTCGCTGGTGGGCGTGGCGGCGGCGGTGGCGGCCATGACCTTCGTCATCGCCCTGGGGCAGGTCTCCGTCGACGCCATCAACAAGGTGGGCGAGAAGTACACCGGTCGCCAAGGCACGGTGACGATCAACGTCAGTCCCACCGGCAAGGGCCTGGACCAGGCCCTCCAGGCCGACGACGCACCCGAGGCGAGCGCAGACGAGAGCACCGGCAGCAACGGAGCCGGCAGCAGTGGGGGCAGTGGCGGGAGCAGTGGCGGGGGTAGTAGCAGCGCAGACGGCTCGGGCACGAGCACCACGACCAGTGCTGCGACCGCAGCGAGGATCTCGGGGGCGATGAGCAGCTTCGTCGAGCGCTACGACGTCAAGTCCTGGGCGACGACCTACACCTCCAACGTCCGTTTCTCCTTCCCCGACGGCGCCCGGAGCGTCCCCACCCAGACCGTGAGCCTGAGCTACGGGCTCCTGCATCACAAGAGCATCTCCCAGGGGCGCTGGTTCACCGCGCAGGACGAGGACGATCTCTCCCCGAGCCTGGTCGTCACCCAGGGGTTCCTCGACGCGATGGGGATCCAGCAGTTCACCGGGCCGATCACCATCACCTCCTTCTCCCCCGTGCAGACCTCCTTCACGATCGTCGGTGTGCTCGAGGCGGAGGACCTCTCCCTCATCGGCTGCAGCGGCGACCCCGAGCGGGACGCGGGCCTGCCGTGCACACAGCCCGTGACCGCCTTCGCTCTCAACACGCCCTACGAGAGCTGGCTGCCCAAGGACGCCACCCGCCCCGCCCCCACACTGGAGGTCTGGGCCGGCAAGAGCGGCGCCAAGGATGTGGCCAGCCTGGCCAAGAAGGACCTGGACGCGCGCTTCGGCCAGGGCTCGACCCGGACCGAGGACAACCTCCAGGGCAGCAGCATGAGCTCCAGTGCGAGCACCTTCACCCAGGTGGTCACGGCCGCCGGTGTGTTCGTCATGCTTCTGGGAGCCCTGAGCCTGGTCAACATCTCCCTGGTGACCGTGCGTCAGCGCATCCACGAGATCGGGGTGCGGCGCTCCTTCGGGGCGACGAGCCGACGCATCTTCTTCTCCATCATGCTGGAGTCGGTGGTGGCCACCGTGGTCGCCGGCGTCGTCGGCATCGGGATCGCGATCATGGGGATGCGCTTCATGCCGCTGAGCTCCTTCCTGGGCATCCCGGTGGAAACGACCCCGCCCTTCCCCATGGTGGCAGCCATCATCGGCCTTGTCGCCGCCACCGCCGTGGGCGCGCTGGCGGGCATCATCCCGGCGATCGTGGCCACCCGCATCCGGCCGATCGACGCGATCCGCTACTGATGCGCCGTCGGGGCCGGGCACCTTGATGTGCCCGGCCCCGACGTCTGTTCTCCGAGGCGTCAGCTGTACTCAGAGGTACTCGACGACGAGCGGGGCGTGGTCGGACCAGCGCGAAGCGTAGTCCGGCGCCCGGTCCACGGCCACACTGCGGGCCCGCTCGGCCAGGGCGGGAGTGATGACCTGGTAGTCGATCCTCCAGCCGGCGTTGTTGTCGAAGGCCTTGCCGCGCTGGGACCACCACGTGTAGGGCCCCTGCTCCTCGTCCCCCACGAGGTGACGCGAGGCGTCCACCCAGCCGGAGGAGAACCAGCCCTCCAGGTGGGCGATCTCCTCGTCCATGACGCCGGCGATCTTGTTGTGGTTGGGCTTCCAGTTCTTGATGTCGCGCTCGGAGCGCACCACGTTGAGGTCCCCGGCCATGAGGACCTGGGGCCCGTCGTCGCTGGCGGCGGCCAGCAGGTCGGCCATGCGGGCGTCGACGAGCTCGAGGTGGGCGTACTTCTGGTCCATCTTCTCGGTTCCGAGCTGGCCGGAGTGGAGGTAGGCGGAGATGACGGTCAGCTGCTCGACACCCTCGAGCCCGGTCACCGTCAGATCGGCCTCGAGCCACCGGCCGGAGTCGACGTCGGGCTCCTCGGTACCAGGCGCTGCCACACCGTAGCGCAGCTCCCCGAGGGTGGCAGGTCCGCCGTCGCGCACAGCGACGCCCACACCGGCGCGCCCTTTGATACGGCAGGGCCAGATGGCGGCCTGATAGCCGGGCAGGAGGTCGACCGCGATCTGCTCGTCGGCGCGGACCTCCTGAAGCAGGAGGATGTCGGGGGCGGAGGCGGCGAGCCAGTCCCCCATGCCTTTACGGGCGGCAGCACGAATGCCGTTGACGTTGACGGTGGCGATACGCATGGCGGCAAGACTAGCGGTCGAGGCTGAACCGGCCCTGCAGCCAACCTGCCGGTTCCCGCTTGGCACTACGCCTGAGACCATAGAGTCATGAGCGAGGCCGGCACGCGCACACGAACCGTTCACGTCCTGGTCCACGGGACCGTCCAGGGAGTGGGTTTCCGTTACCACTGCGCCTACGCGGCCCAGGAGCTGGGCGTGGTGGGACAGGTCCGCAACCTGCCCGACGGCGATGTCGAGGTCATGGCCCAGGGCGAGTCGGACGCCGTGGCCCGGCTGATATCGTGGCTGAGACGCGGCCCGCGGTGGGCCTCGGTGCGCACCATCACCGTCACCGACCTGCGCGCCGGCTGTCTTGAGGACCGCCGGTTCGAGATCACCGGATGAAGAGGAGCAGGCCATGAGTGACAACAACGACTCGGATTCGCACAGCGGGCGCCGAATCGCTTTCTGGATGATGTTCGTCGTTCTCGCCGCCATCTTCCCCGCCCTGGCTCAGGCGCCGGTTCTGTCCCGTTTCGCCACGGCACTGTGGCTGAGCTCCATGCCTCTGTGCGTCCTGGGCTGCGCGATGCTGGCCAAGGAGGCGGCGGCGCGCCGAGCCTCCAGGCGGGAGGAGGACTGAGCATCCACCAGCGGTGAGCCGCAGACACAGACTGACGGGGCGGAAGAAGAGAGCTTCATCCGCCCCGTCAGCCGGCTGTGGGCCAGAGCCTCACTGTCAGTCGGCCTCAGAACCGGCCAGGCGACGACGGCGCAGTATGAGCGCCACACCACCGCCGGCCAGGAGCAGCAGGGCGACGACGCCCAGGAAGAGCGCCTGGGTTCCGGTCAGGGGCAGACCGGCCACGGTGGTCTTGGCTCCCGTCGTGGGCGAGGCGGCGCTGTAGTCGGTGACGCCCGGCTTGCCCTGGCCGGGTGGAGTGGTCGAGCCCTTGCTGTTGTTCGCCCCGTTGGAACCGTTGTTGGTTCCGGGGATGTCACAGGTGCCGGCCTTGGCCGTGCAGGGCTCGGTGATCGGCTTGTCGGTGAACCCCAGCCCCTGGGTGCGCAGAAGGACTGTGGAGTCGAGCTGACCGTCCTGGGCATCAGCGATGGCGACGCGCACGTGGACCGTCTTCCCCTGGGTGACGGCGGCCTGGCACGGCAGGGCCGAGGTGTAGCCATTGAACTCGACCGGGATCTGTCCCGGTGTATGGCCCGAGACATTGGCCGTGTAGTAGCCGGCGTTCGAGGACTCGTTGATGGTGGCCGCACTCACGGCCGTCTGGGTGCCGGGAACGTGGGCGCACTCGGTGCCGTTGACCTGGATGCTCAGCGGGTCCTTGTAGCCGCGGGACTGCCAGGAGGCCGGAGTCCCCTCGGTGGCGCCGGCGTACTCCTCGGAGCCGAGGCTGTAGTAGAGGACGACGTTGGAGCTGGTGGCGGTGACGTCGAACTCCAGGACGGCCTCGTCGTAGACATCGGTGCCGGCCACCTTGCCCAGACCCGCAGGGTCCTCAACGGTGCCGAAGTCACCGGTGGTGTCGAGGGCGTCGTTGGGCCCCAGGACCGCGGAGCGGGTGATGTCGGTGTCGGAGTCGGCGGTGGGATCGGGGTCGATGAGGGACCCGGTGGACAGGGCGACGCCCTCGGTGATGGCGTTGCCGTCGCCCGGCAGCCCCTTGACGGTGCCGATCTGGACGTCCTTGCCGGAGACGGTCGCGTTGGTCACGGTCGCCTTCGGGCCGGCGACCATCTGAGCCAGGGACTGGGCGCTCACCGTGGAGGTGTTACGCAGGGAGGTGGTGGACTGCCCCGCCGTGCTCGGCGCAGGAGCGGCCACCGCCGAGCCGGTGGCGCTCAAGGCGAGCACGGCCAGGAAAGCGGTTGTTGGTGCGGTTAACCGTCGCAGACGGATGGGAAGAGTACTCACAGGATCTCCGTTAGACACGGGGCCGCCCAGCAGCGGACGACCACCTGAACCGACAGGCTGGGAGACCAGACAGCTCACGGAGAACGCGCTCAAGACTAACCGGCCAGTAACATACCGTCACGTGGGGTATATCACTAAATTGACTGAAAACCTCAATAAACCCTGAGAGTGCAGGGTGTACGTCTTTGGTAGGAGACGACTGGAATTGCACACCCGGCCGAAAGCCCTGTCCCCTCATCTCCAGGTTCCCCTAAGGTAGGGGTGGGAGATCAAGAACATCGGCTCACGGCGCACTGACACCCTCATCCCTCATGAGTAAGGACAGTACGGACAATGACCGTGACACACACTTCGTTCCGCGCCCGTCGCAGACGACTGGCGGCGGCACTGGCGCTCGGGCTCCTGGCGGCCGGAACCGGGACCACGGCGATCGCCGATGAGGCCCCCTCCCCCGAACCCAGCGCTTCCGCTACCGCCGAGGCCTCCCCCGAGGCGGGCGCCGACCAGAAGGCGGGGCAGGCCCCGGCCGATCAGGGTCAGGCGGATCAAGCCGGCCAGGCCGACCAGAAGGCGGGGCAGCCCGACCAGCAGGCCGCTGGTGGTGCCGCAGCCCAGGACGCGAACGGCTTCAAGGCCGACAACCCCGGCTGGGCCAACGCCACCAAGCACACCGGTGCGGCCCACGGGGTCGAGGAGAACTACACGGCCAAGTGGACCCGCGCCGACGCCATGCAGATCCAACGGGTCTCCGACCCCAACGCGCCGTCGGGCACGAACTCGATGCCCGAGCAGTACACGATGCCGGAGATCTCCAACGGCTTCCCGGCCACGAGCGACGACGTGTGGGTGTGGGACACCTGGACGCTGACCGATGAGGCCGCCCACCAGATCTCCTACAACGGCTGGGAGATCGCCTTCTCCCTGGTGGCCGACCGGCACGCCGGTTACACCTTCGACGACCGTCACACCCACGCGCGCCTGGGCTTCTTCTATCGCAAGGCCGGCACACAGACCTCCTCGGCCGACGGCGCGAACAGCTCCAACGGCGGCTGGATCTACGGCGGGCACGTCTTCCCCGACGGCGCCTCCGGCTCGATCTTCGAGGACCAGAGCTTCACGGCCCAGACCGAGTGGTCCGGTTCGGCCCGCCTCATGGAGGGCAACAAGATCCGCATGTTCTACACCTCGGTGGCCTTCTACAACAGCACCACCGGCGGCAGCGGGAACAACGACGGCAGCCAGGGTAATAACAACGCCACCTCCAAGCCCTACGACCCGCGGATCGTGCAGTCCGAGGGACGCATCTACGCCGACGAGAACGGCGTGTGGCTCACCGGTTTCCGCACCCAGCACCAGCTGCTCGTCCCGGACGGCAAGTACTACCAGACCCGCGAGCAGAACCCGGGCGTGAACTTCCGCGACCCCTTCACCTTCCGCGACCAGAACAACCCCTCCGACCCCACCGACTACATGGTCTTCGAGGGCAACTCGGCCTTCGTGCGTGAGCAGCAGTACGTCGACGCCGCGGCCAAGGCCGGTCAGAACACCGCCGTGGCCACCTGCACCGCGGAGGACCTCGGCTACGAGCAGGGCGACCCCAAGGCGGAGACGGTCGAGGCGGTCAACCAGCGCGGCGGCTACTACCAGCTGGCCAACGTGGGACTGGCCCGGGCAAAGAACAAGGCGATGACCGAGTGGGAGTACCTGCCACCGCTGCTGAGCGGTAACTGCGTCAATGACCAGACCGAGCGGCCGCAGATCTACTTCCAGGACGGCAAGTACTACCTGTTCACGATCTCGCACCGGGAGACCTACGCCGACGGGCTCCAGGGCCCCGAGGGCGTCTACGGGTTCGTGGGCGACGGGCTGCGAAGCGACTACAAGCCGCTCAACCAGAACACCGGTATCGCGCTGGGCAACCCGATCAACCTCAACTTCAACCCGGGTAAGCCCTACACGCCGGACTTCAACCAGAGCCCGTACACCTTCCAGTCCTACTCGCACTACGTGATGCCCGGCGGTCTGGTGGAGTCCTTCATCGACTCCATCGGCGGCAACAAGGATGGCAACCCGGTGCGTGGGGGCTCGTTGTCCCCGACGGTGAAACTCAACATCTCCGGGGACACCACCTCGGTGGACCGCACCTACGGCACCAACGGGTTGGGAGGCTTCGCGGACATCCCCGCGGACCGGGCCCGCACCAACGGCGGTGACACCCGCCCGCAGCGCCTGAAGTAGCCGCCCCTGAAGTAGGGCCATGGGCAGGGCACCACGTTGCCCGGCAGCGCCCTGAGATGATGGCGGGGCCGTCGGAACAGATGTTCCGGCGGCCCCGCCTCGTCGTCGTTGGACCGCCCGGCGGCGCTCCTACAGGGCGGCCGACAGCGGGGTGAGGCTGCCGGAGGCGATGGTGGCCGTGCCCTTGGCGCCCAGGACGATCTCCTGGCAGGAGGGAGCGGTGAAGACCAGGAGGCTGCCGACGGTGGCGCCGTCGTCGACGAAGACCTCGAGGCTGGAGCGGTCCAGGTAGAGGTGCAGACGCACCGTGGAGCCGGTGGGGTGGTACCGCACCTCACGTCGCAGGGCGAAGTCGGTCCTGGTGCCCTCGTCCTTGCCGTCGACCTGCGTGAGACCTCCGTTGGTGCGGTCCAGGTAGAGAGTGCCGGTCGAGACGTTGACGCCGACGCGAACCTCCTGGGTCTTGCCGTCAACCTCTCCGCGGGCCAGGCCCAGCCAGGCCTCGGAGGCCTGGGAGACGTCCAGGGTCAGATCGATCTCGACCGTGCGGCCCGTGCCCAGGTCCGTCACCGTATCGGTGGCCTTGAGACCGGCGAGGTCGGTGGCCTCGCCGCGAAGGGCGTCGAGCTCGGGGACGGGCCTCTGGATGAGGGTGCGCCTACCGCCGACGGTGGTCAGGGACAGCTCGCGCGGGATGCTCATCTCGCCGCGCCAGTCGCCGGTGGGAAGCGAGTAGGGGTAGTTCCAGTTGCCCAGCCAGGCCATCCACACGCGGCGGCCCTCGACGTGCTCGAAGCTCTGGGCGGCGTAGAAGTCCTGGCCGGCGTCGGTGAAACGGGTCTGGCGGTCCTCGGGGAAGAAGACGGAGCCGTCGAAGTCCCCGATGAAGTACTGGGCGGTGGAGCCGGCCGTCTCCTCGTTGGCGCCCACCGAGAGGGTCATGACCCAGCGGGTGCTGCCGTCGCTGGTGTCGGTCAGGGGGAAGAGGTCGGGGCACTCCCACACGGCGGCGTGGGAGCCGATGCCCTGGCCGAAGTCACTGGCGTGGGTCCAGGCCTTGAGGTCTCTGGAGCGGAACAGTGAGACGTGGTCGCCGACGGAGACGATCATGACCCAGGCCTGGGAGTCCTCGTGCCAGAAGACCTTGGGGTCGCGGAAGTCCTTGCGCCCGTCGTTGGGGATGACGGGGTTGCCGGAGAAGCGCTGCCAGGTCCGGCCCCGGTCGCTGGAGTAGGCCAGGGACTGGGCCTCACCGCCCTCGGTGGAGGTGTAGACGGCCACCATGCCGCCGCCCTTGACCAGGCCGGAGGTGTCAGCGCCGTCGACGACGCAGCTGCCGGACATGGCCAGGCCCTGCGCGTCATGCTCCAAGGCCGTCTCCTGGCGCTTCCAGTGCACCATGTCCGAGCTGATCGCGTGGCCCCAGGTACCGTCCTGCTGGTGGAAGAGGTGGTACTCGCCCTCGTAGAGGACCAGGCCGTTGGGGTCGGCGAGGTTCCCCGCAGCGGGACTGTAGTGGTAGGCGGGGCGGTAGGCGGCCGAGGCCGGCGAGTCCGTGGCGGTCGGTGACGGGGCGGGCCGGCGCCCCGTGGAGCATCGCACCAGGACGGCTCCGCCCACGATGAGGGCACCGGCGCCGGCCGCACCGAGGATCAGGGTCCGACGCCGCAGGCCGGTCTTCTGCGGTTGTGGGGCCTTGGGGCCGGGAGGGCTCTGTTCACCCGGAGGACACACCTCCGGCTGAGTCGGCCCGGGCTCCGGGGACTTCGTGGAGCCTGCCGGCTCAGCCGGGTGGGTGGGTTGGTCAGGATGGGAGGGATGGGCGCCGTGGGACTCGTCCGTCATGACCTCAAGATTATCGGCCGGTCGGGCGAGCGGCGACGTCCCTCAGAGCGAGCGCTCCGCGGTCTCGACCACGTTGGCCAGCAGCAGGGCGCGGGTCATGGGACCCACGCCGCCGGGGTTGGGCGAGAGCCAGGAGGCCACCTCGTCCACGCCGTCGGCGACGTCACCGGCGATGCGGCCCTTGCCGGTCGCGGGGTCGACGACGCGCGAGACGCCCACGTCCAGGACGACGGCGCCGGGGGCCACCATCTCCGGGGTGATGATACCGGGGCTACCGGCCGCCGAGATGACGACATCGGCCCGCCGCACGTGCTCGGCCAGGTCCGTGGTGCCGGTGTGGCAGATGTCCACGGTGGCGTTGACGTCCTTGCGGCCCAGGAGCAGGCCGATGGAGCGGCCCACCGTGACACCGCGGCCGACGACGCACACGTTGCGGCCGGCCAGGTCGATGCCGTGGCGCTCCA
>ERZ773075.944-NODE-944-length-17634-cov-100.378_pt1 | contig 17634 bp, 12 predicted proteins | sample MGYA00580614_ERZ773075 | MGnify/ENA primary metagenome ERZ773075 (study PRJEB29015, sample SAMEA2738021) | human oral metagenome | biome: human oral; feature: human-associated habitat; material: dental | place: China | collected 2043 ... | reverse complement strand
GACCTGTGGATCTTCGTCACCACGGCGGCGCGCTACGCCGACGCCATCCCCTGGGAGCACCTGCGTGCCGCGGCGCAGCGACACATCACGACCGCCATCGTCCTGGACCGGGTGCCGGCCGGTGCGGAGAGTGAGGTGGAGGCCGACCTGCGGCGCCGGCTCGCGGCCTCGGGGCTGGGGGAGGCCCCCGTCTTCGCCATCCCGGAAACGCCTCTGGACGACGACGGATTCCTGCCCGAGTCCTGCGTCTCCCCGGTGCGCCAATGGCTGGGAGCGTTGGCCTCCGACGCGGCGGCCCGCCAGGACATCGCCCACCGCAGCCTCACCGGCGCCATTGATGCCGTTCTGGCGCAGAGCGAACTGCTCGCCGTCGAGTTGGACTCCCAGGAGGCCGAGTACGCCGAGCTCCGCCGCGCCGCCACCTCCGAGCACGACGAAGCACTGGAGCGCGTCATCGAGGCCACCGAGGACGGCTCCATGCTGCACGGCGAGGTGCTGGCCCGCTGGCAGGAGTTCGTGGGAACCGGTGACCTCTTCCGGTCCTTGGAGGTCCAGGTCAGCCGGGTACGAGACCGCATCACCTCTCTTCTAAGGGGACGCCCGGCGCCGGCCAAGCGCGTCGAGCAGGCCATCGGCTCCTCCCTGGTCGAGCTCCTCGTCGCCGAGTCCCAACGGGCCTGCCTGGCCACGGAACGCTCCTGGCGACGCGCCGGCACATCCCAGCAGGCCCTCAACCGTGCTCTGGCGGAGGTACCCACCCAGACCGGACTCGAGGTCATCGCCGCGGCTCTCGTCCACGACTGGCAACGAGAGGTGCTCACGCTCATCCGGACGGAGGGGGCCGACAAGCGGCTCACCGCCAGGCTGCTGTCCTTGGGGGTCAACGGCGCCGGCGTCGTCCTCATGATCCTCGTCTTCGCTCATACCGGCGGTCTGACCGGGGGAGAGATGGGCATCGCAGGAGGTACCGCCATTCTGGCCCAACGCGTCCTGGAGGCCGTCTTCGGAGATCAGGCGATGCGCGGTATGACCAGGAGAGCCCGAGAGGACCTCACCAAGCGCGCCACCGCTTTGTTCGCCAACCAGGCGAAGTGCTTCACAGGCGCCCTTCCGGTACCGGCGCCCAGTGCGGATACGTTGCGAGAGCAGCTCCAGACCTGCCAGAAGGATGCGAGCGCCCTGCGCGCCACGGCCGTCCCCAGCCGTCGGCCCGCCGGGAGGAGGACTCGGTGACGACCGACCATGCCGACGCCCCCGGTCTTACTGCCATCCTCGAGGGGCTGGAGCAGGCCGTCGGCCTGGGCGAGCAGCTCGGCATGCATGCCGAGCTCGTCCGGGCCCGAGACGTCCTCGCACAGACCTCCCACCGCAGGCGCCTCGCGCCGGAGACCACAGTGGCGGCTCTTCTGGGCGCTACCGGATCGGGCAAGTCCAGCCTCACCAATGCCCTGACCGGCACCGAGGTGACCCGCACCGCTCGCATTCGCCCGACCACCACCCGGCCCATCGCCGTCGTGCCGGACACCGCCGCGGGGGCAACAGAGCTGCTGGACTGGCTCGCCATCGACCAGCGGGTGCGCGTCGATGGAAGCTGGGCACCGGGCGAGGCCACCGTGCTGGTCGACCTGCCCGATATCGACTCCGACGAGCCCTCGCACCGAGCCATCGCGGAGCACATGGCGGGTAAGGTCGACGTTCTGGTGTGGGTCCTCGATCCTGAGAAGTACGCCGATGGCGTCGTCCATCGCGACTTCCTCATCCCCATGGCTGCGCATGCCGAGGTCATGGTCGTCGCCCTCAACCAGGTGGACCGGCTCGATGCGGACAGCCGTGACGCCGTGGTGACGGATCTGAGACGGATCCTTGACCGCGAGGGGCTGGGAAGCGCTTCGGTCGTGCCCGTCAGCGCCCGCACCGGCGAGGGCGTTGAGACTCTGGCGCGCACCGTGGCCCAGGTGGCCTCCGATCGTCTGGCCAGTGCCCGTAGTCTTGCCGCCCATGCCCAGCGGGCCGCCAGGGAGCTGGCGGCCCGGACGGGGCTGATGTCCTCGGCCCTTCCAACTGTCGGCGAGAGGCCACCTGAAGGGGGCCGAACTCGACAAGATCGGCAGGATCAACAGTCCCTGACCGCTCTCAGACGAGCGGCTGCGAGCGTGGCCGGCGTCGACCTCGTCGCGCGGGCCGTGGAAGAATCCGACCGGCACCGGGCGCACACCCGGGTGGGCTGGTTCTGGCTGCGGTGGATCGAGCACCTGCGACGCGACCCATTGCGGGCGCTCCACCTTGGAATCGGGCACCCGTCCTCCCCGGCGTCCGAAGGCGCCGACGATCCCGACTCCGGTCAAGGGCGGGGCGTGCCGGACCTCGGCTCTCTTCCGCCTGCCGGCCCCGCGGCAACCGGAAACCTGCGCAACACCGCCCACGTCTACGCCCTGACGGCCTGTTCCGGGCTGCCGGGAGACCTGGCGGCACAGGCCGTCCTCCGCAGCGACGAGCGCGCCGAGAACCTCGCCGCCCCCTTGGAGCTGGCGGTGTCGACAGTGGATTACAGAGCGTGGAAGCGCCCGGCCTGGTGGGCCGTGGCCAACCTGCTGCAGTGGGTGACCGCACTGACCGCGCTGATCGGTGGGCTGTGGCTGGTGGCGATCCACATACTGGAGGACTATCTCCTCCTCATCAGCATCGACGTCCCCCGCTGGGGAAGAGTTCCCTGGCCCACCATCCTCCTGCTCGGCGGCCTGCTGATCGGGCTGGTGCTGGCCGGTCTGGGCTCGTTCCTGGCCCGTGTCCAAGCCGGGCATCACGGCAAGCAGATCGCTCACCGCCTGCGCCGGGCTACCGATGAGGTCGTTGACACCGAGCTCGTCGAGCCGCTCAGGGCCGAGACGCGCCGGTGGGCGCAGCTCGCGCAGATTCTGAACCGAATCACTTCGACCGACATCAGTTGACACCATTCTGCGTTATCAGATCCCGCATTCAATGTCATGATGGTGTCATAGTGACTAGACGGAATCGATCAATGATGTCAAAATGGTGTCATGCATATGGATGCCTACATGGACACCTTGCGCCGGACTCTCATGGAGACCTCGTCCCTGGGCGATGAGCGCACCCAGGAGGTCGCTCGTTCTCTTACCGCCGCGTTCGACCCGGCTCTACGGCTCGTGGCTCTGCAGATGCTCACGGATATCGCCGACGAGCTCAACAGTGAGCTCGACGATGCGCACGTGGCCGTCGTCATGGACGGCTCGACGCCTCACCTCCTGGTGACTCAGGCCTCGACGTCCTCCGAGCCGGGTCCGGATTACCCGCAGATGCCGGATCGTCCAGCCGGAACTCCGGTACCCGAGGACGTGCAGGAGGGACCGGAGATTCGTACGACGCTGCGTCTGCCCGAGTCCCTCAAGCGGCAGGTCGATGCCGCGGCTCGAGCTCAGGGGCGCTCGGTCAACGCCTGGCTCGTGGAGGCGGCCCGGCGCTCGCTGGCAGCAGAGACGTCGCCATCGGACGTCCGAGCCGCTGGACACGAAACCTCCGGTACTACGAACAACTGCGATGACGCGGAAGGCCCCTTCGGTCGACCCGTCGATCCAGAAGGGCGGCGGGTCTCGGGCTGGACGCTCAGGGGGTGGTTCGGCTGAGCCGCACCGCCCGCGTCGCCACGTCATCGATCCGCCCCGAGTCCACTCACCCGTCTGCCGCCGCCTCCATCTCAGTGCGGCCCATTGACCCCAACCGAGCCTGAGGAGACCACCCATGCCGATCTGGACCTTCGATCTTCCCGAGAACACTCAGCCCGGACTCGTCCTGGACCTGTCTTCCCTGAGTGTGGTGACCGCTCCCGGAACGGGGCGCACGATCACCGTTGAGGCCGACGAGTTTCTCGAGCCCCTCCTGGACGTCACTGCCGACGGTGCGATCGTGACCATCCGGCAGATCGCGCTCGTGGGGCGCGATCGATTCGTGGGACTCTGGCCATGGGGCCCGAAAGGCTCTCGGTTACGGGTGACGGTGCCGGAAGGCGCGCGCCTCGACGCCCGGATCGACGCCGGCTCGATCAACGCCGAACACCCTTGGGACCAGGTGCAGGTGCACGCCTCAGCGGGATCGATCCGACTGGGTGACTGCAAGAGCGCCCAGGTCCACGCCGACGCCGGCTCCATCATCATCGGGTCCCTCCATGAAGGCAGCGTGCGGGCCCAGGCGGGCTCGGTGCGCATCCGGTCGACCACCGGCACAGTCTCGGCCCATACGGAGGCCGGCTCGGTCAAGGTCATCGAGGCGTATGAAGGATTCCTGGACCTGTCCAGTCAGCTGGGAACCGTGTCGGTGGGAGTCCCCCAGGGCACCGCGGTCCTGGCCGACTGCCGTTCTGAGTTCGGTCAGACGACGACCGATCTGCCTCGCCAGGACCACCCCGATACCCTCGAGCGACGCCTCGAGCTGCGTGCTCGCGCCCAGATGGGGACCGTCCGGGTTCGTCGAGCCTGAAAGGTGCGAACGCCGATCCGGTCCCCGTCCAGCGCTCGAGCGGATCACCGAGGCCGACGGCGGAGCCGGCCGGTGCGCCGGGCCCACAGCCCCAGGCCCGCCGCCAGGACGATGGCGTTCGGAATGATGCCCACCACCGGGGAGACCAGCAGTCCCCAGCCCGGCGTGATCGGCAGTCCGCCCAAACTGACGGGGATCTGGCTGAGGTTCGCGATCGAGTGCGCGATGAGGCCCGGCCAAATACTGCCACTGAGGATCCGAAGCTCGGTGAACAAGGGGGCCCAGCAGATCGTGACGGGAACTGCGATGAGGGCGTAGGTGAGCGGAGGGACGTCTAAGACCGAGCGGAGGAGCGACTCGTCCAAGAACCACAGGTAGTAGGGCAGGTGCCACACGCCCCACACGACTCCGACGACGAGCCAGACTGCAGGGTCGGGCAGCCGCCGACGCAGGAGCGCGGGAGTGAGGTAACCGCGCCAAGCGCCCTCCTCCGCGATGTTTTTGAGCACGGTCGGCAGGACGCTCACGGCGACGGCGCTCCCGAAGGCCCCCAGCCCGCCGGGGCTGAGCACCCCCGCCGCCCAGCCGACGGCGATGGCAGCGGCGAAGGACAGTGGGAAGACGCCGATCGCCACCCCGTAGGCACGCAGCCTGCCCGGCAGCCACGAGACGGCGTAGGAGCGGCGCAGTGACGGGTCGCTCAGAGCCAGGACCGCACCTACCAGCAGCGGCGTCATGATCCATACGAGAGACCCCTGTTCCTGCAGGGAGTGGGCGGTGCCCAGGGCGTCGTCGACGAGGAGCCCGATCCAGCCGGAGCCGAGGACGACGACACTGAAAACGACGAGACGGGTCAAGGAGCTCGCGGCGGGTGCGCCGCCGGATGGAGGTGCATCAGTCATACTCATATGATGCAATACGAGTATTGGACTAAGCAACCATATGGCGTTGATACGTCTCCTCAGTGACCGTCCTCATCAGCGGTCTCAGTCCCCTCAGCTGTTCCCGACTGTGTATCGCCGACATCCGCGGCGATGGCGCGCCGGGTCTGGGCGACCCACTCCAGCTGGGCCTTTGTGCCGTTGATCCCGCAGCGAAGGACTGCGGCCTTCATGGCGGTGTCGAGATCCACCACGTCGATGTCGATCGCCTCCAGTTCCTCCAGCTCCCGGCGGAACCTCTTCTCGGCCTCGGACAGGAGCGCATCGACTCTCTCGTGACCCAGTCGAGCGGCGAAGAAGATGCGTGCCAGCAGGGGATCTTTAACCGTATTGGGCTCGAGTGGGCTCAACAGCCAGGCATCGAGCTCGGCGCGTCCCGACTCCGTCAGGCTGTGCACCCGCCGATCCGGTCGGCCGCTCTGAGGGATGACTCGCGTCGATATTGCGCCGTCAGCCTCAAGGCGGTCGAGAGTGCGGTAGATCTGGGACTGGTCGGCGTACCAGAAGTAAACGACCGAGCTGTTGAAAGCTCGGTTGAGGTCATAGCCGCTCTGCGGTTGTCGGGACAGCAGCCCAAGGATGGCGTGTCTGAGTCTCATGTGCTCACAGTATGCGAAGACGATCCCGCAGCGCCGATCGCCTCGCGTGACCTGCTGCAATGATGGGTGGGGCGGCAACATACGTTGCCGCCCCACCCATCGTGTCAGTGAGCCGCCGGGGACTCAGCGGTCGCCGCGCCCCCCACGGAAGCCGCCCCGGTTGCCGCCGAAGCGGTTCTGGTTGCGCTCGCCATAGCCTCGGCCGTTTCCACGGTCACTGCCTCGGTCACCCCGGTAGCCATCGCGACCGTAGCCACGGCCGCCCCGGCGCTCGTCCCACCGGCGGTTGTCGCGGTGGTCCCCGCGGTCCGAGCGGTCGTAACCGCCCCTGCCGCCGTGCCCGTCACGGTCCTTCCAGCCACGCTCACCGTCATCACGGCGCGGCCGGAAGCCGCGCTCGGAACGGTCTCTGCGCTCGCCGCGCTCACCACGGTCGTCCCAGTCGCGCCGCTTGGGACGACGCTCCCCACCGTTGGGACCGGACCAACCGTGGCCCGGCCCCTCATCCGGACGGATGCGCAGCTCACGGCCTGAGAACGTCGCCCTGCCCATGACGGACAGCTGCTCGGGGCTCAGATCGGCGTAGATGGTGACAAGTGAGAAGGACTGAAGGATGTCGATCTTGCCGATGTCAGAGCCCTCGATGCCTCCCTCGTTGGCCAGGGCGCCGACGATCGCGCCGGGAAGGACCCGGTCTCGGTGGCCCACTTCGATGCGGTAGACGGTTCCTGGACCCTCGTGCTCGCGGCGCCCGGAACGCATGGCTGAACGACGCCCCTCGCCCCGGTCCCCACGATCACCGCGACGGTTCTTCTCGCGCCCGCCCTCGAAAGAGGCCGACAGGAAGGTTCCCTCGGAGTCGAGGTTCTCCTCGCGACGTGCGCGCTGGGGGCGGTCGCCGCCCCGGTCCTCGCGCCTGCGCGGTCCCTCGTCGCCCACGGCAAGGGCCAGAAGCGTGGCTGCCAGCTCCTCGACGTCGATGTCCAGCTCCCGGGCGGAGTCGCTGACCAGCGGCAGGTACATGTCCAGGCGACCGCGCTCGTGCCGGGCGGCGGCCCTGGACAGCAGCTTGCGTGCCCGGTGCTCGGAGACATCAGCGGGGGAAGGCAGAGTGATCTCCTCCAGCCGGCTGCCGGTGAGGCGCTCGATCTGGCGGAGCTTGCCCTTCTCCTTAGGAGTCAGGAAGGTGACGGCCTCGCCGTGGCGACCGGCGCGGCCCGTGCGGCCGATGCGGTGGACATAGGCCTCGGCCTCACGGGGCACATCGAAGTTGACGACCAGGCCGATACGGTCCACGTCCAGCCCGCGGGCGGCGACGTCGGTGGCCACGAGCACGTCGAGGGTGCCGGCGCGAAGGCGCTCCACCAGACGCTCGCGCTCACGCTGAGGCACATCACCGGAAATTGCGGCGGCCTGGATGCCCCGACCCGCCAGCTCGATGGCGACGTCCTCGGCCGTGGACTTGGTGCGCACGAACACGATGGCAGCCTCGGCATCGGTGACGGCCAGGACCCGGGAGACGGCGCCGATCTTGTGGCGGAAGGGAACCACCGCGTAGGTCTGGTGGACGGTGGCGACGGTGGAGGCCGGCCTGGAGACCTCGACCTGAACGGGCTCGTGAAGGTGCTGGCGCGCCACGGCCTGGATGGCCGGAGGCATCGTGGCCGAGAACAGGGCGGTGCGCCGCTCGGTGGGAAGGGACTCCGCAATCGTCTCAACGTCCTCGGCGAAGCCCATGCGCAGCATCTCGTCGGCCTCGTCCAGGACGAAGTAGCGCACGTCGTCGAGCTGGAGTGCGCCCTTATCGATGAGGTCGATGACGCGTCCGGGGGTGCCGACGACGACCTGTGCCCCGCCCTTGAGCGCGCCGATCTGGGGACCGTAGGGGGCGCCGCCGTAGACGGCCACCACGTCCAGCCCACGGGAGCGGGAGGCCATGTCGGTGATGGCCTCGGCGCTCTGGAGGGCGAGCTCGCGGGTGGGAGCCAGTACGAGGGCCTGGACCACGCCGTCACGGGAGTCGACGGCGTCCAGGAGCGGCAGCCCGAAGGCTGCCGTCTTGCCGGTTCCGGTCTGGGCGACACCGACTACGTCACGGCCGGCCAGCAGGACCGGAATCGCCTCCTTCTGAATGGCGGTGGGGGTTACGAAGCCCATATCGGTGACAGCCTTGAGCAGGTCACCGGGAAGACCCAGTTCGGCGAAGGTGATCTCGTCGTCCTGCTGGTCGCCTACCACCTCGCGCTTGTCCTTGCCGCGCGGGGTCTTGGCGTTCTCGCCGTTGTCGCGCTGGGCGTCATCGGAATCAACGTCGGAGTCGATGAAGGGGGCATGGCCGTCGACCTCGTCCTCTTCGATATCGACGCCGTCGTCCTCCTCGGAGTTGTCGGCCTCGTCCTCGGGGTCCGCCTCGGGCAGGTTCCGGTCGACGTCGTCGGCCTCGTCCTCGTGATCGACGTCCTCGGGGTCTTCAGGGGAGTCGGAGGATGCAGGGGTGACGAAGTCCTCCGGGGAGGATGCCGCGTCATCGGAGTGGTGAGGCGCGGCAACGGCGTCGCCGCCGGCTGTGTCGGCCGGTCGGCCGCCGGAGAGCTCGGCAGAAAAGAGCGCGTCAAGACTCAGGGGCCCGTTGCTCTGAGCGTCGTCGGAGGCGCCGGGCACAGTGCTGCTAGAGGAGGTAGTCATGAAGTTTTCCCATATCTGTCCCCTTGAAGTAACTGGGGACCGCGGCGGAGTGTGGGGGAGGACCCTTTGTCCTCCACTCTTTGCCGTACCTGGCCCACCACACTCGCCCAGCACCCGGAAATGGCCGGGTGACTCATGGGCTAACACGCACAGACTCACGGGAAGCACTTGCCGCACACCAGGTGCAGCAAGACCCGAACGGGGTCAACAGGGAACGGTTCGCTCCTAGGCCCAGGCTACGGGAGAATCGCGGCACCTTCCCCCTCCACGAGCTGGATCACAGGTGAGGTCAGTCTCGTGAGACTCTCAACGCCCCAGTAGGCCGAGGATCTGACGGCGCAGCTCGCGGAACTCATCGGCCGACTCGTCGTGCTGGGGCACCTTGATGTCAGCGACGATATGCGCGGGCCGCTCGGATAGGATGATCACCCGACCGGCCAGACGCAGTGCCTCATCGACATCATGGGTGACTAGGACGGCCGTGAAGCGCTGGGAGTCCCAGAGCCTGGCGATCTCATCCTGGAGCTGGAGGCGGGTCAGGGCGTCGAGCTTGCCCAGGGGCTCGTCCAGGAGGAAGAGCCGGGGCCGGTTGACCAATGCCCGCGCCAGCGAGGCCCGCTGGGCCATGCCCCCCGAGAGCGTGGCGGGGTAGGCCTCGGCGAAGTCCCGCAGCCCCACGATCTGCAGGGCCGCCTCCACCCGGCGCCGGTCCTGTTCCAGTCGGTATCTCGCCTCGGGGCCCAGGGCGACATTGTCGCGCACCGTCCTCCAGGGCAGGAGTGTGGCGTCCTGGAAGGCCAGGGCGCGCAGCGGCGACGGCCCGGTCACGGGTTCGGAGTCGACTTCGACGACGCCCTCGACAGGTTCCTCTAGCCCGGCCAGCAGGCGCAGGATCGTCGACTTGCCGCAGCCGGAGGGACCCACCAGTGAGACGAACTCTCCGGGCGCCACCGTCAGATCGATGTCATCGAGCACGGGGAGCTGATCGGGCTTCGCGGCCTCGGCCTCGTGGCGCGCTCTGGCGGCGGGGGACAGGCGGCGAAGCAGGAAGTGGAGCCAGCCATGGTCCAGGTCGCGGGACAGGGGATAGCGGTGCGTGACGCCCTTGAGAGCCACCTGCGCGCCGCGGGGGACGGACGGGGCGGCGGCCTGTGGCGAGCCTTCGGCTGTTGCAAAACCGGCGGACATCGGTTCACCACCTCACAAGGTTCTGCTGCCATGCCAGCAGCGAGGAGCGGATCTTGAACAGCAGGACCATGAGCGTGCGGCAGAAGGCCACCAGGATGATGAGGCCCACATACATCCTGGGGTAGTCCGCCCAGCCCTTAACCCAGTTGATGTACCAGGCCAGCCCCTTGTCGACGCCGGTCAGCTCGGCGGTCATGAGCGCTGCGAGTGATGTGCCCAGGCCCGTGAACAGGCCGGTGAGCATGTCGGGCAGGGCCGATGGCACGGCCACCCGCCTGATGAGGAAGAACTCGTCGGCTCCTAGTGTGCGGGCCATGTCGATGTAGTCGCGGCGTACGGAGCGCACGCCTGCACGGGTCATGGTCGCCATGGGGAACCAGGCGCCGAAGCCGACGATGAAGGCCGCTGAAGCGTATGTCGTCGGAAGCAGTAGCAGCGCCAGAGGCAGGAGCGAGGCCGCGGGTACGGGCCCGACGGTCTGGAGGAGCGGGTGGAGCCAGTAGTCGGCGCGTTTCGACCAGCCCATGAGCAGTCCTGTGAGGAAGCCCAGCAGAGACCCCACGGTGTACCCGATGGCGAAGAGCAGCGCCGAGGCTCCCAGACAGCTGAGTAGCAGCCTCCAGTCGTGCGCGAAGGAGGCGATGAGCACCTCCGGTGCGGCGAAGTACGGGGGCGTGAGAATTCCGAGCTTCGAGGTTGACAGCTGCCAGACGATGAACCATGCGCCGGCGGCGGTGATCCAGGGCAGGAAATGCGTCAACGACTTCGCCGCAAAGGAGCCTGGCCTGATTCGTGAGGCCGCGGTCCACCCGATCAGAACGACGATCCATGCGCCGGTAAGGAGAATGACTGGAGTGGTCGATGCCCGGCGGAGCAGGTCGGCCTCCGGAACACCGATGACGATGGCCAGGTAGGCCGGCCACAAGAACAGTGCTATGGCGCTCAGAAGAGAACCCGGGGTGGGGCGATCGTGTTTCGATACGCCGCGCTCAGGCTGAGAGGAGCTCTGTTCCCGCTGTTTCTCGTCGGAGATTTCGGTTGGTGTGCCGAGGGACGTTGCGGACATTATCAATCAGTCCTTGATACCGAGATCGGCGACGACGGCGTTGGTCAGACTCTGGGCGGAGACGTCGGTCTTGATGAATCCGGTCGTCTTGAACTTCTCAATACCGGGCTCGATCGCGGCACGGAACCTGGACGCCGAGGCCTTGAAACCGTATGTCTTGAGCACCCGCACGACGACGTCCTGATCAGCGGCGACGTAGTCGTTGTCGACCTCGAGCTTGGCGATCTCCTCGATGTGATCGGGCACGTAGGCCGAACCTTTCAACCACGCCTGCGTCAGCGCCTTGGCCCTTACGGGCTGTTTCTTCACGAAGTCTCCGTTGAGGGCTACGGAGCAGCAGAACTCTTCGGCGTCGTTGTTGGCCAGCTCTCGGGCTGTGCCATTGAAGACGGGGAGCAGCGGCGCGGGATCGGATCCCATGATGGCGTCCACCTGCCCGTCTGCCAGAGCGGTCCCCAAGGAATCCGCATCAACCGTGCGCCAGGTGATGTCGCCCCCGTCCGGGTCGACGTTGATACCGGCCTCGGACAGTCCGATCGCGAAGTAGGCGAAGGCGGACGAGGACAGTGATGGTACGCCGATCGTGGAGCCCTTGAGATCAGCCAGGCTCTGATAGGGGGAGTCGTTGTTCACCACCAGACGCAGGCAGCCGGCGTGAAGACCCGCAGTGAGCTTGGCGTTGAGCCCGTTGTAGATTGGTTCCAGCCAGGAGAAGAAGATTCCCGGTGCGCCGATGTATTTGCCGGCGCCCACGCCGTCCTTGGTGTCCTCGGTCTGCTGGGTGCGTGCGAGTGTGACCTTCAGCCCGGCATCATCGAAGAAGCCCTGGTGGTAGGCGGCGTACAGCGGTGCGGCGCAGATGTCGCCGCCGATGACCAGCGGCAGCGCCTCATGGGCGCCGACCACGCCTTGGTTGGTGCGCCGGATCGTCAGGTACGCGCCGGTGCCGACCACTGCAGCAGCCGCAAGACCTCCAACCGTCAGCAGCGCCCGCCGCGACGGCTTGTTGCGACCAGATGAGTCTGCCTCGGAGATGCTGGGATCGTCATCGGCGGCGAGGATCTCCGCCGCGTTGTCGGCAGTGACCTCGTTGTCCCCGGGAGACTCAGCACCCGACGGAGATGAGGCGGAGGAGGGAGAGGGAACGGTCTTCGACATGGTGTCTCCTACGGAGGGGATATAGAACCGAATAGGTGTGAAAGCAGCGTCGTTGAGAGACGAGACTCGGCCGCCGACGCGGCGATTACCTGCGGGAAAGACAAATAAGACGAAAAAGGGTGATGAATCCTCGCACGGTCTTCAGATCATCCGGTCACGGAACTCTGAGGGACGGTCGCGCATAACCCGTCAAGGGCCCGCGAGAATGAGAGGACCGGAAGCGGGGCCCGACTGCGCATCGCGCCGCCAGCTCCGAAGTAGTTGCCCCTTACCGAGAAGTCACCGCGTTTCCCGGGCGGCACATTGGACGAACAATCAACAAGGCCGACAACAACAGCACATTCGCGTACCACACATGACCGCGAGCGCCTGTGCGCCGGGGGCGGTGGTGGTCGTCAGAGCGATGTACGTCATGAGCGCCACCCTACGCCATATCAGCCGGAAGAATGCAAGTTCGTTTCTCCTCCCAGGCGGTCCGTCTCGATCGGTCTGTGCCTCGTGGGGGCGGGGCGGAGGGGGTCCGATATGGTCTCCGGTGTGAGCGGAACCCGCCCTGACGATGTTCTGGTGCAGCGGACCCGGTGGCGGGAGCTGGCCCCCACCCCTCTGGGCCCGGATGGGAGTCTGATTCGCTCGACTCCGGTATGGTGGCCGTCCCATCCCGACGATGACGCCCTGGCGGCCGCTGCGGCTCGCGGCACCCCCGTCCTGGGGGAGTCCCGTATCGTTGCAGGTGTCGAGATGCGCGAGGTGACCTTCCTATGGTGCGACGACCAGCGGCATGGTCCCGCGCCCAGCGTTCTCATCCACCTCAACACGCTGACCGACAACCATCGCACTCACATCGCCCCGGCGCTCGCCGTCCGAGTTGCCGGGACCAGCTGGTGGGTGCACCACCTCCTCCTGCCTCAGGACGCTCTCCTGGGATACCGGATCGTTGTGACCCGCGAGCCGTTGCCCGACGACGCCGGGACCCGTCGGGAGCGCTGGAAGCGCGTTCACGAACAGGGGCGCCCAGATCCTTTCAATCCCGATCGCCTGCACGATGGTTTCGGCTTCGTCTCCTCCCTGTGGGAGGGACCGGACGCCGCCACCCACCCGGAATGGTCGGCTGCGGCGCGCCCCAGGGACGACTCGGCGTTCAATGGCGGCGGGTACTCCGGCAGTACAGAGCTCAGTGGTGCTGCTGCGCTCGAGGGCTTCGACGCCCCCGGTGATTCTTCGCGACGCATCACCTTGTGGCTGCAGGAGCCCGTCGGCGGCGGACAACGCGGGGAAAAGGCCGAGAAGAAGCGCGGACTGCTGGTTCTGCTCGACGGAGAGATCTGGCGCCGCAATGACGTCGTCCGCCGTCTTGGGGCCAGAGCGGTGTCCTGGGACCTACTGCTCATCGACTCCGGAGACCTGTCCATGCGCACCCGTGACATGGCGGATCCGCGCCGCAGCAGAGAGCTGCTGAGCAGGTGCCTGCAGGCGGCTCGAGTCGGCCGGCGGCCGTGGAGCCCGCGGCGGGTGGTGGTGGCCGGTCAATCCCTGGGGGGCGTGGCCGCAGCGGATCTCGTCACGCACCGGCCCGATATCGCCAGTCGCGCTATTGTCCAGTCGGCGTCCTTCTGGTTGGGGTCAGGCCGCCGGGGCGAGGGGGAGGGGGAACTGCTTTCCTGGTTGCGCAGTAGGGCCGAGCTGAAGTCTGCTGAGCCGCTGGAGGCGCGACTGGTGATTCAATGCGGCGTCCACGAGGAGGTCCTGCGTCAGGGGGCGCGCACGGCCGCGGGTCTTCTCGCGACCGAGGGGGTTCTGCTCGAGTATCGCGAGGAGCGCGGCGGTCACGACTACGCCTGGTGGCGGCACGGGCTGTCCTGGGGGCTCGACGCTCATGAGCAGGACCTCTCCTCAGGACGTGGATAGCGGCGCCGAGGTGACCGCAGTCTCACTCGTCTATAAAACAAGACAACGTCGCCACCGTTTGCTTACCAGTCATTGCGCCACTGACCTCTGACGCGAGTCGGAGCGCTGCTGGTGCGCGCCCGTCGTCGTGCCCTGCCGGCCTGCACCCGGATCAGATCAACATGCCTGAGCAGGAGGAGCCCTGGCCGATCGTCTCAGGGGCCGTTCAACGCGTATTCCGCGTTGAACGACCCCAGTCCTCTCCACAATAAAACCGTGACAGAAGTGAAACCTGGGCAACAGCATGATCACGTTACCCGATTTATCGTTACCAATGCAGGAGTTTTCGCAGTGATTCCGGAACTGATTGATCTCGCTCCGACCGATTGTCGGGTTACCGCCGTGTATACTTGATCCGGATTCGATGTCGCAGCCGATGTTTTCTGGAGATAGTGGATTCTTAGAGGGGAGTAGTCCGTCTATCATCGTTTGTGAAAGGCAGTCGTATCCGTTGACCGGTGCGTTCCTTTCCTCGTTGTCCTCGCCTACCGGCTGCGGATTGAACGAGTAAGTCCACCTCATCCCTGCTCACGAACGAGACCACTTGATGCACTACGCTCAGCGGCTGTTTGCGGCCCGCCCCTCTACCATGCACGGTGCTCGCGCGATTCTTGCCGTCCTGACGGCCTTCGGCATTATTCTGTCCACCGCTGGTGTGGCTGCCATGCCCCTTCTGAACGAGGGCAAGGCCGTCGAGGAATCCGGGAGCGGCGCGGCCTGCCGCCCTGCAGCCAGAATGGTCTACCCCGAGGGCCAGTCGGCGCCCGAGTACGTGGTGCCGGTCTATGAGACCGGGTTCGGTGTGGGGGTCGAGTCGATCCTGTCGGACTGGTGCGCTACCGCCGGCGAGGTCCTGGAGGATCCTTCCATCACGCTCAACGTCGTCGAGGGAAAGACTGTCACTCCCCACCTGTTGCCGGGACTCAAGGCCGAGCTCGAACGCCCGGCTCCCGCCAACGGCGAGCAGGACGTCTTCATTCCGACCGACTACCTTGTCAAAGGAATGCGAGAGGCCACAGGCGACACGAGCTGGGACGTCGGCACGCGGGTCTTTAGCCTCACCTTTACCAGCGGAACGGTGAGTGCTACGACGGGCCTGTTCTCCTTCGTCAAGCAGGATCCCGACATCATCAATCCTCCTTCTCCGGAGCCCACGCCAGACCCCACGACCGAGCCCAGTGCTGAGCCTTCATCGGAGCCGACCACTGAGCCAACGACCGGGCCGACGACGGAACCGACCGCTCAGCCCACCACTGAGCCAACTGCCGCGCCGACCACCAAACCGACGACGGAACCAGTTCCGGAGCCGACGCAGGCCCCGAGCCCGTCGCCGACAGCGTCGCCCTCTGCGCAGCCGACGGCGACGCTCACGCCGGATCCCACACCGACTCCGACGAACGCAACCTGCAAGGCGGCGCCGACCGTCACCGTTCTCAACCCCGATGGCTCGGACCCCAAGGGGGCTGAGCCCACCTACGATCCTGAGATCGCTGTCAGGGCCTCGGGCACGGGCTGGTGCTCACAGGGAACCGTGCTCGACGGTGAGAAGTCGGTCGAGATCAAGATGATGGCCCACGATGGATACGCGGTTCCGGGAACCGTCTCGGTGCCCGTCACCTTCCGCAACGGTTCCTTCAATACTCAGCTCAACCTGTCTGCGCTCTACGCCGCAGGGAAAGCCGAAAAGGGACGCTACTACCTTCAGATCTCATCCGTCGATACCGGGCTGACGGCCAGCACCAACGTCTTCGTCCTCAATACGCCGGTGACTCCGCAGCCGACCTCAACCCCTACAGCCGGTCCTACAGCAGAGCCCACGCCGTCTCCAACGCGGATGCCGACGGCAGAACCCTCGGCATCCACGTCTGCTTCGCCGTCCCCGACGCCGTCGACCAGCCCAGCGCCCGCCCCCTCACCGGCTCCTTCCAACGAGCCGACATCAGAACCGTCCCCCGCTCCGTCTGTCCAGCCCTCAACCGCTCCGTCGGATCAGCGCACGCAGTCACCGGGCTCGGTGCAGACCTCGGGTCCCTCCGCAGCCACGCCACATGTGAACGTCACCGATGGCCGTGATGAGGAGGACCCCGGCAGCCAGTCGGACGCAGAAGGTACCGGTAGCGGTTCCGGTGGAGGCGTTTCTGCCAACAGCGGGTCCCAGACGGATTCCTCGGCCGGCGGTATCCCGGTCGGGCCCGGCGCCGACCAGGGGCGGGCTCAGGACAGCGGGCGGGGCGGTACCGGCGCCCCCTCCGGCTCGGACGACTCTGAGGCCCCAGCGCAGGCCTCAGCCGAAGCGACCGCTTCTGAGGACAGGACTGTCCGTCCTGACAGGGCCCCCGTACCTCCGGTGACCAGCGCTGCGCAGTTGAGCGCGGACAACGCCGGTTCCCTGTCCGGGTCCCGCCAGGGCAATATCGTCAACCTCGTCCTTCCCAAGGCCAAGGTCTCAGCGGGGGAGTGGGTCTCGGTATTCGTCTTCCCCGGAGCCACCACCAAGGGCTGGGTACAGGTCGACGGCGCCAACAGCGTCTCCATCGATATCTCGACATTCAAATCCGGATCCTACGAACTGGCGGTGGCCGATCGTGAGAACAGCCTTCTGGGGTGGGCCAAGCTGGAGATCACCTCGGCAGCCTTCGACACTCAGAACCCGGGCCAGGCCCAGCTTCTGACATTCCCGGACAAGGGCGCCTCTACCTCCGTGAGCCTGAGTGCCAACGACATGCTCCTGGGAGGCGCCGGAGGACTGCTTGTCATCGGCGCCGGCAGCCTGCTGGTCGCCGCGCGTTCAGGACTGCCTCTTCGCGCTCCGCGAGCCCCCCGGCTACCGCAGATGCCGCGCAGACGCTGAGCAGGCGCTTCAGCAAGTTGTCAACGAAATCGTCAGGGGATCAGAACATGCAGCGGCACGAAGGAGGTGAGGGGCAGATGATCCGAATGCTCCGGCTCGTCCGGCCGGATCGGCGCACGCAGACCGATCGACGTCGAATCGACGACCGCCACCCGGCAAGCGCGCCACGCATGCTCATCGTCGTCTGCTCAGTCCTGCTCGCTTCCTTGGCGGCACTGGTTCCCATGGGCCCCGTTGCCGAAGCGGACACCACGACAGGCCCCTCCACCAGGGGGACGGCCTCAACCGTCAGCCCATCGACAGTCGCCGTCGGGGGCACGATCATGTACACGATCTCGGGCTTCCCCAGCGGCACAACGGTTCAGGTTCTCATCGATGACGGAACGCCGGGCGGCTCCCAGTCCCCGGAGAACGAGGTCGTCACCACCGTGACGGTCAAGGAGGACGGCACCGCCTCGGGTTCCTTCGAGCTGCCCGATTACGTCGAGCAGGGCAACCACTGGCTGCGCTTCCGGGTCTCCGGAGCGCAGGGGAGCAACGCGGCGGACTACACCAACAAGAGTCCCTACTTCACTGTCTCGGGTGTCACAGTCATCGGAGGGGCCGCACCTCCGACCGTTCCGGCGGCACCGACGCCGCCGCCCCACCAGGTGGCCGCAACGGGCGGATCGAAAGGTGCTAGCGCCTCGGGCATTCAGGCCGCCGGCC
>ERZ773075.934-NODE-934-length-17858-cov-114.671_pt1 | contig 17858 bp, 12 predicted proteins | sample MGYA00580614_ERZ773075 | MGnify/ENA primary metagenome ERZ773075 (study PRJEB29015, sample SAMEA2738021) | human oral metagenome | biome: human oral; feature: human-associated habitat; material: dental | place: China | collected 2043 ... | reverse complement strand
TCCGCGAGACCATGGACAAGCGCGCCGCGTCCTTCGCGCGCGACCGTTCAGTGGTCCCCAACATCTTCCGCATCCACCTCACCCCACCGAGCATCGAACGCATCACGGCCTGGGGTCAGGACGAGATGGTGCGTCAGATGGAGGAGGTCGCCACCTCCCACGCCGCCGACCAGGGCTACTCCTTCGTCGGCCCGGTGGAGGTCTCCTTCCTCGTCAACAACACCCCCAACGCCCCGGCCATCGAGGTCGAGTCCTCCACGCGGCGCGGCGCCGCCGCCCCGGCTGCCTCGGCCACCGCTTCCCCGGCACACCCGATCGTCGACATCAACGGCCAGCGCTACCTCCTCACCGGCCCGGTCACCGTTATCGGACGCGGCTCGGAGGCGGACATCATCGTCGACGACTCCGGCGTCTCACGGCGTCACCTAGAAATCCGTCTGACGCACGGCAACGCCATCGCCAGCGACCTCGGCTCCACCAATGGGACCTTCGTCGAGGGCCAACGCGTCGACGCCGTCACACTCGTGGACGGCAATACCCTCACCATCGGCCGCACCCAGATTCTGTTCTGGGACGGCACCCAGAACAGCGGAGTCAACGGGTGAGCGCACTCGCCTTCACGATCCTACGGCTGGGCTACCTGGTCCTGCTGTGGTTTTTTCTGTACCTCATCGTGCGCGTCATGCGACGCGACATGGCCGATTCCCCCACCGCATCCCCTGCGCGTCGGCGCTCCGCGGGTGCTCCCGAACAGCCCGCGGGTCCTCCCCCGCGGGGCCGACGGCGTAGCGCCACGCGTCTGGTCATCACCGAGGGCCCCCTGGCCGGCTCGACCGTGCCCCTGAGCCCCTCGTCGATTATCATCGGCCGCTCGCCCTCGTGCACCCTGGTCCTCGACGACTCCTACGCCTCGTCGCGCCACGCCCGCGTCTTCCCCAAGGACGGCGCCTGGTGGCTGGAGGATCTCGGCTCTACCAACGGAACTATGATGGACGGCCGCCCCGTGCACGGCGCCGTGGAGCTCCCCATGAACATTCCTGTCAGAATCGGCCAAACGACGCTGGAGCTGCGCTCATGACCATCTCCCTGCGCTTCGCCGCGCGCTCCGACGTCGGCCTGGTCCGCCAGTCCAACCAGGACTCGGGCTACGCCGGCCCCCACCTGTGCCTGCTGTGCGACGGGATGGGCGGACCCGCGGGCGGAGACATCGCCTCGGCGGTCGCCATCGAGCACCTCATGCCACTGGACGCCGACTCCCACCAGGCCGGTGAGCTGCTGGGCCTCATGCGCGACGCCGTCCAGGCCGCCCACACCGAGCTCGTCACCCTGTCCTCCCAGGACCCCGACCTCGCCGGGCTGGGCACCACCTGCATCGGCGTCATGCGCAGCGGCAACAAGCTCGCCATGGTCCACGTGGGCGACTCGCGCGCCTACATGCTGCGCGACGGCACCCTCACCCAGGTCACCACCGACCACACCTTCGTGGAGTACCTCGTGGAGACCGGGCGCCTCACCCGAGACCAGGCCCGCCAGCACCCCCAGCGCTCGGTCCTTCTGCGCGTCCTGGGGGACACCGAGGGCGAGGTCCAGCTCGACGAGTCGATCCGCGAGGCGGTCCCCGGCGACCGCTGGCTGCTGTGCTCCGACGGCCTGAGCGGTCCGGTGACCGCTGAGACCATCGGAGAGGTCCTGGCCGGAGTCGCCGACCCCGGCCAGGCCGCCGACCAGCTCATCGACCTCGCGCTGCGCGCCGGCGGGCCGGACAACGTCACCGCCGTCGTCTTCGACGTCGTCAAGGACGATCCCGAGCCGCAGACCGTCCCCCAGGTGGTGGGCAGCGCCGCCACCGAGCGCCTGGCCCAGGAACGCGCCGCAGCCGCCCACCGCAGGGCCGGCGACGACGCCGGCGCCAAGGACACCGAGGGCGCCAGCCCCGCCGCCAAGGCCGCGGCTCTCATGGCCACGCTGGAGGAGCAGCCCGACTCCGACTCCACGAAGGACTCCTCCGACGTCGACGACGTCATTGCCGCCGAGGCCGCCACCCAGGACAAGGCCCGACGCCGTCACCGCCGTCGGATCCTGGTGGGGAGCCTCGTCCTGCTGGCCACGCTCGTCGGCGCCAGCGCCCTGTTCTACCGCTGGACCCAGACCCGCTACTACGTCTCCACCTACGACGGCCAGGTCGCCATCTACCAGGGCATTCCCCAGTCCATCGGTCCCCTCAAGCTGAGTCACTCGGTCAAGGCCTACGCGGACCTGCCGGTGGAGAAGCTCGATGACAACATCCGCGAGCGCCTGGAGGCCACCGTCACCCAGAAGTCGATGAGCGACGCGCAGACCTATGTGGACAAGACGGTCCGCTCCTACCTCAAGCAGGCCGCCCCCCGGCAGAATCCCTCGACCCCCACCGCCACACCCTCCCCCACTGCGGCGCCAGCTCCCGCTCCCACTCCGGAGGCGCCCGCCGAACCGGCTCAGCCCGACCAGGCCGGGCAGGAGGAATGAGATGACCGCTGCTCCAGGCCCCCTGGGCGCCCCCGCGGGCGTTGCGACGATCCAGCCCGCCGGCACCGCGAGACGCTCGGGCCGGTGGGCGGAGGCAGCGCTGCTCGGCGTCGCCCTGGTCCTCGGCCTGGGCGGCTTCGTGCTCACCGCGCTCAACCGCACCGGCTCCTCGCCCGCGCAGACCGTCATGCTGGGAGGCGCCTTCCTCGGTCTGACCATCTTCATGCATCTGTGGGTGCGCTACACCGCCCCGTGGGCGGACCCGGTCCTCCTGCCGGCGGCGGTGGCCCTCAACGGGATCGGCCTGGCCATGATCCAGCGCCTGGATCTGGCCTATGAGGTCAACGAGCAGTGGCAGTTCTACGTCGGGTCCAAGCAGCTGGTCTGGACGCTGCTGGGCGTCATCCTCTTCTGCGCCGTGCTCTTCCTGCTGCGCGACTACCGGCGCCTGCGGCGCTGGGACCGCTGGGCCATGTGGTCCGGCCTGGTCTTCCTGATCCTGCCGTTCCTGCCCTTCATCGGCCAGAGCATCAACGGGGCCCGGATCTGGATCCGGATCGGCCCCATGAGCTTCCAGCCGGCCGAGCTGTCCAAGGTGCTCCTGGCGGTCTTCTTCGCCTCCTACCTGGTGGCCAACCGTGACAACCTGGCCCTGGTGGGCCGCAAGGTCCTGTGGATGAGCCTGCCGCGCGCCCGGCACCTGGGTCCGCTGTTCATCGTGTGGGGCGTGAGCATCTGCGTCCTGGTCCTCCAGAAGGACCTGGGGTCCTCGGTGCTGCTGTTCGGCCTGTTCGTCGTCGTCCTCTACGTGGCCACCGACCGGCCCTCCTGGCTGCTCATCGGCGCGGCCCTCTTCCTCCCGGCGGCCTGGTTCGCAGCCACCCACCTCCACCACGTCCAGCAGCGCATCAACGGCTGGCTCAACGCCACCGACAACGCCGTGTACAACGCCGCTGGCGGTTCCTGGCAGCTGCTGACGGGCATGTTCGGCATGTCCACCGGCGGTCTCATGGGCGCCGGCTGGGGGAAAGGCTCACCAACTCTTGCCACTTTCGCGAACTCCGACTTCATCTTCGCCTCGCTGGGCGAGGAGCTCGGCCTGACCGGCACGCTCGCCATCCTCATGCTCTACCTCGTCCTCATCCAGAGAGGGCTGCGTACCGCCGTCTCACTACGTGACGGCTTCGGCAAGCTCCTGGCCGTGGGCCTGTCCTTCGCCATCGCCCTGCAGATCTTCGTCGTCATCGGCGGGGTCACCCGGCTCATCCCGCTGACCGGGCTCACGCTTCCCTTCCTGGCCTACGGTGGATCCTCGCTCATCGCCAACTGGGTCATTCTGGCCCTTCTCCTGCGACTGTCCGACGCCGCCCGGCGTCCGGCCACCCATGCGCCACGGATCATCGACACCGCCGAGCTGCCGGTCTCCCTGCGCCGTCAGGTCCAGGACGCCGGAGCCGAGGAGCTGATCGAGGAGGTCGTCGACGGCGCCCCGGCCGGCGGCTACGGGGACAACGACGGAGCCGAGCAGACGGGCGCCGGAGGCTACGCGCTCCCATCCGGGGCGCCGTCCGCCGGCAATCCACTGGATGACGCGTCCCCCACCGTCACCGTCAGTCCGGAGGCTCCGCCTCCACCGCGCACCGCACCGGACGGGGAGACACTGCGCTCATCGCGTGCCCCGAGTTTCACTGACGACAGCGACAGGAGGCAGCACCCATGAACCGGCAGATCCGCCAGGTCGCCTTCCTGGTGGTGGTCATGTTCGCCGCGCTGGCGCTGTCCGTCACCAGTGTCCAGGGCCTGGCCCGCCCCGCCATCTGGGAGCCCTGGTCCGCCAACGGCGCCCTCAATTCCGACGGACGCAACTCCCGCACCACCAACCGGGACTTCGACACAGATCGTGGCCCGATCATGCTCGCCGGCGGCACCACCATCGCCAGCACCGAGAAGTCCGAGGACGGTCAGGGCTCGGAGAGCTACCAGCGGGTCTACGCCAACGGACCGCTCTACGCCCCGGTCACCGGCCACTTCTCGCCTGCCATTTTTTCCATGAGTGGTATCGAGGAAAAAGAAAACGCTGTGCTCAACGGGGACGACCCCTCCCTGTTCTCCTCGCGGATCAAGACCCTTGTCACCGGCGGCTCCCAGCGGGGCGGCGCCGTCGAGCTGACCATCAAGCCGGAGATCCAGCAGGCCGCCTATGAGGCCCTGGGCAACCGCGAGGGCGCCGTCGTCGCCCTGGACCCCAGCACTGGAGCCGTCCTCGCCATGGTCTCCTCACCCTCCTACGACCCCTCGGACTTCGCCTCCCCTGACGCAAACGCTGTCAATGAGACCAACACGAACCTCAGTGAGGACTCCTCCCGGCCGCTGGACAACCGGGCCATTGCCGGCAACCGCTACCCACCGGGGTCGACCTTCAAGATCATCACCACCGCGGCGGCCCTGCGCACCGGCAAGATCACGCCGGATCAGGAGGTCGACGCCCCCGACACCATCACCCTGCCGGGCACCAGCCACTCCCTGGAGAACTACGGCGGGGAGTCCTGCGGCGGCGAGCGGACCACCTTCTCCCACGCCTTCGCCGAGTCCTGCAACACCCCCTTCGCCCAGCTGGCCATGGATGTGGGCGACGAGGAGCTCACCAAGGAGGCGAAGAACTGGGGCTTCGACTCCGATCTCTCCATCCCGCTGAAGGTGACCCCCTCCACCTACCCGAGCAACGACTCTCAGGCACAGACCGCGATGGCCGGTATCGGCCAGGCCTCGGTGCAGGCGACCCCGCTCATGATGGCGATGGTGGCCGCCACCGTCGCCAACAACGGCGAGCAGATGACCCCCTACCTGGTCTCACGCACCCTCGACCCCGATCTCAACGAGGTCAGTACCACCTCCAAGAAGGTGGCCCGCACCCCCATCGACTCCAATACCGCCAAGTCCCTGTCCTCCCTCATGCAGGACGCCGTCGCCGACGGCACGGGCACCAGCGCCCAGGTCTCCGGGGTCAAGGTCGCCGGTAAGACGGGCACCGCCGAGACCGGCTCCGACAGCGGCCCCACCACCTGGTTCGTGGGTTTCGCCGGGTCCGACATCGACAAGCCCGAGATCGCACTGGCCGTCGTGCTCGACGGCAACGCCGAGACCGAGGACGGCGCCACCGGCGGCAAGGTGGCCGGCCCGGTCGCGGCCAAGGTCATCGAAGCGGCGGTGAACCAGTGAAGCCGGTTGCTGGACTCCAGCTTCAGGGCCGCTACGAGCTCGTGGAGCAGATCGCCCTGGGCGGCATGGGCCAGGTGTGGCGCGCCACCGACCTGCGCTCGGGCCGGGCCGTGGCCGCCAAGATCCTGCGGCCCGAGCTGACCGGGGACGAGATCTTCCTGTCCCGCCTGCGGGCGGAGGCCAAGAACTCCCAGGGCCTGCGCCACCCCAACCTCGCCGTCGTCCTGGACTCCGGGGAGAAGGACGGCACTGGCTGGCTCATCATGGAGCTCGTCCAGGGCCGCGCCCTGTCCGACATCATCACCGAGAAGGGCACCCTGTCCCCTGCGGAGATCCTGCCGATCCTGGCGCAGGTGGCCCGCGCCCTCCAGGTCGTCCACGACTCCGGCGTCGTCCACCGCGATGTCAAGCCCTCCAACATCCTCATCAACCGCGAGGGCCTGGCCAAGCTCACCGACTTCGGCATCTCCACCGGCATCAACCAGCGCCCGCTGACGGCCTCCGGCATGGTCATGGGCACCGCCCAGTACCTCGCCCCCGAGCAGGCCATGGGCAACATGGCCACCCCGGCCGGCGACCTCTACGGGCTGGGCATCATCGCCTACGAGGCCCTGGTGGGGCGGCGGCCCTTCAGCGGCGCCACCCAGGTGGACATCGCCTTCGCCCACGTCAACGAGGAGGTGCCCGCCCTTCCCGACACCGTTCCGCCGCAGGTTCGCGAGATCGTCCTCAAGCTGCTCGCCAAGAAGCCGACCGACCGGCCGCACTCGGCTCGTGAGGTTGCCCGCACCCTGGACCGGGCGGTCGTGAACCTGCCCACAGACTCCTGGGATCCCCGTGAGGCGCTCAGCTGGGAGTCCACCGGCCGCCGCGGCCCGCAGACACGCGAGCTGCCGCAGCCGGCCACGGTGCGTCCCGGCCGTCACGCGGCCGAGGAGCCGACGCCGTCGCGCACCGCCCGGCACGCCTCGGGACGCTCCTTCCTCGGCCTCAACCTGCTGACGCTCAGGGCCCTCATCCCGGCGCTCTCGCTCATCACCCTGCACAGCACGGGTACGCTTGCCCATGCGCATCAGGTCATGCCAGCCTTGATGCTGAGCATCCCTGTCAAGGAGGTACTGTGACCAGTCAGTTCCCCCAGGTCCTCGCGGGCCGTTACGAGATCCGCGACCTCATCGGACGTGGTGGTATGGCAGAGGTGCACCTCGGCTACGACACCCGCCTGTCGCGGGTCGTGGCCATCAAGCTGCTGCGTTCGGACATCGCCGGCGACCCCACCTTCCAGGCCCGTTTCCGTCGGGAGGCCCAGTCTGCGGCGGCACTCAATCACCCCGCCGTCGTCGCCGTCTACGACTCCGGCGAGGAGGAGCTCCTTCAGCCCGGCGGCGCCAGCCGGACCGTGCCCTACATCGTCATGGAGTACGTCGAGGGGCACACCGTGCGCGAGCTCCTCAGCGAGGGCGAGGCCGTCCCGATCCCGGAGGCGGTAGAGATCGTCTCCGGTGTCCTCGACGCCCTGGAGTACTCCCACCGGGTGGGCATCGTCCATCGGGACATCAAGCCGGGGAACATCATGCTGACCTCCACCGGAGCGGTGAAGGTCATGGACTTCGGCATCGCGCGGGCCATCGAGGACTCCGCCTCCACGGTGACCCAGACCCACACGGTGGTGGGTACAGCCCAGTACCTCTCCCCGGAGCAGGCCCGCGGTGAGTCCGTGGACGCCCGTTCGGACCTGTACTCCACCGGCTGTCTCCTCTACGAGCTCCTCACCGGTCAGCCCCCCTTCCAGGGGGATTCCGCGGTGGCCATCGCCTACCAGCACGTGCGGGAGATCCCCAAGCGGCCATCCTCGCTGGCGGCCGACGTCCCCGAGTCCCTGGACCGGGTGATCCTCAAGTCGCTGGCCAAGAGCCGCGAGGACCGCTACCAGGACGCCGCCCACATGCGCTCCGACCTGCAGGCGGCCGCCCAGGGCATGTCCGTGGCCGCGCCGGCCGCCGACTCCTGGTCCCCGGCCACCTCGGTCATGGCCTCACCGGCCGCCGACCCGGTTCAGCAGCCCACCTCCGCCTTCGCCCAGGTGCCCTCCGAGCCCTCTGCGACACAGGCGACCAAGGAGGGCGAGGAGCCTGAGAAGAAGTCCAAGAGCCACGCCTGGGTCTGGGTCCTCGTGTTCCTCCTGTTCGTCGCCCTGGCCGTCGTCGCCGGCCGGTGGGCCTCCGGCGCCTTCGACTCCCGGCCGACCCCGACGCCGAGTGCCACTGTCAGCAAGGTGGACGTGCCCGACATCAGTGGTCAGGACGAGGACTCGGCGAGGAAGACCGTTGAGGACGCCGGCCTGAAGTTCGCCAAGGACGAGGTCGCCAACGACACCGTCAGTGAGGGCCTGGCCGTCTCCTCCGACCCCGAGAAGGGGACGAAGGTCGAGGCGGGTGCCACCGTCACCGTCCACTTCTCCACAGGCTCGGCCATGGTCAAGGTGCCGGACCTGGAGGGCAAGACCCAGGAGGACGCCCGCAAGGCCCTCAAGGACGCCGGGCTCGAGGGCGGCAACGCCACCCAGGAGGACTCCGCCACCGTGGCGAAGGACCGGGTCATCTACACCAACCCGCTGGCGGGGACGTCCGTCGAGCGCGGCACCACGGTGGACCTGGTGATCTCCACCGGTAAGGCCTCCGTGCCCGATGTCACCGGCCAGGACGAGGCCACGGCCAAGAAGAGCATCGAGGACGCCGGCCTGAAGTTCAAGCGCGGCGACGACGTCACATCCGCCGACGTCGAGCAGGGCAAGGCCGTCTCCTCCGACCCGACCGCGGGCTCCAGCGCCTCGGCGGGGGACACGGTCACCGTGCACTTCTCCAGCGGCGCCGGAGCGACACCCACCCCGACGACGAACGGCACGGTGACGGTGCCCCCCAACCTCAACGGGAAGACGGCCGAGGAGGCGACTGCTGAACTGCAGAAGCTCGGCCTCAACGTCGTCCAGGACCAGAAGTCTTCTGACAAGGTGGAAGCCGGTAAAGTCATCGGCACTGACCCGCAGGCTGGTACTCAGGTTCCTGCCGGATCGACCGTCAGCCTCACGGTCTCCAAAGGTAAGGACGGTGGAGGCAACAACAACCAGCAACCCAACCCTGGCGGCGGAGACAAGAACAACGGCGGTTGATCGTCTGAGAGCGCATTCCTCAGACACGGGCTGATCGCTTCGTTCAGATGGCTGGCCCTTGAGACGTCACGGTCTCAGGGGTCAGTCGCGTGCCTGTCACCCCAACAGGCCGGCGCGCTCGGCGAGGACCGCCAGGTGCACCCGGTTGCGGGCACCGACCCGTTCCTGGGCGCTGCGCAGATGGGCCTTGACGGTGGAGGCCGAGATGTAGAGCCTGCCGGCGATCTCCTCGGTGGTCAGCCCCTCGGCGGCCGCCGCGATGACGTCCAGCTCTCGCCGGCTGAGCCCTGCCGCGGCCTGTCGGGCCCGTGCCACGGCGCGCTGACGCTCCTCGGCGTGGGCGTCGTAGGCCGCCAGCGCCGGTGCCGCGAGTGCCGGCTGGGAGCGCACGTAGCGCAGCAGCTCGGCCAGCGCCCCCGGGGACAGGACGGACTCTCCCGCCATGACCCGGCGCAGCCCGGCATCGAGCTCCTCGGATGCGGAGTACTTGAGCAGATACCCCACGGCACCGGCCTCGATGACCCGCACGACGGCGTCGTCCACGTCCCAGGTGGTCAGGGCGACGACGTGGGGGTGGCGCGGCGCCTGGCAGATCCGGCGCGTGGCCTCGATCCCGTCCATGACGGGCATGCCCAGGTCCATGAGCACGATGTCCGCCTCAACACGGCCGACGACGTCGATCGCCTGACGGCCGTCACCGGCCTCGGCGACCACGCGGTAGTCCTCGCGCGGCCGCAGGAGTGGCTTGATGGCGGCGCGGGTGAGCGGATCGTCGTCGACGAGGATGATGCGGACAGGGGACACCAGCGGTACCGGGGAGCCGGGCTGGGAGGGTGAGGGGGTCGGGGCGGCGGAAGGATCGGGCACGGGGCCAGCCTAGGTGCGCCCATCGACACGATCACTGTCCCAACGACCCAGACGCGAAGTTTCTTCAGGCCGGGTGCCAGCACCCTTACCGATATCCTCCGGTGCCAGTGATCACCGACCTTCCTGGGGTGGCACAGCGGAACGCCAGGGCAGATGCGCGCTCACCACGAACCTGCCGTGGCCATCAGGACCCGCGTGGAACGTGCCCCCGCAGATCTCCGCCCGCCGGGCCATGCCTCCCAGGCCCGAGCCGCCCTGGGCGTCACCGGGCACGGCACCGGTTCCGGAGCCCGCCCCCGCCCCTGGGGCTGCACCGTCATCTCGAGCTTCGGCGGAGTCCTCGGCATCCTGGACGCCCCTCTCGGCCGCCGGCCTCCGACGAGGCACCTGGTTGGAACAGGTGATGTCGATGCCGGTGTCCGGCCCGCCCTCGACGCGCAGCCGGACGCTCATGCCGGGCGAGTGCTTGCGGGCGTTGGTCAGGGACTCCTGGACGATCCGATAGACGGCGCGGGAGAGCACCTCGTCGGCCTCGGCTGCGCGGTCGAGATAGATCGAGGAGCTCAGCGGCTGCTGGGCGGCGAGCACCCCGTCGACGACTTCCTTGAGGTCCTCCAGACGCGGAGCGGGCTCGGCGGCGCCCACCGGCTCGCGCAGGACGGCCAGCAGGGAGCGCAAGTCCCGCATGGCCCCCTGGGCCTCCTCCCGTACGCGCTGAGCGGCGGCCCGGGGATCGTCCTCGTCCGCGGCGTCCCCAGAATCCGGGGCGCCCCGCGAGTCCGACGTCGCGAGCACACCTCGCTCCAGGGCTGCGGCGTGAAGGGCGAGCAGCGACAGACGGTGACCGAGTCCGTCGTGCACCTCGCGGGCCACCCGCTCACGCTCGGCCTGCAGGCTGACGGTGTCCGCCAGTCGGGTTGAGGTCTGGGCCTGCTCCTGGGCGGTGCGCTCGGCTCGGGCCGAGGCGGCAGCGGCCTCCTGGGCGCGGCGTTGCGCCTCCTTCTCCCCGTCACGCGCGCGCAGCCACAGCCCGACGGCGATCGGCAGGACCATGGCCACCGCCGCAAGGAACAGCACCTGCAGCACCGACACATGGGTCACGGCACTGGGATCGGGCCCGGCAGAGGTGATTCTGCCGATCGTTGAGTTCCCGGTGGAGCCCTGGCTCGCGTCGCGCAAGAGCGCCACCAGAGTGCCGACGGCGAGCAGGGCGCCCGTGGCCCAGGGCACGGGATCGCGCAGAGACCGGGCCCGGCGGACCACGGTGGTGAAGGCGATGAGTCCCACTGTGGTGTCCAGGTAGACCGCGATGCCCGCGAGCGCTGAGGCGACCGTGATCGCCACCGGCCAGCGCCGGCGCAGGAAGACCGCCACGAGGAGCGCTAGCCCTACCAGAAACCCTGCGACATCAAGGAGTGGGGTGCTTGTCTTAAGAGCCTGCTCATGACCGAAGTGGTATCCCAGTGCGCACATGGAGGCGAGCAGGCACAGGGTGAACAGGCCCAGGGAGCGCAGGATCGCGAGGAAAATCTCGAGAGCGCGGCGTTGTGACGGGGACAGGGACTGCCTGAACGACGGAGCGCTTCTCGCCGGGACGGAGGCGGCATAGGGAGCCGACGGCCTCATCTGGCGGTAGCGGCCCGCCCCCGTGGCAGGGACCGGAGGCGTGGGAGATGGGGAATGCGCGGAGTATGCGGGGTATGTCGGGTTCGCGGGGTGCGCAGAGGGCGTGGAGTACGCCGGGTACCCCGGATACCCCGCGTAGGTGGAAGAGGGCGTGTGGGCGGGACGACCCTGTGGAATCGGCGGGATCCAGGACCCGGAGGTGGGCGCCGCCCGACCGACACCGGGGCCACCGCTCCAGTCCGGCATGGGCGGGGCGCCGGGCGCGGGGGCGGGCGGGTAGCCGGGGACTGACATGTGCTCACTGTAGAGCCGGGCACTGACACGCACGATCGCCCGATAGGACACGATTCCGGCCGATGAGCGCCGGCACCGCCGTCCTTTCGGACAGCCGAGACGAGTGCCCTTTTGGACAGCCGCCTCGGACTCATCGGTCGATGTGCGCGAGGCGTGGCCGGGGCGATCGTTGTTCCCGTCAGCTGATCTCCCGTCAGCTCCAGTCACTACTCGCACCCTGATCGGCGCTGCCGCATCCCGCTCAGCGTCTTCCTCCCACATCTCGAAGGACCCATCATGACCAGCCCAACCAACCCAGCCAGCCCGTTCCCGTCCTCGGCCGCCGGCACTCCCGCCCCGGGCTACCCCATGCCGCCCGCCTCCGGGCCCGCTCCCGAGCCGAAGCGCTCCTGGTTCGCCCGCCACAAGATCCTCACCGGCATCGGCGCATTCGTCGCCGTCGGCATCGTCGCCTCGGCGCTCAACGGTGGCGGTGGTGCGGGGAGCTCCAACGCCGCCGCCACCTCACCCGCGGCCCAGAGCATTGCCAGCATCGCCTCGCAGGCGACCGCCGGCCAGGACTCCGCCGCGACATCCAACCGGCAGCAGCAGACTCAGAACGACGACGCGAGCAAGGCGGATGCCGGGAAGGCAGATACCGGCAAGACCGGCTCCGGCCCGAGCTTCCCCGGGAAGCAGTCGAGCGACGTCGTCGGCAACGCGGGCGACACGATCGACGACGACGGCATCCAGGTGACCGCCACGGCGGTGTCCGCGGGCGACGCCACGCTGGGCCCGACCGCCTGCTCCACCATCACGATCACCAACGGCTCCAAGAACACCCTGGACGTCAACGCCCTGGACTTCACCTTGCAGGACCCGGCCGGGGCGATCAGCAACAGTGGCTTCATGGGATCGAGCAACCACCTGTCGGCCTCCAAGCTCATCGCGGGCGGCTCGGTCAGCGGCGACGTCTGCTTCGACGCCGATGTGTCGGCCGGGGGCCAGTACGTGCTGCTCTACAAGCCCACGCTCTCGCTGTTCGGACACCGCCGGGCCTGGATCAACAATCTCTGACGCTCCACGGTGCCCACGGGTGCGCCTACCACGTGCGGGGACAGGAATCCTGTCCCCGCACGCGTCGTTTGTCCCCGGCCGTGCAGGAACGCCGGGGTCAGATGCCGCGAGCGGACAGGACGCCGTCGATCGCGCGCAGCTCCTCAAGGACCTTGGGCTCGATCTCGCCCTCGACGTCGACCAGCGTCACCGCCAGCTCGCCGCGCGACTTGTTGAGCAGGTTGGCGATGTTCTGCCCGTGCTGGGCCACGATCGTGGAGACCTGACCGACCATGTTGGGCACGTTGCGATTGACGATGACGAGCCGATGCGTGTCCTCCTGGCGCGTCATGACGGCCTCGGGGAAGTTGACCGAGTTGTGGACCTGGCCGTCCTCGAGGAAGCCGCGCAGGGAGTCGGCGGCCATGATGGCGCAGTTGCGCTCGGCCTCCTTGGTGGAGGCGCCCAGGTGGGGCAGGGAGATGCACTTGGGGTGCTTGTGGACCTGCGTGGAGGGGAAGTCGCACACGTAGCCGCGCAGCGTGCCCTCGTCCAGGGCGGCCACGACGGCGTCGGTGTCGACGATCTCGGCGCGCGCGAAGTTGAGCAGCACCGCGGTCTCCTTCATGAGGGCCAGGCGCTGGGTGCTCACCAGCCCGCGGGTGGCGGGGATGAGGGGCACGTGGACGGTGAGGATGTCCGCGCGGCGGAAGACCTCCTCCATGGAGTCGGCCCGCTCGACCTCGGCGCTCAGGTGCCAGGCGTGCTCCACGGAGATTCCCGGGTCGAAGCCGACGACGTTGAGCCCCAGCCCCAGGGCCGCGTTGGCCACCTGCACGCCAATGGCCCCCAGCCCGATGACGCCGAGCGTGCGGCCGGGCAGCTCGAATCCGACGAACTGCTTCTTGCCGGCCTCGACGGCCTTGGCGATCTCGGCGTCGTCGCCCTCAAGGGTGTGGGCGAAGCGGGCCGCCGGGATGAGGTTGCGCGAGGCGATGAACAGGCCCGCCAGGACCAGCTCCTTGACGGCGTTGGCGTTGGCGCCGGGGGTGTTGAACACGGGCACACCGCGCTCGGTGAGCACGTCGACCGGGATGTTGTTGGTGCCGGCGCCGGCGCGGGCCACCGCCAGGACCGAGTCGTCAATGGGGGTGTCGTGAAGCTTGGCCGAGCGCACCAGGAGGGCGTCGGGCTCCTCCACGCTTCCACCGACCTCGTAGAGGTCATCGGGCAGGCGAGACAGGCCGGCCCCGGAAATGGCGTTGAGGGTGCGGATGCGGAACTTGTGGTCAGCGCTGCTGGTGGTCACGGAGGTACTTTCTTCAGAGCGGTCCGGATGGAGAAGGCGGTTCTGGCAGGAAGCTGGGCTCAGAGTCAGGGCGGGGCGCCGAGCGCTCAGGCCCGGGCGGCGAAGTCGGTCATGTAGTCGATCAGAGCGCGCACACCCTCGATCGGCATGGCGTTGTAGATGGAGGCGCGCATGCCGCCCACGGAGCGGTGCCCCTTGAGGTTGGCGAGCCCGGCGGCCTCGGCACCGGCCAGGAAGTCGGCGTCGCGGGCGGGGTCGGCCAGGGTGAAGGGCACGTTCATCCAGGACCGCGAGCGCTCCTGAACCGGGTTGGCGTAGAAGTCGGAGGAGTCGATGAAGCCGTAGAGGAGCTCGGCCTTGGCGCGGTTGCGCTCGGCCATCGCCTCCAGGCCGCCGCCGTCCTCGATCCAGTGGCCGATGAGCCCCAGCAGGTAGATGGCGAAGGTGGGGGGCGTGTTGAGCATGGAGTCGGCGTCGGCCATCTTCTGGTAGTCCAGGACGGTGGGGGTCACCGGGCGGGCCCGCCCCAGCAGGTCCTCGCGCACGATGATGACGGCCAGTCCCGAGGGCCCCATGTTCTTCTGGGCGCCTGCGTAGATGAGGCCGTAGCGGCTGACGTCGATGGGCCGCGAGAGGATCGTGGAGGAGAAGTCGGCCACGAGCGGCACGTCGCCGGCCTCGGGCACGTAGTCGAACTCGACGCCGCCGATGGTCTCGTTGGGCGTGTAGTGCAGGTAGCGGGCGCCCTCGGGCACGGTGAAGGAGCCGGGCTCGGGCGTGGTCGTGTAGGAGGAGGCGGCCTCGTCGGCGGGCACGACGACGTCGAGCTCGTAGGCGCCGGCCTGCTTGATGGCCTTGGCGGACCACTGGCCGGTGTTGAGGTAGGCGACCGTGTCACCGGGGGCGGTCAGGTTGAGGGGGATGCCGGCGAACTGGGCGCTGGCCCCTCCCTGGAGGAAGAGGACGCGATAGTTCTCGGGGATGGACAGGAGGCGGCGCAGGGTGGCCTCGGCGTCGGCCGCGCAGGCCACGAAGTCGGCTCCGCGGTGGGAGACCTCCAGGACGGACATTCCCGATCCGCCCCAGCTGGTGAGCTCGGAGGCGGCCTGCTCGAGGACGGGCAGGGGGAGCTGGGCAGGACCGGCGGAGAAATTGAAGACGCGCACGGAGTCATCATTGCCGCTTATACGCGCGGCGGCAATTTCGTCCCACCTGGCGACGACGGCGCCCCGCCCCCTCAGCCTGTCCCCTCGCTCCCCCTCGAGTGCTGAGCGCCCTCCACAGCCGACACACAGTCGTGACGCTCAGCGACATGACTGTGACGTACGACCGTTGAAAAGCGGAGTAATCTGGATCGCACCAACCCCACGCAGGTTGATGACACCTAGCGCCGTGCGAAGGAGCACAGCGCTTCATGCCTGTCAACTCTGCACGTTGTCAGCGATAGCACAGAGACGTCGACCGACTGACCGGTAGGGTTGCCTTCACCCTCACGCCTACCTAAAAGTTCTCATGATCACATCACAGAACGACGACAACCGCTCGTCAGCCTCCGAAGCTCCCATCTTCGGAGCCGCGCAGGAAGCACCCTCCAACGGCGGAGGCACAGATCGTCCCCGCACCCCGAGCCGTCAGGCACTGAGCCGTCAGATGCTCAACCGGCTCCGCAAGGGCCGCAAACCGCGCCTCGGCGCCATCATCATGGCGCTCGTCGCCGTCGTGTCCCTGTCGACCGGGTTCCGGGCCTGCAACTGCAGCCGGGCCTGGACCGAGGTCTCGGCGGGAACCACGCCCGAGTCCAACCCGCTCAAGGGCATGATGCCCTTCGCGCCGTCGGACGCCTCCTACTCACCGGGACTGCCCGAGTCGGCCCCGCCCTACACGATGGAGTGGCTGACGCTGCCGGTCAGCGACGTCGTCACCGGGCCCGGCTCCTACTCGTGGGACAGGCTCGAGGCGCACCTCAACGCCATCGCCTCACGCGGGCACCAGGCGGTGCTGCGCTTCTACGTCGACTACCCCGGGCGTCCCAGCGGCATGCCGGCCTACATGCTGAGCTCCCACGAGGTCCCGACCCACGAGTACACGGTCAACGGCAACGCGCCGGGCCAGTCGCTCGCACCCGACTACAACGACCCCGAGATGATGTCGATGCTCACCGGCTTCGTCTCCACTCTGGGCCAGAGGTACGACGGCGATGCGCGCCTGGCCTTCATCACTCACGGCCTCGTGGGCTTCTGGGGCGAGGGGCACACTTACCCGATGAACGGCAAGGTCTCCGGGGAGAACCCCTCCGGCGAGAACTGGATGCCATCGACGGCGAACCAGAACACCCTCATCGACACCTGGGACAGCGCCTTCCAGGTGACGCCGACGATGGCCCGCTACCCGTCGGCGGAGACGGTCAAGCGCGGCGTCGGCTACCACGACGACTCCTTCGGCTACGAGACCACGGGGACCGCCAACTGGCACTTCCTGCCGCAGCTGAAGAACGCGAAGGCGGATCAGGCCTGGCAGCAGTACCCGATCGGCGGCGAGGTCTACCCTGGGATCCAGGAGTGCTCGGTGCGCAACCCGGGCAGCTGCATGTCCTCGGGCTCCAACGGCGCAACGGTGGACATCGACGCCTCCATCAAGGCCACGCACGCCAGCTGGCTGGTGGACAACTGGGCCTTCACGACGACGCTCAACAGCACCGAGCGCGAGCGCACCGTGCAGGCCTCCTCCGAGACCGGCTACGACCTGTCGGTGGCACGCTGGCGCATGCGCAACGGCAAGGTCGAGGTGCAGATCGCCAACAACGGGGTGGCGCCCTTCTACTACAACTGGAGCGTGGAGGCGGTGGCCGTCAACGCCTCGACCGGAACGGAGGTCGGGCGCACGACGCTCAGCGGCGACCTGCGCAAGATCGAGGTCGGCAAGACCCAGACCTTCTCCGGGCAGCTGCCGGAGGATCCGGCCGGTGAGAACACGATCCTGGTGCGCGTGGTCAACCCGCTCCCATCGGGCCAGCCACTGCGGTTCTCCAGCGCCGGCCAGGACCAGACGCTCCCCGGCTACCTCACCCTGGGCCGCACCCCCACGAGGTAGGGCGGGCCCGACGGCGGAATCCCGGCGAGAACCCGCCCGGAGCCGGCCTCATCTTCCCCCAGCCCGGTCCCTTCTGGTTTCTGCGCAGCCTCCCAGCGATGGCTCGACGTCGGCGCTAGCCCGCCCCGCTTTAGGCCGGCCCACTCCACGAGGGTGGGGATCTACTGACCGAAGGTTGTGCGTACTGCACGAACCCCCGACCACCGTGGAGTAGCCCCAACCCTCTTCCAGTACCACCCGACCCTCGTGCAGTGAGTGTCCTGGACTGGAGGTTCCGACCCAGGAAGGCGTCAGCCGCATGCCCCCGCCTGGACCCCCGCATGCGCGGGGCTGACGCCTCATTACCCGCCACGATAATCGCCGCCGCGCCTCTACCCCCGCGTGCGCGGGGCCGACCAGGCCTCCTCGCCCCACGCCTGGGCAGGGTCGCCTCTACCCCCGCGTGCGCGGGGCTGACCGGGGCCGTTTCCCCTGGGCCTTCATCGCCTCCCCTCTACCCCCGCGTGCGCGGGGCTGACACCGTCGACGTCTTCGCCCACCCCGGCGGGCTCCCTCTACCCCCGCGTGCGCGGGGCTGACGGTAGGGGCGGGCTCCTCGGCTGCCTTCTCGGCCCTCTACCCCCGCGTGCGCGGGGCTGACACTGGCTGACCTGCGATGTTAGTCGGCTCGGGGTCTCCTTGGGTTCACTGCCAAGGTGGTGGCCCCCAGGGGAACCATGAGAGCGCCGTCGAAGACAACCGGCC
>ERZ773075.927-NODE-927-length-17998-cov-2.84261_pt1 | contig 17998 bp, 9 predicted proteins | sample MGYA00580614_ERZ773075 | MGnify/ENA primary metagenome ERZ773075 (study PRJEB29015, sample SAMEA2738021) | human oral metagenome | biome: human oral; feature: human-associated habitat; material: dental | place: China | collected 2043 ... | reverse complement strand
TACATTAATTCATTCACAACTACTATATCCTCAACCTCCGGTTTTCTTAATTCATCTCCTATACTTTCTTTTTTCACCAATTTTCCAAAGTAATAGGCATCTCCGGCAAGTTTAACCCCCAAGGCTCCGGCAACTACCGCCTCGGTATGTGCCGCATTGGGGCTTGAGTGCTTGTATTTGTCTCTTTTATAGATTTTAAAAGCATTTTTATAATTAAGTTTCATAAAAAATGAAGCTATTATCAACAAATAGGCTGCAAGTCTTGCCGGTATAAAATTAGCCACATCATCTAGCTTTGCCGCAGCCATTCCTATATCCTTATACTTTTCGTCCTTGTAACCTATCATTGAGTCCATAGTATTGATCATTTTATATATATAAGTTCCGTATATACCAAAAAGCAGGGCATAAAAGCAAGGTGCTACGACTCCGTCCGAAAAATTCTCAGCTATGGTTTCCACATCCGCTTTTATTATAGCCTCCTCATCAAGGCTTTTTGTATCTCTTCCCACTATCATGGATATAGCATATCTGGACTTTTCTATATCTCCTTCTTTAAGGGCATAATACACCTTCATACTCTCCTGCTTAAGTGACTTTGCCGCAAGCATATGGGATATAAGTATAGTTTCCAAAATACATATCGCTATTATAGGAATTTTTGTAAGATACAGGGCTTTTACTGCACTTACAAAAGCAATAGTTATAAGTATATCTAAAATAACTATTATAAAGCCTGCCGCTTTAAGATATTTTTTATCAAAATGCTTTCTGAAAAACTTTTCAAAAAACGAAATACATTTCCCCATGTATATAACCAAATGAGGTAGCTTTCTCGGATCTCCCACTATCAAATCAAGTATTATGGCAAAACCGAGTATTGTTATATTTTTACATATATATAAAGCAATATTAAAATGCATATAAGACCATCCTTACTAAGGTACTGACTAAATAATATCTAAACTAGTGTAATGTATCGTTGATATCTAGCTTTATTACTGCTTTGTTAATAGATTGTAGCAAATATTATTCTAAATATCATAAGGTCAGTACACTAAAATAATACTAATACAAATAATACCAACAGCTCAAATATCTGTAATAAAAACCCCGACAGATCTCCGGTAGTTCCTCCGAACTCTCGCTTAAACATGTAACGGCAATAAAGAAATGCCAAAAACTGCACTGCCAGGACTGTCAAGCCCATCTTTAACGATATGTAAAGTGTGGCGGTTGCCGATAGAATATACATAACTATTATACCTATTTTTGTTGTCGTCCTTGCACCGGCACTTACGAAGGTGGCTGCATATCCGCTTCCTCTGGCATTTTCTATAGTCATAAGCGAATATATGCTGTAACAGCGGTTTTCTACAAAGCTGAGTGCAAATATTAAAATCTTGTCAAAATCATCTAATTTATCCGCAAATGCCGTATATAAAAGTAAATATATCGCTATTCCTATAGCGGCAAATGCGCCTACATGACTGTCTTTTAATATTTGCACCTTTTTTTCTTTTTCCGCATGGGAAGAAAGGGCATCTACAGTATCCATAAAACCGTCTATATGTATAGCTCCGGTATAAAAAATAGGAAATACCGTAATAAGCGCCGCCCTCATTAGGTCTTCTATATCAAAAAAATCAAGTATTTTAATCAAAAGTACAAATAATATCGCTTCCACAAAGCCTACTATGGGAAATGCCATAAGGGCATACTTCAAACTGTCGTCTTCCCACTTTGTAAAAGGCATGGGCAGCTTTGAGTACATACTGAAACTAAGTATCAAGGATTTAAAAAATATCATCTTTTCTCTCGTAAGGCAGTCCGTATATAACTTCTACTACTGCCTTTGCCTCTTTTGCTATTTCTCTTTGTATCTCTTTAAGTGCCTTGATATAAGCCTTGACCTCCAAACTATGCTCGCCCTTATCCATAAATACATCATTTCCCACTATGATAAGTTCGTATACCTTTGAGTTAAGTTTTTTTATATCCGCACTTATTTTTTTTGCTACGGTATCCGCATCTACTGTCAAATCTTCTTTAAACATTTCATTGGCAAGCAGATTCGACATACACTCCAAAAGTACAAGTTCATCTTTCTCTACATCTGCATTGGCTACATCTGTAGGCAGTTCTATGCTTCTGTCAAACTTGCCCTCTCGCATCTTTCTATGCTTTCTTACTTTTTTACGCCCTTCTTCGTCATAGACTTTCATAGTCGCAAGATAGGCTTTTTTACATTGATAAGCTTCTACCAGTTTTTCCGCATAGGCGGACTTCCCACTGCCTATACCTCCAAAAACCAATATCATATTAATCTCCATTCCGCTATTTGGTGTAGACTAAACAGCAGTAAACTGTACTACACACTCTTCTTTGTTTCATCACTTGCTTACGCAATAAAGAGTATTTCACTATTCTACATTTCTTTAATATTTCATATCAGTGTAGTCTATCGTTGATATCCGGCTTTATTACTACTTTGCCAATAGATTGCAACATATATAGTCAAAGATAATTAAAATCTACTCTGCTATCGCTGATATTAATTAAATATCAATAATACATTACACTAGTCTCCCATAGGCTCGTAAGCTTCTATGCCTATCTCGGCAAAGGACTCGGACTTCCTGTATACATTATTCACCATGTCTATAAGTGGAAAAAGCATGGCAGTACCGGTTCCCTCTCCCAGACCGAGGCTTGCATCTAACATAGGCCTTAAGCCAAGTTCCTGCATTATTTTAAGACTGCCCGGCTCCTTGCTGATATGTGAAGCTATCATATAATCGGCTGTTTTAGGATTTAACCTGTAGGCTATAAGTGCCGCTACGGAAGATATCAGCCCGTCTATAACTATGGGGAGTTTGTAGATAGCCCCTCCAATAAACATACCGCACATTCCGGCTATATCAAAACCTCCCAGTTTCCTAAGCATATCAAGTTCATCTGTGAATGGAGAATGTTTTTTTATACCGAGTTTTATAACCTCTATTTTTCTTTGTATACCTTCCTTTGAAAGTCCCGCACCGGCTCCGGTAACGCTTTCTACTTCAAGACCCAGTAAAACAGATGCAAGGGCTGAAGAGGTGGTGGTATTTCCTATACCCATCTCACCTGTACCTATCATTTTATAGCCCTTTTCCTTGGCGTCCTTTATCATGTCGATACCGGCAGTTATCGCCTTTATAAGCTCTTCTTCACTCATAGCCGCTTCATCAAGGAAGCTTTTAGTGCCTTTTGCGACCTTTTTATCTACGATACCCTCTTCGCTAAAGTCTTCAATTACGCCTATATCCACAGGAATAACATCCGCATCGGTATAGCTTGAGAGTATATTGACAGTGGTAGTCTTTCTTGCAAAGTTTCTTGTAACAACTGCCGTTACGCTGCTGTCGGTTTGGGAAACGCCTTCTTTGACCACACCGTTATCGGCACACATAACTATAACGCATTTTTTTGAGATATCTACATCCGGCTTTTCTTGCATCGCAGCCAGTTTTGCTATTAAGTTCTCAAACTCTCCAAGCCCCTTTATGGGCTTTGCCATATTGTTAAATCTTTCCAACACTTCTTTTTTGGTTGCTTTATCACTTGCTTCTATCTTAGATATAAGATTTAATAAATCATTTCTATTCATAATAATACTTTTGTCCTTACTATTTATTTATAAACCGTCTTAAAAACCGAATCCATAATCATCCGTAAAAGTCAGATCCATAATTACAGGATGACGAAAACTTTCCATACCTGTACTATCATCATAGACTACAAGATAATATTTCTTATCTTTATCGTATTTCTTATCCTTAAACCTGAATTTCATACGAAAGATTCTCTTTAGTGTATCACTTTCCCTACTATCTGCAAAGAAACTTGCCTCATCGGAAATTTTCTCATTGTCCTCTGAAATAAAGAAAATCTTATATGTCGCTGCCTTTACTATATCACTGACCGGCTCTGATTGAATAAAGTCAAGTACCGTAATCTTGTTGGTAATCTTTTGAATCATACTTACCAGAGCTATTTGGGCATTCTTTGTATCCATATGTCCACGCTCCATCTTGATATCCAGTACAGGTACAAGCATTTCCTGTGGAGATGAGCCGCCATGGACAAAGTTCTGTCCTCCACCTGCCAGCTTAAATACATTAGTACTTATTGGAAATGAAACCATCTTTGTATCTTGACTCCTAAGAATCTCACCCAGAGCAATACTTTCTATGCCGTCTTCCTTAAGGGCATTTTGTGAGACAATAAACCTGCGATTTACAAAAGCATTCTTATCATTTACACCGGAAATTTTCTCGCTTTCTCCTATCTTATCTCTCTTATAAATAAACCCATGATCCGATGTAACCATAAAATGATAGGTATTTGCGTTGGTAGAAATACGGCGAATAAGATCGATAATCTCCGTAAGTGCTTCCTTGCAGGCAACAAATACCTCATCTTCCGTATTTGCCTTATCTCCTCTGGCATCAATCTGATTGTGATACACATAAATCAACTGCTTACCGGTAAAGATATCTCGAAGCTCTGTCTTCTTTAAGTTTTTAATATCATCAAACTGCACACAGATACTATTGGGCGAATATTTCTGTAATATCGCCTGCCTTTTAGCTAAGTTATCACAAGGTAAGCCGTCAACCATAACCTGATAATCATCCGTCATAGTGATGCTACTATGAGGTAAGAGTGCAGCCATACCAAGTCTTGTATAAGAAGGAAGAACACTAAGCTGCACATCCGATTTCACCCTGCACCTCGGATCATCGGATAAAATCCCGTATAACTCCTGTCCCAGCTCATAACGCATGGCATCAGAAATAATAACAACGGTACGCTCCTTAGCATTACTGATATTACGAGTATAAAAATCAATCTGTAGAGGAAGTTTTTTTAATATACCTTCCTTCTTAAGTCCCTGATTCCATTTGGTAAGAAGCTCGGACAGATATTCATTGGTATAAATATTTTCTACCAGTTCACGAAGCCTTTCAAACAAATGCATTTCTTTCAGTTGATCAAATTCATAATAAAATTTTCTGTATTCCCTGTCAATCTTATAATCAGATTCTATATACTGTGCCAAGATATAAGTAAGTCCGTCAGGACTTTTATAAGCTGTACTTGACACGATATGATAAGCACTGCCAAGCAGACGATATGCCCGTCCCATGATATTGCCAAAATGCGTCTTTTCACGCATTTTAGCAATATCGGGAATAGTCTTACCATCAAGTTTTGCTCCTATATCTTCTGCCAGCAAACGCTCTACTATCCACTTGATCAAAATCCTATCAATGCAAATAAATGTATCGCAGTTTAACAGCTCCTCCGGCAGATAATCCTCAAATACGCTTATTGCCTCTAACTTAGCTGCTGCCAAATCAGAAAATTCATCATACTTATCCCTGTATAATATATTGTTCTTCATACTATCAATAAATGCTATAACATTGCCGGATCTATAAGAAACAAAAGGCTGCCAGTCCTTAGGCAATTTAGATGAAATCTGCTTTGCCGTATAGCTTACAAAAAGTGTAAGCACAAAACTCTCCAATGTCGGCTTCGCATCCGTATATCCAAAATACTTCTCACACAGTTTCCAAAAAGTATCTAAAAGGTCATACTTTTTGATCTCTACAAGGAATTTATTGTCCTGCAACTGCCCGTCAGTCAAAATCACACGAACTACCTCTTCAAAAGAACAGGTTCGTGTACGGCAAATGCCGCTCAAAAGCCCAATTAGAATATTTTCCTCATTGAAGTTCTCAATTTCCAGATCATAAAATCTTTGTGTGCGTTCCTTATTTGCAAAAAACTTAATATGCTTTTCAATGATGGGTTTGTACTTTACATCAATTCCAAGATCCAGTGAAAGCAAAGAAGCCCTATCTGCAAAGAATCTCTTGGAATAAGCACAGGTATCCTCAAGATGATTGTCTTTTACATCCGGCTTTGGAAACGGAGCATAGATAAGATAATTAGTCTCTCTATCTTTACGCTCCAAAAAATATTTTGTATAGAACTGGTTATCCTTTTGTAAAAAATATACCTTGGCATTATCCAGTTCCACAGCTTGCATATCTTCTTCAAATTCCCCTTTATAGTCATACCAAAAAACAAGTTTTCTGTTATCACCGGTGAATTCTTCATTCAAACGATCTATAATTTGTTTTAGGTTTAATTCCGCCATTTAATCTATTACCTTCCACTGTCCAAGTCTGCGACTTCCTTCTCTTATCAGAATACCCTTCTTTTGCAATTGGGACATGGTACGCTGAATAGTCCTAAGCGGTACTTTGGTGGCTGTATTTATGGATTTTTGAGTTGCATTGGGATGTAGCCTTACATATCTAATGATATCAGCCTCATATCCTACTGATTCATCTGTGTTTATACCGCCATTACCGCCAAACTTTCTCTTGGTTTTGACGGTAATATTATCCGCTTTACCGCCATCTTTAGTTGCATTATCAGTCGCAAGTTTAGTCGCATTAGTCGCACTTTCGGTCATATTAGTCGCACTTTTAGTCGCACTCATAGTTACAAACATACTATTCTATATTCTCTACTTACTTTTCCTTGATCATAATATTCTTTGAATCTGCAAGAACCTCATAAAACTTTCCGTCTACTCCGATCTGAAGTTTTTTATAATTTACTTTTACACCATCATCCAGATCAAGCTCAATACGGCTAAGTGCCAAGTGTGCGATTTTCTCGTCATACTCACGACATTCCTTTAACTGCTTTGTCAGCTTTTCCTTGCGTTTGGTAGCTGCTGCCACTTCACGAGCATTGGTACTATTGTTGATAGTGTCCTGCATACGATTGATCTCGCTTTCATAGATACGCTGCATTCTATGCAGATAGTCAATACGAAGATTGCCTATAGTATCAGCATTATACCTATGTAAATAAATCAATGCCTTAAATCCGTTCTGCTTGCCGGAATCAAAAAGCCAGTAAATCGGTCGCTTACCTGAGCCTGTTACAGAATAAGTCTGACAATGGTCTTTGAAGAAGTCGTTAATGAAATAATTTCTGATAATCTCACGAGAAGTATTTCCCTTATTGCCAAGTGCCTCTGCGATAAAGTCAAGGTTTACTTCCAAGGTTTCCTCGCCATAAACTACCTTTAACCAAGTGCAAAGACAGCTAATGATATCATCCTCCAAATATTCCTCATCAGAAATGTGTATAATGTTATCGGGATTTGGCTTGAATTTTTTGTATTTAGTTTCATCCCATTCACCGCCGGCATAGGCAAGACCTTCGATATCCAGTGAATAACGACCGAACATACAACCTATGAAGTAAGAAAGGAGGGAAACTATCTCGTCTTTTTTAGTTCTGATATAAGCAGAACCCTTCATAGACTCCGGCACATCTTCCTTACTGTCAAATATGCGATGTACTGTAATATCCTTATCTGCAACATCAGGAGTTAATTCATCTTGCAGACCGTAGATGTCAATGAAGATACGGTTGAGTTCTTCTTCGTTTCTTTTCAACAACTTAAAACATTCTTCTACATTGGATTTCCATTCATCATATACTTCTGAAATACGATGCTGCCATTGGTCTATTGGAATAGCTGCATATTCCATGCCTGACATATATTTGGTTAAGCGGTTAGCACCAAAATCCCATGAGGTTTCAAAGGTATCCCAGTCTTGTTTTGAAATTTCAATATTATTTTCTACGATATTTTCTATACACTCTATGAAATTTCTATCAATAGCAAGTGGCAAATCCATAATATCGTGAACTTGAAAGTTTAATGTAGGATTAGTCACCTTTAGCAAAGTATTTACGACTTTACTACTTAGAAAGCCCAGAATATAATATCTATTTTCCTCTACAAAACCAATAGGACCAGCATCCCCAAACAAACTTCCCATAATTACATTTCTAAAGGCAATTTTAGAAGATGTAATTCTTCCCCATGTTATTCCTCCTTTAAAATAATAACTTGAATCACGCAATCTATAGTTTTTAACATTATTCCGGATATCAAAACCATTATTCCAAAGATTCACAAGTTTAGAGTTATTTCCATACCATTTACGAAATTCCCCACCACTATTCAATGGAAACCATCTATACTCTCCCATTTCTCTAGCTGACTTACAATCAAACTTAATTTTAACTAAACTTGGCTCAAACCATAAGCGAATATATGAGTCACTACCAGTCATAATACCTGATTTACATTCCATATAATCACTAATTTTTTTATTCTTATATACTTGTATTGTATTATCACTTACCCAATATGCAATTGGTGCTAATGGTATATCCTTAAACTTAGTTGTACTTGTTTCAAAATAATACCCACAATCATGATTTTTAATAGCCTCTAATGTCTTCAACCTTTGTACTTCCATTCCACCACGGAAATCTGTTAAACGCAAAAAAGGTGTCCTATTAAAAATAAAACCATTGTTAAATGTAAATGTACAAACAGGAACTGTTGCCTCTTCAAATGCTGAATATTCAAATTGAATTAAAGATTCAAGTGTTTTTGTAGTATAAAAGATTCTTCTAAGTTTCTCATAAGATTGAATAAACATCCATACATATGGTGTAAAAAATCCAAGTTTCCCATTTTGTTTTGTCATTTCGGAACAATGTATTATAAATACTGAAAATAAATCTGATTTAAAGTCTAAATATCTTGCTTTAACATACTCTTGTACTTTAACTGATGTATTTGAAACAGATAAATAAGGTGGGTTAGTAACCACAATAAAATATTTTTCTGCAAGTATTTTACCTACTTTAATCAAATCCTTTAGCTCTCTTGCAGTATCATCCAGCCCAACCGTCTCCATTCTTATCTGCCCTGCATCATCCCCACCTTCTACAAAACGCTCCAACAGCTCCCAATCATACTGCTCAACTGTAAGTATAGAACCGTATTCCTTCGCATCTATAAAGGTATCAAGCAGAGCTGTCATTTGACCCAGAGCCTTCTCCTTTTCATCCTCGTTTAAGCCTACACCGAAATATTTAAGCTGTTCTCTATTAATACCGTTGCTCTCCTGAATAGCATATAAATTCGGCTTATATTCACCGCTTAATATCCTTCGGTTATACTGTCTTGCCTTCATCATTACGGCAAAATACGCTAACTGAAAGGCTCTATCGTCTATATCCAGACCATAGATATTATTTTTAAGTATACTTTTTGCCGCATCACGCTGCCCATATCCGGCACTTTCGTAGATCTGCATAAGCACATCAAAGGCATATACCAGGATATGACCACTACCCATACAAGGATCAATTATCTTGATATCCTCAGGACTGAGCTTTGCGTACTCTTTCCTGATTTCATCAAGTTTTTCCTGTACTTCTGCCTCCTGCTTTGCTTCTTCCAGATAATACTTCCAATTTGCCCTTAATTCATCATTCGGATGCCCTTCCACCCATAAGCGTCCAAGACTGTTTTCCACCATATAGCGAACTATCCAGTCCGGTGTAAAAAGCTGAGTTGCTGCCGGAATATCCTCTTTCCTTATTTTTGTGCCCGAAGGTCTGCCAAAAACCTGTGCTTTGGGTTCTGTATTGTAATACTGATAGAGCCATCCGATAATTTCCACCTGACCGCCTTTTTCCACATTGAAATCATCCTCATCTATATCATGAACCAATTTATAGACCACTCCATCCCTGTCAATTACAGAAAGGTTCAAAAGCAGTTCCGTATAGTCAGCAGTCCTTTCAAAAAGTGCCGGCAGATATTCATTTAGTGCATTACACTGTTTGATAAACAGCATACAAAAAAGCTCATCCAATCGGTTATCAGATTTAAGCTTAAGAATTTGTTCTTCCTCTTTGCTTGTAAACTCAAGCTCAGTATCAAAGGGACTGCTTACCATATCCGGCTCAAGCTTTCCCGTATCTGAAGAAAGCACACGCACATGAGAAGGCAGATAGTCATTTACTTCCATAAATCGTATAGCAATAAGACGGTTAAACCAAGTGTAGGCAACCTCTTCGATTATATACTTATAAGCAGTCTTGTAGTCGGTATCCTTTTCTTTCCTGCGAATTACTTCTACCAGTTTTCTTCTTTGCTCTATTTCCTCTTTAGCTATGGAGTACGGCTTATCGGTTCCTATATCATAAAACTCGGTGTCGGCTGTGGACTGCGAAAGTGCAGTGCTTATTCCCTCTACTGTAATTCCGATCAAACCGGCACGATAACTTATATCTGCTATAAGTTTATTTCTAGCCCAGATAGCAAAGTTTTTTATGGCTGACTTGTTCATGCCCTTGCTCTCTCCTCATGTTGTATAGTAGTGGTTTTTTAAGACCCTCTCCAAGGTCTTTATGAATGTTGGGCGTCTTCTTTTTATATTAAGTTTTAGCGGTAAATGTATATGCATAGCATGATAAATGAGCTATCTTAACTCTAAGATATAAATCAAAGACTCTTATTAATTTACTAAAACTCTACATTTACAATCGTATCCTCATCCAACTGAGTAACAAGTGTTTTTCTAAGTTCTTCAATATACTTATCAATATCCGCTGTGTTCTCCAGCCTCCATGAAGATGTGCCTGTTATTTTCTTAATGGAAACATTTTTTGTTTTACGGACTTTATACTGTTTATTTTGCTCAGCTATATTTTGGGCTACTTGTGCATCACTTACATCGACACCCTGTTTCTTAGCTTCTTCCCTGATTCTACGGATTTCTTCAGCCTGTTTTCTTTCCACTATCTGACGATCCATATTGTCCATTTCGTCCATAAGACGAATTTTTAAAGCCCCTGCCTTATCTGCAAAACTTCTAAGAGCCGATACATTGTTACAACTTTCAGCTCCTTTATGAATTTCTTCAAATAAAGACAGATAACGCTCTTTCTTTTGCTCGGCATATTCCTTTGTAGCAAGTACTTCCAGAACACGCTGTCTTGATTGATCTATAGAGTCAAGAACCGGCGCTTCTTCCACTTCCATAACTTTAGCATAAGCATCTCTAAATTGCTTAAGAAGCTCGGGAAGCTGTGGTATATTTTTATAAGGTTTATCCTGCTTTACAATAGTATGCATCTTTTCCACAACTTCTTCCAGCTTTGTATCCACTATATATGTCTTGCTGTCTTCATAGATTTCAAGCATATCAAGCACACGCATGAAGATATTTTGCTGCTCACCGCCAAAAAATGTTTTTACCGGCTCATAATCTTCTGCCAAATCAAAAAATGACTCACGCATCTTAGAAACATATTCAAAAAATTCAAGTGTGGATGTAAGCTGCATAGCAGACTGTAACAGGCGTTTGCCCATATCCAAAACCTTTTTACCGGGATAGGCATATTGATTGTAATACGCTTCCAATCTGCTCATGTCATTTACCATATTGGTCGCATAGCCTTGAAAACTCTTCATAATGCTATCCTCATCCTCTGTAGAAACAGCAGCATGAAATACCTCTTTCATTACATCACGAACTGCTTTCTTATCCTTCTCGCTTACACGCACTCTTTCTTCCATCAAAAGTTTTTCTACAAAAGCTTTTTTAGTAATATAGCCTATAATCTCTTCTTCCGATTTGTTATTTAAACTGACATAGACACCGTTTACACTAAAGGTAAGGTCGCCTCGCTTAAACAAGCGTGCAATCAGCCAATTAATGTCATCTTCCACAAATCCGTACGGTGCCTTCATAAAACGGTCTCTTACCGACTTCATGGAGGTCTTCATGTGATTACGGGAGTTCATGGCAATATATGCCAACACATCATCAAGTGCGTGGGCATTAGCCTCTGTACCGCCTTCCAGTTGAAGAAGCATCTGCTTACTTGTACGAAGAATCTTAGCAATATCCGCCTCTCCCATTGCCTTATCTATATAAGCAAGTTTATGATAGACCGTCTGTACCAGACGACCTATGGCTTCGGCTATCTTTGCATTCACTTCTTTAGAGGACAGACGAACAATATCTCCATTGACATAGATAGTTGCTTCTTTTAATCCTTCTGTCAGATAGAGCTTTGCATTGGCATTGCGTTCACGCATTTCCAAACGCTTTGCCTCCTTAATACTTTCGTATTTGGCAAGCTGCGTAGAAGTATTTTTGCGAAGAAAACGCTCAATTTTTAGATACACTCTCATCTCAGTCAGGAACTCATCATCATTCGGAAGTACTACTAAGACTTCCTTCCCCTGCCCTGACATCATTCGAAGTGTCGCATCGTCCATACCGCCATCATACCAAGGGGTCAGAATACGAAGTCCTATATCAAAGCCCTGATTAGACTTATACGGACGGTCATCAACTACCTGATTAAAAGAAAAAGAGTATCTTCCGTTAAATTCAGGATACCTATACTTTTTATCTGTAAAAATATCTTCAAAAATCATCTCGGCAATCTTTGTGATAACTTCCGGCATCTCTACATTTTCTTTTTCAATCTCGTTATTTATTTCCTGCTCTTCGTCAGTCAGGAATACATATAGATTGCCGTTTTTTTGAACAAGCATCTGGCTTATGAGTATCTTAAGTGCCTCTTCCACTTTTTCCTTAAGCTCTATACGATCATCATCAATATGCTCAATCATCAGACTGGCGATATTGTCTATATTAGACTCTATTTCAAGCACATACTTGATCATAAAAAGTGTTTTTAAAACATTTACGGCAAATACATCCGAGTCTTTTTGCTTTGTATTGATGTAGTTATTGGTATAAGCTTTAGCTATCACTCCCTTATGGCTATGGTCAAGAAAGTTTTCCAAAGTATCATAGAAGCGATGGAAAGGTACAAGTACGCCCATTTCCTCGTCCTTTAATGTGGATGCCGATTCTTTGAACAAAGCAAGCATAGAACGCTCACCTTCAGACAAATGTTTACCTGATGCACCATGTGTACGGATAGAGGTCAGAACACTTGCAAGTAAGTTGAACTGATACGGTACAAAGGGGTAAACTTGTGAAAAATCCGCTTCATTTGCATATAATTTCTTCTCCACACCGTCATTAAATACGATAAGGTTTTTAATTATAGTTGCCTTTTGCTCATATAAAAGTCTTAGTGTCTGTGCTGCCGTCTTAGTCTTATCAAGTATCCTCTTTTTGATGACTGCATCAACATTTGCACTCGATAAAGAAAGACGGGTGTCAAAACGCCCCTGAATCTTTGAGAAATCATTGCCCTTTACCTTAGTAATAGAATCTATATCCTGCTGAGATGTAACGATGACCCATGCCTTTCCCTGACATTCTTTCCCAAGCTCCTCCGTAACGGTCTGAAGGTTTAACATCAATTTGGAATCATCACCTATATACTGTCCAATCTCATCCACAAGGAAGACAACATGGTGGTTATTTCCCTTTTTATCTATATATGCCTTTACACGCTTTGCAAAATCTTCAATACTTATAGTGTAGGCTTCACTTGCTTTTTCACACCAGTTTCTTGCAGCAGCCTCGCTCATAAAGTCCATAGATACCAGTGCATCGACCACACTGTCTTGTATAAAATCAAAGTCCTTGCGAGATTTATCCCAGTCTTCTCCATACTCCCCTTCAAATGCCGCTTTAAACTCGTCAAACTTATTTTCTTCACTAAGTCTTCTTTCCAGATCTGCTACATGGGGCATAGAGCCGCAAAATCCCTGCATCTCATTAAAAACTTTCAAGAATACATTAACTATGGCATCTTTACTCTGCTTTCCGCTTGACTCGCTTTTGGAGTCAATATTAAAAAGAACAACATCAGCCGGTATACCTGCTGCAAGCCTCATATCTTCAAGAACAGTGGAATTAAGTATTTTTTCATCCTCAATAAAGTAATCCAGAGCGTGTTTATCCCCAACCTGTTTGTTATCCAAAAGATAAGATAATATCTTTAGAAAGTGAGATTTACCGCTACCGAAGAAACCTGAGATCCACACGCCCATCTTAGCTGTATTCCCATTGATTCCTTTTTTATACGCAGCAAAAAAATCCGCAAAATGTTTTTGTAATTCCTTAGTTACCACATACTCTTCAAGTTCCTGTGAAACATTGGTTTCTTCACCCTGTCCGACAATGATGACTCCTTGCATCTCACGGTCGATTTTCTTTGCAAACATATCTTTGATCTGCATTTTATGCCTCCTATTTTACGAGCTTAAATGCTCTGTAATAATTATCATCTTTGATTTCATTAAAAAGAACAAGTTCCTGTTCGTTGTATGTACCCGGAAAAAACATCACTACAGGTGCCTTAACAAATGCCTGATGGAGGTTATTAAGGACTTTGTGTGAACGAAGGATAGGATAGCATTTGCCGATTCCTGTAAGGAATACTACTGCATTGTCCGGTGTATTATCCTTTATATGCTGTACTATTATGCTGTCATCATCATTAAACTTCATGGAGTTGCTTACTGCCTTCGTGATTTTCTCCAAGCCGTTTTTTTTCTCGAAGTCAAAACACTTTTCCAGAAAATTTTTCTGTTCCAAAAAGTCAATAATTATATCATAGAGGTCAAATACTACCAGCTCAAAATCATCCGCACCTTTCTTATTTTTATTTTTCAGATACTCTATCCTCTTTCTTACTTCCAATTCTTCTTCAGGCGAATAATCAAATATCCAATAATTTACTTCATTTGCCCTTCCAAAGTTTTTTCTGAATTTTTCTTTTCTTATTTCAAGCTCCATTTTATCAAGTCTTAGTGCTAAATCTGCCATTATCTCACCCCTGTCAACGCCCTGATACAAGCTTCCATGCCGTGATTTTTCAACCACTGTTCCATCAGCGGATCAAGAATAGGTTTTATGATAGTTCTTTCAGTCTTTCCTTTATCAATAAATCCGGCTTCGTACAGCATTGTCTTATATGAACGCCCCAGTCGGTTAAGTGTTGCATCTGTCCACTTCGCAACTTTTTCATCCTGTAGCTGCTTATCTTTAAAGAAGATTCTAACATCACTATCCGTAAATGTATTGCTGCCGATAATCATTTTCTCTCTGAGTACTTCATACACAAAGTCAAAAAACAAGGTGTCATAGGCAAAGGCTGCAACAAGAGCAAAAATTTTTTGTGTTGCAACATCACTGCTCTGAAATATTTCTATAAAGCTTTCATCAAGTATACTTATCCTTCCTGAAACAGTACTTAAGATTTGCTTTGAACGCAGTGTTGTAGGTGCAGCAAATATATTCTCATTTTGATTGATCTTTTTTATTTCATCTAAAGATTTCCCTTCTGCAAGAAGTCCGACAACCTTTCGGAATTCCATAAACCAGAAGGACATCTTAACAGTACCGGCACTGTAAGCCTTCCTCTTCATATATTTTGATCTCCCTTTGATTTTAACAATTTAGCTGTCCTATTATCAGGACTCGCATACGAAATTACCTCTAAATGTATAAGTTTATCGCACAATAAAAGAATAATATCACCTTTGGCTGTAAAAAGAAATCGGTTTTTGATTTAAATTAGTTTCTAAGCAAAAATACCCCGTTGCTTTCTGACGAGGTATGCATAGACTAGTGTAGCGTATCATTGACATTTAATTAATATCATAAATAGTATAGTAACTTTCAAATTTCTTTATTATGTGTCTGCTACAATTTATTAACAAAGTGATAATAAGACTAAATGTCAACGATACAGCACACTAGTGTAGTGTATCGTTGACATCTAGTTTTATTACTACTTTGTCAATAGATTGTAACATATATAGTCAAAGAGAATTAAGATCTACTCTGCTATCGCTAATATTAATTAAATGTCAATGATACTATACACTAGTGTAGTAAGATGAAGCCAGTTAGTTTTTACAGAATTCATAAAACGATAAAAAGCATTCTTTGAAAAGTTTTCAATAAAAATTACTGCTTGTTGTTGCATATACATGCTCTTGCCTATAAAGAAGTTACTAAACTTGCATTTCAAAAGTGGGATTGCCGAAACACCTTTTTCCTTTGTGCTATCGCATTTTTTCAAAGATATTCTTTTGAAAAAGTTATATACAAGAGTTATAGAAAATCGAAAAGAACTCTGGGAACCACATAAGAATAGAGATAAAATGGCAAGTAAATTATGTCCTATAAGAAACCGTTACCTTTTCACTCCTACCGCTATTTTTAAACGATTAATTATAATAGATGTTCTTCTAATCTTGTATTATCTATTGGTTTTTATTACCATTAATTTCCCATCTTTTCTTTTTTTTGCATACTTATTTTCTATAAGTGCCTGACCTATTTTTTCTTGATATTCATTATCCAGTGATGGAAGTTTATGGTCCCATAGATTTGCTATATTGGATATTTCTGTTACATATGAAATATACTTTTTTAACTCACATATATCAATATGATTACCGATTTTATTTATTATCAAAGAGATTTTTATATCTGCAGTTATATTTTCGTATTTTAATATATAGCTCATTACAATATCATTAAGATAAACATTATTCATTTCTTTTAACTTGCCATTAAACTCCAAATACTCTATAAAATCATCTTTTAACTTAAAAGTATCAAAATTTTCGCAAATGAATTTTATATTATCTTCTGATAATCCATTATTAATAATACTTTTAATAACCTCCGTTTTATTTAAATCTATTTCCTTAAGCAATATAACTTCACCAATATAATTGGTTAATTTTATTGCATTAGAAGTACTAATATTACTCTTAATAAGCATATATACTAATTCAACTGTTATTTCATAGCTTATCAGTTTAGTTATAACATCATTTTCTATATTTTGATCTTTTGAATTGACTAACAATACCAACTCTTCATAATATGAATTATCTATTAAAACTTCTATATTATGGTCTGTTATTTCCAATAAATCTTTTTTAATTAATTTGCTTATTCTTTCTTTAGATAAAGCTTTTCTTGCATTTATTATTTTTCTATCTGCATAGTTTAAAACAAGATCAAATAATCTATCTTCTACGAAAGGTGATGTTATAAGACTATTACATATATTTTTATTATTACAAAAAATATCATCTATATTGTTGTTATCAATATTTCTATAAACATAATCTGCAAACAATTGATCTGGTTTATCATCAATATTCCAAAATGTACCTAAATATATATTGATATTATCTTCATTAAATTCAATCTTATCAGTGCTAAATAAATTCATAAATATTTCACAATCCTCTTTCGAGTTTGGATCCAACTCTGAAAATTCTTCATAAGCACAGATATTTCTAATGATTGTTTCATTATGAATTATATAATCCAACTTCTTCTCTTGGTCTATATCTGACAAAAGAATTTGAATTAATATATCTTCATCATTAGTATATGTGACATCATCTATAGTATTATCAATATACTCATTAATAAAGTCTTCAAAATTATTATCTATATATTCCTTGGTTGACTTCAAAATTTCAGACTTACAAATTTCACTTATCAAATAACCATAGTTTATGTTCTTTTCTAATATTTTTTCAGCAATATAGAGCACATTCTGTAAATTAAGTTTGTAAGCTTTTATATTCTCAATCTCTTTTAACCTTTCAATATCACTTTCATGAGTTTTTAAATTATTAAATTTTATATGTGATGATTTAATATTATTAATGAATATATTAAATTTTTCCTCCGGTATGAGTGATATTATAGTTTTGATTTTTTCTATATATACACGGAACACTTCTATCTTGTCAGGGTTAATTTGCTCATTAATTACAATTGAAATCAAAATATTATTAATAGCATTAAGTGCTCTTTCAGTTATGCACAATTTTATAATATTTGATAATTGATTTTCATCCTCTTCTAACAAAATGTCAACATATTGTTCTATTACTTCTAAATCAAAATCGTCTATGATTGTTACTAAATCTTTATAATTGTCGTTATTCTTTGCTGAGTCAGTTATTGCTCTTACATGATTCTTTAATCCTCTATCCAAGCAGCTCTTAAATATATTTTTATTCAATATATTAAACCTTCCAAAATCATATATGCTTAGTCTTTCTATG
>ERZ773075.925-NODE-925-length-18012-cov-3.66281_pt1 | contig 18012 bp, 10 predicted proteins | sample MGYA00580614_ERZ773075 | MGnify/ENA primary metagenome ERZ773075 (study PRJEB29015, sample SAMEA2738021) | human oral metagenome | biome: human oral; feature: human-associated habitat; material: dental | place: China | collected 2043 ... | reverse complement strand
TAGTTCTAGTACCGCCTCGCGCACCTCCCCCACCGGTCGCCGCGCCCCAGAAGCCCCAGAACCCTCAGAACCCGAAACCCCTAATGTCCGCGCGAGCTCCCCGAATCGTAGAGGCGCAGATAGCCCGTCCACACTTAAAGCGAGTTCGATCTCCAACACAACCGCCCTGGAGGTGTGTTTGAGGTTGGAGTGTCGGTAGCTCAAATCCAGCTCAGAAGCGGGCACCCACACATCCTCTCCTGCCGAGCGATCCCACAGCCGAACACGAGTGAGCACGTCGGAGATTTCCGCCCCGTAGGCACCAACGTTTTGCACGGGCGTGGCACCCGCGGAGCCGGGAATGCCGGAGAGGCATTCGATGCCGCCGAGCCCAGCATCCACAGCAGCAGCGACCACGGAATCCCAGACGGCACCGGCTTCTGTGCGCAAAATCCCGCTGTCGGGGTCGATGTGAATGTTGTCGCATTCTAGGACGACGGCAACCACGTCAACGGGACCATCAGCAATAACGAGGTTGGACCCGCCACCGATAATGAGCAGCGACACCTGGTGGGCGTCGAGAAGCGATACGACGTCTATGACTGCCTGCGTGGATGCACACCGCACAACGGCGCGTGGCTGCCCCCCAAGGTGCAGGGTGGTGAGGTCGGCGAACTGGGTAGTGGTGTCGATGGTGGCACCGGGGATGCTGGAGAGTTTTTGGGTTACTAATAGGTCGGACACACCTTTAACGGTAGTCTGTACACATGGCAACGCGTACCGAAACTTCTGTAACTATCAATTTTCCGCCCGCAAAGGTGCATGAGGCCCTGACGAATGCTGACTACTGGGCCTACAATGTGGCGAATCTGAGCACGGAACCCGGCGAGGTTCATGAGATCACCAGCACTGACGGCGGCGCTGAGGTTGTGCTGTACGAGATCATGCCGATGGAGCTGCTTCCCGAGGCTGTGCGCGCGATGATCAGCCAGTCGTTGAAGATTAAGCGCGTGTACACCATTGGCGCGCTGGCCGACGGTGCCGCGAAGGCGTCCTACACCGCGGATGTGAAGGGTGCCCCGGTGGATTTCAAGGGCGATATTGAGTTGTCCGGCGACGATGCGTCCACCACCCTGTCCTACGCCAACGAAGTGAACGTGACCATTCCGTTCATGGGCCCCGCGATTGAGCCGAAGGTTGCCGAAGCCCTCAGCGAGCTGGTGGCCAACGAGGCCGCTCTGACCGAGAAGTGGATTTCGGAAAACCTCTAACACACGTTTGTGGCTGATCACGCCCATAATCTGCGTGCCACGTTCGGAGATCACCAACGCACTCGTCGGCAGGCTACTCGAAGCACCCGCCCAGTGGGTGTGATCACACGCGGCACAACGAATGTGAATCGATTGCGCCGCTGCGACCGCTGGATGGTTCATCATCCCACGGTGCAGCGGTGCCTTTCGCATGCCTCCATCCACGACACTCCCCTGGCCATTGATGTGGGGTACGGTGCCTCTCACACCACCACCTGCGAGTGGGCCATCTGGCTGCGCCGCCTGCGTGCCGATGTCTCCGTGCTTGGCCTGGAGATTGATCCCGCCCGTGTGCTGCCACCCCGCGACGGCGTGCACTTTGCCGTGGGCGGGTTTGAGCTGGCGGGCCACCGCCCAAATCTGGTACGGGCGTTTAATGTGCTGCGTCAGTACGACGTCTCCCAGGTTCACGACGCCTGGCAGCTGGTGTGTTCCCGACTCGCCCCCGGCGGGCTGTTTGTGGAGGGCACCTGCGACGAGCTGGGCCGCCGCTGCTCCTGGGTATTATTGGACGCGGACGGCCCGCAGTCCCTCACCCTGGCTTGGGATCCGAACCACACCGCCCGCCCCTCTGAACTGGCCGAACGGCTCCCTAAGGCCCTTATTCACCGAAACGTCCCCGGCGAACCCATCCACAACCTGCTGCGCATGGCCGACACCGCTTGGGACCGCGCCGCCGCCTGGGCCACCTACGGTCCGCGCATCCGCTGGCGGGAGGCTCGCCGCCTGCTTATCGACGCCTCGGTGCCCCTCACCCCGATTCGCCGCCGAGTCCGCGACAACCTGCTCACCGTACCGTGGTCTTTTGTGAGTGGCGATCAGGTGTAGTGCGAGTAGCGCGTTGCTGAAGATTCAGGAAAACTAGATTGGGTGAAAAAGTTACTTGTTGGTCTTGTTGTTGCTTTCCTCCTCATCGCTGGTATTGCCGAGGGCGGTACCCGGTGGTATGTGTCCCAGCAATTGAAAGCCGATTCGGGTGAGGGGGCCAGCGTCAGCTTCGGGGCCTACCCGGTCGTGGCCACGCTGGTCACGGGGAATGTGAAGCATGTGGACATGGACCTGCCGTCCACATTGAAGATCGACTACCCCGACGGCACCAACAGTGCCCCCACCGTAACGGGCAGCCCCGCATCCACGGTGAAGATCCGCAATCTTTCCCTGAAGGACCGCAACAATCCCGTCGCCGGGTCCATGCTGTTGGATACCCGACTGACCGACGAGTTCATGCTCGCACAGGTGCAATCCGCAATAGCGGAACAAGCAGCAGGCAACACCAACAATGGCTACGCGGGCGCGCTGATCCAAAGCCTGGTACGCGTCACCGGCATCACCTCGCACCCGAATGACGGCACTGTGAGCGTCGAATTCACCGATGGTGCCGCCACGCTGACGCTGCGCCCCAGTGCTGCGGACGGACAGCTGCAGTTCCAGGCGGAACGGGCCGCCTTGTTTGGGGTGGAGCTGCCCAAGGAGATGTCGGAAGCCATTACTAATAGTCTGCGGGAGAGCGCCAGCAAGATGGCCGGGGGGCTGAACGTGGAGAGCGTGTCGGTGGAAGATAAGGCAGTTGCCCTGCGCCTGACCGGCACGAACGTCAATTTCAGCGAGATTAGCGATAACTCACAGCAGAAGTAGCCCCAGCCTTCAACCTGCCCAGTTTGCCCCTGCCCTAATACGCAGATAAGATACACATTAATAAATCGTTATCTTTTTCTTACATGCGCCAAAGGGGCTGAGCTGTGTGAGACCTTTTTCATTCCGCTACCTGATCCCAGAAATAGTATTACTAGCTGCGGGTATCGGCATGTACTGGGTGGGCATCGCAGGAACAAGACCCGACGGGCAGTCTCATGTTCTGTACCCGCTGCTGTCAACCTGGGGCAGCGGCATTACGGTGCTCGTGGTGCCCATCGCGCTTGTATCCACGCTGTTTTTCGGGCCACGCAGCAGGAAAGCCAACCTGATTCTCATGTATTGCGGCATGGTGCTGTTTGTGGTGAGCCAGTGGGTCATGATGGCTGACAGCACCCAACCCATCACCGCACACCCGGGTTTCTTCTTAAGCGGCTGCGGCTTTGGAATGCTGTATTCCTCGGGTACATCCCTGATGCTGCACTGGTTTAATCAGGAGCGCCATCAAGAACCTTTGCTGCTGCTGACACTCCAAGACGGGTCGCACCGGCAGCTACCAACGCTTGCGCATCATCCCAGGTACGTATTCCACCAGAAGCCTTGATGCCCATCTGCCCACCCACGGCATCATTCATCACGCGCACTGCCTCCACTGAAGCCCCGCCCGCAGGGTGGAACCCAGTGGAGGTTTTCACGTAGTCGGCACCGGCGGCAAGTGCAGCGTGGCAGGCGGTAGCAAGGGCGTCGTTACTGAGCACCGCCGATTCCAGAATGACTTTCAGCACCACCGGGTGCGGCACAGCCTCGCGCACGGTGGCGATTTCAGAGATGAGGGCGTTGCTGTCCCCCGCCTGAGCTGCGGCAATATCCACCACCATATCAATTTCCGACGCCCCGAACTGCACCGCAAGCCGGGCCTCCGCAGCCTTCACCAGCACATGATGCTTGCCGGACGGGAACCCACAGACAGTGGCCACCGTCAGGCCGACCTGGGCGGCTTTCTCCGTGGCATGCAGCAGAGACGGGGACACGCAGACGGCACCCACCCCGAGAGAGATGGCGCTATCGATCAGGTGCCCCACATCGGCAGCGGTGGCTTCGGGCGAGAGCAGGGTGTAGTCCATGATGCGGGCGAGTTGCTCGCGGCTGGGTTGTGTGGTTCGGTCCAGATCCATAAGGCTCAAGAATAGCCGTCTTTTTCTGGCACAATGGCACTCGTACAGTATCCAGGGTGCAGCACAATATGGGAAGCGGTGGGCCAATGAGGGAGCGTTCAGAAACACAACAACGCCTAGTGGAAGCCGCCCGCATTGTGATGATTAACTCCGGCATTGAGGGCTGTACACAACAGCGCATCTGCAAAGAAGCCGGGCTGACTAGGGGTGCCTTCTATTCCAACTACGCCACCAAAGAGGAGCTTTTCACCCACGTGGCGCGGGACGCTTACGCCCGGATTATTGAACGCCTCGACGAAATCGTGGAACGCTGGGCAGCACAGCCCTCAACACAGCCCGGCGGCCAGCCGGAAGTGAAGGTCGCGGAGTTCCTGGGCAGCGCACAGGTGGAACTAGGTCTGAACAGGGAGTTTTTCATACTGCACAATGAGCTGCTGTCGCGAGCGGCCCGAGAGCCGGAGTGGGCACTGCAATTCCGGGAAATCAACCGTGATTTTGTGTTGCGCGTCGCTCAGGTTTTGGAGCTTATTGTGAACGAGGTCGGCCGCACCTTAGATCGCCGCCCAGAGGCGGTGGCGCAGGCGGTTATTGGCATTGCATTGCGGGTTACGGGAGTTTCCGCCTGGAAAACAGAACTTATTAATGATAATGACACTTTTGAACCGCGCGGCACAATGCTTGAAGCCGACGATATTGTGGACATGATCCTTACTTTATTATTTGCATGTTCCAAGCCAATGGTGTAATGCTGCGGGGGCTGCAACATCGGGGACGTGGGGGGCGTCGTTAAGCGCACACGCAGGGACGATGGAAAATAACGACCACCAACCCCGCACCAAGCACCACCTGCACACATGAGTTTTTATTAACCAAGCAGGGACGATACATTTATGTATTCGACGCTGAAAGTAAGCCTTGTTAGCATTCGGGAAAACACGTTTGTCACACATGAGGAGTTTGCGTGAACTTGCCGTCTTTGCTTCCTTTGCATGCCTTTGAAAGCCCCGCGTTGTTGTTCGCGGGGCAAGCGTCTCCCTGGCAGGAGGCTCTCCGGGGTGCTGAGGATCCTCGACTGTTGTCGCTACTGAATGCCGCTGAGCGTCGCGTCGCCGCCTACGCGCGGGAGCGCGCCAGCGCCGTGCCCGGCGCGGATGCCCGGTTGAAGGATTTGATCACCAATCCAGATGCCTCCCTGTCAGTCGATGTGGATACGCTTCCTGCGGTGAGTGTGCCTGGGATTGTGTTGTCGCAGGTTGCGGCTGTGTTGCATCTTCAGGATGCTGGTTTGGATGTTTCAAAGACCGCACTCATCGGGCATTCCCAGGGCAGCCTGGGCGTGGCCGCAGCGCAGGCCATCGCGGCGGACACCAGCGGTAAGGCCGTGGAGGAGAACACTGCGCTGGTGGATGTGGTGGCGTTTGCCCTGCTGATGGGCACTGCTGCCACCCTGCGCGCGCAGGAATTGGGCACGCACGCGGGGGATTCCTGGATGTTGAGTGTCCGTAATGTGCCGCGCGAGGCTGTTGAGGGCGCCATTGCGCAGGTCAAGGACACGGAATTGGCGCTGCGTAATGGCCACACGCATTTTGTGATTGCCGGTGCGCCTGCGGCATTGCGCCAGGTGGAGAGCTTGATTGAGCAGGCTGCGGAGAAGCATAACGCGGAGTTGGATGATAAGCGTTCGGGCGGTACTCGGGTGGAGCCGCTGTTCAACGAACTCAAGGTTTCCGCACCGTTCCACTTCACGGCAATGCAGCCAGGTGCGGACCGCGCCGCCGAGTGGGCCTCCGCGCTTGGTTTGACGGTATCCGCCCAGGCCCTTGCCGAGGATATTCTGGTCAAGCATCACGATTGGCCTGCAGAGTTGTCGGCGCTGACCACCAGCACCGAGATCACCCATGTACTGAACACCGAGCCGGGTCACGGCCTGGCACGCATCACCGCCAAGCTTCTCGACGGCCGCGGCATCACCCTCGTTGCCGCTGGCACCGCTGCGGATCGCGACAAGCTGGTCACTCCCGGTACCACCATCCCGCAGGAGGACACCTGGGAGCGGTTCACCCCGAAGCTGGTGGAGTTGCCGGACGGCAGCGTGAAAGTTGTCACCGCGTTTAGCCGCCTGACCGGCTACTCCCCAATCCTGCTGGCGGGCATGACCCCCACCACCGTGGACCCGGATATCGTCGCAGCAGCCGCTAACGCTGGTTTCTGGGCCGAGTTGGCCGGTGGTGGCCAGTATTCGGAGGAAGTGTTCACCAAGAATCGTGACGGCTTGGTGGCCCAGCTGCAACCGGGCCGCGCAGCGCAGTTCAACTCCATGTTCTTCGACCGCTACATGTGGAACCTGCAGTTTGGCGCGCAGCGTATTGTTTCGCGCGCCCGCGCCGCAGGCACCTCCATCAACGGCGTGACCGTGTCCGCCGGTATCCCCGAGTTGGAGGAAGCTAAGGAGCTGATCCAGAGCCTGCACGAGGATGGCTTCCCCTACATCAGTTTCAAGCCGGGCACCGTGGAGCAGATTCGTTCTGTCCTGGAGATCGCCAAGGACAACCCGGATGCCATGATCATCATGCAGGTGGAGGACGGCCACGCTGGCGGCCACCATTCCTGGGTGAACCTGGATGACCTGTTGCTGGCCACCTACGGCGAGATCCGCCGTCAGCCGAACGTGGTGCTGTGTGTGGGCGGTGGCATTGGCACCCCGGAGAAGGCCGCGGAATACCTGACGGGTTCCTGGGCTACCCAGTACCACGCCCCCGCCATGCCCGTGGACGGCATTTTGGTGGGCACCGCAGCCATGACCGCCAAGGAGGCAAAGACGTCTCCGCAGGTCAAGAAGCTGCTCAAGGACACCCCTGGTGTGGATCCCAACGATCGCGGCGGCTGGGTCGGCCGTGGCGAGTCCCGTGGCGGCGTGACCTCCGGCCTATCGCACCTGCACGCGGACATGTACGAGGTGGATAACGCCTCCGCCGCGTGTTCCCGCCTGATTTCCTCCATTGAGCCCAGCGACGAGGCCGTGGCTGCCCGGCGCGATGAGATTATTGCGGCGCTGAATAAGACGGCGAAGCCGTATTTCGGTGATCTGGAGGAGATGACCTACGCCGAGTGGCTGCAGCGTTTTGTGGATTTGGCGTACCCCTGGACGGACCCGACCTGGCCGGATCGCTTCTTTGATTTGCTGCACCGTGTGGAGGCCCGCCTGTCGGATGTGGATCACGGCCCGGTGGTCACGTTGTTCCCCACCCTGGAGGATGCGGAGGATGGTCCGGCGGCCGTCGAGAAGCTGCTGTCGGAGTACCCGCAGGCCCGCGAGCTGAAGGTGGGTGCCCGCGACGCTGCGTGGTTTATTGGCCTGTGCCGCAAGCACCACAAGCCGATGCCGTGGGTGCCCGCCATTGATGCGGACCTGGCACGCTGGTGGGGCTTGGATACCCTGTGGCAGTCTCAGGACGAGCGCTACTCCGCTGATGCTGTGCGCGTGATCCCGGGCCCGGTGTCGGTGGCCGGTATTGATCGTATCGACGAGCCGGTGGCTGACCTGCTGGGTCGTTTTGAACAGGCATGCACAGACACCCTCAGTGCCAACAGCACACCCGCGAAGGTGTTTGCCCGCCTGGGCGAGGTCGCCGACGGCGAGGAACTGCTGCGCACCGCGCCACATATCGTGTGGCATGGCCATTTGATTGATAACCCAGCACATGCGCTGGCACCGGAGGCTGTGGACATCATCGCCCCCACCGATCCCACCAGCGACGTGTGGACCATTCGCGTGCTGGCCGATTCCGTGTGGGACGACCTGGACCCCGGCGCGAAGAAGCCCTATGTGGTCACCCAGGTGGACATTCCGGTGGCATTGTCCGAGGCCACGGCCACGGGTGCGTCCCCGGTGGTGGATCACGACGCCCTGCCGGACGCCGTGTATGGTCTGCTGGCCGCTGTCGCGGGCGTGGGTTCCACCTCCGCTGCGGGCGACAGCATTGATTCCCTGCCCACGGTGGAGCCGAAGGAAGGCACCACGTTTGGCGTGGTGCGGGATTCCTTCACCCTGCCCGCAACCCTGCTCACTCAGCACACCGCCGTGTCGGGCGCGGGCATTCCGTTGGGCGACCTGGATGGGGAGGCACTGAACGCAGGCACCGCCGATGCGCTGGTGGGGCCCTGCTGGCCCGCCACCTACGCCGCCCTGGGTTCTGCGTACCTGCCCGACGGCTATCCGGTGATTGAGGGTCTGCTCAATGCCGTGCACCTGGATCACTGCGTGGAGCTGCTGGTTCCGCTGGAGGAGCTGGCCAATTCCCGCACCATCCAGGTGGAGGCCCAAACCTCCCCGTTGGAGGAATCCGCATCGGGACGCATTGTCACCGTCAACCTGACGCTCACCTCCGAGGGTGAGGTTGTCGCCCGGCTTGTGGAGCGTTTTGCCATCCGCGGCCGCGTGACCAGCACTCAAGCACCGTCGCTGGCCCCCAACTGGGGTGGAGTTGACGTGGAAATTGTGGACACCCCGCGCCACTTCCTGCGCCGCGCCGTGGTCACCGCCCCCGCCGACATGACCCCCTTCGCCATGGTGTCCGGCGACTACAACCCGATCCACACCTCCACCAACGCCGCCCGTCTCGTGGGCCTGGAGGCTCCCCTGGTGCACGGCATGTGGCTGTCGGCCACCGCGCAGCACCTGGCTACCGCTGGTAAGCGCCCCGCCCGTCTCATCGGCTGGACCTACTCCATGTTCGGCATGGTACAGCTTAACGACGCCGTGGACATCACCGTTGAACGCATCGGCCGCTCCGCCCGCGGCGCCATCTCCGCCGTGGAGGTTACCTGCCGCGTGGACGGCAACGTGGTGTCCCGCGGCCAGGCGCTGCTTGCACCGCCCACCACCGCCTACGTGTACCCGGGCCAGGGCATCCAAAGCCCCGGCATGGCTTCGGGCGACCGTTCTGCCTCCGCTGCGGCCCGCGCCGTGTGGGAGCGCGCCGATTCCCACACCCGCAACGAACTCGGATTCTCCATCGTGCAGATCGTGGACGAGAACCCGACCGTCCTGCGCGTGGGCGAAACCGTGTTCCGCCACCCCAAGGGCGTGCTGTACCTGACGCAGTTCACGCAGGTGGCTCTGGCCGTGGTGGCCTACGGCCAGACCGAACGCCTCCGCGAAGCAGGCACCATTGTGCCCGGCTCCCTCTACGCGGGACACTCGCTGGGCGAGTACACGGCACTGGCCTCCCTGGCCAACATCTTCGACCTGGAAGCCGTGATCGACATTGTGTTCTCCCGCGGCTCCGCCATGCACTCCCTGGTTGAGCGCGACGCCGCCGGACGCTCCAACTACCGCCTGGGTGCGCTGCGCCCCAATATGTTCGGGCTGAGCGACGCGGAAGTCGTGGACTACGTTGCCGATATCGCCGAACGCACCGGGGAGTTCCTGGAGATTGTGAACTTCAACGTGGCTGGCCAGCAGTATGCCGTGGCCGGCACGGTCGCCGGCCTGAAGGCCCTGGCTGCGGATGCCCAGGAGCGCGGCGGAAAGCGCGCCTACGTGGAAATCCCCGGCATTGATGTACCCTTCCACTCACGTGTTCTGCGCCCCGGGGTCCCGGCGTTTGCCGACAAGCTGGATTCGCTGCTGCCAGAAGAACTGGATGTGGACGCCCTGGTCGACCGCTACGTGCCGAACCTGGTGGCCCGTCCCTTCGAGCTGACCCGCGACTTCGCCGAAGCAATTCTGGATGTTGTTCCCTCCGAACCGCTGAAGAAACTGCTGGATAGCGGCGAGTTTGAGCGCCAGGCCACCGACTCCCCCGCCAAGCTTGCCCGCGTGCTCATGATTGAGCTGTTGAGCTGGCAGTTCGCCTCCCCGGTCCGCTGGATTGAGACGCAGGATCTGCTGATCAACGAGGCGAAGGTGGAGCACATTGTGGAGGTTGGTTTGGCCTCTGCACCCACGCTGGCCAACCTGGCCGCCCGCACCCTGGATCTTGCGGAGAACGCTGGCGCATCGGTGCGCGTGTTCAACGTCGAGCGCGACGCGGATGCCGTGAACCTGGCCGATCCGAAGTCCGCTCCGGTGGTGGAGGAAGCCGCCCCCGAGGCCGAGGAAGCACCTGCTGAGGCGGCTCCGGCCGAGGCACCCGTTGAGTCTGCCCCCGCCGCTGAGGCTGCTCCGGCACCCGCTCCCGCCGCACCGACGGGTGGCTCTCCTGCTGGTGAGCTGCCGTTTACCGCTGCGGATGCGATCATGTTCCTGTTTGCGGTGCAGAACAAGGTGCGCCTGGACCAGATCGCGGGTAGCGACACCACGGAGACCCTCACCAATGGCGTATCTTCCCGCCGTAACCAGCTGCTCATGGACATGTCCACCGAGCTGGGTGTGCCCACCATTGACGGTGCGGCAGAGGCGGACGTCGATACGCTGAAGGCCCGCGTGGCCACCGCCGCCCCCGGCTACCGTGCGTTCGGCCCGGTGCTGTCGGAGGTTGTGCGCGGTCGCCTGCGTACCCTGACGGGCCAGGCGTCGCAAAAGCCCGCCTACATTCGTGACCGCGTGACCGGCGCTTGGGGTCTGCCCGAGTCGTGGGCAGTACACGTGGAGGCCGAGCTGGTGCTGGGCACCCGCGACGGCGAGTCTGTGCGCGGCGGCGATGCCGGTACCCTGCCCTCCGACAATCCTTCCTCCAAGGCCGCCCTGGATGCGCTTATCGACGCCGCAGTGACCAACGTCGCTGCCGCGCACGGCGTGTCCGTCTCCCTGGGGAGTGGTGATGCTGCCGGTGGCGGCGGCGTGGTTGATTCTGCTGCTCTGGATGCCTACGCCGATACCGTCACCGGCCCGGAAGGTGTGCTCGCTGCTACAGCACGCACCATCCTGGACCAGCTGGGGCACCTCACCCCCGAACCCGCGGAACCCGAAACCTCTGACACCGCCCTCATCGACGCGGTGGAGGCCGAGCTGGATCCGCAGTGGTTCAAGATGGTTACTCCCACCTTCGACGAACAGCGCGCCGTGCTTTTCGACGACCGCTGGGCCAGCGCCCGCGAAGACCTCGCCCGCCTAGCAAACGGCGCCGACATTGCTGTGCAGCGTTTCGCCGGAACCGGTGAGGTTGTAGCAAAACAGGCCGCATGGTGGGCTGGACAGACTTCCGACAAGAAACTGGCTCAGACCCTTACCTCAGTGTCCGAGATTGCCACCCAAGAACCCACCGAGCCGTGGCTCGAGGATGTTGCCCTGGTCACCGGCGCAGCCCCCGGCTCCATCGCCGGTGCGTTGGTGGAGAAACTGCTGGCAGGCGGCGCAACTGTCATCATGACGGCCTCCAACGTCAACGATGCCCGCAAGGAATACGCCCGCACCCTCTACGCCAACAACGCTTCCGCCCACGCGAAGCTGTGGCTGGTGCCCGCCAACATGTCCTCCTTCCGTGACGTGGACTCCCTGGTCGATTGGATTGGCACCGAGCAAAAAGTCACCGTGGGTAAAGACGTGAAGGTCACCAAGCCTGCGTTGACCCCCACCCTGGTATTCCCCTTCGCCGCACCCCGCGTGTCCGGCAGCCTGGCCGATGCTGGCCCCGCTGCAGAAAACCAGGCACGCCTGCTGCTGTGGAGCGTGGAACGCACCATCGCCGGTGTCGCAGATCTTGCCTCCCGAGGCGTTGGCTCCCGCGTGCACGTGGTGCTGCCCGGTTCCCCGAACCGCGGGACCTTCGGCGGCGACGGCGCCTACGGCGAAGTCAAGGCAGCCTTCGATGCCATCCTGGCGAAATGGACCGCTGAAAGCGTCTGGCCGGACTACGTGTCCCTCGCCCAGGCTCGCATCGGCTGGGTGGCTGGCACCAACCTGATGGGCGGCAACGACCCGCTGGTGCCGCTGGTGCAGAAGCACGGCATCCACGTGTACACACCCGACGAAATCTCCGAGGAACTCCTGGGACTGTGCACGCCCTCGGCACGCGCCGAGGCAACCAAAGCACCCCTGGACGCGGACTTCACTGGTGGGCTCGCTGACGCCAACGTGTCCCTGCCGGAACTGGCCGCATCGCTGGACCTGACTTCAGACAGTGCAGAGGCCGAAGAGAAGCCCGTCACCATCAACGCGCTGCCCTCCCCCGCCGCACCGAAGCAGGCAGGCGGCATTGACCTGGGTAAAGTCACCACGCCGCTGGAAGACATGGTGGTTATTGTCGGCCTGGGCGAAGTCTCCTCCTGGGGCTCCGGCCGCACCCGCACCCTCGCGGAATACGGCATCCAACGCGACGGCGACGTTGACCTCACCGCCGCCGGTGTGCTGGAACTCGCCTGGATGACCGGCCTGGTCAACTGGTCCGACGACCCCACACCCGGCTGGTACGATGCCTCCGGCGAAGCCGTCGCCGAGGAAGACATCTACGACCGCTTCCGCGACGAAGTGGTTGCCCGCGCCGGTATCCGCCGCTTCGTGGACGACTACACCCTGGTCGACGAAGGCTCCATTGACGTAGCCACCGTCTACCTCGACCGCGACATCTCCTTCACCGTGGCCACCGAGGAAGAAGCCCAGGACTACGTGGACGCCGACCCGGCAACCACCAGCATCAGCCCCACCGAAGACGGCGAATGGTTGGTGCACAAGAAGCGTGGCGCCCAGGCACGCATCCCGCGCAAAGCCACACTCAGCCGCGTTGTTGGTGGTCAGCTGCCCACCGACTTCAACCCTGCCAACTGGGGCATCCCCGGCACCATGATCGAAGGTCTCGACCGCATCGCCGTGTGGAACCTTGTCACCGCCGTTGATGCGTTCCTCAGCGCAGGCTTCACCCCCGCCGAACTGCTCCGCATCGTCCACCCGGCCGATGTTGCCTCCACCCAGGGCACCGGTATTGGTGGCATGGAATCCCTGCACAAGGTCTTCGTCACCCGATTCCTCGGCGAAGAACGACCCAGCGACATCCTGCAGGAAGCCCTGCCCAACGTGGTGGCCGCACACGTCATGCAGTCCCTCGTCGGCGGCTACGGATCCATGATCCACCCCGTCGGTGCCTGCGCCACCGCAGCCGTATCCCTTGAAGAAGGCGTGGACAAGATCAAGCTCGGCAAAGCCGACTTCGTGGTCACCGGCGGTATTGACGACATCAGCGTCGAATCCCTCACCGGCTTCGGCGACATGAACGCCACCGCCGAATCCGCGGCACTCGCGGCCAAGGGTATCAACGAGCGCTTCTACTCACGCGCCAACGACCGCCGCCGCGCAGGCTTCGTCGAAGCCGAAGGCGGAGGCACCGTCCTCCTCGCACGTGGTGACGTCGCCGCCAAGCTCGGACTGCCTGTCTACGCTGTGGTTGCCCACGCACAGTCCTACGCCGACGGCATCCACACCTCCATCCCTGCTCCGGGACTCGGTGCACTTGCCGCCGGACGAGGAGGAACCAGCTCCGCCCTGGCCCGCTCGTTGAACGGTCTTGGTCTCACCCCCGACGACGTGCGCGTAGTGAGCAAGCACGACACGTCCACCAACGCCAACGACCCCAACGAGTCCGAACTCCACAGCCTGCTGTGGAATGCCCTGGGACGCGACGCCGGAAACCCGCTGTTCGTGGTCTCCCAGAAGACCCTCACCGGACACGCCAAGGGTGGCGCTGCGCTCTTCCAAACCGCAGGACTCTGCCACATCCTGGCCACCGGCAACCTGCCGCAAAACGCATCCCTCGACTGCGTTGACCCGGCCATCGAGCCGCTGGCCAAGCCCCTAGTCTGGCTGCGCGCTCCCCTCTCTCTGGGTGCCGGTGCAGTGAAGGCAGGCGTACTCACCTCGCTGGGCTTCGGGCACGTGTCCGCCGTGGTAGTGCTCGCACACCCCGGTGTGTTCGAAGCGGCACTCGACGCCGCCGGATACTCCGTGGACGAATGGCGCGCATCCGCCAATGCGCGGTTGGCCGCCGGTGCCCGACGTCTCGAAGAAGGCATGGTCGGACACGTTGAACTCTTCAGCGTGATCGACGGACGCCGCTTCCCCGCCGTCGGAGCACACGAAGCAGAAATCGCCCTGCTTCTCGACCCCGACGCCCGCCTCGGCGAAGACGGAATCTACCCGTCGGCGTAGATTCTGGCCGGGCTGGTTTCGCCGGTTCCGGCCGGGCTGGCTGCTAGTTTCCAGTTGCTAGTCGCCTGAAAAGCCCTGGTCACATGTTGTGTGGCCGGGGCTTTCTTTGCGGCTGGTGCGGCGGGTCCTTGTCTCCTTTGCTGTCGCGCTGGGTCTTTGCTACGGGTCTTTGCGCCAGGTCTTTGTGCCAGCTACCCCTCTACATCCCCTGCCTTGTTGGGCTGAACTGCGGTTTGTCCCAAGATCCACCATTTTCCGGTTAGTTGATGGTTTTTGGGACACCAATCCCCTGTTTTTGTCCCAGGATCCACCAAATTCTTAAAAATGGTGGATCCTGGGACATTTTCGCTTTCCTCGATCGGATCAGGTACGAGCCATCGGCAGTCCCAGCGCTCACATTGACTCCCGCTCTCGCATTTCCTTGTACCGCCGCAGCACATCCCTGTAGGCAAACCCAGAGAACACGTCCTTGGCGGAGTACGCCCAGATGGTGTATCCCGCAGTGACCAAACGATCATAACGATTGGTAGCACGTTCCACGTTAAACTGTTGCTCTTCGGCAGTCTGTCCGTATTTACCCAGGCCAGATATTTCAATCACAATCCGTGTCCGCCTGATCTGAAAGTCCGGCCGCCGCGTAGCCAAACGTGAATCAGCCACTGTGACCTGCGGCTGCACATCGATCACCCCATCTTTGCGCACTTGCGCCAGGAAGTACGCCTCGGCGGCTGATTCAACATAGGGGTCAACAAGATCAAGCACCCGCGTAAGGGTTTCATCGCTAAGAGCCGCTTCCCGCAATTCGGCGAGCGGGCATGCGTCGTGCGCCACCACCCAGCTCGTCGCCATAAAGCAGTCTTCAAAGCTGTGGTATCTGGCCAGATCCAAGAGCACACGCGGGATGGTAGCTACTTTGGCTATTTTTCCATCCACATAGCTGCTTTCCCCGAGCAGCGCCCTAAGCCGCCGACCGCCCCCAACGTCTTTGCTTCCCCTGTTCATAGCGTATTCCACCGGATCATCTCGCCCAACCCTCACCCACATCCCCCACAGCAACGCGGCCGAGACACCAGCAATGACTCGCGTCCCGCTAGCCCCAAGGGCAAGTGCTCGTAGCCGGTGTTGTTCCCACGGCGGCAGCTCATTAAAGCCGTCCCGTTCCACATAGACTCCCAAAGCCAAACGCAGGTGCGTCCCAGAAAGCACCCCTCGGCTGAGCGCACGACGCCCCGCGCTATCACAGTCGCGCGAAAATACAAGCTCCATGGATCCCCCTCCCCTCGGATCACCCTACCAAGCTTTCCTAGTACAATGCACAGAATGACCATTCCAGCTGCGCATACCACCACCGACGAACGCCAGTATGTCCTTACGTTGAGCTGCCCCGACACAACGGGAATTGTGGCTAAATTGTCGTCTTTCATTGCCGATATTGGCGGCTGGATCACAGAGGCAGGTTTTTTCACCGACCCGGAGAGCGGCTGGTTTTTTACCCGCCAGGCTGTGCGCGCGGCGTCGATTAGCATGGGCTTTGACGAGCTGAGCCAGCGTTTTGCGGAGGTCGCGTCCGAAATGGGCCCGGATGTCCGGTGGCGTTTGTGGGATACTGCGAAGCCGAAGAAGGCCGTGATTTTGGTGTCCAAGGAGGGTCATTGTCTGCATGATTTGTTGGGGCGGGTTGCGCAGAATGATTACCCGATGGATGTGGCTGCGGTGATCGGTAATCATGAGGATTTGCGGCCAATTTCCCAGGCCCACGGCGTTCCGTTCCATTATGTTCCTTTTCCGAAGGATGCGGTGGGTAAACGCAAGGCTTTTGACCAGGTTGCCGACCTTGTGAATGCGGAAAGCCCCGACGCCATTGTTCTTGCGCGTTTCATGCAGATTCTGCCGCCGGATTTGTGCGAAATGTGGGCCGGTAAGGCAATTAATATTCACCACAGTTTCTTGCCGTCGTTTATGGGCGCGCGCCCTTATCACCAGGCTTATCGACGCGGCGTGAAACTCATCGGCGCCACTTGCCATTACGCCACCGAAGACCTCGACGACGGCCCGATCATCGAACAGGACGTTATTCGCATTTCCCACAAGGACACCCCCTCCGATATGCAACGACTCGGCCGCGACGCCGAGAAAATCGTCCTCGCCCGCGGCCTGCGTTTCCACCTCGAAGACCGCGTTCAGGTCTACGGAAACCGAACCGTCATTTTCGACTAACTCTTCACCGCTTATCGACGCCGCGACTCCCACTCGCCGCGTCGATTTTTGCTGTTTCCATAGTGGAGGGGCGGCGGGGTTGATAATATTTTCTCGAATGTGTTGGTGCAGGTAATGAGGAGTGGTGGTAGGTGGGGAGATTTATAGAGAAAAACGACAAACCTTGGTTCTGGGGCGGAGGGGGAATAGTTGCTGGCCTAGCAATGGGGTTTGCCATTGCGAATATCCATGGACTACAACAATGGCGATGGGATATCATAGCCCAACCCTTAGCAACCTTAGGTGCAGGTATCGCGGCCATCATCGCAGCTTGGATCGCTCTTCATAACGGAAAGGAAACAAGGGAACAAGATAAAGAAATACATGAGGCAAAATCACGAGCAGAGCAAGAACGCATACTTCGCGAACGTTTTACTTCAATTGTTGAAATGCTCTCAACCAACAGTGAAGACTATACAAAACGCGAATCTGGAGCATATGCGCTAGCCGCGCTTGCCGATGACTGGGCAGTTTTCCATGAAGATGATCCAGAATCGGCGCACCAGGAACAACAAGTCTGCCTAAATATTTTAACCAGTCAGCTTCGCGATCCAATATCGGAAAAATCGCCACCTCAACTACTCACTTTTAAAAAAAGGGTGCAGACTATAATATTTTCAAGATTCAAAGACCAAGAAAATGAAAGTCCAGGAACATGGTCAAGCCTCGAACTAGACTTAAGCAACTCCCACCTTTATGATCTACAAACAGATGGCATATTCCGTAAGCATGTCTCATTTTCCAGAACGATATTTAAAGGATATAGGACAGATTTTAGAGGCTCACACTTTTGCGGCGAATCAAACTTTTCTTTTACAAAATTTCAAAGCACTGCCAATTTTGAAAATTCCACCTTCAAAGAATTAGCAACATTCCATCACGCCAATTTTACAAGTGCCACCTTTTTTGACAGCTCCATCTTTAAATGTGATCTCATAATGAATAGCGTAACTTTTTGCGAGCCGCAGCCGTCATTCAAATCGGTCGAATTCCATCAAAATATACGCTTCTTAAAAGCGTCAATAAACGAAGACGCTACGTTTGAAGGATCGTTTTTTCACTTAAGTGAGAATGATCAAACCATTAAATTACTCAAAAAGATGAAGGTTAACCTTTCCGGCGCAACGTTTGATGTAGATTTTTCCAAGAAAAAAGATAAGGAATAACAAGAGAGTAGTTCACCAGAAGAAGATTACTATACATTTCAAAAATCAATTTCTTTATCTTGCCAAAATTTTAAGCTTTCTAACATCATAATGTGAAGGGGAATGCACCGTTATTTGCACTGCACTCCCCTTAATACCTCTACTGTTTTTTCAATTTCATCTTCATCACCTCACCAATCCCACTACTTCAGATTCCGAATGATCTCCAGCTCCAACGATAACTTCTCGGGCGTCCTCACCCTCATCCCACACACTCTCCCTCCGACTCCGCGCCCAAACAATAATCATCCGAATGCCTACGCCACCGAGGACAACGGCGAATGCTCGCCAATCGGGCAGCGTGGTCGGAAAATCTGGGAGAGGACCGTTGCGCAGCACGGCTGAGGTGATGACCTCATTGATGATCATCAGGG
>ERZ773075.924-NODE-924-length-18017-cov-39.0994_pt1 | contig 18017 bp, 17 predicted proteins | sample MGYA00580614_ERZ773075 | MGnify/ENA primary metagenome ERZ773075 (study PRJEB29015, sample SAMEA2738021) | human oral metagenome | biome: human oral; feature: human-associated habitat; material: dental | place: China | collected 2043 ... | reverse complement strand
GCACCCTGCCTGCCGCCGTTGCCCCCGTCATCCTGGGCGCCGGGGCCGCCGCCGCAACGGGGGACCTGTCCTGGGTGCGCTCCCTCCTGGCCGCGGGCGTCGCCCTGGCGCTGCAGGTCGGCTGCAACCTGGCCAACGACTACTCCGACGGCGTGCGCGGCACCGACGACGAGCGCACTGGGCCGCCGCGCCTGACCGCCTCCGGGCAGGTCGCCCCTCGCACCGTCAAGCTCGCCGCCTTCGGCTGCTTCGGCCTGGGGGCCCTCCTGGGGCTGGGGCTGCTGGCGCTGAGCGGCCAGTGGTGGCTGCTTGCCGTCGGCGCCGCGGCGATCGCTGCGGCCTGGTTCTACACCGGAGGGTCCCGCCCCTACGGCTATGCCGGTCTGGGGGAGCTGTTCGTCTTCATCTTCTTCGGCCTGGTGGCCACCGCCGGCACCACCTATGTTCAGGCCGACACGGTACCCGGGTGGCTGTGGCCCTCGGCCTGCGGGATCGGACTGCTCGCCTGCTCCCTGCTCATGGTCAACAACCTGCGTGACATCGACACCGACCCCGACCACGGCAAGATGACCCTGGCCGTCCGTCTGGGGGAGCGGGGTGCGCGCCGCGCCTTCTCGGCCATGCTCTACCTGCCCCTCCTGCTGGGAGCCGTCGCGCTGGTGTGGGCGCGTGAGACCGGATCGGCCAGTCCCGCCGACGGCGGAGGCCACGTCAGCCCGCTGCTGACCCTGGTTGTCGCGCTGACCGTCCCGCTCCTGCTGCTTCCGCTGGTACGACGCGCCACCGCACCGGTACGCGCCGGTGCCCGGGGACGCGATCTCATCGGTTCCCTGCGCGACGCCGGACTCCTGGAGCTCGGCTACGGCATCGTCTTCGCTGCCGCCACCGTCATCATCACCCTGTGAGCCCGGGCCCAGGCGAGCGTCGATCTCATGCGTGGGGACCTCAGGCAGTCAACGAAGTACATCGACTGGGTGGAGCAGAAGCAGTACCTGCCCAGTTGCCTCTAGCCCTTCGAGTCCTTCCCGGGATTTCTCCCCTGGTAGCTGAGCCCCCGAGGTCCACGTGAAAGACGCGCGGTCGGATCCAGGGTTCTCCCGTGGCCTGTACTGCACGAGGGTGGGGGTGTACTGGCCAGGGGTTGTGCGTACTGCACGAACCCCCGGCCCCCGTGGAGTACGCCCGAACCTTCCCCAGTAGCGCCCGACCCTCGCGGAGTACTGGTGGGACGCCAACCTCCGCTGCTACGAGAGGCGTGCCGGGCCCTGAGGGCTCAGCGGGCCGGCACGGCGTCGAGCGGCACCCAGGGGTCGGGCTGGTGGGTGATGCGGTTGCGCAGGTCGCGGCGCACCAGCTCGATGGACCACAGCCAGATGACGTGCCCCAGCGCCTCTGAGAAGTGCTCCGCCCAGGTCTGCCCGCCGGCGACCCACGGGAAGGGCGAGGGAACCGTGCCCGTCAGCGGCATGAGCACCAGGTGCGCCCCCACCCACACGAGCAGACCGAAGGCGGCCCCCTGCCACAGCGTGATCGACTTGTAGTACTCCGCCATGACGCAGTAGAAGAGGGCGAAGACGATCGCGAAGCTGAAGTGGATGATGAAGGAGTAGATCGGCAGACCCTCATTGCCGTTGAAGGTGACGCCGGTGTGGGACTGCTCGGGGCTCATCCCCAGCTGCTCGAGGAGCCTCTGGGGTGGGTTGGTGGCATTGCGCTCCGGGGTGCGGGGCGGGAAGGGGACCTCCCAGCCGAACTTGACGATGGCGGAGAAGAACCCTCCGATGATGCCGACGAGGATCGCGGTCCCGATCCTTCGCCGCGTGGGGTCGGTCTTCTCCAGCAGGGCGGACAGCATGGGCGTCTCCATGGGTGACTGGGGTGAACAGTGTGACGACCGGGTCGGTGGACGGCTTGCAGATCGAACGGTGTCTTAGTCGTCCGTTGTCCACCGACCCGGCCCCCGGAAGCCTGGCACGAGAGGCGGCTGGACCGCAATGCCGTCGTGACCTGCGTCTGGTCGTGCTGCAGGTGCGACGTGGAGCATCTGGGCTGCGGAAGATGGCGAGGACCCCGCCGCAGCTGTGGCTGCGGCGGGGTCCTCGCTCAATGGGTAACGCGGGTCTACCGGCTCAGTTGCCGCCGCCCTGCTGGCTGTCGGCGCTGGCACCGGCGCCACCCTGCTGCTGGCCGGCGCCGCCCTGCTGGCCCTCGGCACCGCCCTGCTGGCTACCGGCGCTGCCGCCAGCGCCGCCCTGCTGACCGGCGCCGCCCTGCTGACCCTGGTTGTTGTCACCCTGAACGGAACCGCCCTGCTGGCCGGCGCCGCCCTGCTGGCCTCCGGGGCTGGCGGGCTGGTTGTCGCCGCCCTCGGGCTTCGCGGAGCCGCCGCCGGCAGCACCACCTGTGCTGTCGGTGCTGCCTGACATCTTGCTGTCGGCGCTGGGGGCGATGGAGCCGCCGTCACTGGTGCTGCCGGCGGTCTGCTTGGTGGCGGGCGTGGTCGAGTCGCCCGAGCCGGAGCCGGAGCAGGCGGCCAGACCGAGTCCGGCGGTGGCGATGAGGAGTGAGGTGGCGAGGGTCTTGGTGGCACGTGTAGCGGTGAATCGCATGAGTTCTCCTTATGCGCTTGCTGGTGCAGTGTCAGTGCGGGATGGCCCGCTCTTGCGGATCCGGAGTCGCCGTCGTCCGTGTTGCTCACGGGGCTCTCTGTGGGAGCTCGACGGCGTCCGTCATGAGTGACGATCGTCATAGACGGCTATGTGGTTGTTCGACAATCCCCGTTGCCGATGGCTCCGAACCTCTTTCGAGACTAACAACAAGAAACGGACCGAAAGGGTGAATCATAGTGACAACGGTCTCTAGTCTGGTGGTCATCGGACTGCTGGGAGGGCTCATCACGGGGATCTCCCCGTGCGTCCTGCCGGTGCTCCCCGTCATCCTCCTCTCCGCGGGAGCGCAGGGCGCACGCGGTGATGGAGGGGGGTCCGACGGCGGCCTCGCCTCCCGCTTCCACCCCTACCTCGTGGTTACCGGCCTTGTGGTTAGTTTCACGGTGTTCACGCTCCTGGGATCGACCCTGCTGAGCCTGCTCCATCTGCCACAGGACCTCATCCGGTGGGTCGGCATCATCATGCTCGCACTCATCGGCCTGGGCATGATGGTGCCGAGGGTCATGGAGGTCCTGGAACGCCCCTTCGCGCGTTTCCAGCGTTTCGGCGGCTCGAAGAACCCCTCCAACGGCTTCCTCCTCGGCCTGGTGCTGGGAGCCGCATACGTGCCCTGCGCCGGCCCGGTCCTGGCGGCCGTCGCTGTGGCGGGTGCCACCGGACGGATCGGCGTCGACACCGTCGCACTGGCCCTGTCCTTCGCCGTCGGCACGGCGATCCCGCTGCTGGCCTTCGCCCTGGCCGGCCGCGGCATCACGGAGCGGATCCGAGCATTCCGTACCCGTCAGCGCGCTATCCGTATCACTGCCGGTGTCGTCATGCTCGGCCTGTCCGTCGCGCTCGTCCTGGACGCCCCCGCGGCTCTCCAGCGTCGCCTGCCCGACTACACGGCCTCCCTTCAGGCCCGTACCGACGAGCTCCTTCACGGCGACTCCTCCTCCGGAACCTGCCGTCCTGGAGCCGCCACTCTCGGTGACTGCGGCCCCCTGCCCGCCATTGATGGCACGGTGGCCTGGCTCAACACGCCCGGTAACCAGCCCCTGACCCAGAAGGACCGCTCAGGCAAGGTCACTCTGGTCGACTTCTTCGCATACTCCTGCATCAACTGCCAGCGCTCGATCCCCGGCGTCGAGAAGCTGCACCAGACCTACGCCGAGTACGGCCTTCAGGTGATCGGCGTCCACTCCCCGGAGTACGCCTTCGAGAAGGAGGTGGACAATGTGCGTGGCGGCGTCGAGCGCCTGGGCATCACCTACCCCGTCGCGGTCGACTCCAACCTGACCACCTGGAGCAACTTCAACAACCACTACTGGCCCGCCCACTACCTGGCCGACGCCCAGGGCAACGTCCGTCAGACTCACGTCGGCGAGGGCGGGGAGGCCACGACGGAGAAGCACGTCCGCGAGCTGCTCAAGCAGGCCAACCCGAACGTGAGCCTCCCGGCCCCTGTCTTCTCCGAGGTCGACGACGACGCGGGCACGGACAGTCCCCGCACCCCCGAGACCTACCTGGGATCAAGCCGGGCTTCCGGCTTCGCTCAGGGCGCCCTGCAGAAGGGGCGGCACTCCTTCTCCTTCCCCTCCGACCTCAAGGCCGACACCTTCGCCCTTGACGGCACCTGGAAGGTTGATTCCCAGTCCATCGCCCCGGCCGACGGTCCCGGTCGGCTGCGCCTGTCCTACCGCGGCAAGCAGGTCAACCTCGTCGTCTCCGGGGAGGGCGACCTGACCTGGAGAGTCAACGGGCGCACTCATACCGCCCACGTCTCGGGCGTACCCAACGGGATGGAGCTGGTCCGTACCGACGAGGTGGGCTCGGGTGTGCTCGAGCTTCAGGCGTCGCCGGGCCTGGAGCTCTACTCCTTCACCTTCGGGTGACCCTCCGGTGCTGATGGAGACGACACCCCGGGAAGCTTCCCCGGAGATGAGTCGGGAGACGGCGCGATGATCCTGACGACGCTAGAACCGCGCACTAGGACGCGCACCGCCTGCGCCGCCGGTCTCGCCTACCATTCCCCTGTGACAAGCAGTTCTTGCGGCTCTGAAGAGGAGTGGATCGCTCAGGTGGCCGACGGTGACGCCGACGCCTTCGCCCACCTCTATGACGCCTGGTCCTCTCGCCTGTTCGCGCTGATCCTGCAGATCGTCGTCGACCGTGCCCAGAGCGAGGAGGTCCTCCAGGAGGTATTCCTCGAGGTGTGGCGCACCGCCGGATCGTTCTCTCCGGCTCGAGGCAGCGCCCGGGCCTGGCTGGTGACCATGGCCAGGCGCCGGGCGATTGATCGGGTGCGCTCCTCCCAGTCCTCCCGAGACCGGGAGAGCCGGTGGCGTGACTACATGCCCGACGTCGATCTGACGCTTCAGCAGGTCGAGGACAGGATGGAGGGTGAGCAGGTCCGCCGGGCGCTCGAGGCCGTCGGGGAGCCCTACCGCTCCACCATTGAGCTGGCCTACTTCACCGGCCTGACCCACCGCGAGATCGCCCGCCGCACGGGCACGCCGCTGGGGACGGTCAAGACACGGATCAGGGACGGAATGGCACGGTTACGACGAGAGCTGGGGGTGCAGCCATGAAGGACCGCGACAACACGCACGAGGACGCCATCAGCGGCGGCGCCGATACGCCGGGCGCCGCGGATTCCGACGGCGTCCAGAGGGTCGATGATGCCTATACCCGTGAGGCGCTCGACTCCGAGACGGCGGCCCTACTCGGATCCTCGCTGAGGCCCGTGGCCCCGCCCGCCGCGATCCGCGCCGCCCTGCTGGAAGCCGTCGCGCGTGAGCCGCAGGCGGGGCAATCGGTCGGTGCTGCTGACAGCGATGACAGAGATGACAGGGGTACCGACAGTGTCGTTGACAGTGACGCCGGTGGGACCGGCGGCGCAGCCGCCGGCCGGGGTACCGGCTCGGCTGACTCGGCTGACTCGTCCATCGTCCCCCTCGATGCGCATCGCAGACGCCGCTCGACCTGGCGCGCCGGTCTGATGCGAGCGGCCGCGGCTGTCGTCCTGCTCGGCGTCGGTATCGGTGTGGGGCGCTGGAGCGCACGGGGCGCGGTTGATGAGGCCATGGACTCCATGGCGGAGTCCATGGCGCCGACCCAGCACTACGCCCACCTCAACCAGGCCCAGGACGTCCAGCGGGTCACCGACACGATGCCGGACGGCCACGTCGCGACTCTCACCTGGTCGCAAGACATGAGCATGACTGCCCTGACCCTGCCGGCCGCGATGAAGGACTCGGCCGGCGATCGCAGCCTCCAGGTCTGGCTCAAGGAGGGGGAGCGGACTACCTCGCTGGGCGTCTACGACCCCCGTGACGGAACCGGCTTCTCCTTCCTCGACATCATGCCCAGGCCCGGCCAGCAGATCGTCATCACCATGGAACCAGCAGGTGGATCGCCCCAGCCGACGACGCCGCCCCTGGTCACCCTGCGGGTGAGTGGGGACGCCGAGCAGTCCGGCACCGCGACCGGCTCACCGGCACCCGAGCCCTCCTCGACCCCCGCCGGGGACTCCGCTTAACGGTGTCGAGTGGCTGGCGGGGAGCAAACAGCCCGCGTTTGTGGTGCAGTTAACGCATGAGGTGACTGCAGGGTTCTGGGGCTGATGCTGACGAACGTCAGTGTCGTTCGGTTGATTCCCCGTCCTGCCGCGGTTTGCTGGGAACGGTTCGAAAGGCCGTGAGGACAGGGGAGTTACGGACGTCGAAGTGAGGCGATTTTGGGGAGGAGCGGTGAATGCCTCTGCCGCTGTGCGGAAGTTGCTGTTTGTGCTTCTTTTTCTTCTCTCAGTTCTGGCGTTTGCCTTGATTCGGGATTCCGACGTCATATCCAATGCGAAGAATCCGGTCCCCTGGTTGATGGCCGGTCTTGGCGTTGTTGGTTACCGGTGATCATTTCGGACCGGGAATGACAAGGAGATACCGTTTCCGTGTCAGAAGTAGTACGGGAAGGGCGACCAGTCGGGGGAACGGCGGTGGAGGAACGCATCGCGCCCCTCGACCGCCTCATCGGTCATGTAGGCCAGGCGCGTGGCCTCACCGGCGAAGACCTGCTGGCCTGCCATGCCGTCGTCGGCCAGGTTGAAGGCGAGCTTGAGCATGCGGATGGCCTGGGGGGACTTGGCTGCCACGATGGCCGCGTACTCCAGGGCTCGCCCCTCGAGCTCGGCGTGGGGGACTGCCTCGTTGACCACGCCCCAGCGCTCGGCGGTGACGGCGTCGTAGGTGCGGGCCAGGAAGAAGATCTCCCGGGCGCGCTTGTCTCCCACTTGGCGGGCCAGGAGCGCTGAGCCGTAGCCGGCGTCGAAGCTGCCGACATCGGCGTCGGTCTGCTTGAAGCGCGCGTGCTCGATGGAGGCCAGGGACAGGTCGCACACGACGTTGAGGCTGTGACCGCCGCCGGCCGCCCAGCCCGGCACGGCGGCGATGACGACCTTGGGCATGGTGCGGATGAGGCGCTGGACCTCCAGGATGTGGAGGCGGCCGGCCCGGGCGGTATCGAGGCGGGCCTGGGCGGCGGCCACATCGGCCTCGTGGCTGTAGACGTCTGCGTCGCCGGTGGTGGTCGCCTTAAGGCCGTCGGGAGCCTGATCATGCTCGTAGCGGTAGCCGTCCCGGCCGCGAATGCGCTGGTCGCCCCCGGAGGAGAAGGCCCAGCCGCCGTCGCGCGGGGAGGGACCGTTGCCGGTGAGGACGACGGCGCCGACGTCGCCGCTCATGCGCGCGTGGTCCAGGACCCGGTAGAGCTCGTCGACGGTGCGGGGCCGGAAGGCGTTGCGGACCTCGGGACGGTTGAAGGCCACCCTGACCACCGGCAGGTCCTTGAGCCAGGTGCCGTCCGAGTCTCGGGTGCAGCCCCGGTGGTAGGTGACGTCCGTGAGCACCTCTGTCCGGGTCGGCTCCCGCAGGGTATCGGTAGCGGTCTGGGCATGGGTGAAGCCGGGTACCTCCCGCCAGCGGGCGGGATCGAAGATCTCCGAGACGCGGCGCGGAAGCGGGTGGGGCGGGGTGGAGGCGGCACTCATGGCCCCAGCGTAGAGCCGCCGGTGGCAGGCAAGGACGTAGGCGGCCCTGCGCCCTGCTTTCTGTGGTCAGTCGTCCTGTCCGAGCTCAGTTGCCCAGGGCTGCGGCGATGAGCTCGGTACGCGAGGTGTGGCCGAGGCGGTGGAGGACCTCGGAGACGTAGATGCGCACGGTGTTCTCCGAGATGCCGAGCTTGCGGGCGATGCGCCGGTTGGTCAGTCCCTCCAGGAGGCAGGTGTAGACGTCCTGAAGCCGAGGCGGGAGCTCGTGGACCAGCTCCTGGATACGGGCCTCGGCGACGGCTCGACGCTGCTCGGACTGGTAGGCGTTGACGAGCATCCTCGTGGGGCGTGAGGACATGACCGGTTCCCCGCGGCTGGCGCGCAGGAGCGCGGCGGCGACATTCTCCGTGCTCTCATCCTTGGTGATGAAGCCGTTGACGCCCTCGGCCAGGGCCTCGGTGAGCATCTCGTCGCGGCTGAAGACGGTGAACATGACAATGGGCATCCTGGGGAAGCGCTCATAAATCGCTCTGGCGGTCTGAGCCCCGTCCATATCCGGCATATCGCTGTCCAGCAGGACGACGTCGATCGGCTGCTGCCCGGTCATGAGCAGGCTGATGGCCTGCCTTCCGCTGGAGGCCGCGGCAACGACGGTAATGGCCCGCTGCGTGTCGAGCTGCTCGGCGAAGGTGGTGCGGATGAGCGGGTCGTCATCGACAATGAGGACCCGCAGGGAACGCAGACTGTGACTAGGCATAAATGGCTCCGTCCGGCGGCGACATGAGGGATCTTGCATTAGTGGCCGGTGTGGCGATCTCACTCCAGGGAAGGCTGGCAAGAACGGTCCAGGAGGCTCCGATCCGGTTGGAGCTCAGTGTGCCTCCGGCGTTCTCGAAGCGATTCTGAAGCGCTAATAAACCGTACCCGCCGTGCATCTCCTCGGGTATCTTCTGCTCCCTCCACGGTGAGCTGCAGCTGATGTAGAGGGTGTCCTGCTCCTGCTCCACGAACAGGGAGACCAGATCGTGCGGGGCGTTGTACTTGAGGGCGTTGAGGATGTTCTCGCGGATGAAGGCGACCAGGAGCCGGCCGGGCTCGGAGCGGTGCAGAGCCGGGATATTCTCGATACCGTCCAGGTCGGCGTCGAGGACGATCTCACGCTGGGACAGCGTGGAGACGCTGGAGTCGACAATCTCCCGGAGGGTCGGCTCCTCCTTGGGCAGCCCCTGGGAGACGGCGAGGTTGTGAATGAGCAGGCGCAGATGGGTGAGGGCCTGCTGGGTCCGGTCCTGCAGATCCAGCAGGCGGTCGCGGTCGTCTCCATTGGGGAGACTGATGGAGCGCGAGATAATGAGCATGCGGGTGAGATCGGCGGCCAGATCGTCGTGGAGACTGTCCGCAATATCGCGGCGCAGCTGCTGAATGAGCTCGGCGGCGACCTCCTTGGAGCGCTCCGCCTCCCGCTGCATCTCCTCGAGGCGCTCTTTGGCTCGTCGAACGAGAATACTGATGGCTGAGCAAACTACGAACCATATTATTGTAGAAACAAACACCAACGACAGGGGGTATCCCGCCATTAACTCGGCGAAAATCAGGACAGCTAATTGAGTAACTGCTAATTTTTTACTATTGGCCACCGTAAGGTCGATAATTATAACAAAACTAAGAACCCAGGCCCATAGTGGATTTACTGCCGGAGCGGCAAAAACAAAGGTTAAAACGGTGGAAAAAACCGCAATTCCTACTGTTCGACTTTTGGTGTAAACATAGTAAAAGAAGGCAAGAAACTGGGCGATCTCTCCGAGAGCCGTTACTGTTGATTCATTGTCATATGAAAAAAAAGTAAAAAGATCAAAAAGACTTAATGGGAGTGCGGTTAGTAAGAGGGTTGCTCGCCTTAGGTGCGGCAGAAACTTGCTATACCGCAGCCAGAGCGCTGAAAAGAAGCCAGTTCTCTGCATTGTTTTGGCAAACTGCTGTTGTCGGCGGTCGATCCGTAGTTCGTACTTGCCTACCCCGAGGTGTGCCGCTTCTAAACTGTCTGATTAGTTTAGAAGCGGCGCACTAGGTGTCAGACGCGAAGCCATCTGCTGTTTGAGTATCGGCATTGCGGGGTGGCTGGCAGAATACACCAATCCATGTAGACTTTTCCGAAACTTGTCACTGAGTCGTCGTGGTTTCCAGAGGTGGTGGCCGGTGCGGCGCTGGCCGGTGCGGCGAAGCCCGCCAGGAGGAGGGCGACGAGAGAGAGTCGAGCAGCGGTTTTCATCAAGGAAACTCCTGTCCAGGGGAGGTGTCAAAGGACGATTTATCCTACCATTCTTGTAGTTCGTGACAAGTATGTATCTTCGACGCCTTGAATGGTTCGTTGCTCAACAAAAGATGCCGTAAGGAGTCGTGAAGTACTTCCCGGGTCACTCGGTCGGCGGCCAGGGTGTTCAGAGCAGCCGGCAGGCCCCCATCCCCGGCCTGGTCACGATCGTGGAGGAGTGCTCGGCCTCCTGCTCGCGGTCCCGATAGGCCTGAAGCCACTGTGAGGCGAAGTCCTCGGCATCGTCGGTCGGAACGAGGGCGTACACCGACCCGCCCCACCCGGCTCCGAAGGAGGAGGCACCGACGACTCCCATCTCCCGAGCCAGGGACACCATGAGGCGGGTCTGCGGCACCTGGTTGCGCAGGCCCTGGTCGGCCAGCTCCTGGGAGCGCTGGAGGACCTCTCCGACGCCGGGGTCGGCCGCGGCGATCAGCCGGGCGCCGGCCGGGACCAGCACGAGGGACTCGATGAGGAACTGCTCGATCCGCTTCCGCTCGTAGCCGGGCTCGCACAGCCCCAGCAGGTCCTGCAGCACGGGGTCTGCGGCCGCCTGCTCACCGGTGGCGTCCCCGACCAGGTGCCTGACCGCACCGGCCAGGGAGACGTCGGCGCGTCCGGTGGCCTGGTTCCACCTGGCCAGCACCGACTGGACGGTACTCGGCCCGCGGTTGTAGTCCTCCAGGGTCGCGCCGGTCTTGTGCGCCAGCACCCCGCTCACGCCGATGACGAAGGCCCACTGGGAGGGGAAGGAGATGGTCTGCTTGATGTGCATCGGGTCGAAGCCGGCCAGGAGCAGCCGGTCCCCGGCGCCGCACAGCATGCCGGTGTGGTCCTCGCTCCCGCCGCGGGTGCCCACCCCGCTGGTCCCCGGCAGGTCGCGCCAGCTGCGCCCGCCCTCCACGGCGGCGAGGTAGCCGGCCAGGGACAGCCGGTCGGGCATCGCCTCGTTCCACCGGGGAGCCCGGCTCCAGCCATTGAGATCGGCCAGGGCCAGAGCCGTGGCGCACACGAGCGCGGAGGATGAGCTCATCCCAGAGGCCGGCGGCAGGTCGGAGGAGATGGATAGGTGGGCCGCGGCACCGGCCCCGAAGTTGAGGGTCAGCCGGTCCAGGACCGTCTGAAGGTAGTGCCCCCAGTGGCCCGGTTCCAGGCCGGGGTCCACCCCGGCGCGCAGGGTGATGGGGTCGCCGTCGTCGGTGGTGGCGGTCAGGGACGACTGCGGTCCTCGGGCGCGGTGCGCACGCGCCGTGATGGCCCGGTCGACGGCGCCGACCAGGACCGAGCCGCCGGCGTAGTCGGTGTGCTTGCCCAGGACCTCGACGCGTCCGGGCACCCGCCAGGCGGACTCCTCGGGCGCCTCACTCATCACCTGGCACTCTTCCTGGCTCACAGCGATACCTCCATTCCGGTCAGGCGGGCCTCGACCTCGGCGATGTCCTCGCGGCGGGACAGGTCCAGGACCGCGCCGGTGGCCGGCAGGACCGACACCGGGCAGCGCAGGGCGCGCACGGCGTCGACGATCTCCAGCTCGCCGCGCGGTGAGGGGGTGATCCGGCGGCAGGCGGCGAAGATCTCACTGGTGAATCCGAAGGCGTTCATCGACACCAGTGCGTGCAGCCCGGCGGCCCGGACCGCCTCAGGTGAGGGCTTCTCCACGATCTCCGCCAGCAACCCGTCACGGGCGCGCACCAGTGCGAAGGCGGCGACCCTCTCCGCGGGGATGTTGGAGTCCGCCACGAGCGCTGCGCGGTCGAAGCCGGCCAGGGCGGTGCCCCGGTGGCGGGCCAGGTCGCGCAGGGCCCGGTGGGGGTAGTAGTTGTCCCCGTTGACCATGAGGAAGGGCTCACCGTCCACGGCCGCCTCGGCGGACAGGACGGCGTCGGCCGTTCCCAGGGGCTCTCTCTGGACGGCCAGGTCGATCGTGAGCCGCGTGAGCCTCAAGGAGTCGATGTGACGGCGGAAGTCCTCGTGCTCGGGCCCGACGACCAGGACGGCCCGCTCGATCCCGGCGTCGGCCAGGGCCGCCAGGCTGTAGTCGATGAGCCGGTGCCCGCCGATGGGCATGAGGGCCTTGTAACCGCTGGCGGCGGCTACGGCCTGCTGGGAGGTCAGGTCGGAGCCGGCCGGGCCGGCCGCCCGCATGCGGGTTCCCAGGCCCCGGGCCAGGACGACGGCGGTGCGGGTCTGGCCTGCTGCGTCAGTCATATGGATCCTCTTCTCCTGCTCGTCTCAGGCGTCCAGGCCGTCGTGGCTCGCGATGGCGACGTCGTGCCACCCCAGGGAGTAGCGCACGGTGCTGCTCGATCTGCCGACGTTGCCGGACAGATCGGGCTTCTCCTCGATGAGCAGTCCCCGTGAGTACCGCTCAGCCACCAGGGTCGGCACCGTCGCCTTGGACAGTCCTGTCTCGCGGGCCAGGCGGGTGCGTGACAGGGCGGGGCTCGTCTGCTCGTCTGAAGGCGGCGCAGAATGGGTGACATGTTTGAGCTGCGCACGTCGGCGTGAGCCTTGGGGCCCTGCGCTCGCGGGGAACTGGGGGATCCCCAGGGGCCCGGGCTGTCCACCGGGATCCATCCTGCAGCCGGCACGCCAGCCTCCTCCCGCATTGGCACTCTGCTGGCCTTCTGGGCCGTGGTCGCGCCTCTCAAGCCTAGTGATGCGGGCCGCTCTCGGGGGCCGCGCGGGGTGGGTGGTCCGTGGTGTCGGTGATACTCCCGTCTCCGTCCTCCGGCGGAACGTCAGTGCGGGGGAGGCGGGCCGCAAACCGCCTGCTGTCCCGGCTCCGAGTACAACCCGGACGATAATGTGATGTTCTTCACTTTGGTTGGGGTCGCGGGGGCCCGGTTGCAGATGTGCGAGTTATTGGTTATGTGACCTTCCTGTGATGTTGATGAGGGTGGTTCATGTGAGCCCTCGTTATCCGTAGTCTTTCCAATCGTTTCTAGGGTTGCGGGCGGTGAGGGTCGCTTCGGCGGGCGCGGTGATCCTCATCCTGTTCCCAGGGCGTGTCCTCAACCACGCTCATGTGCGTGTCAAGGCCCAAAGACCCGTGAATTCGCGGATTCTGGGGTGTCTTCCGATTGACCGTTTGACTGCATCGCATCACCATAAAACGGGGCTCGCGGCCGTCTTAAGGCCCCGGAAGCGGTTTTCACAACGTCGTCTTCCGGGCCGTGTAGCGGGCAGGTCCAGGAGCTAGATCGTGAGGAGTGCTGTGAAAGTCATTGAAGCCAGTCATGTCTACAAGGTCTTCGGGCGGCGACCGTCCGACGGCGTCAAGAAGCTCAAGGCCGGAAGGACACGGGACGAGCTGAGGAAGTCGGGGCAGACGGCCGCCGTCATCGATACCTCCTTCGACGTCGACAAGGGCGAGATCTTCGTCGTCATGGGTCTGTCGGGCTCCGGCAAGTCCACGCTCATCCGCATGGTCAACGGCCTGCTGCCCATGACCGCGGGCAGCATGACCCTCTACGGGGACGACCTGGCCGACATCTCCAAGCCGAAGCTGCGCGACCTGCGCCGCAAGCGCGTGTCCATGGTCTTCCAGAACTTCGCCCTCCTGCCGCACCGCACGGTGGGTGAGAATGTCGCCTACGGTCTGGAGGTCCAGGGAATGGGGCGCTCCGAGCGCGAGCGCCGGGCCGAGGAGGCCCTGTCCATGGTGGGCCTGGAGGGCTGGGGCGGCTACAAGCCCGGCGAGCTCTCCGGAGGGATGCGCCAGCGCGTGGGCCTGGCCCGGGCGCTGGCCGCCGAGACCGACATCCTGCTCATGGATGAGGCCTTCTCCGCACTCGACCCGCTGATCCGTCGCGAGATGCAGGACCAGCTCATCGACCTGCAGGGCAAGCTCGGCAAGACGATCCTGTTCATCACCCACGACCTCAACGAGGCCATGCGGCTGGGGGACCGGATCGCGATGATGCGCGACGGGCGCGTCGAGCAGGTCGGCACCGCCGAGGAGATCCTGCGCGACCCCGCCTCCGACTACGTCTCGCGGTTCGTGGCGGATGTCGACCGCACCCGGGTCCTGACGGCGGGCTCGATCGCGGAGCCGCCCTACGCGATCCTGGGCTCGGACCGCAGCCCGCGTGCCGCTCACAAGCTCCTGAGGGAGAACCAGCCCTCATGGCTGCTGGTGCAGAACCGTGACCGCACGCCCTTCGGATACGTCTGGGAGGACGACGTCGCCCGCGCTGTCAAGGAGGGCTCCGACATCCTGCCGCTGTCCACGGTCCACGAGATGCCGGTCGTGTCGCACACGACCCCCGTCAACGAGCTGTTCTCCTACGCTGCGCAGCACGCCGCCCCCATCGTCGTCGTCGACGACGACGGACGGGTCTCCGGCGTCATCCCGCGCGTCACGCTGCTGGCGGCCATCAGTGAGCAGGCCGTCGAGACCAGTGAGACCAACGAGTCCGAAGGAGCCGACGCCTGATGATTTCCTCGCAGACCCCTCTTCCCAAGATCCCTCTGGGCTCCTGGGTCGAGACCTTTATCAACTGGATCCAGACGCATCTGCACGGCTTCTTGGGTCTGATCTCCCAGAGTGGGACCTCGGTCAATGACGCCCTCGTCAACGTCCTGCTGGCCATCCCACCGCTCGTGATGGTGGTGGTCTTCGTCCTGATCGCCTGGCTGGCGAAGTCCTGGAGGCTGGCCGTGGGGACCGCCGTCACCTTCCTGCTCATTATCTCGATGGGCCAGTGGACGAACGCGATGGAGACTCTGGTCCTCGTCACCCTGGCCACGGTCACCGCCCTCATCTTCGCCATCCCCTTGGGGATCTGGGCCGCCCGGAACAAGTACGTCAGCGCGCTGGTCCGCCCGGTCCTCGACCTCATGCAGACCATGCCGGCCTTCGTCTACCTCATTCCCTCGGTGCTGTTCTTCTCCATCGGCGTGGTTCCCGGCATGTTCGCCACGCTCATCTTCGCGATGCCCCCCGGGGTGCGCATGACCGAGCTGGGCATCAAGCAGGTGGATAAGGAGACCGTTGAGGCGGGGCGCTCCTTCGGAGCGACCGACTGGCAGATCCTCAAGGGCATCCAGCTTCCGCTGGCCGTCCCCACGATCATGGCAGGTGTCAACCAGGTCATCATGCTGGCGCTGTCGATGGCCGTCATCGCGGGCATGGTCGGTGCCGACGGTCTCGGGAAGGAGGTCGTCAAGGCGCTCGCGACGATCGATATCGCCAAGGGCACCGAGGCGGGTCTGTCCATCGTGTTCCTGGCGATCTTCCTGGACCGGGTGACCGCGGCCCTCGGGGCACCGCGGGAGGAGGGCTCGCTGCTCTCGATCCTCAAGAAGCGGTGACCCATGACTCGACGACGCTTTTCCGCTCCGCCCTCGCAGGCGGCAGGCGCACACCGAAGGAATGCTATGCAGGCCTCCCGTCGTACCTTCACCACGGCTCTCGCCTCCCTCATGGCAGGAGGTGCGCTCGCCGCCTGCGGCCGAGGCTCGGGTGGCGGTAAGACACTCCGACTCGGCTTCATCCCCTCCTGGAGTGACGGTCTGTCCATGACGCATCTGGTGAAGACCCAGCTCGAGAAGGCCGGGTACCGGATCAAGCTGACCGACCTGAGTGAGGCGGGGCCTCTCTACGCCGGGCTCAGCCAGGGGGCGGTTGACCTCTACCCGTCGGCCTGGCCGGACGTCACTCACAAGGAGTACATGGACAAGTACCGCAAGTACATCGAGGACCTGGGGACCTACTACGACGCCGCCAAGCTGACCTGGGCGGTTCCCTCCTACTCCTCAATGAAATCGATCGAGGACATCAAGCCCCACGCCTCGCAGATCGGCAACAAGATCATCGGTATCGAGCCGGGCGCGGGCCTGACCAAGGTGTCGCAGGAGGACGTCATCCCCGACTACGGCCTGGGGGACATGAAGTTCCTGACCTCCTCCACCACCGGGATGCTGGCAGAGCTCAAGAAGGCGGTCGACGCGAAGAACGAGATCGTCGTCACCCTGTGGCACCCCTTCTGGGCGAACACCACCTATGACATGCGGGACCTGGAGGATCCCAAGGGTGCGCTCGGCAAGGGGGAGGGGCTTCACTTCCTGGGACGAGAGGGATTTGCGAAGGAGTACCCCGAGATCGCGAAGTGGCTCGGCTCCATCAAGATGGATGAGGCCACCTACGGCAGCCTCGAGGACCTGGTCGTCAACACCTACGGCGAGGGAAAAGAGGACGAGGCCGCCACCGCCTGGTCCAAGGAGCACCCGCAGTACGACTTCAAGAAGTCCTGACGTCGGACGGCTGTGAGTCCGTCGCTCAGCCCAGGGCCTGCGAAAGGTGGGCGGGGCGGCGGGCCGCAGGGCGGGCGCGGTCCAGTGCGGAGATAATGCGCGCGGCCGCGACCAGCGGCCACCACGACTCGCAGGTCGGGCTCCTAGCGGCGCATCCCCTTTAGTCGTCGATGCGGTTGCCATCCTCGTCGAGGTAGTAGCCCTCGTCGTCGATCGGCCGGAAGGTCATGCGGCCGTCGGCGATCTCCTCGGCGAAGTGATCCCGGGTCATCAGCCGGGTCCGGCGGCCGCGTTCCCTCATCTCCTGGTAGGACATCGGTGTCTTCCACGGCTGTTCCAACGTGCACGTGATGAGCATGAACAGCGCCCACGTGAGAAGAGTCAGGTGAGTGAGGGCGTGCGGTACGAAGACCATGGCCGCCAGTGCTCCGCCGATGGCCGGGCAGATGATGGCGGCCACGGTCCGCTGTGTCGCGTTCATGTCGTTGGTGCGCAGAATGCGCATGGTCAGACGCATTGAGGAGGCGTCGAGCACCTCGCGCACCGCGGTCGCCAGGATGGCGAATCCTGTCACCTGGTCGGAGACGAGTCCGGCGTCGGTGAGGGCGGACCAGACGGCCACGACCGCCCCGAGTGCGATTGCCTCGAGAATGCCCAAACCGATCCGTCCGTACACCACGCCCCACAGAGGGACGGCCGGTTTCCAATGCTGATGGTCGGGTACATGAGAAGTGCCGCCGCTCATGTGCTCCTCCTGCTGCCTCTCAGCTCATGGGCGTCGTATGCCCACCCTAACGGAGGTGCGAGTGCCGTTGCAGTTGAGGAACGTTGGGAGCTGATGCCCCTCGGTCATCACGCCCCTGAGTGGCCCAGCGCGATTCGGCTGAGCTCGGGGAGGAACCTGCGGCCGTCGCGGAAGTCAGCGGTGACGTATTCCGGCGGGATCGGCTGGGGCTGGTGAATGCGCTCCTGGAGGGCGTCGTAGCCCAGCGAGGTGTCCCACGGCCTCTCGATGAGGGCGACGAAGGCCATGAACGGCAGCCACGTAAGAACCGTCAGCATCGTCGTCGACGCCGGAGCGACGAGCCGGCCGGCCAGGAACCCTGCGACCGCAGGGCACAGCACGGCAACGAGAGTCAGCAGCAGACCGTTTGCATCCCGGGAGCGCCAGGCCCGCATGATGAGCCGGTGGGCGGAGACGTCGATGACCTCACGCACCGTCACCGCCACCAGGGAGAACAGGACTGCCCGCCCGAGCCCCAGACCGGCACCGGTCAGGACGGACCATACGCACACGATGGCGGTCAGCCCGATGACCCCGGGCACCCCGAGGACCAGGCGGCCCAGCACCATCGCGGAGACGGGTGTGACAGGTCTCCAGTGGCCGCCTCCGGTGCCGCTCCGTTCGGTACCACCCTCGCCCATGGCATCCCTTCTGTCCGGTCTGAGCCTGCATTCAACCGTTTGAGTCATTCTACAAAGCCTGTCGGAGGTGTCTCGCACGATCGACCGTAGTCGGCCGCGGTGCGGGGTGTGCCTTGCCGTCATCCCGCCTCACCGCGCCGAGAGGACTCTCATCACCGCGCTCGCCGCCCCGATCCCACCGTCCTGGCCGGCCTCACGGGCCGCACCTCCTCGAGGGGGGCCGCGCGCCCCTGCCCGGGGCGCCGGTGCGTAGCGGACTGACCGACGACGTCGGGTGATACTCGTCGAGCACTCGTCGAGGTGGGCCCCGCCACCCTTGTTCCGGTTCCAT
>ERZ773075.923-NODE-923-length-18024-cov-58.5746_pt1 | contig 18024 bp, 13 predicted proteins | sample MGYA00580614_ERZ773075 | MGnify/ENA primary metagenome ERZ773075 (study PRJEB29015, sample SAMEA2738021) | human oral metagenome | biome: human oral; feature: human-associated habitat; material: dental | place: China | collected 2043 ... | reverse complement strand
GAGCACCTCTACGAGATGGACTACCTCAAGGAGGGCATCGGCCTGCGCGCCATGGCTCAGCGGGACCCGCTGGTGGAGTACGCCAACGAGGGCGCCCACATGTTCAAGGCGATGATGGAGGGCATCCGGGAGGAGACCGTCGAGCAGATCTTCGCCAACGTCGGCCGCTTCGACGCCGCCGCCGCTCGCGCGGCCGAGGACGGCACGGCCGAGGCCGCCTCCGCCGTGGCCGCTGCGGACGGCACTGCCGCGGCCCGCATCAGGGGCGTCGGAGCGGGCTCGGGGGGCGGTGGCGTCCTGGGATCCACCGGTCGGGAGGCCATGAGCGGGCGGATGACCTACTCGGCGCCCTCGGAGGATGGCACGACCACCTTGACGACGTCGGGATCCCGCCCGAGCGCGCGGGGCGGTGCGGGGGCCTCCGGCTCGTCGGCCGCGCTGTCGGCGGCGGGCCGTGCGGGCTCCTCCTCGGGCGGCGGAGCGCGCTCCGCCAACCGGGCGCAGCGGCGCGCCGCCAAGAAGAAGCGGAGGCGTTGAGCACGGCCACGGGCGTCATGGACCGGCATGGGCTCAGCCGATCTCGAGAGTCGACATGATCCACCTGCCGCGGTGGGGGATCAGGAGGGCGGCCGCGGCCCTCACCCGTGAGCCGTCGTCGAGCAGGACGGCGGCCTCGCAGTTGCCCGACAGCGTGATCTGGGTGCGGGCGCAGCGCGCCCGGGGCCTGGCGCGAGCGGGCTCGGTCCCCAGCAGACGCAGGGCCAGGCCCGCGCGGCGGGCCAGCGCCTCGAACATCTCGGGAGTGGTCCACCGCGCCAGGTGATCCGCGGGTCTGTGGCCGCTGAGGACCTCCGCGGCGGCGGTGACGATGGAGGCGGCGTGACGCTGCGGGTCGGGCAGGCGCTGCGCGTCGAGTGGGTCGGGCGGGTTCTTGGCGGCCCTGGAGGCCGTGCCCGCGCGTCGCCGTGAGCGCTGGCTCCGACGGCTGAGCGCGGTGCGGAAGTGCAGGCGGTCCCACTGCCTGCACTCGGCGTTCGTCGTGGGCGCGTGGGGAACGATCTCGCCGGCCGGCGTGCGGGTGGCGGTTCCGGGGGTGCGGGTCCGCGGCCCGGTCGGTTCCGGGCGCCTCGGCGCGGGGCGCCTTCTGGTCGTCCTCGGTGGTCGTGAGATCGATGCCGTGGGCGGTGTGGTCGCGATGTCCGCCGAGGCGGTGGGAGTGGTCATGGATGTCTCCTGTCGTGGGTCGTGTCATGAGTCGTCGTCAGCGGAGTGCGCTCGGGGTCGGCCGGGCGCGTCGGGGAGCCGCAGTGAGGCGCCCGGGTGGATGACGGAGGGATCCGGGCCGATGCGCTCGGTGTTCGCCTCGTAGATCAGGGGCCAGGTCCTCATGATCCGCTCGTCGGTGGCGCCGGGGCCCAGCGCGATCGCGGTGATCGACCACAGGGACTCTCCGGGCTCGACGATGTGGGTGGTCGAGGAGCCCGGCTCCCCGCCGGTTGAGGGGGCGGTCGGGGGATCGGGATCCTCCGCTCCAGCGCCGGGCGCGGACGAGGCGGGCTCGGGCCGCTCGGCGTCCGGCGCCTCCATCCCGGTCCCGGAATCCCGGGCGGACTCGGTGCCCGGGTCGGCAGTCGGTTCGGCCCGCGGGGCGGGGTCCTGGCCGGAGGTCACCTGCCAACCCAGGTCGTCGGGGGCGGAGGGGGCGGCGGCAGCGGCGGCGGGGGCGATCGTCAGCCCCGCGATCATCGCGCCGGTGGCGATCCGTCGCACGAGCGGGGCGCCCCATCGCTGGAGCACGGTGCCAGCCCGGCTCCGACTCGTGACCGGTGCCGACGCGCCGCGCGCATCCGCCGTCGCGGGAGCGCTCTCGAGCACGACGGCCAGCGCCAGACCAGCGGATGCCAGGTGCCACAGGCCGCCCGCGGCGCCGAGCCCGCACGCGATCACGATCGCCATCTGGGCGATCTGGGCCGCGCCCCACCAGGCGAGCGGGACGGATGCGAGACCGGCGCCCGCCGACCAGGCGCTCGCGGCCAGAGCCGCCGTTCCGAGAGTCGCGGCCAGCGCGACGGCGACGAGACGCATGAGAGTACGCACGAGATCCTCCGTCATCGAGGATGATGTTTGATGTGCTTTGATATTGACCGACTATTGTGAACTTGTCAAGAGTGGATATAGGGCTGTTCCGAGACGAGGTGTGCGACGACGGGGCGTCGCGGTCGCTGCGGATCGAGGGGCGGCGTCGTGAGTCGCGGCCCTGGACGGGGCCTCGGGGCGGAAGAGGCGGAATCCCGGGCGAGATGACCCCGGGCGGGGTCTTGCCGCATCGGCGAGTGACGTGATGGGCTGCCGTCATGGACTGGGACTGCCTGCTGGCCGATCTTGAGAGCCGGTTCGAGGCGGAGCACCGCTCCAGCATCGCCGCTCAGGCGGCGGACCTGGCGGAGGCCGAGACCGCAGCCGTGCGACTGGCCGACCGGCTTCGCGGTGCGGTCGGGCGGGCGATTCGCCTGCGCACGCGCGGCGGCGTGCCGGTTGAAGGGGAGGTGGTGCGGGCGGAGGACGGATTCGTGCTCGTCGATGAGGGGGACGGCCTGCAGGCTCTCGTCCCCACCGACTCGCTCGCCTTCCTCGCCCCGCTTCCCGGGCCCGCGCCCGAGCCGGGCGGCCGTCGCCGTCCGACCATCCAGGCCGTTGCGCGTGAACTGGCCCGCACCGGCGCGCGGGTGCGGGCGATGACTCCCGCCGGGGACGTCATCGGCCGGATCGGGCGGGTGGGGGCCGACTACCTGGACGTTGTCGTGGATGGCCCGCGCGGCGGCAACGGCGAGCGGTCTCTTGCGGGAGGGGCGCCGCGCACCGGCGTCGTCACCGTGGCCCTGGGCGCGCTCGACGTTCTGCGCAGCCGGTGAGCGGACCGCCGCGGAGCGCGCTTACTCGGCCTGCGCGCCTACTCGGCCCATCCGGGAGCCTTCACTTCTCGAAGGGGCGGCCTGCGGCGACCATGTCGCGCGTCGCCTCGAGCTGACGCTCGATGTAGGAGTCGAAGGCGCTCTCGGGAACCCTCCACAGGCGGCGAGCGCCCACCTGGATCGCGGGCAGGTCCCCGGACTGGATGAGGGCGCGCACGCCCTGGGCCGATAGCTGCAGATTCTCGGCGACCTCGGCGATGGTCAGGAACTTGTCTTTCATGGCACGATGATGACATCCCGGCGCACGGTGCGCCATCCCTGAACAGTCCTGTGGATAATTAAAGATGCTTCTAGGCTGTCCCAGGGTCTCATGAGTGATCAGGAGAATCCCGTGGTCCTTTCCCGCCGCGGCCCTGCACGGGCCGCCGATCCTGTACGCCCGGCTCGCAAACGCCGTTCCACGTGGCGCGATCCGCGCATGGCCGGTGGGCTCGTCCTCATCGGCGCCGCCGTCGCCCTGGGCTCCTGGGCGGTGAGCGCCGCCGCCGAGACCCAGCAGGTCTACGTTCTGGCCCGTGACGTCGCCCCCGGGGAGGATCTGACGGCCGACGGGGTCCTGTCCCTGGTGGACGCCCATCCGGGCACGGATGCCTACGTCCTGGCGGGGCGACTGCCCGAGGCCGCTGTCGCCCAGAGGTCCTTGGGCGCCGGTGAGCTCCTGCCCACCAGCGCCGTGGGGGAACGGACTCCGGACGACCTGCGCGCGATCGTCCTGAAGGTGTCCTCCACGCTTCCCGCCGGTACCGGGGTCGGCGACATCGTCGATCTGTGGGCCCTGCCCGCCGCCGGAACCGCCTCCCGGACCGCCTCCGAGGACAAGCGCACCCAGGCCGAGGTCGTCGCCGAGCACCTGGTCGTCTCGACGGTCGGGCAGACGGGCGAGAGCCTCGTCAGGGAGAGCACCACCGAGGTCGAGGTCCTCGTTCCCGCCTCGTCCGTGGCCGTGGTGCTCACCGCCGCCGGCGGCGACGGCGATCTCGTCCTGGTGCCCAGCGCCTCCGGGAGCTGAGATGGACGAGCGACTGCACGGGGTCCTCCTGGCCGTGTCGGGGGACGACTCCGACCTGCTGCGGGCGATCGACGCGCGGGGATCGGGACTGCGCGTCGTGCGCCGCTGCGCCGATGCTGCCGACCTGCTCAGCGCCGCCATGGCGGGGCTGGCCGCGCTCGTGGTCGTCGATACGGGCTTCGACGAGTTCGATCGCTCCGTCGTGGACCGGCTCGAGCACGCCGGCGCCACCGGCATCGTCCTGACGCCCGCCGATCAGCTGGAGCACTGGGCCACGATCGGCTGGCCGGTCGAGGATCGGGGAACGAGCCCCGATGCGGTGCGGGCGCGCCTGCAGGCACTCGCGCGCGCTGTCGGAGTCGGCCGGGCGCGACGCACGTCCCCGGCCGCGACGGTGATCTCGTCCGCGTCCCCGGCTCGGCCCGACGACGAGTCGGATGATCGGCTGTGGGCCGAGCTGATGGCCCCGGATCCCTTCTCCTCGATCACGCCGGACCGGGCCGGGGGAGCGAGCGCCGCCTCCCCGCCGGAGGAGGCGCTCGCGAGGTCCGTGCCGCGCCGGTCGGATGCGCCGGACGGAGGCGCGGCGCGCATCGATTCCGCTCGTGGGCCCGCCGACGACCCCGGCGCCGTCGTGGATGAGCCGGGCGGTGGACTCGCGGTGGTCTGGGGACCCCGCTGCTCCTCGGGGAGGACGACGATCGCCGCAGCGTTGGCCCACTGCCTGGCCCCCGCCGGCGGTTCGATCCTCGTGGACGCCGATCTGGAGGGCCCGTGCCTCAACCAGGTCCTCGGGCTGCCGGAGGACTCCTCCGGGCTGGCCACCGCCGCGCGTCTGGCCGGGCACGGCAGACTGGACGACGAGACCCTGGAGGCGCTCCTCATTCCCTTCGGCCCATCGGAGCGCCTGCTGTCGGGCCTGGGGCGCCCGGGGCGCTGGCGCGAGCTGCCGCCCTCGGCCATGTCCGAGGTGTGGAGGCACTGCCGACGACTGGCGGCGTGGACCATTGTCGATATCAGCGGTGGTCCCGTCGACGACTCTGTTGACGAGTACACCCTGGAGCCCGGCAGGGGAGCCGTCGCCGCCGGACTCGTGCGCAACGCCGACGTCGTCCTGGTGGTCGGCGGTGCGGATCCCGTCGGGATACGACGGCTCCTGCAGCTGCTGGGCGATCTCGATGACGAGATGCGTCCCACCGGTCGGATGGAGGTGGTCGTCACGCGGGTGCGGTCCGGCGTCGCCGGGCCGGCCCCGCAGCGCGCTGTCAGGAACGCCCTTGAGCGCTACGGCCGGCTCAGCGAGGTGGTGCTCGTGCCGGACGACCCGGTGACGGCCGACCGGTGTCTGATGGAGGGACGCCCCGTCACCGACGCGGCTCCGGACAGTGCGCTCGGGCGGGCGCTGACGGCGCTCGCCGATCGGGTCGCCCCGGAGGCGGCCGCCGCCCGGCGCCCGGGCAGGGCGGCGCGGCGTCGCGGACTCGGGCTGCGGCGCGGTCGTGAGGCCCGAGGTGGTCGCCTGAAGCGGGCGCGTCGGTCAGCGCGCTCGAGCGGGGTGGAACGAGCCGCGGTGCGTCCCGCTTCGATCTCCGTCGATGCGGGGCCTTCTGCTCCTCCACCGGACGGGGGTGTGACCATGAGGAAGTCGGGACCGCCACCGGGTGCGGCGCCTCCGCCGCCCCCGCCGCCCCCGGGGGCCGGAGGCGCGGTGCCCCCCGCCGCGTCCGCGGAGCGCCGCCGGGGGCGACGCGCCAGGTGATGAAGGCGCACCGATCGGCGGGGGGAACGGGGCACACTTGGGCTATGCGCATCTATCTTCCCGCGACGGCTGCCGACCTGACAGCTCCGCGTATCAGCCCTCGGACGGCTCACGCGGCCACTCCCGCCCTGGCCGCGGCCCTGCTCGACGAGGATGAGGAGGGCCTGGAGGTCTCGGCGAGCCTGTGCGCGGCGGACGCCTCCTTGGTGCTCCTGGCCGCGCCCGGTGCCGGGGCCCTGGCGGATCGTCGGGTCGTCGTCGCGGCGGACGTGGACTCCTCGGAGGTCTCGGAGCTTTCGGCGAGCGGAGACGTTCTGCCCGGCACGGTCGAGCTGAGGACGCCGGTGGCCTGGGAGTCCGTGGCCGCGCTGCTGGTGGACGACGCGGAGGCGGAGGCGGATGTGCGGGCGGCGCGCACCGGTGACGAGGGAGCCTTCGAGCGGGCGGCCGAGGCCGACCTTCTGTGGTTCGACGTCTCGGAGCGCGAGCAGCTCGCCGCCGAGCTCGGTTGAGCGCCCGGGTCCCCGGCCCGTCCGATCCGCTTGGGATCGGCTACGAGGCGGTGACGCTCAGCGTCGAGCCCGAGGGCGTCCTGGTGATCTCGATGCGGTCGGGGATCTGACGGCGCAGTTCCTCGACGTGGGAGACGATGCCGACGGTTCGTCCTCCCTCCTGGAGGCGCCCGAGCTCGAAGAGGACGGTCTGGAGGGTTTCGGGGTCGAGAGAGCCGAAGCCCTCATCGACGAAGAGGGTCTCCATGGTGATGCCCCCGGACTCGGCGGTGACGACATCGGCCAGGGCCAGGGCCAGCGATAGGGAGACGTAGAAGGTCTCCCCGCCCGAGAGGGTCCTGGGATCGCGGGGGCGCTCGTCCCCGAGGCGGTCGATGACGGCCAGGCCCAGTCCCTTGCGGCGCCTGCGTCGGCTGGTCTCCTCGGCGACCCGGATGAGCTCGTAGCGTCCGGAGGACATCTGGGACAGGCGCTCGTTGGCGAAGACGAGGACCTCCTCGAAGCGGGCCTGAAGCACCCAGGTGGCCAGGGGCGTGCCGGCCTCGTTCTCCCCGCGGGCCAGGGCCGCCACCCGGATGAGGTCGGCACTGGAGCCGGCCGCCTCCTCATAGGCAGTGGCCGCCTGCTCGACGCCGTCGACGGCCCGGCGCAGGTGCTCGTGGGACTCGGCGGTGCGCGCCTGAACGGCGGCCGCCCTCTTCGCTGCCGCGTCGGCCCGGGCGAGCTCGGCGGCGGCAGCCTCGAGGCGGTCCTCCTCCTGGCCGCTCAGGGTGGCGATCGCCGGGTCCTCCAGACCCAGGCGGACCCGCTCCCGGGCGGTGGCGGCGGCGCGCACGGTCGCGGACAGGGACTCGACGGCGCCGCGCTCCATGAAGGCCGCCGTCGCCTGAGCCGCGCCGGCGAAGCCCTCCTCCTCCAGCGCCCTGGCCAGATCTGACAGGGCGCTGCGGGCCTGATCCAGGGCGGTGCGCGCTGTGTCGACGTCCTCGGAGGCGTCCTCCGCCTCCTGCGCCCGCACGAGGAGCGCGCCGGCGCGGGCGGTGACACTCGACCAGTTTCCGCGCGCCTCGAGGCAGCGCCGCTGGTCCTGGGCCAGGGCCTCGCGCTCGGTCTCCAGGCGCGAACGGGCCGACTCCTGGGAGGACCGGGCGGCGTCGAGCTCGGCGCGCTCCTGCTCGGTGCGGGCATCGAAGGCGTCGAGACGCGCGGCCAGTTCGTCAGCGGCGTCTGCTGCGGCCCGAGCCGTGGTCAGGGCAGTGGCGGCCTCGTCCAGGGCCGCCTTGGCGGCGGGGGCGTCCATCCCGTCACTGGAGCGCTGGGCCTCCTGAAGCCGGGTGGCGCAGACGTCGCGCTCCCGGACGGCTCCGCTGAGCGCCTCGTCGGCCTGCCGTTGGCGCTCCTCGGCGGCCTCCACCTGCTGGCGGGTGGCGCCCTCGGCGTCGGCCGCAGCGGGGGAGGGGTGCGTGGGGGAACCGCATACGGGGCAGGGCTCGCCCTCGGTGAGCTCACCGGCCAGTGCCCCCGCGGTCCCGGAGATCCAGGCCAGGCGGGTGGCGTGAACCCGACCGGCCGCCCCCTGCGCCGCCACGACCGCCAACGCGCGGGCATTGTCCCGCTGGGTGAGCCGGGCCGTGAGCTGCTCGACGGCCAGCGCCGCCCGGTGGCGCTCCTCGGCCCGGGCACGGCGCTCTCGAAGACCGTCCAGGCGCTCACGGGCCGCGCGGGCCGCCTCCAGGTCTTCCACCAGGGCGGTGCGCTGCGCGGGGCGCTCGGCGAGCTTCTCCGCGCGCTGCTCCAACTGGCCGGCGGCGCGCTGCAGTTCCGCCTCCCGCTGCTGCGAGGCGCTTTCGCGCTCGGGGAGGCCGGCCTCGAGGGCGACGAGGACCTCAAGCTGCCCGTGCTCGCGGCGGTACTGGTGCGCCAGGTCGTCGAGGCCGCGGGGGCTCAGCACCTCGGTGCCGGCCGGCTCGGACACGTCGGCCGGTGCGGGTGCCTCAACCGCCTCGGCCTCCTGCTGGGCGGCGGTGTCCGGCTCGCCGGGTTCCAGCTCGACGGCTCCGGGGTCTATCCTGCTCGGTTCCTCACCGAGCGCGGCGAGTCGGCGCTGCGCCTCACGGGCAAGAGGCTCGACCAGAGCAGCGGGCGTCGCCTCCGTATAGCGGTCCCGACTACTGGTGCTGGTAACGGTGGCGGTATCGGCGGCACTATCAGCACCGGCGGCACCGCTGGCCTGCTCGGCCAGGTGAGCCGGGCCGCTCTGATCGGCGCGGGCGGCCAGAGCGACTACGGCCCGCCGGGCGCGGTCGAGGGCTGTCTGCTCGGCCGCCAGGTACGGCCGCACCCGGGCGGCGCGCTCGGCGGCCTGGAGGCGTGCGGCGTCGTCGGTGTCCTGCTCGGCGCGCTCGGCCAGCCGCCGGCTCTCCTCGACCAGCGCCCGGCGTCGCTCCAGGAGCTCATGGAGCCTCTGGGCCTCTTCTCGGATGGACTGAGCCCGGGCGAGGTCCTGCGCGGCGGCCTCGGCCCGGGCCTCGGCCTGGTGGGCGCGGCCGCATGAGGCCTCCAGCACCTGGACACCGATGCGGCGAAGAGCCTCAAGGCCCGGGGAGGCGCCGACCATCGCCACCTCCAGCGCCTGGGCCGGCGTCGGGGCGGGACCGGCGGAGTCCTCCTCCGACTCCTCGCGGTCGGTGTCTTCAATGGGCAGCGGCAGTGCCTCCTGGGCGCCTCCGGATGGGGCCTCCTCCGAGGAGTCATCCTGGAGTGCCACATGGCCAGCGTCGTCGGCCTCTTCAGCGGTATCCGCGGTCTCTGCGGAGGACGGCACCTCGGTGAGGAGGGGATGCCGTCCCAGGGAGGCGACCTGCCCGCGCAGGTCGGCCTTGGCCTGCTCGACCCGCCGATCCCCCTCCCGGGAGGCCTGGACGAGGGCGTCCTGGATGGCGTCGTAGATGCCAGTGCCGAACACGTCCTTGAGCAGGTGCTGGCGCTCGGAGGAGTCGGCGCGCAGGAACCGGGCGAACTTGCCCTGCGGCAGGACGACCGTCTGCGTGAACTGCTCCCGGCTTAAGCCCACGGCGCGCGCGATCTCCGCGTCGGCGTCGCCCACGCGGGTGACGGGTTCGTCGAGCGGTTCCCCGCCGACCTCGGCCAGGTGCCAGAGCTTGACGGTGGCGTTCTGGGTGGTGGTGCCCTGGCCGCTCCGCTTGGCCCGTTCGTAGGTGGGGGTGCGGCGCACCCGGTAGACGCCGGCGCCGGTGGAGAAGACGAGCTCGATGACGCTCTCGGTGTGCGGGCCCACGAGGGTGGAGCGGATGCGCTCCTTGGAGGAGTCGGCCGAGTCGGCCACGTTCCCGTAGAGGGCGAAGACGATCGCGTCGATGATGGTGGTCTTGCCCGACCCGGTGGGTCCGGTGAGCAGGAAGCGGCCCGAGGCCCCCACGGCGTCGAAGTCGATGCGCTCCTGACCGGCGTAGGGGCCGATGCCGGTCATGGTCAGGGAGTGGATCCTCATCGCTCGCTCCTCGCGCTCGCCAGGGCGGACTCGTACGCGCTGCGCAGGACACCGCGCTCGGAGGGCTCGGGGGCGCGCCCGCAGACGTCGTCGAAGAAGTCCTCGGTGATGCGCAGCGGGTCGGCCGCGGCGGTGACGGCGATGCGCTCGCGGGCGGTGCGGGCGGGGGCCTCGTGCTGGAAGGCCAGGAGGCTGCCGAAGCGCTTCTTGAGCGTGGCCAGGGCGCCGGGTGGCCGCTCGCCCCGGAGGACGACGCGCACCCAGGCGCCGGTGGCGTCGTCGAAGGCGGGGGACAGGAGCTGGGACATGGTGCCGGTCAGCGTGCGCACCCGGTGCAGGACCGGGGTGGGGATGCGCTCGAGGCCGGCGACGCCGTCGGCGGCCAGGTCCAGCAGGACGGAGGACTTGGTGGCCGAGTTGCGGGCGTCCTCGGCCTCGTCGAAGGAGAAGGGCAGGGGCGAACCGGAGTAGACCAGGCGCGGGCCTGCGGACTGGGCGATCTCCTGGGGGCGGTGGAGGTGCCCGAGGGCCACGTAGTCCAGGCCGCCGGACCGCTCGGCCAGGGGCGAGCCGCCGAGGCCGGTGTAGACGCCCGCGGGCACGGAATCGACGCCGCCGACGCGGATGTCCCGCTCGGACTCGGCCGTGGGGCGTCCGCCGACGACGAAGGCGTGGGACATGACCAGGGCGGGGACGCGCATGGTCGCCGCGGCGCGGCGGGCGGTGAGGTCGGCGGCGACCAGGCGCAGGGCGCCCGAGACGACGGCCTCGTGGCTGCGGGGCAGGCGGCGCGGGGGGCGCCGTGTCTCGGGCGAGTCGGGATCGGGCGCGTTGTCGGGCTCGGTGGAGCGGGCGCTGGAGCGGGCGTGACCGGCGTCGCGCTCGGGCTCGTCGCCGGTCTCCCCGAGCCGCTCGGCGAGGAGGGGCGGAAGGGACTCGCGGGCGGCATCCGGATCGAGATAGGGCAGGGCGTAGATGTAGAGGCCGTCCCCGCCGTCGGGATCCGGGATGACGACGGGGCGGTCGACCTCGGTGGTGCGGGCGCGGATGGTCAGGCCCTCCCGCAGGAGGTCGGCGCCGAAGCCGAGGCGCTGGGCGGAGTCGTGATTGCCCGGAGTGAGGACCACCCGGGTGATGTCCGACAGGCGGCGCAGGGTGTCGTCCAGGAGCCGGACGGAGTCGATGGGCGGGATGGCGCGGTCGTAGACGTCGCCCGCCACGACGACCGCATCGACGGCCTCGCGGCGGGCGAGCTCGACGAGGTGATCGGCGAAGGTCTCCTGGGCGTCATCGAGGACGCGCCCGTGGAAGGTGCGCCCCAGGTGCCAGTCGGAGGTGTGCAGGATCCGCATGGGCGCAGCCTCTCACGCGGGTGCGACATGAATCGCGGCGCGATCGGACGGTCGCGCGCCCCGGTCGGGCCGCCGCCGATGCGCGGCATCCGCTCCTGCCGCTGTCCGTCGTCCCGCTGCGAGCCGGACCGATCTCGACGCGGGACTGAACCGATCTCGGTGCGGAACCGGACCGATCTCGATGAGCTCGGCGGGGAGGGGCGGCGCGCTTGCGCCGGTGCCGCCCCGTTCGTAGGCTTCTGCCGTGTTCGTTCCGCACTGCGATAGCTGACTGCGTCCCCGGTCTCGGCCGGGGACGCCGGTTCCGCGTCCGCCTCGTCTGATCGCGCCGCCTCCGAGGGCCGCCGACACGACCTGGCGAGGCGCGTCGAACGTCTGTCAGCAGCGGCCCGCCGAGCCTCCGCCCGTGCCGCGTTTCGACGAGCACCCGAAACGAGCCCCTCTGTGCCTCCTCAGTCCCCTCAGTCCGCCCGTTCCACCCGGCCCCTCCACGCCTCCGACATCCCCATCGCCCGCCACCCGCGCCGCTGGCCGGCATTCCTGTCCATCACCCCGACTCCGCTGCCCGCCGTCCTCGACCGGCCCGGCGCGTGGATGCGCGCCCTCCTGCGTCGTGCCGCACCGTTGCTGGCCGTGGCCTCTCTTCTCGACGCCCTGACCCACCTGGCCGCCGGACTCGTCCCCACCGCCCTGGGTCGCGTCGTCGACTCGGGCCTGGACCGGGGACTGTCCGCCGACCTGGCCCCCGGTCTGCTCGCCCTGGCGGCGCTCGGCATCGTCAGCGCGCTGACCGGCGGCCTCGCCGAGGCGTTCTCCTTCGGCGCCTGGGCCTCCGGCTGGCAGCCCAGCGCCCGCGGCGTCGGTCACCGGCTCGGATGTCGCTCGCGCGCCATCACCCGCGCGGTCGCCGGTGGCGATGTCGTCTCCACCGTCACCACCGACGCCGACGCCATCGGCGCGTTCATGTACGTCATCGCCAACGTCGCCGGCTCGCTGGTGAGCGTCATCGTCGTCGGTGTCCTCATGATCCGCATGGACATCGGGCTCGGGCTGCTCGTGCTGCTGGGACTGCCGGTCGTCCTGAGCCTGGTCGGCGCCCTCGTCGAGCCGCTCGACCGGCGCATGTCCGTCCAGCGCGAGGAGCAGGGCCGCCTGACCACTACGACCACCGACGTCGTCGCCGGCCTGCGCGTGCTGCGCGGCATCGGCGGCGAGGACGCCTACGCCGCCCGCTACTCCGAGGCCTCCGCCCGCGTGCGCGACGCGGGAATGAGGGTCGCCTCCACGCAGGCCCTGCTCGCCGCCATCCGCGCCGGCGCCCCCATGATCCTGACGGCGGTCGTCGTCGGCGCCGGCGCCACCGCCGCCCTGGAGGGGCGCATCACGCCCGGCGAGCTCGTCACCTTCTACGGCTGGGCGACCTTCCTCATCCAGCCGCTGGACTCGTTCGCCGACCTCATGCAGCTCATGACCCGCGCCCGGGTCGGAGCCAGGAGGGTCGCCCGCGTCGCCGCCGTCGAGCCCTTGGTCCGCGATATCGTCGTCGATCCCGCGGCGCGTCCGGACCCGACCGGCGACCTCGTCGACACCACCACCGGCGTGCGTCTGCGCGGCGGCGTCATGACCGCTCTGGTGTGCTCGCGTCCCGGAGCCTGCGCGGCCCTGGCCGAGCGGCTCGGGCGCCCCGACGACGATGCGGCCGTCACGCTCGACGGCACCGACCTGCGGCACCTGCCGATCGAGGCGGTGCGCTCGGCCGTCATCGTCTCCGGTGCGCGCGCCGAGGCCTTCGCCGGGCCCCTGGCGGCCGAGGTCCTCGGCGAGGCCGTTCCACTGGCCGAGGATCGCGAGCTCGCTCCGCTCGTGCGCTTGCACGCCGGCGCCGCGCGGCCCGACGCCGCACGGGCCCCGGTCCCCCTCACCGGCGACCAGGAGCGCGCCGCCGGTCACGCGCTGCGAGTGGCCGCGGCCGACGATGTCGTCGACTCCCTGGGGGGTCTGCAGGGCCGGCTCACCGAGAAGGCCCGCAATCTGTCGGGCGGTCAACGCCAGCGCCTGGCGCTCGCCCGCGCCGTGGCGCGCCGCTGCCCGGTGCTGGTGCTCATCGAGCCCACCAGCGCCCTGGACTCCCACACCGAGGACCTCATCGCCCGACGGCTTCGCGACGAGCGCCGGGGGATGACGACCGTCGTCGTCACCGCCTCCCCGCTGCTGCTGGGGCGCTGCGACGAGGTCGTGCTGCTCGAGGCCGATGAGGGCGGAGGGCTGCGCGAGACGGCTCGCGGCAGTCATCGCGGGCTCAGCGCCCTGGACGCCTACGCGGCCGTCGTCGAGCGCGGGGGCGAGCGCGCATGAGCGCCCTGCGCCTCCCCGTGGCCGATGCCGCCGACGTGCGCCGGCGCTTCGGCGCGCTCCTGCGCGAGCACGGGCGCGCCGTCGGAGCCCTCGCTGTCGTCCAGTTGTCCGCCGCCCTCGCCTCGGCGGCCATCCCCAGGGTCCTCGGCCTCATGGTGGATGCTGTCGATGCTGCCGACGCGGACGGCGGGGCGGGGCGGCTGGGCCGCCTCATCGTCATCGTCATCGCCCTGGCCGCCGCCAACGCGCTGCTGACCGGCATCGGGGAGTACCTCGCCCGAGTCCTCGGAGAACGGGTCTTCGCCGAGATGCGCGAGGCGCTGGTGAGCGCCGTCATGCACCTGCCTCTCGGCGTCGTCGAGGCCGCGGGCACCGGCGACCTCCTGGGTCGCACCGGCCACGACCTGGAGTCGATCCGCTTCGTCGTCCAGCGCGGCGTCTCCCAGCTCCTCATCATCGTGCTCACGATCCTGACCGTTGTGGTGGCCGCGCTGGTGAGCTCCCCGGTCCTCGGCGTCTCGATGCTCGCGGCGATGGTCGTGGCCGGGCCGATCGGCCGGTGGTACATGCGCCGCGCCATCCCCTCCTACAGGGCCATGAGCGCCCTGTGGGCCGAGGTCGACGGCGCCGTCGCCGAGACCGCCGATCAGGCCGCCACCGTCGATGCCCAGAGCCTCGGGGCGCGCCGCAACCTGGTGCTCGATCGCGCCGTGCGCGAGGTGTGGACCACCGAGCAGTACACCCTGTGGCTGCGGGTCCTCCTCGTCGCCGGGCTCTCCGTCGTCGTGATGCTGCCACTGCTCGTCGTGCTGACCTGGGGCGCATGGCTCCTGGGCCGCGGGGCGGTGACGCTCGGTGCGGTCGCCACCGTGGCCCTGTACGCGGTTCAGCTGCGCGGGCCCGTCCACGAGATCACCTTCTGGCTCGACTCCGTGCAGTCCGCCTCCGCGGCCATGGCCCGCATCGTCGGCGTCGAGCTCGTCGAGCCGGATCGCACGGCGTCCAGCGACCGGACCGCCGCCGCGCCCCCGCGTGCGCGCGGTGCGTCCTACGCCTATCGGGAGGGCCGCGATGTCCTGCACGACGTCGACCTCGAGGTCCTCCCCGGGGAGCGGCTCGCCGTCGTCGGCCCATCCGGCTCCGGGAAGTCGACGCTCGTGCGCCTGCTCGCCGGCATCCACCCGCCCACCCGCGGTCGTGTCACGGTCGGGGCGGACGGGCCGGATGGCCAGGGGACGGATCTGACGGCGCTGTCGGAGGCCGCCCTCCGCAAGGAGGTCGTCCTGGTCACCCAGGAGCACCACGTCTTCGCATGCTCCCTGGCCGACAACCTGCGCATCGCCCGGGCCGACGCCACCGACGCCGAGATCGCCCGGGCCCTCGACGTCGTGGGCGCGGGGCCGTGGGCGGCCGAGCTGCCCGACGGCCTCGCCACGCTCGTGGGCGCCGGCGGGGCCGACCTCGATCCGGGGCGGGCCCAGCAGGTGGCTCTGGCGCGCATCGTGCTCATGGACCCGACCACGCTCGTCCTCGACGAGGCGACCAGCCTGCTCGATCCGGGGGCGGCCCGTTCGGCGGAGCGAGCGCTGGAGGCCGTGCTGACCGGGCGCACCGTGATCATGGTCGTCCACCGGCTCGACGCCGCCGCTGCGGCCGACCGGGTGGTCGTCCTCATCGACGGGCGGGTCGTGGAGCTGGGTCCGCACGACGAGCTCGTCGCCGCCGGGGGCGAGTACACCAGGCTGTGGGAGGCCTGGACTGGTGCGTAAGGAGTGCGTACGGGTCGGAGAGCGGCGGTGGGCGGGGGCTCAGGGGGAATCGATCTCGGTGCGGAACCGAACCGATCTCGACGAGGGCGGGGCGCGGCCGCTCGACTCGGGGCGAACTCCCCATCGCCTGCGATGGTGGTCAGCGGACCCCCGTGACACACTCCTACCACTCCGGATCTCGGAGTGGGCCCTGTCCCCGGGGCCACCGCCCACCGAAAGTCATCCTCATGCGCACGATACTCCGCAGGCGCTCGGCCGTGATCGTCGTCTCCGTCCTCGCCGTCGTCTCCGTCCTCGTCATTGCCGCGGGTCTCACCGGCGTGCTCAGAAGATCCACCGGCGACCCGTCCGCGACGGCGACACCCGGGCAGGACGCCGAGGCCACCGCCGAGAACGCCTACAGCGACCGCTTCGTCGTCACCTACTCCGAGGGGACGCCCGCCGCCAACGCCATCGGGTCGGTGGAGGCCTACGGCACGAACATCATCGACTCCCTGCCCGCGGGCGACAAGCAGGCCCTCACCGCCGCCGCCGGCGAGATCTCGGTCGAGGTCGAGTCCGTCACCGCCCACTCCCTCGGCACGGTGGGCGTCGTGCTGAGCGAGAGGCTCACCCCCGATCAGGTCGAGGAGTTCATCTCCGCGCTCGGAGCCGCGGACGGCGTGGAGGCCGTTGAGCCCGAGGTGCACATGACGACCCTGGACGACAACGTCCCCAACGACGAGTACTTCTCCTACCAGTGGGACATGACCTCCGGCTCCCACGGGATCAACGCCACGAACGCCTGGTCGCAGTCCACGGGCGAGGGCGTCACGGTCGCCGTCATCGACACGGGCATCCTGGCCGCCCACCCGGACCTGGAGGGCCGGCTCCTGCCGGGCTACGACTTCGTCTCCGACTCCTGGATCGCCCGCGACAACGACGGCCGCGATGCGGATCCCTCGGACGAGGGCGACAACGTCGAGGCGAACGCCTGCTACCAGGGATCCGAGGCCACCAACTCCTCCTGGCACGGCACCCACGTGGCCGGCATCATCGCCGCCAACGCGAACAACCGGATCGGCGTGGCGGGCGTCGCCCCGGGGGCCGCGATCGTCCCCGTGCGCGCCATGGGCCGATGCGGAGGCGCCGGAACCGACATCATCGACTCCATCACCTGGGCGTCGGGAGGGCACGTCAACGGCGTTCCGGACAATCCCAACCCCGCGCGGATCATCAACGTGAGCCTGGGCGGCGACGGCACCTGCCCGGCCTACACCCAGAACGCCATCGACGCCGCCGTCGAGCACGGCTCGATCATCGTCGCCGCCGCGGGCAACTCGGACCAGGACGTGAGCGGCGTGACCCCCGCGGGCTGCAAGAACGTCATCACCGTCGGTTCCACTTCCAGCAGCGGCAGCCGCGCCTCCTACTCGAACTACGGCGCCGGTGTCAGCGTCTCCGCCCCGGGCGGCGATGTCGCCAGCGGGGGCGTCCTGTCCGCCGTCGATACCTCCACGACGACTCCGGAGGGCTCCGGCTACGCCCTCATGGTGGGCACCAGCCAGGCGAGCCCGCACGTCGCCGGCACGGTCGCGCTGCTCCTGGCCATCGATCCCTCGCTCACGGGCGACAAGGCCACCACCCTGCTGCAGGACACCGCCGCCCCCGTGAGCGACTGCGACCGCGACGGCTGCGGCAGCGGTATTGTCGACGCCGCGGCCGCGACCCAGAGGGCCAAGCAGGACAAGGACGATGCCGGTGGCGATGCCGGTGCCGAACCGGCTCCCGAGCCCGAACCGAGCCCCGAGCCCTCGGATCCCATCGGTCGCCTCCTGGACTCCCTGCGAGGGGTCCGGAGCCCGACGACGGAGACGACCGAGTAGGCCGCCGGATCAGGCGACCCCGGATGGAGGGCGGTGACGGGCATGGAGGAAGCCGCTGGAGGCGGGCCGAGCACGACCGGCCAGGAGCCGACGAGCAATGGAGCCGCGCATGACGGTGACCACGGGGTTCCGGCGCTGCGGCTATCACAGGAGCCGCAGCAGCCGCGGCACGTCACTCGTCCTGCGGCCTGCGCCGTCGTCGCCCTCGCGACACTCCTCACGGCCGCCTCCGCCTCGGTCCTCGGCGTCGCGCCGAGCACCGGGGCGAGCACCGAGGACGGTGCCGGGGCCGCGGCCGCCTCGTCCACCGCAGCCACTCCGCCCGGCTCGCCCGGGGGCGGGGACGCCGTCTCCCGCCCGCCGGTGGATGCCTCCACGGGTGGTCCGGCGGTCACCGGAGTCCTCCTCGTCCTCGACAAGGAGATGAGCGGACTGCTCGCCTCCGGCGGGTTCAACGACGTCATGTCCATGATGGCCGGCTCTCTCGAGGCGGCCGCTGGCGCCTGCGGCGCCACCGTTGATGGCATCGACATCGCGGGCGGAGGACTGCTCGTCCGCCTCGACGACCCGTCGCTCAACCCGTGCTTCATCGACGGACTCGCCGGGATCGAGCACGTCGTGAGCGCCGACGAGGATATGGCTATGACCGCCCAGTGACTGCGCAGAATCACCCAGTGACCGCCCAGCGATCACGCAGGATCTCCCGGGCGGGCCGTGAGGCATTGATACGGGGCGGGGCGGCACGGGCTGCGGCGCGGCCCCGGGATCAGGCCGATCGATCGGATCGGGGATCAGGCCGTGATCGTGCTGGAGGCGACGAGCGCGATGATGATCGCGCCCAGCACCACGCGGTAGACGAGGAAGCCGGTGAACTTGTTGGAGGAGACGAACTTCAGCAGCCAGGCGATCGTCGCGTAGGC
>ERZ773075.917-NODE-917-length-18105-cov-82.9522_pt1 | contig 18105 bp, 11 predicted proteins | sample MGYA00580614_ERZ773075 | MGnify/ENA primary metagenome ERZ773075 (study PRJEB29015, sample SAMEA2738021) | human oral metagenome | biome: human oral; feature: human-associated habitat; material: dental | place: China | collected 2043 ... | reverse complement strand
CAGCGGGTAGTAGGGGTGGAAGAAGAAGCTGGCGGTGGCGTGAGTGTTGACCAGGTTGAGCTTGGCCGCGTCGATGACCTCCTGAGCCAGGCGCGGCGGGTGCTGGTTGATCTCATTGGGTTCGAAGTTACCCAGGTTCTCCGGCAGGATGTGGGACCCGTAGGGGTCATTGACCGCATAGGGGAAGAACTGCCCGTAGTAATCGTGGGGGCCGGCCTGGGTGTTGGTCAGAGTGCCGGCGTAGAGAAGCTCGCGCTCATAGCGCACCGGGTACTGCTCGCCGATGCCGTAGTAAGCCTCGCGGGTGGCCGAGTAGTGCGGGGTCTCGAAGATCTCCGGAGTCGGCAACCCGACCTCGCCGAAGATCTGGCGCCCCTGCTCCACGCGCTCCGCGGCCCATGCCTGGGAGGTTCCCGGAAGGGTGCCTCCGATCTGCACGTAGGACTTGTCCTGGCAGTCGACGGCGGGGGCCTTGGTGTCGTTCGTGGTGGAGCACCACGAACGGATGAATTCGAAGTCGTCGGCGGACACGGCATTGTACGGGTTGTCCAGAGTGCCGAACTGGTGGGTGGTGCCGTGCTGGACAATCGTTCCGCCCTTGTTCACGGCGTCCTGGAGGACGGCCACCAGCTCCGGGGAGTCCTTGAGGGTCATCTCCTTGGGCACGCCGTTGTTCTCGGTGCCCTTGGGGTCGATGTACTTGGGAACCACCGCCATCTGGAAGGGAACGTTCTCGCTGTAGAAGTAGTCGACGATCGCCTGGAGCTCCTCCGGATCGCTGTCCGGGGTGACATCCTCCAGGCGCACGGCGGCCTGACGGTACTGCTGGGCGTTGGGCTGGAGGAAGTCCAGGAGGATATCGGCGGCGGCGATGTAGCGGTCCTGCTCACCCAGATAGGTCAGGGGGATCTCGCCGATGAAGGTCAGTCCAGAGGAGCTGACGGCCCAGGGGAAGGAGTTGGTCCCGGACTGGGCGACGGACGCGCAGGCCGTGGCCGCGCCGTCGGACTTGGAGCACTCGGCGCGCCCCAGGACCTTGACGTCCTTCTCGCGGGTGATGTGCGGGGCGATGATCCCGCCGCTGTTGAGCTCGTTGCGCTTCAGGGAGGCGCCGTTGTAACTGATCTTGGTGACGCGGTCGGTGGAGTCAATGTAGGAGGTCGCGGCGTCCCAGCCGTAGCGCTGGGTGAAGGCGGCGCGGTCGGCATCGGTCTTGGTCAGCTGCCAAATGTTGAAGCCGGACCACATCACCGGGACGTTGCCGGTGAGGGTGTCGTCGATGAAGGCGCGCGGCAGGGGCTCGTCGTAGGTCGAGCCGATGTAGACCACGTTGGTGAAACGACCGGCCAGGCCTGCGACATAGTCCTTGACGGGAAGGGTGGTCACGGTCCCGGAGTGGCTGGCCAGGGTGCCCATACTCAGGGCGTAGTACTCCCCCAGCTTGGCGTAGTCACCGGTCGTGTCGAACAGGACCAGGGTCGATGCGGGTCCCGCATCCTGGTTGGAGAAGCTCACCGCGCCGACAGGAATCTCGGGCGCATTCTGCTTCAAGTCACGAATCTGGACCTGCCCCGCGGCGGGCGCGGGCTTGTTCAGGTCAACGTCGGCCTGCTTATCGCCCTTGAGGGGAAGCTCCTTCTTGGCCGCGGCGGCGGGCTCGGGCGGGGCCGGAAGCGGGTTCTTGGCCGGGTCCGCGTCGTTGGCCTGTGCACCATCGGCCTGCTTCGCCGCGACGGCCCGGGCCTGTGCCTGGGAGACAGCCGACTGGGGCGTGGCCTGGGCGGGGCCCACAGAGGCGATGGAGGTGCCCAGGCACACCGCGATGGCGGCCAGTGCGCAGCGGCGTCGTCGAGGCGACATGAGGGTCGGGGTGATCATGAATCCTCCTTGTGAGATGAGGTGGGAACTGGGTCGAACTCGGGCAGGGGGAAGCCACGGCCGAACAGGGCGGCGGTGGCTGCCAGGATGCGCTCGCATGCGTGCCCGTCGCCGTAGGGGTTGGCGGCGTGGGCCATGGCCGTGTAGGCCGCCTCGTCGGTCAGCAGGGTGGAGACCCGCTCGACGATGCGGTCCTCGTCGGTTCCGACCAGCTCGGCGACACCGAAGGCCACGGCCTCGGGCCGCTCGGTGTTGTCGCGCATGACCAGGACCGGCTTGGACAGCGCGGGAGCCTCCTCTTGGACGCCCCCCGAATCTGTGAGGACGACGTCGGAGCGGTCGATGAGCGCGCAGAAGGCGCCGTACTCCAGCGGATCGCACCACAGAACATTGCGGTGGCCCTCGATCTGCGGCAGGAGGTCCTCGCGGACTTTGGGATTGCGGTGGACCGGCAGGACGAAGAGCACCTCGGGGTGGTGCTCGGCCAGGCGGGCGACGGCGCGTCCGATGGCCCGCATCGGCTCGCCCCAGGACTCGCGGCGGTGGGCGGTCACGAGCACGACTCGTCGGGAGCCGTCCTCCAGAGCCGCCGCCAGGTTCTCATCGGGTGGTGGAATCCGGCGGTCGACGGCGACCAGGAGCGCGTCGATGACGGTGTTGCCCGTGACGCGGACGGTCTGCGGGGCGGTGTTCTCGCGCAGCAGGTTGTCCCGACTGGTGGTGGTGGGACACAGATGCAATGTGGTCACCTGGCTGATGAGCCGCCGGTTGGCCTCCTCAGGGAAGGGCGAGGAGATATTACCGGTGCGCAGGCCGGCCTCGACGTGGAGGACGGGGATCTCGTGGTAGAAGGCTGCGAGCGCGGCGGCGAAGGCGGAGGTGGTGTCGCCCTGGACCACGACGGCGTCGGGGCGATGTGCCTCGATCGCCCGGCCCACCCCTTGCAGGGAGCGGTTGGTGATCTGGGTGAGGGTCTGTCCCGGGGCGTGGATGTCGAGGTCGTCGTCGGGGACGATCCCGAAGAACTCGTGGACCTGGTCGAGCATCTCACGGTGCTGTCCGGTGACGACGACGATGGGGTCGAAGCGCTCGTCGTCGCGCATGGCCGCCACCAGGGGGGCAAGCTTGATCGCCTCCGGGCGGGTGCCGTAGACGAGCATGGCCCTCAAGGGCCCGCCCGATGGCGTGGTGTGTGTCGTCATGGGTTCTCCTGCTCAGGTGTGTCGGGATCGGGCGCCGATACGGTCGGACGCCGGGATCGGGATGGGCAATGGCCGCCTCGGACCGGTCTCACCGGTCCTCGGTGATCGGGGTGAACGTGACGTCGGAGTCCTCGCAGTAGGCCGCCACAGCGCCGGACCGGTAGGGGGTCTGAGAGTCGGTCACTGTTCCGAGCTCCTTTCCATCCACGGTGATGACGAAGCTGACCGCTGCTGGGTTGGTGGTGTCAATGGCGACGGTGACATCGTGGCTCGCCCCGGGCGGGTAGACGGGAGAGTTGCCGGAGGCCAGGAAGCGCTGGGCACCCTCGTAGGCGGTGTCCTGCTTGGAGACCTCCCAACCGTTGGGCTTGAGGGCCAGGGCGTAGAAGTGGTTGTTGTCGGAGTAGTTCCACAGGAGCCAGGCGACCTCCCACGCGTTGGGACTGCCGTCCTCACGGAGTTGACTGACGGTGGTCATCCTGGTGTGGATCGTCTGGACATTGCCCTCCTCGACCTCGACCGTGGTGGACTTGGCCAGCCCCGCATGCGTCTTGTCCTGGGAGTCGGCCGACGTCGGCTTGAGGCGCAGCAGGCCGTCTGCGCACGAGGCCTCGCCGTAGCCGTCGAAGACGATCTCCCATTGGTCGCAGTCATGGGTGCCGGCCTCTCTGGCGTGGCAGTACACGGTGACTCCTAGGATCAGTGCCAGGACGCAGCCGACCAGTAGTCCGCGGCGCAGGGCCTTGCCGTGACGGGCTCCGTCAAGGACTCCTACGTGCTGAGGGCCGGTGGTGGCTGTCATCTCGTCTCCTCATTGGTCAGGTTTCCCGCTGTGTGGTGGGGGCTGCGCCCCACGATCGTCGCCCCGGTCATGGGGGCGCCGGTCAGGGTTGATCGACCCTGATCAGGAGTCCCCAGTGCGGTCGGCGCCGCCGACTGCCGAGCCCCGGGTGGCGGCCCTCCTGGAGTGGCGACGGCCGCAGCCGTCCGGGAGGGATCGGCACCCTGGGCCGGCTCGGCCTCACGAGCCGTCTTGGCCCAACCGGTTCGTCCGGTCATCTCCCTGGCCACGGCTCCCCCCCCCCCAGCCGTAGAGGCTGGGAAGGAGTCCGTAGAGGACGAACAGATGGGAGTAGCCCACCGCCTTGATCAGGTTCAGGCCCTCTCTGCGCTCGATGCGCCAGTAGATCCAGGCATAGATGAGCGCCGGCCCGAAGGCGATGACGTAGGCGCCCACGAGCCAGGCCCACGACTGCTCCCACCTCAGAACCGCAGCCACACCAGCGGTCACCATCGTGATGAGGAAGGACAGAGTCAGCAGGGACCCGGTCAGAAGAAGGTAAGGCGTGAGAATCTGCCAGAGCGTGTCGGCGCGTCCTAGTCCCCTCTGCTCGCGGGCGACGGAACGCAGGAGGTGCAGCGCCTGAAGGTTTCCCTGGAACCAACGGGTGCGTTGGCGCATGAGTCGACGCATGTTGGTCACGCCCTGCTGGTGGACGGAGGCCGAGGGCCAGAACTCGTTGGTCCAGCTGGTGGCGTTGAGCCGGATCCCCAGATCGAAGTCCTCAGTCAGAGACCGGGTCCATGGCCTGGGGCCCAGGGCGTCGAGCGCGCTGAGGCGGACGAACTGGGCGTTGCCGCCCATGCCCACACTGTGGACTCTGCGCCGTCCCCGCTGGAAGACCTCGGTGAAGATGACGAACTCCATATCCTGCATACGGGCCAGCAGTGAGCCGAAACGGTTGTTGATGCGCACGCCCATCTGGACGGCACCGACCTCCTGAGGGGCGAAGGCCTTGCGGACCTCGCCGATAGCATGCGGGTCGAGTCGGCCGTCGGCGTCCATGACCCCAACGACCACCCTGGAGGAGGACACCGACGTGCAGCGGGAACGCACGATCGACAGTGCGTCGTTGAGCGCCTCCCCCTTCCCCAGACGGGCGTGCGGGGGACGGCGCCGCACCACCTCGACCCGTGCATCCCCGGCCTGGGCGGCCACCTGGGCGGTGTCGTCGTCGGAGCCGTCGTCGATGACCATGATGCGCAGACCGGGGTCCGGGATCGAGGTCAGGCGCCTGACACTGGCTCCGATCACCTCCGCCTCGTTGAGACAGGGCATGAGGATGACGATAAGAAGCGGGGCATCCGGGTGCGAGGCCCCGCCGTGCTTCGGGGCCCCGCGGGAGGCCAGCAGCATGAACAGCGTGTAGACGAGGGCGACGGCGATCATTCCCAGCGCGCCCCACCAGCCGACGCGGTCGAGGATTCCCAGGGGGCTCGAGGGGCCGAGATCCATGAGCATCAACGAGAACTGCGTACTCATCACGCCCGCAGACTCATCGTGCCGCCGCGCCGTTGGACGTGACGCCCCATGGCGCTGCGCGAGCGCGGGAGCAGGCCGCGTACGGCGCCATAGAGGTTGGTCAGCAGGAAGAAGGCCAGAATGGCGACGAATACCAGTCCGGCGCAGTCGATGAGGAAACGGGCGATGAGTGCGGGAGGGGAGCCTGCCGGAGCGACGTACCACACAACGAACAGTCCGGTTCCGGCGGCGAATGGGGAGTAGTGCATGAGGCCATCCATCTGGATCCAAGGGGTAGGGCCGATACTGACCGGCATTACCGGAAGAGTGAGCTAAAGCCAGCCGATACCAACGCCTCGGTGCGGCGTGCCCGGGGGTGACGGGTGTGGGAACTCAGCCCGTCGGGCACGGCACACCGTGCGTCAAAACCAAATATAACAATAGAATAACGCTTCGCAACACTGTGTCATTCGACTATCCGGCCGGCACTCTATTGGAGGAAGGCTCACAACACCCTCAAACGGCGTTATTGCAACGATTGAAGACTCAAGGAGGGAGTGCCTCGGTAGCGGCACTCCCTCCTCGATGAGCACGGAGAAGATCACATAACGATCTCGGTGGCCCGGTCGATCGTCTTTCTCACCCCATCCGGGCGCGAGCCGCCTCACCGTGAGCGGGCAGGTCTTCGCACGTCGCCAGTACCTCCAGCGGGGGTGTCATGGCCTCCAGGGCGCCCGCGTCGTACTCGATGAGCTGGACCGGTTTGAGGAAGGCCATGACACTCAGCCCGGCGGCAAAACGGGCGGTACCGCCCGTGGGCAGGACGTGGTTGGAACCCGCCAGGTAGTCGCCCAGGGGCACCGGGCTGAAGGGGCCCACGAAGATTGCCCCTGCGTTACGGACGCGACGGGCCACCTCGGCGGCGTCGGCGGTGTGGATCTCCAGGTGCTCGGCGGCGTAGGCGTCGGCGACCCGCACGCCCTGCTCGAGGTCGCGCACCAGGATGATGCCCGACTGCGGACCGTTCAGGGCGGTGCCCGCCCGGTCCCGGTGCCGGGTCGCACTGAGCCTGCGCTCGAGCGCGGCGTCGACAGCCTCGGCCAGCTCCGGGGAGTCAGTGATGAGAACACTGCCAGCATTGGGATCGTGCTCCGCCTGGGAGAGCAGGTCAGCGGCCACGTACTCGGGGTTGGCACCGGCGTCGGCCAGGACGGCGATCTCGGTGGGGCCCGCCTCGGCATCGATTCCCACCGTCCCCATGACGGCGCGCTTGGCGGCGGCCACGTAGACGTTGCCGGGACCGGTGATGACATCGACTCCCGGGCACAGGACCTCTCCCCCGGTGTCGGCGCGATCGATGTCATTCTGGGCATCGGCGCCATAGGCGAACATCGCGATCGCCTGGGCGCCGCCAACGGCGTAGACCTCGGTCAGTCCCAGCAGTGCGCACGCCGCCAGGATCGTGGGGTGGGGCAGTCCGCCGAACTCCGCCTGGGGCGGGCTGGCCACGGCGATCTGCTCGACGCCGGCGACCTGGGCCGCGACCGCGTTCATGACCACGCTGGAGGGGTAGACGGCCAGCCCCCCGGGAACGTAGAGGCCGACGCGCCTGACCGGGATCCAGCGCTGGGTGATGGCGCCTCCGGGGACCACCTCGGTGGTGCGCTCGGTGGGCACCTGAGCGGCGTGACCGGCTCGGTTGTGGGCGATAGACAGTTCCAGAGCCTCGCGCACCGCCGGATCCAGGTCGCTGAGTGCCTGGGCGATGGCCTGTGCGGGCACGCGGAGGTGAACGGGGCGCACGCCGTCGAAGCGCTCGGCGGCGTCGCGCAGGGCGGCCGCGCCCCGGGAGCGGACGTCCTCGATCAGAGGGGCCACCGCGGCCTGGGCGGCAGACACGTCGAGGGCGGCCCGGGGAAGAGCCTGTGCCAGCTCGCGGGGGCCGAGTCGGGAGCTGCGCAGATCGATACGGGAGAGCATGCCGACAAGCCTACCGGCCCCGCGCGAGGCGGCCTGGGAGAGATGTCCTCTCCCAGGCCGCCTTAGAGGTACCGCGAAGCGTCTCAGAAGCTCACAGGGTCGCGCGCACGGCGCGGGCGGCCCCTACAAGACTGGCCAGGCTCGCCTCGGTCTCGGCGTAGGCGCGGGTCTTGAGACCGCAGTCCGGATTGACCCACACCTTCTCCGCGCCCAGGGCGTCCACGGCGCGCTGGAGCAGCTCGGTGCACTCGGCCTGGCTGGGAACGCGCGGGGAGTGGATGTCCCAAACACCCGGGCCGAGTTGACGCTCGAAACCGTGCTCGGCCACGGCGGGAAGGATGTCCATGCGCGAGCGGGAGGCCTCGATGGATGTGACATCGGCGTCGAGGTGGTCGACCGCGTCGATGACAACGTCGAACTCGGAGTAGCACAAGTGGGTGTGGACCTGGGTGGCGGGTGCGGCCCCCCCGGTGGCCAGGCGGAAGGAGCCGACGGACCATTCCAGATAGGCGGGGCGGTCGGCGCGGCGCAACGGCAGGGTCTCGCGGATGGCGGGCTCATCGACCTGGATGACGCCGATGCCCGCGGCCTCGAGGTCTGCGACCTCCTCGCGCAGGGCCAGGCCCAGCTGGTCGGCGACCTGGGCGCGCGGGATGTCATCGCGCACGAAGGACCAGGCCATGATCGTCACCGGGCCGGTGAGCATCCCCTTGAGGGGCTTGTCGGTCAAGGACTGGGCGTAGGCCGACCAGGCCACCGTCATCGGTTCGGGGCGCACGACGTCTCCCCACAGGATGGAGGGGCGGGTGCAGCGCGAGCCGTAGGACTGGACCCAGCCGTGCTCGGTGGTCACGAAGCCGTCGAGCAGCTCGGCGAAGTACTGGACCATGTCGTTGCGCTCGGCCTCGCCGTGCACCAGGACGTCCAGGCCGAGGCGCTCCTGAAGGGCCACGACGCTGGCGATCTCCGCGCGCATGGCCTCGTCGTAGGCGGCCTCGCCGATCTCGCCCTTGCGCCGGGCGGCCCGGGCTTTGCGGATCTCGGCGGTCTGCGGGAAGGAGCCGATGGTGGTGGTGGGCAGCTCCGGCAGGCCGAGGCGCTCGTCCTGGGCGGCCTTGCGCTCGGCGTAGGGCGCACGGGTGCGGTCGCCCTCGGTGACGGCGTCGACGGCGGCGCGCACCTCGTCGCGGTGCACGCCCGGGTGGGCTGCGCGCTGGTTGCGCAGGTCGGCGTCCTGGGCGAGCTCGGCGGCGATGGCCTCGCGCCCCTCGGCCAGTCCTCTGGCCAGGGCGATGACCTCGCCGACCTTCTGGTCGGCGAAGGCGAGCCAGGAGCGGATCTGCGGGTCGATGGCGGTCTCGCGCTCGACGTCGTGAGGCACGTGCTGTAGGGACGTGGAGGTGGCCACGGTGATGGGGGTACCCTCGGGCAGGTGCTCGCGCAGCTGCTCGAGCGTGCTCAGCGCCGCGTCCAGGTCGGTGCGCCAGATGTTGCGTCCCGAAACGACGCCGGCGACGACGGCCTTGCTCTCCAGGGAGGCCAGGTCGCCGGCTTCGGGCAGCGAGCCCGCCACGAGGTCGAGGCCCACGGCCTCGATCGGGGCCCGCCCGAGCACGGGCAGGGCGTCGCCCAGGGAGCCGTAGGTTCCGGCCACCAGGATCTGGGGGCGCTCCACGATGGCGCCCAGCCAGGTGTAGGCGTCGCGCACGGCCTGGAGGATGCGCTCGCGATCGACGTTCCAGGAGTCGGAGACCAGGGCGGGCTCGTCGAGCTGGACCCAGGTGGCGCCGGCCTCGTGCAGGTCCATGAGGAGGTGGCCGTAGGCGTGCAGGACGTCGTTGAGACGGTCCAGGGGGTGGAAGCCCTCGGCCGCCTCGTCGGAGGGCTTGGCCATGAGCAGGTAGCTGATCGGTCCCACGACGACGGGGCGCACCTCCGCCCCGGCCTCCTTGGCCTCACGGACCTGGTCGGCGATGGCGGTGTCGACGTAGCCGATGGGGGTGGAAGCATCGATCTCGGGAACCAGGTAGTGGTAGTTGGAGTCGAGCCATTTGGTCATCTCCAGGGCGGGGCGGGCTCCTTCACCACGGGCCAACGTGAAGTAGCCCTCGACGTCGAGGGCTCCATCGGCGTCCAGCAGGTCGCGGAAGCGGGCGGGGACCGCACCCAGGGTGGCGGTCACCTGGAGGACCTGGTCGTAGAGGGTGAAGTCCGCGGGCACCGAGGCGGGTTGGGTCAGGCCAAGCTCCGCCAGGCGAGAGCGGGTCGCTCCGCGCAGCTCGGAAGCTGCGTGGCGCAGCTCGTCGGCGTTCAGGTTTCCCTTCCAGAAGGACTCCACAGCGCGTTTGAGTTCACGGTCCCTACCGATACGTGGGTAGCCCAGGATGGTGGCCCCCGGCAGGGGTGCCGAGGGGACCTGCGACTCGGTCACGGCGATCTCCGCCGGCGAGGCGGAGGCGGCCGACTCGGGGTTGGCGCTCATGCGTTCTCCTTGGTGATGGTGGTGTGAGGCTGGACGGGGTGACGGGAAGAAACTGCTGCGCCCGGGGAACCGCAGCGCAGGAAGGAGGGGCCACGTCCGGGGGTGGCCTGGAGGTAGCCGCGGTCGACGGCGTCGCGCACCTCCCGGTCGGGGGCAGCCCCGGCCAGGATGCCGCCCAGACGCAGATGGCTGATGACGTCGAGGGCGGGGCGGGTCCGGTTGAAGGTGTACAGGTGCAGTCCCGGCGCCCCGGCCCTCAGTAGCGCCGTGGCCAGGTCGAGTGTCGCACCGATGCCGCGCTCCACGAGGGTGGCGCCGCTGGCGGACCCCAATGAGGAGCGCAGGGCGTCGGGCACCTTGACCCCGGTGAGCGCCTCGAGGCGGGTGAGCCGCCCCAGGTCGGTCAGGGGGATGACGCCGGGGAGGATCGGGATGTTCACGCCCGCATAGGAGGCGGCATTGGTCAGGGCCACGTAGTCCGCCGGATCGTAGAACACCTGGGTGATCGCCAGGTCGGCCCCGGCGGCCTGCTTGGAGGCAAGCACTTCGATGGCCTCGATATGGTCGTTGGTGGCCGGGTATGCGGCCACGGCTATGGTGACATGGCGCCTGCCGTCACCGAAGTAGTCGGCCTCGACCTCCCGGATGACCCGGACGAGGGCGTCGGCGTGACGCAGTTCTCCGGCGACGTCGTCGGCCCGGGTGCCGGTAGGGGGGTCGCCCCGCAGCGCGAGGAAGCGCCGCACTCCCATGCGCAGGAAGCGAGTGATGATGTCGACGGCCTCCCGCTTGCAGTAACCGATACAGGTCAGGTGCGCCATGAGGGGGACGGCGCTGGAGCCGAGCACATGGGCGAGAACGCCCTCGGATGGATTGGACTCCTCCTGGACCGCGCGCACCCGCGGCGCATCGCGCTGCTGCCAGCGCCCCTTCTCGCCGCTTCCAGGCACCGGGTCGGTGACGAAGGCCGGTCGGTAGGTCACCGACACGAAGTCGGGACCGGTGGCCAGGAGTCTGTCGATGCGTTCCCAGGTGGCTGAGGCGGCCTTGCCCGCACGAGGGGGGAAGAGCTCCAGACTGACGGTGGGCAGCGAGCGGCTCGTCGCCCGTTCGGCGTCGCCCGGATCATCGTTGCGGCCTTCGATTGCTGCAGTGGGCTCCGTGGGCTCGTTGTCTAGCACGTCGTCTCCATCGATCCTGGCTGAAGCACCCGCGCACCGGGTTGCTGCGGCGTCATCGAACCAGGTCTCTCGGCCGCTCTGGATGGTCGAGCGTATCAAACCACGAGCATCCTTCACCCCATCCGACGTCCCGAATAGTGAGATCGACCTACCCGGTCCGCGAGCCTTCCCATCCCCACCGGCACCGCCCTGTGGCGCTGCGCCGTGGGCAGGCCGGGTCAGCGGACGCCCCTGCTCCACTGCATCCAGCAGGCGCGCCGCTGGGGCGGCGCCCAGCTCTCATCGCGGGTGCCGACCTCACCGGTGGCCGCCGAGACCACCAAGGCAGCCAGGCCCGGCTCGCCCCGGGCGGCGCAGTCGTGATCGATCATGCTGAGGAGGGGACCCATATGACGCGGCAGCACGCTCCGTCCGATCGCCTCGCTGAGCTCTCCGTAGGTGATGACCTCACGGTGCTGGGCGACGTCGATAAGGACGGAGCGTGCTGCAAGAGTGGACTGGGCCAGTCCCGGGGTGAGCCGGTACATCCTCTCCCCCACGAGGAAGCGGTTACCGACGACGATGGCGAGTGACTGCGACACAGTGCGATGATCCGGCTTGTCCGGACCCGTTCACAAGAGCGCGGTCACTGCATCCCACCCCGAGACCGGTACCGATCAGTCGGCCATGCGACGGCGTACCAGGATGAAGCCGCCTCCCATGACGATGGCGGCCACCGCCAGGACGACGGCGGTCATGCCGGCGCCGGTCAGCGGGAGCCGACCGCCGCCTGCGGCAGCGGCGGCAGCGGCGTTCTGTCCCTGACCGGCCTTGGCGTTGGCGCCGGGCTTGGCGACGCTGGAGTTCTTCTGGCCGGCCCCCGCCTTGGAGTCGGAGGCGTTGGCACTCGCCGAACCCTGGCTGGCCGTGCCGGCGGTGGTAGAGCCGTTGCCGGCGTTGTCACCGCCGTTGCCGTTGTTGTCGTTGCCACCATTGCCATTGCCGGGGTTGTTACCACCGTTGTTGTTGCCACCGGCGTTGTCACCGCCGTTGCCGTTGTTGTCGTTGCCACCATTGCCATTGCCGGGGTTGTTACCACCGTTGTTGTTGCCACCGGCGTTGTCACCGGCACCCGGGGTGGCACCACCGCCCCAAGCGACGTTGACCAGCGCGCCGCGGTCCACGGCGACGTTGGCATTGACGCCGAGGGTCTTGGCGATGTCCTCGGGCAGGGCGTGGCCAGTGCCGGAGGCGGGACTGCCCTCCTTGAGGTGGAAGTCAGAGGTCTTGTCCATCGGGTTGGCGGACTCCCTGACGAAGAACGGGTTGTTCTCCGGGGAACCGTGCAGGTCCAGACCGTTGGACTCCTTGCCGGCTGCCTTGACGTTCGGGTCGGCCGTGAAGTCGGAGAGCTTCTCGGCGTTGATCGACTGGGTCGAGCGGTCGGCGCCCCAGTTCCACAGGACCGTGGTCGACAGGGTCTGGGGGTTCTCGTGGCGGTAGTAGGCGTCGTAGTCGATGGTGGAGACCATCTCGTTGGCGTAGACGGCGCCGGAGCCATCATCGTTGGCAGCGCCGATGACCTGCACCATCGACGAGTAGCGCCACTCATCCCCGGGCTTGGGCGTGGTCTGCTCGGAGGAGAAGATGTTGTTCATCACCGTGGTGTTGGTGGTGTCCCAGCTCAATCCGTGCTGGGCACTCCACTTCTGCACCTGAGTGCACACTCCCTGGGCGTTGCGGGCGTTGCAGCCGTCGGAACGGGAATCCTCCTGAATCCACAGGCTCGTGAGCGCGTGAGAGACGGTGTTGTTCCACACCCGGGAGTCGTTGGAGCCGGAGATGTGGATGCCGACGCCGGCCCCGGCCACGATGTTGGAGGCGATGAGGTTGTTGGAGGAGACCTCGTTGAAGATCGCCACCGGGACGTTGACGAAGTAGTTGCCAACGATCTCGGAGTCGATCACGCCCTCGTCGAACCAGACTCCCGCGGCCCGGTTCTGGTCATAGGCCGAGGGGTCGGAGATGTCCGTGCCGGTGGCCGAGTAGTCCACGGTGTTGTTGGCGAAGCGGATGTTCTTGGAGTGGGTGATCTTGGTGTCGGCCAGGGTGCAGTAGGCGCCGCAGTCCTTCGTGATGAAGCCGGAGGTGTTGTTGTTCCTCCACAGGTTGTTCTCGACCTTGGCTCCAGTGGAGTCGTTGATGCCGAAGGCGTTGGAGCCGTTGCTCTCGAAAAGGTTGTTCGACACGAACGCGTTAGTGGAGTCGATGACCTGCAGCGCACCGGCAGTCGAGGAGTAGCGGAAGGTCGAGTTCTCGATGCGGGGGGCGCCGTGGGCGGCCACGACCATCCCGCCGCCGGAGATGGTACCGATCTCGGGGTCCTCGTAGTCCCAGCGCTGGACCGCGGAGTACTTCTCCACCGTCAGCCCGGACAGGGTGATGTTGTCGGTGTTGAAAGACAGGGCCCGGGAGTGCTGGACCACCTCGACCTGGTGCTGGGCGGGGTCGACACCGATGACGTAGGAGGTGCCCCGGTGCGGCTTGACGTTGTAGCCGTCCTGGTTGTTGTTCGGGTTCTTCAGGGTGACCGGGTCGGGGTCGTCGACGAAGAAGGTCGACGCGGTGACCTCGTCACGGCTGAGCACCTGGGTCAGGGGCTGACCATCGACGAACACCTGCTCGGGGTGAGCGGCGATCCCCTCCTTGACGGGATCTGCGTTGATGGTGCAGACCGTGCAGAAGCGGACCATGTCACCGCCAGTGGACCACTTGCCGTCGCCTCCCGCATTCCAGTTGGTGGGAACCTCGGCACCGGTGAGGACCGGCTTGGCACCCTCGGCGGCCTTGATGGTCACTCCCTTGTCCACGGCGAGCTCACCCTCGCGGTAGGTGCCGTTGCCCAGCTCGATGGTGTCGCCGTTACCGGCCGCCTTGAGCGCGGCTCCGATGGTCTGGAAGGGCTTGGCAGCGGTTCCGTCTCCCGAGTCCGCCCCTCCCTCGGCTGAGACATGGATGGTGTTGCCGTCCGCAGCGGCCGCTTCTGGCGCATGAGTCACGGCCAGAACAGGCGCCGACAGCGATAGTGCGAGTACCGCCATCTGGGCGACGATTCGACGCTTCATGGTGTCTCCGTCTCCGTAGTGTTATCAGAACGCCGTTACCCTACCGTGATAAATTGTGTTTGGCATCCGTTATATCCGCTTAGTTCTGAGAGAGCCTTCTCTCATCCATGCCGCCTACACAGGCTCACCACGGGTGCTACCAGGTTCGATGTGCGTCGGCCGGGATCTCTCTGGGAGGATCGACCTATGACGCATGCAACAGTTCAGCACTCATACCCGCACCCGGCCGTTTCAGTGTCCGGAAGCATCAAGCTCGGACAGTTCCTCAAGCTGGCCGGTCTGGTAGAGGACGGCGCAGAGGCGCGCATCGCCATCCAGTCCGGCGACGTCACGGTCAACGGGATCACGGAGACGAGGCGCGGACACCGCCTCTCGGACCGTGACGTGGTCGTGGTCGCGCATCCCTCGGGCGAGATCGGCGCCGTCGTCGAGCAGCCGGAGCCCGGACGATGAGCCCCGGACCCCGGCACTGACACGGCCTACCCGTTCCGGCTCCCGTCAGGATCCGTGGGTCCGTCGTCTGCGCACTCGACGGCGTCGGGTTCTCGCTCATCATCGCCCGCACCGCCCTCGTCGTCCTTGTCTGTGGTGGACGACAGCCTGGTGTGCAGCTCGATGGTCTCGACCTCATGCGGCTCGCTGGCGGTGGTGACCGCGGTGGTCACCGAGTCGACCAGGACCTGGTTGGCCAGCGAGTGCCTCAGCAGCATCAGGTCGTTGTTGAGGTCCTTGTAGAGCGAGACGCACAGCAGCAGCATGACGATGACGAAGGGCAGCGCCGAGACGATCGTGATGTCGCGCAGACCGGTGAGGACCTCCGCTGGATCGTCTCCTCCGGCGAGCAGCATGGCCGAGGCCACCCCGCCGGTGGCCACGCCCCAGAAGACGACCGTGAAGCGGCTCGGTTCGGTCGCCCCGTTCTCCGACAGCCCGCCCATGACGATGGAGGCGGAGTCCGCGCCGGTGACGAAGAAGATCGCCACCAAAACGACCGCCAGGACCATGAGCACGATGAGGACCGCCTTGTGCACGGGCATGGCGTTGAGCAGATCGAACAGGATGGTATCGAAGTTCAGGTCGGGCGTGCCGTCAGCCTTGAGGCGGACGAGGGCGTCCACCGCCTCGCCCGCCCGCTCGGCCCGCTCCTGCAGACCGATGGCGCCACCGCCGAAGATGGCGAACCAGACGAGGGAGACGACCGAGGGCACGAACATGACACCGGTGACGAACTGCCGGATGGTACGGCCGCGCGAAATCCGGGCGATGAACATGCCCACGAAAGGGGTCCAGGAGATCCACCAGGCCCAGTAGAAGATCGTCCAGGAGGACAGCCAGTCGGTCAGCTCCGTGTTGCCGACGGCCGCAGTGCGCGAGGCCATGGTGGGCAGCTCGTTAATGAAGTCACCGATCGCCGAGGGGATGATGTTGAGGATGAACAGCGTGGGCCCGCCGACGAAGACGATGATCGCCAGCAGCACCGCCAGAACCATGTTGATATTCGACAGCCACTGGATGCCCCTCTCGATGCCAGAGATGGCGGAGGCGACGAAGCACGCCGTCAGGACCGCGATGATCGCAACCAGCATCCCGGAGTTCACCTTGTCGACCAGGTTGGTCGACACCATGCCTCCACCGATCTGCAGCGCCCCCAGGCCCAGAGAGCAGGCGGAGCCGAACAGGGTGGCCACGATCGCCAGGATGTTGATGATGCGCCCCCCGATGCCGTCGATGGCCTGGCGCCCGAACAGGGAGGTGAACATCGCCGAGAAGAGCTGGGAGCGCCCCAGACGATAGGTGCTGTAGGCCATTCCCAGCCCGACCAGCGCATACATCGCCCACGGGTAGATGGTCCAGTGGAACAGGGCGGTTCCCATCGCGGTGCTGGCGGCCTTGGCCGTCTGCGGATCGACGGTGTCTGGTGGGGGCGACATGTAGAAGTACAGAGGCTCACCAACCCCGTAGAAAATCAGACCAATACCCATTCCGGTTGCGAACATCATGGAGACCCACGAGCTGGTGCTGTACTCGGGCTCCTCGGCGTCTCCTCCCAGAGGGATCTTGCCGAATCGCGAGGCCGCGACGAAGATGATGAAGACGACGAACAGGGTTGAGGACAACACGAACAGCCACCCGAAGTTGCTGATCGTTCCGCCCAGGGCCCGCTTGGAGATCCTCCCCAGCCCGTGCGGGTCGATGAAGCCCCACGCGACGAACGCGATGGTAGCGCTCGCGGCGATGCCGAAGACCACCTTGTCCATGCCCTCCCCCGCATCGTGGGGCTGGCGGGAGACCGATCGTCTCAGGCGTTCGAGCAGGTGGCGCTGCCGCCGCTTCACCGTTGCCGGTGAGGTGTGGAATGCGGGTGTGGGGGCCGTGTCCTGGGAGGGTGCCTCTTCTTGCGGAGAGTTTTCCTGCTCCTGTGTCATCGTTGGAGGGGTCAGATCCTCGTCACTCATCAAATAACCTCGTAGACAAATGCGGTCATTGACCGCTTTAGGATGTAACGAGCGTATCAAGATACTGAAAAGCCACTACCAGAGAGCATGCCGGCGGGGACGCCGCGAGGAAGACGCGATGCCGCTCCGGAGCTCGCGCCGATCTTCCTGGAAGCGGGCTCGAAGGGCCTCCGACCTGCTGATTACCAAGTCTGGATAGGAATACGGCCGAAGCGCGACCGTGCGGTCCCCTCGACGCTCGGGCAGGCCTGTGTGAGTTCGACTGCATCGGGGGATGCTGTCATAGGGACGCGATCAGTGGCGCAAGCACCCCGGTCCCAGCAGTGCCTTGATGTCGGAGTAGAAGGCCGGCGAGGCCTCCACGCGCAGGGAGGCATCCAGCTGAGTACGCACCTCGCGCCCCGGGCTGGTCAGCGTCAGACGCACCATGGATCCTCCCGGGTGCTTGGTGAGCACGTCCTTGAACTGCTCCACCAGCGGCCCGGTGCACCGGTTGGCGGGCAGCGTGATGAGGACCGCCTCGTGGGCGGCGCTGGAGATGTCCGGAATCGTCATCTCCTGGGCGTAGAGGGCGACCTGGCCATCACGTCGGTTGAGACGTCCGCGCACCGTGACCACCGTGTCGGGGGCCAGCATGGTGGAGACGGTCTGATAGGTCTGGGGGAAGAAGAGCACCTCGATGCTTCCGGCCAGGTCCTCGATCTGGGCGATGGCCCACAGGTTTCCCTGCTTGGTGGTCTTGCGGGTCAGCGAGGTGATGAGGCCGGCGATGGTGACCATGGCGCCGTCGGGCAGCTCGTCGTTCTCATGGAGCTCGGAGATCTCCTTGTCCGCGAGCTTTCCCAGGAGGCCCTCCAGGCCCATGAGCGGATGATCAGAGACGTAGAGCCCCAGCATGTCGCGCTCGTAGGCGAGCTTGTCCTTCTTATCCCACTCGGGCAGGTTAGGCACGTCCGAGGAGAAGACCGGGCCGTTGCCGAAGGGGGAGTCGCCGCCGTCGTCGGAGCCGCCCATGATGGAGGCGAACAGATCGAACTGGCCGGCGGCCTCATTGCGCTTGACGCCGATGACCTCGTCGACGAAGTCCTCGTGGCAGGCCTGCAGGGAGCGCCGGGTGTGTCCCAGCGAGTCGAAGGCACCGGCCTTGATGAGGGAGTCGATGGTGCGCTTGTTGCACACGACGGCGGGAACCTTGTCGAGGAAGTCCTCGAAGGAGGTGAACTCGCCCTTCTCCCGGCGGGCGGCCACGATCGCGTCGACGACGTTGATACCGACGTTGCGCACCGCGGACAGACCAAAGCGCACATCCTCGTCGACCGCGGAGAACTGAGCCCGCGAGGCGTTGACGTCCGGAGGCAGCACGGTGATGCCCATGTGGCGGCACTCCCCCAGGTAGACCGCCAGCTTGTCCTTGTTGTCCTTCTGGCTGGTGAGTAGGGCCGCCATGTACTCGGTGGGATAGTGGGCCTTGAGGTAGGCCGTCCAGTAGGACACGACCCCGTAGGCCGCCGAGTGGGCCT
>ERZ773075.913-NODE-913-length-18299-cov-12.3961_pt1 | contig 18299 bp, 12 predicted proteins | sample MGYA00580614_ERZ773075 | MGnify/ENA primary metagenome ERZ773075 (study PRJEB29015, sample SAMEA2738021) | human oral metagenome | biome: human oral; feature: human-associated habitat; material: dental | place: China | collected 2043 ... | reverse complement strand
GAGGAGTTCTTGTGTGAGGTTATGGCGCAACGCTAAAAGTATGAGGCGGATACTGGTGAAGAGCCCGAGGGTTCGTGAGCCTGCAGCAGGTAGCTGGCCTTTGGTGTGGGTGTGGATGCCTGCGCACAAGTCGAGGACTTCACTGGTGTCGAGTTTTGTGCTAGCATTCCCTACGGACGGCTTGTTCTTGTGATGATTTGTTTTCACACCCAATTATCTCAAAAGAGCAAGCCGTCCCTTACGTCTTCTAACGCGTGTCAACAAACCCCATGAATAAGCCTCACTGGTGAAGAGCCCGAGGGTTCGTGAGCCTGCAGCAGGTAGCTGGCCTTTGGTGTGGGTGTGGATGCCTGCGCACAAGTCGAGGACTTCACTGGTGTCGAGTTTTGTGCTAGCATTCCCTACGGACGGCTTGTTCTTGTGATGATTTGTTTTCACACCCAATTATCTCAAAAGAGCAAGCCGTCCCTTACGTCTTCTAACGCGTGTCAACAAACCCCATGAATAAGCCTCAGTCCTTCGGTTTGATACTGTCAATCCGGATAATCGTCTTCCTACTCAACCGAGAAGTGACCATGTGGCAGCGCGCACTGCGCTGAAGTCGCCTGAGACCGGCGCCGCCTCTTTGGTCCGGATCGTCCCAGACGAGGACGATACTGCAACAGCTTCCTGTCAGCTCCCACTCGCAGGCCTACTCGTCGCGGTCTCCGGCTAGCAACAGGACGAGGGAGGCAGGGCGCAAAGGTAGCCTGATGCATGAGAGTTTTCCGATTTTGGATAAGCTAAGCGCACCCATCGTCTGGCGAGCTCGAATCTCAACACGCTCAGCCGCTCGTCCCCCTAACTACCAGGAGCCGGGGTAGGGTGCTGTTTTTACCAACTCAGAGAAGAGACGCTCATATGAGCGACCAGCACTCCAGCCTCACGCCTAATGAAGAAAAAGACTACACCCCAGAGCCGCTGACAACATCCCAGGATGACCCCAGCGACAACCAGGCAGCCACCGGTGATGACCAGCATGGGACATCTCACCACGCAGAACCAGACCACGAGGAACACCCCGTCCCCACGACACCATCCCCGCAAGTCCCCACCAAGGTGACCACCGCAGCCACCCTCGGCATCATCAACGGCGCCCTGGGTATATTCCGGGCCATCGTCCCAAATATCTTATTCATCCGGTTCCTCAGCGTGCTCGATGGAACCCCCTTCCCGCACTACAAGTTTAACTCCGCCGGAGATCTTATATCCGGCAAAGAGTTTTCAGCTCTTATCGCTTGGCTCCACGGCGTGAACTACGGGGATAAGATCCTCACGTGCGGAATCGCAGTGATCATGCTGATCTACAGCACCCGGCTCATCAAAAGCAAGAAGCGCACCGCCCTGGTGATAGCGGGAGCCGCACAGTCACTGATCATAGCGCTGGAGGTTGTCTTCTTTCTTATCGTACTTTCCTACTTGACTATAGAACTAGGTTCCTATGTGGATGTGCCATTCATCGAGATGTTCGTGATGATCATGGTGCTGCTCGTCATGGCGATATTGCCGATTGTGATTATCGTCTTCCTCCGCAGCCGGGACGTGACCGCCTGGTGCCGCACCCAGCACTGAGACCTTGGAGCGGATCGCACCGAGGAGATGCTGAAGGTTTCCTGGGATTCCTGCCCGCCGTGGTCTCCGGCCGCCGGAGGCCCGACTCCAGTATGCGACGCTCAGTCACGCGATCCCGCTCTGACCTGCAGCTGCGAGGCCAAATCCGTCTGAGTGGCGGAACGCGGGAAGGTCAGGGGCGCACGGGTGACGTGATGCACCAGGATTTTTAGATGGATGCTGTAAGCGCTCCCATCATCTGGTCACTTTGAAGCCCAACACGCTCAGATACGTGTTCCCCAACTGCCAGGAGCCGGGTTAGGGTGCTGTTTTCACCAACTCAGAGAAGAGACACCCATATGAGCGACCAGCAATCCAGCCCCACACCTCATGAAGAAACATACTACACCCCAGAGCCACTGACACCTTCCCAGGACGAGCCCAAGCGCGCCAGCGACGACCAGGCATCCACCGACGCCGGGCAACCTGGGGTGTCCCACCACGCAGCAGCCCACCAAGAGCACCTCTTGCCCACAGCGCCACCCCCGCAAGTCCCCACCAAGGTTACTGCCGCAGCCACCCTCAGCATCATCAATGGCATCCTGGGCATTCTCCGGGTCGCCGCCACGCTTATTTTCATCGCTCCCTTCTTCAGGCCTGCTGATAACTGGCAGTCATTTATTCACATTTATTTACTGGCTTGCATCGAGGTAGGCTGCCCTCTCGCAATCGCAGTGACCATGCTGCGTGGCGGCCTCCAGCTTCGCAAAGGCGGAAGGCGCGACTCTCTACTGGTTGCTGGGTTCATTCAAATTACAATGGTGTTATTGGAGTCCGCCTTCTTAATACCCTTGGCTATGGGGCCCGCTTCCTTGTACGCTTTACCCTTCCCCTTGATGCAATCCATTGGTCTAGTATTGCCGACCCTCATCGTCATCTTCCTGCTCAGGAAGAACCGGGCACCCCAGCACACGACCGCAGCTGACACCGCCCCTCAGGCAGCCGACAGCGACCAGCCACCACGCCCTGAGCCAGCCCCCACCCGGGTGACCGCCGCAGCCGCCCTGGGAATCACCACTGGTCTCCTGGGCATTATCCGGGGCACAGTCATGCTTGGCATGACCGTAAGCTTCTTCTTTGCTTATGGCAGCTTCGGGGAAGATGGTAGGCCTTATCTTCTGACGCTCGGTATCGATATGATCTGCACTCTCGGAATTGCAGTGATCATGTTGTGCGGTGGCCTCCAGCTTTACAAGGGCAGAAAGCGCACCGCACTACTGGTTGCCAGTTTCATTCAGGCTCCAGTAGTAATACTGGAATCTGTTCTCCTTCTTATTATCTATTCCTCCGTGTACACTTTCCTCTCGGAAGCTTTCCCGTTCTACTTCATGCAATTCATTGGCCTGGCACTGCCGGTCTTGATCCTCCTCCTGCTCAGGAAGAAGACGACGCCCCAGCACACGGCCCTAGAGCACACCACCTCTCAGACATCAGAGGACACCACCCCCCAGAGAGCCATCAACGACCAGCTGTCACGCCCTGACCCAGCACCCGCCAAGGTGACCACTGCAGCCACCCTGGGAATCACCATCAGCATTCTGGCCATTATCCGGATTCTCGTCCCGATTATCTCAATCTCTCGGTTCACCGAAAGGTTCGATAGCCTCACGTTGGACTACACATTCGACTCCTCGGGGAACAGGATACCCGGCAAAGACTATTCAACCCTCATTGCCTGGCTCCACGGCCTGAGCTATACGGAGAAGATCCTCACGTGCGGAATCGCAGTGGCCATGCTGGTCTACAGCATCCGGTTTCTCAAGAAGAAGAATCGCACCGTCCTGCTGGTAGCAGGAGCCGCGCAGTCAGTGCTCGCGGCGCTGGAGATCGGGTTCATCGTCTTCATGTATTCATACCTGATTGCAGAATGGGATTTCTCCATGGATACAGAGTTCACCGACACGTTCCTGATGATCATGCCGCTGCTCGCCCTGCTGATACTTTCGATCCTGCTGATCGTCTTCCTACGCAGCCGGGACGTGACCACCTGGTGCCGCCCCCAGGCCGAGACCCCCACTCCCGTCGACCCCTAGGCCCGCGGCCCCAATTAGACTAGGCTGACGTTTCCTATTTGGACCGGACCGCGCCGAGGAGGAGGACGATGCTGCGACGCTTCCTGGGCTTCCTGATCGCAGGCCTGCTCGTCGTGGTCTCCGGGTGTGGGACGCCAGCCCCCGACGCCGAGTCCCCAGCGCCCTCGGTGGCTCCGTCGGCCAGCGCCAGCCCCGCCATCTCGCTCTCGTCGGAGTCCTTCCCGCTGACCGTCACCGACACCACCGGCCGGCAAGTGAGCCTCGAAAAGCGGCCCGAACGGGTGGTCTTCCTGTCGGGCACCCCGCTGAACGTCTGGTACGACGCCGGAGGCAGCGCCGTCGGGCGTCCCGAGCTGACCGACAACATCCGGCTGGGCGCGGACTACGCCGGCACGATCATGGCGCTACCGTCGGTCGGTATGCCCTACGCCACCGACTCGGAGGCCGTCGCTGGCCTGCAACCGGACCTGGTGGTCGGCGTCGAGGGGCCGCACGACGCAGCCGTCGAGGCCTATCAGAAGCTGGGCATCAACTCCATCCTGGTGAAGATCCGGTCCCTGGACGACCTGAGGCAGACCTACCAGGCCTTCGGGACCCTGGCCGGATCCCCCGAGACCGCCCGGCAGCGCATCGCCGCCATCGACGCGCAGTGCCAGCAGGTGCTCTCCCAGGTGCCGGGACGGAAGACGTCCGTGGTGATCCTGTTCGTCACCGCCCAGAGCCTGGCCGTCAAACGCGACAACAGCATCGCCGGACAGATGTCGCTGCAGCTGGGGCTGACGAACATCGCCTCCGGCTCCACCCCCGACAATCCCGGCTCGGAGACCACGCCCCTCGACATCGAATACATCGTCAGCAAGCAGCCCGACCACGTCCTCGTGACGTCGATGATGGGCAGCAACGAGCAGGCCCGCGAGACCCTCCAGGCGCAGCTGAAGACGAACCCGGCCTGGCAGACGATCGACGCGGTGCGCGAGGGCCGGATCCACTACCTGCCGCAGCAGTACTTCCTGTTCAACGCCGGACCGTACTACGGCGACGCCCTGGCCTACCTGGCCGCGACCATCCATCCCGACGTCTTCGGGGCACCGGTGGAGCCTTGACCAGTCAGCCGCTGGCGGGCAGAGATCTTCGGGAACAGGGCTGGTACCAGGCTTTGGTGTTCGCGGCCCTCGGGGTGCTGCTGCTGGGCGGGGCCGTCTTCGCCCTGGGAAGCGGCACCCTGGCGCTCCACCCGGGCCAGGTGCTGAACGCCCTGTTCGGCGAGACCGGGTACCAGTGGCATGGGGTGGTGTGGGACATCCGGCTGCCGCGGGTGCTGGTAGGCGCTCTGGTCGGCATGAACCTCGCCACCTCGGGCGTGATCCTCCAGGCCGTGATGGGCAATCCCCTGGCCGACCCCGGGATCATCGGGGTCTCGTCGGGTGCCGGGCTGGCCGGGATGGTGGTGCTGCTGGCGCTGCCCCAGCATCAGGCGCTCGTCACGCCGGTGGCGTTCTGCGGGGCCATGCTGGCGGCCGTGGTCATCTACGCCCTGGCGTGGCGGGGCGGCATCCGTCCCATGCGGGTGATCCTGGCCGGGGTAGCGGTCTCGGCGCTGTGCGGCGCGGGCATCAGCGCGGTGATGGTGCTGTTCTCCGACCGTCTCCAGGGTGCGTTGCTGTTCATGAACGGCGCCATGACGTTGAAGGGCTGGTCGGAGTTCGGCCAGCTGTGGCCCTACTCGCTGGCGACGTTGCTGGCGTCGCTGCTGGTCACGCGGCAGCTCGACGTGATCGTGCTCGGCGACGACGTGGCGCGCGGCGTCGGCATGAACGTGCAGGCCAACCGGCTCCTGCTGACAGCGATCGCGGCGCTGCTGGCGGCCAGTGCCGTCAGCGTGGTCGGGCTGCTGGGTTTCGTCGGGTTGATCGTCCCGCACATCATGCGCCTGGTGCTGGGCACCCGGCACCGGCTGCTGATCCCGGGCGCGATCGTCTTCGGGGCCGCGCTGGTGATGATCAGCGACACGATCTCCCGGACGCTGTTCAGCCCCATCGAGATCCCGGTGGGCATCATGATGGCGGTGCTCGGGGTGCCGTTCTTCCTCTTCCTGCTGCGGAGGGCCCTGTGATGCCGGCCGGGCTCAGCGCGCGTGGTCTCCAGGTCAGCCTGGGCGGCAGGCGGATCCTCGACGGCATCGACGTCGACTTCACCGCCGGCGCGCTGCATGGGGTCCTGGGGCCGAACGGCTGCGGCAAGACGACGCTGCTGCGCACGCTCTGCGGGGCACTGCGTCCCGATGCCGGCCGGGTGCTGCTCGACGACCGTCTGGTCCAGGACCTCTCCCCGGCGCGGATCGCGCGGGTGATGGCGGTGGTGTGGCAGGGTGGCCAGGCCGGCGGCGACGTCACCGTGGAGCGGCTGGTCGGCTATGGCCGCTACGCGCACCTGCCGTGGTGGCAGCCAGGTCCGCCGCGCCACGACTCCGCGGTCGAACGGGCGATGGAGGCCACCGGGGTGGGGCAGCTGGCACACCGGCGGGTAGCTTCGCTGTCCGGTGGTGAGCGGCAGCGGGTCTGGATCGCCACCGCCCTGGCGCAGGAGCCGAGGATCCTGCTGCTGGACGAGCCGACCACCCACCTCGACATCGCCCACCAGCTGGACGTCCTCGACCTGGTCCGCGGCCTCAACGAGCGTTCCGGGCTGACGGTGATCGCCGTCCTGCACGACCTGGGGCAGGCGGCCCGCTACTGTGACCGCTGCGTGGTCATGGGGCAGGGCCGGATCGAGGCCGACGGCGTCCCGTCCGAGGCACTGTCGGCCGGGGAGGTCGAACGCAACTTCGCCGTCGACGCCTGGGTTACAACCGACCCCGGATCGGGGCATCCTGTGATCGTGCCGCGTCGCCGGGTGTCCGGCCAGGTCTCGCCGGAAGGGCCGGAAGGTAAGGATCCATCATGAGAGTCGTCGTGATCACCCACTACCCCGGGGCGCTGCGTGGCTTCATCGCCGCCGCCGCGCACTACGACCGGCAAGCCCCCGGCTGGGGCGAGCTGGCCCTGTTCAACGCGTCGCAGGAGCTGCGCGATGCCGACGCCGACGCCATGCGCGCCGCCGTCGAGGCGGCCGACGTGGTGGTCGTGGATCTGATGCGCTCGGGTCCGGAGTGGTACGACGTCCTGGTCCCGGTGCTGGCCGGCTACCACGGGCACCTGCTGGCCTTCGGCCTGCAGTTCGCGGAGCAGACCCGCCTGGGCAGGTTCCGGATGCCCCAGGGCGCCATGCCCGGCATGCTCCTCGCCGACTCCGGCCAGCCGGAGGACGCCCACCCCGCCGGCATGCCCCCCAGGCCGGGAGCCGACGGCCCCGAGGACCCCCGGGCGCGGCACGACGCGATGATGTACTCGCGCCTGGCCCGCGCGTACCGGAAGATGCACGGCAGCGACGCCCAGTTCGTGCTCGGCACCCTGCTGCGCGACTACGGCGGACACGCGGACCTTGAGGTGCCCGAGCCCAGCGTCCAGCAGCCGGGGGCGTACCTGGCCGACCCGGCGACCCGGGTGCGCTACACCAGCGTCGCCGACTACCTCGCGGCGCACGGCGGCCCGGATGGCCGTCCCGTGGTGGCGCTGCTGTACAACGGCTACAGCTACCCCACCGACCCCGAACCCGTCGCCGCGCAGGTCGCCGAGGTCCTCGGAAGGCAGGCGTGGGTGCTGCCGGTCGCCATCGAGACGGACGCCGCGACCGCCGTCGACTCGATCGTCGAGATCTGCACCACCGCGGGCCTCGAACCGGAGCTGATAGTCACCCTGATGAGCTTCCGGTTCGGCGCCGGACCCACCGGCGGCGACGCCGAGCACGGCATCCAGGCCCTCAACCGGCTGGGCGCGCCCTACCTGTCGCCGATCCTGCTGACCCGCACCACCGCCGATCAGTGGCTGCACGAAAGTCACGGGCTGGGGCCGTCGGAGGTGCTGGTCTCGGTGATGCTGCCCGAGTTCGACGGCGCCATCAACCAGATCCCGGTCGCCGCCATGACCCCGCCCGAGCATGACGAACGCCACCGGGTGGACACCTCCGAGCTGCAGGTCATCGGCGAGCAACTCGACCGGCTCGCCGGGCGGGTCGCGGGGCTGCTGCGGCTGCGGCGGCTGGCGAACCAGGACAAGCGGGTGGCGGTGATCGGCTACGACTACCCGGCGGGCGAGGGCAGTCTCCTGGCGGCGTCGCAGCTCGACGTGGCGGCGTCGATCTCCGCGATCCTGGACGACCTCAGCCGGCACGGCTACCGCACCGAGCCGGTGAGCGCCGAGCAGCTGCGCGCCGACCTGATGGCCGGGCAGGTCAACTCCCCCAGCTACCTCACTCAGGTGCAGCCGGCCGTCTATCCGCGCGGGCAGGCGCGCACCGACCTGGGCGACGACCAGGCCTGGCGGGACGTGGAGCGGGCCTGGCCCGCCGACGGCCCGCAGCTCATGACCGATGCGGCCGGCGGCTACCTCATCCCGCACGTGGCCTACGGCAACGTCCTGGTCGGGATCCAGCCGGGCCGCGCACCCGAGGTCGACGGCTCCCTGGCCCACGACAACACCGTCCCACCGCACCCGCAGTACCTGGCCTACTACACGTGGCTGCAGCACGTGTGGCGGGCCGACGTGATCGTGCACGTCGGGACGCACGGGACGTTCGAGTTCCTCAAGTCGAAGGAGAACGCCGTCAGTCGGCACGACTTCCCGGACCTGATGATCGGCGACGTGCCCCACGTCTACCTGTACTACGTCGGCAACCCCGCCGAGGCGCTCCTCGCGCGGCGGCGTTCGCACGCGACCATGGTCAGCTACCAGTCACCGGTGATGACCCCCGGCGGCCTGCACGACGACCTTGAGGAGGTCGCGGACCTGCTGGCCGCCTACCAGCGCACCCTGGCCGCGTCGCCGCAGACCAGCGGTGACCAGCTAGCGGAGCTCCAGGAGCGGGCCGCGCAGGCACACCTGCCCACCGACCCCGACGAGCTGGAGGGCGAGCTGGAGCGGCTGCGCGCCCAGCTGATCCCCCTCGGCCTGCACGTCTTCGGCAGCCGCTGGAGCCCGGACGAGGTCGCCTACATGGTCAGCGGGGTGATCGGCAACGGCGTCGACGAGCTGGCGCCCGGCTACGAGCTGATGGCGGCCGCCGACGGCCTCGATACCGAGCAGGTCCGGCAGCTCGACGAAGCCGGCATGGCCCGCTACGCCGACGCCGCCCGGGACCTCGTCGAACTGGCCCTGGCCAGCGACACACCAGCCGAGCAGCTGGCCGGCGACGAGACGTCGCAGGCGATCATCGTCCGCTCCCGCGAGCTGGCGGCCCGGTTCGCGGGCAACCAGGAGTGGGACTTCCTGCACAAGGCGTTATCGGGACGCCACGTCGAGGCGCGCCTCGGCGGCGACGCGATCCGCAACCCGGAGGTGCTGCCCAGCGGGGCGTCGCTGTACCAGTTCGACCCCCGCCAGGTCCCGAGTGCCCTCGCGGCCCGGCGCGGCGAGGAGATGGCGCGGCAGATCATCGACGCTTACCGGGAGGGTCACGGCGGTGCCTGGCCGGGCTGCGTCGGCCTGGTGCTGTGGGGGCTGGAGACCACCCGCACCCACGGCGAGACCTACGCGCAGGTGATGTCGCTGATCGGGGTGCGGCGGGCCCGGACCAGGCGTCCCGGGCAGCCCGGCTGGGAGGTGATCCCCGCCGCCGAACTGGGACGTCCCCGCGTGGACGTCGTGGTCACGATCTCGGGTTTCTTCCGCGACCTGTTCGGCACGCTCGTCGAGGAGCTGGACGACATGTTCGCGGCGGTCGCGGCCCTGGACGAGCCCGCCGAGGTCAATCCGGCCGCCGCGCGCACCCGCGCCACCCATGACCAGCTCGTCGCTGGCGGCATGGACGAACGCCAGGCCGGGGAGCTGAGCCACGTGAGGGTTTTCGGACCGCCGCCGAAGCTGTATGCCACCGGGCTGACCGACGTGATCGACGCCGGGAACTGGGACACTACCGCCGAGCTGGCTGAGCATTTCACCAACGGCTCCCAGCACGTCTACTCCCGGCACCGGCACGGCGACAAGGTGCCGGAGCTGTACCGCGGGCACCTGGCGGATGTGCAGCTGGTCGCGCAGTGCCGCTCGTCGAACGAGCACCACATCACCGACCTTGACCACTTCTTCGAGTTCCTCGGCGGGATGAGCGCGTCGGTGGCGGCGGCCCGCGGCGAGTCCGTGCCGACGCTGGTCACCGACACCACCGGGCGGCGCGTGCACACCGCGACGGCCGGGGATGCGGCCCGGGCGGGCCTGTACGCGCAGCTGCTGAACCCGAGGTGGGTGGACGCGATGCTCGCCCACGGGCACCAGGGCGTCGGCGAGATCTCCGACCGCACCACGAACCTGCTGGGCCTGGCCGCCACGACCGGCGAGATGCCGGACTGGATGTTCGACGCCGTCTGCGACCGGTTCATGGGCGACCCCGAAATGCTGGGCAGGCTCCGCGACGCGAACCCGCACGCCACCGCCGCGATCGCGAGCCGGCTGCTGGAAGCCAGCCGTCGTGACCTGTGGCAGGCAAGCGACGAGCGCATCGAGACCCTAGAGGACGTCCAATTCGACATCGACACCGCCCTGGAGGGCGCCGGCGAGGACGGCGCCTGACCCCCACGACAAGGAGCACAGCCATGACCATCACACCCACGCCCATGAGGAAGCTCACCGCGACGCTCAGCGCCTGCCTGGCGGCCGGCCTGGTCCTGGCGGGCTGCTCAGGCGGCAGCACCGGGCAGACGCCGGCGTCGTCGCCCGCCGCCAGCAGCCCGGCCGCCGCTCCGAGCCTCACCCCGGAGGGCGGCAAGCTGGTCGACACCGACCTGCAGGCCAAGGTCTTCAAGGACTCCGGCCTGAAGGTCACGATCGATCCCGCGGCGAAGACCGCAGCCTTCCAGCTGGTCGACCCGAACAGCGGCGAGAACTTCACCGACCACTACACCTTCGACTACACCGCCAAGACGATGTCCTGCCATCGTTTCGTCTCCGCCATGCAGAAGGCCTTCGACTACACGGTGAGCCTGGAGACGGGCGAGCTGACCGCCGTGGTCGGCGACGATGGGACCGACGCGATCCCGGGCCTGAAGCAGATGGGGCGTTTCGACAAGGCACAAAGCGACCGCGTCAAGGAGCAGAAGGACCTGGAGGCCTGGTTCACGGAGCGTTACGGCAAGACCATCGAGGAAGCCGCGACCGCCTGACGTGCCCGCGCTCTTCCCGTTCACGGCCGTGGTGGGGCAGCCGCAGATGCGGCTGGCCCTGCTGCTGGCCGCCGTCGACCCGGCGATTGGCGGGGTGCTGATCCAGGGCGCCAAGGGCACGGCGAAGTCCACGATTGTGCGGTCGCTGGCGGCGCTGCTGCCGTCGGGCCGGCTGCGGACCCTCGCGCTGGGGACGACGGAGGACCGTCTCGTCGGCGGCCTGGACCTGGAGGCCACCCTGACCGGCGGGGCTCCGCGCTTCCAGCCGGGACTGCTAGCCGAGACCGACGGCGGCATCCTGTACGTCGACGAGGTCAACCTCCTCGACGACCATCTCGTGGACCTGGTGCTGGACGCCGCTGCCAGCGGGGTGGTGACCATCGAGCGGGAGGGCTTCTCCCGCACCCAGCCAGCCCGGTTCGCGCTGGTGGGGACCATGAACCCGGAGGAGGGGGCGCTGCGGCCCCAGCTCCTCGACCGGTTCGGGCTGTGCGTCGAGGTGACGGGGGCTTGGGACGTGGACGAGCGGGTCGAGATCATGGCCCGCCGCTTCGCCTTCGACGCCGACCCGACGGGTTTCGCCGCGTCCTGGGCGGCTGCGGAGGCCGGGCTGGCCGGCCGGCTCCGGCAGGCCCGGGAGGCGGTGCCGGGGGTGGTGCTCGGACGTGGACTCAGCGAGCAGATCGCAGAGCTGGCGATGGACGCGCAGGCAGCTGGGCACCGCGCGGAGCTGGTGATGGGCCGCGCCGCCCGCGCCCACGCCGCCTGGTGCGGCCGGTCCGGGGTGACCCGTCAGGACGTCGACGCGGTGGCGGAGCTGGTGCTGGCCCACCGGCGGCGTCACATCCCCCCACCGCCGCAGGCACCCGCGGAACCGTCGCCGGGACGGCAGAGCGAGGCGACACGGCAGGGAGAGACGACACAGCCACCTCCCACCGACCCGGCCCCGCCGCCGTCTTCCGAACCGCACTCCGAGCCGTCCGAGCCCTCCGAGCCGCCGGGACCGGCCGGGGAGCCGGCCCCGGACCAGGTCGCGGGCGTCGGGGAGCTGTTCCGGGTGCGTCCCCTCGACCTGGCCGCATCCCGGCCCGGCCGCTCCGGGTCGGGCCGCCGCACCACCACCGTCAGCGACAACGCGCGGGGCCGCTACATCCGCTCCCGGCCGACGCCGCAGCCAGTGGACCTGGCCCTGGACGCGACGCTGCGCGCGGGCGCGGTGCACCAGCGCAGCCGCCGCCGGCGCGCCGCCGAGCTGGGCGATCCGCGCCGCGATCTGGCGGTGATCATCGAGCCCGGCGACTGGCGTCGCAAGGTGCGGATCCGGCAGGCCGGGTCGCTGGTGGTGCTGTGCGTGGACGCCTCCGGCTCGATGGGAGCGCGGGGCCGGATGGCAGCCAGCAAGGGCGCGGTCCTGAGCCTGCTGCTGGACGCCTACGTCAAACGCGACCAGGTGTCGCTGGTCAGCTTCCGCGGCACCGGCGCGCAGGTGCTGGTGGAGCCGACCTCCTCCATCGAGACGGCGGAGCGGCGGCTGCGGGAGCTGCCGGTTGGGGGCCGCACCCCCCTGGCCGCGGGCCTGGTACGGGTCTCGGAGCTGCTGCGGCGCGCCCTGCTGCGCGACCCGGCGCTGCGGCCCCTGGTGATCGTGGTCACCGACGGGCGCGGCAATGTCGGCCTGGAGGGCCGGGTCTCGCGAGCCGCCAGCGCGGAGGCGGTGCAGGTCGCTGGGCAGCTGGCCCGCGACGACCGCGTCACATGGGTGATCGTCGACACCGAACCGGCCGGTCCGATGGCCCGCGGCCACAGCGTCGAGCTGGCCGCAGCGCTCGGAGCCCGCCGGTTCGCGATCGAGGAGCTGCGCGCCGACGACCTCGTCTCGGTGGTGCGCGACCTGCAAGACTCGGGGAATTCAAGGAAGGAACGCCGATGAGCCGACCCCAGTATCCGTTCGCCGCCATCGTCGGGCAGGACGAGATGAAGCTCGCCCTGATCCTGACGGTGATCAGCCCGCAGGTCTCCGGGGTGCTGATCCGCGGCGACAAGGGGACCGCGAAGTCCACGGCGGTGCGTGGCCTGGCGGAGCTGCTGCCGGAGCGCGCCGAGGCCGCGGGCACGCCCTATCACCTGTCGCCCGGGGAGTATCGCGAGTACCGCGAGGAGCTGGACCTGCCCGAGGCCGAACCCGAGACCCGCCGCACCCGGGTGCCGGTGGTGGAGCTGCCGGTCGGGGCAACGGAAGACCGGGTCGCCGGTACGCTCGACTTGGAGACGGCGCTGACGGCGGGTCGCAAGCGATTCGAGCCGGGGCTGCTGGCGGCAGCGCATCGCGGGATCCTGTACGTCGACGAGGTGAACCTCCTGGACGACCACGTCGTCGACCTGCTGCTCGACTCCGCCGCGATGGGCGTGAACACCGTCGAGCGGGAGGGCATCAGCCTCACCCACCCGGCCCGGTTCTCGCTGGTCGGCACGATGAACCCGGAGGAGGGCGAGCTGCGGCCGCAGCTCCTCGACCGGTTCGGGCTGTGCGTCACGGTCACAGGCGAGACCGACCCCGATGCCCGGGTGCAGATCATCGAGCGGCGGCTGGCGTTCGAGGCCGACCCGGCCGGGTTCACCAGCCAGTGGCGTCGCCAGAGCGACGAGCTGGCGCAGCAGATCGCGTCAGCCATTGACCTGCTGCCGCAGGTCGATGCCAGCCACGGGGTGCTGCGGCAGGTCGCACAGACCTGCATGGAAGCCGGCGTCGACGGCCACCGCGCCGACATCACCATGGTCCGGGCAGCCCGAGCCCTGGCTGCCTGGAACGCCCGGACGGAGATCGTCCCCGACGACCTCAGCCAGGCAGCCCACCTGGTCCTACCCCACCGCATGCGCCGCCACCCCCTGGAGACCATCGGGCGGGTCCAGTCGCGGTGAGACTGCGGAAGTAGCGAGAGCCTGCAGAAACGGTAAAAAGCTCGTGGAGGCGGTGAGGAACCACGGAGATCCCGGACCTGCAGCGTCCCACCCCCGTTTTCGCTGGCCTTAATCCTGGTTGGCCTGGAATTGAGTCATTGCGTATTACGTAATACGCTTTGCTTGTGGGAAAGCGGACGATTCAAGGACGCGAGATCTCGGATGCCCAGGTGCAGGCATGGGCGGATGAAGCTGAGGCGGGCTATGACGTTGACGAGCTGCGGAAACGGTGGGGACGTCCTCCCCGAGCAGGGAGTGCCTCCCGGGTGGTGGCAACACGATTCTCTGATGAAGAGCTGGCCGAGCTGATGACCCGCGCCGACCGCGAGGGACTGGATCGCTCCGCAGCAATCCGGGCTGCCGTGCACGAGTGGGCACGCGCATGATCGTCGCCCCGTCTGCGCGCAAGCACGGGATCAACGACGAGGACGCGGTCGCTGCCGCGCATTCAGTACTCGCAGCCGGGCCACTGGATGACGAGAACCCGCAGCGCGAGCTGAGGATTGGGCTAGATACAGCAGGCCGTCTCCTGGAAATCGTCGTATTGCTCCGGGATGACGGCGAGGTTGAGATCATTCACGCGATGAAAGCTAGGGCCGAATATCGGCGGCTCGTGCTCTGAGGCGCTCAACCAGCAGGTACCAGGCCTGGAGTGCCCGGCGTTTCGTGGACTGGACTTCCGTCAGGTGCCCAAAGGCTCCCCCGAAGGCGCGTCGCACGGTACAACCTTCACAGTGAGACTGCCCGTCGTCCTAGAAGCGGGATGATGCTCACCCAGCGGTTTCTCCGATCTGGGAAACGGCACAGGTGACTTCCGCCAGACAGCCCGCCTGGTCCTACCCCACCGCATGCGCCGCCACCCCCTGGAAACCATCGGAAGAGTCCAGTCTCGGTGAGAGCCCGGCCAGAACGTTGCTCTCACCGTCCCCAGCTAATCCGACTTCTCACGCCGTACAATCCGGGCCCGCATGCCATTAATGTCGACTGGTATAGCACCGGTAGGTTGTTGTTCTTCAGCCCTTTCACGTTCAATCTTCCTCTTTTCCTTGCACATGAAGTCCGATTCAGTTGATGCATACCGAGAGAGGATTGAGAATATGGGGGAAAATGCTGCGGAAATCAAAGCAATAGGGACAAAAAAGGAGGCTATTAGAAGATCTCGCAAGAACCAGAAAATCTTCTGACTGGGCGTGACAAAATGGTCATCATTATGATGACCACGCCCCGTAATAATATATAGAAAAACACAGGAAGCCAGCAAGATAAAGATAAACACGATACCCACAATAGAAGCCACGCACAGCTGCTGTATCACCAAGCTGACCGGCTCCAGCTGCGTGGCAGCTAGGAGCAGAATCCATACGGAGCCAGCAGCGCGAGCATCGATCAGTCCTTGCACTTCAAACTTGATTTCAAATCCCTCCTTTCTTACCCGCCGGGCTGGTTGAACACTCATGGCACAAATGAGACACGCAACAATCAGGATCAGGAATTTCCCTGCCCCTGAAATGCCAACGATGAGGAATTCAGGAATTCCGCTCGTGAACCATACTGTTACTGATTCCCATCTCATGATATGTGCCACAGTTGCGATGATTTCATTCGGATGCAAGTGGTTCCAGCAAGCTGCGATAGTCAGCATCGCCGCGAGGCAGGCGAACCACTCGAAAGACATCGTCCTCACGCTCTTGAGCGCCTCGAGGAGAGCCTTGAGGGCAGCTATGAGGCTGGTCATGATGATCTCCTTTCCCATACAAGAGCGAGTATGCAGGGTGTCCCTGACAATTTCTGGTACGAGCAAAACACCTCCCCAGCAGCTCGTGGTTGCTATGGGTCGTGGCTGACCGGGCAGTCTTGAAATCCTCGACCACCTCGTCGGCATCCACGTCCCGCTCTGCAAGGAGAGCATCCAGGGTCGCAGCCGCAGTCAGCTCCACTCCATGATTCACGTGTGTCGGAATGAAGTACCCACCGTTTGGCCGTGCCGGATGACGATCTCATTCGCACCCGAGGAGCAGGGCCACTCCACACCTTGGGGGGATCTGTGGACTCTCCCAAGTTTCCTTGCGATCGTAAACAGCAGCAGAGCCGGTCACGGGGTGCTGCGACAGGTCGCGGAGGCCGGCAGCGAAGCCCATCACGCCGACATCACCATGGTCCAGGCAAACCCGCAGCGCCCCCGTTTTCGCTGGCCTTAATCCTGGTTTGCTGACCTCACAGCACAGGCAAACGCACATAAGGCCAGCAAACCGTTTGGGTTTTATACCTTGGTCGATTGGGTTTTACACCTTGGTCGATTCGGCCTTCGACCTTGGTCGATTCGGACTCCCACAAAGGTCGCAATCGAAGTTCCATCCTGCGTTGGTAGCGGCGAAGACCCCTCTGCGGGAAGTCTGGGAATGTCTCCGGAACCGAGATCCCGGAGCCCGAAGAAAGCATCAGGAAACCCCTGAGATCGCCGACTCCACAGGAAGGAAATCAACGATGAAGAGAAAAGCTTCAGATTCAATTCGCTTAGGAAAACAGCGGAGACGGTCCCTGGCTGCGGTGCTGGTGGGGGGTGCGCTGCTGGCGGGGGGTGCGCTGCTGGCGGGGCCGGCGATATCGGCTCTGCCGGCGTATGCGACGCCGCAGAAGGACGGCGCCAGCACCTCCACTCCTACCCCGGATGGTTCAGGGAGCAATCCGGCAGTGCCGAAGGGACTGGAGTCGTTCTATAACCAAGAAGTGTCGTGGTATCCGTGTGGGGATACCGGGGGCATGGTGAAGACCGAGGAGCAGGGCAAATTCTCCTGCGCGACGGTGACGGTCCCAATGGATTACAACCAACCCGACGGTAAGACCATCCAGATCGCAATGAAAAAACGCGCCGCCGACGGCGAATCCCGCGGACCACTGTTCATCAACCCCGGCGGCCCGGGCGGCTCCGGTGTCCAAACAGTTGAGAGCGTGGTGGAGCAGAGATTCTCGAAGGAGTTACTAGCTGGCTATGACGTAGTCGGTTTCGACCCCCGCGGTGTCGGGTCCTCCACCCCCATCGACTGCGGAGACGCTCAGGCGCCCGGACCACTCAGTGGGGAGAAGCCGCAGCCGGGTGAGTTCTTCGAGACCTGGAGTGCGCACTATCTCACGCAGGTCCGCGAGTTCCGGGAGCAGTGCGAGGCCCATTCCGAACCCGGCCTCCTGGACCACATGGGCACCGCATCAGTGGCCCGCGACCTCGACGTCCTCCGCGCCGTCTCCGGACAGAAAACCCTGGACTATCTCGGTATGTCCTATGGCACTGAGCTGGGATACACCTATGCGGAGCTTTTCCCTCACAACACCGGCCGACTGGTGCTCGATGGTGCCATGGATTCCACCTCAACCAACCACAGGCTGACCGTGGAAACAGCCGAAGGGTACGAGAAAGCCCTTCACAGCTATGTCCAGGCCTGCCAAGACGGCACAGCCGGTGACAATTGCCCGCTGACCGACAACGTCGAGGACGGGGTGCAGCAGATCCGCGACCTCATTACCTCCGCCGACGCATCACCGCTGAAAATCTCCGACCCCGACGTGAAGGTCACCGGAACCCAGCTCAAGGATGCCATCGGAGGATATCTGGGTATCGGCGCTTGGCCCCAGCTGACCGCGGCCCTGGCTCCTGCCATCACCCAAGGCGATGCGTCTGGTTTCGCCGAGCTCCTCAAGCAGGCCTCGGCTGGTGTAAGCATGGCGGCCTGGACGGCTGTCATGTGTCAGGACCGTCCCGCGCAGGCCAATGGGGACCTCTGGCAGGCCCAGTATGAGGAGGCTCAGAAGGTCGCTCCCACCTTCGCGGGTGGCGCCGGCCTCGACATGACCTGCACCGCCTGGGGTCACTACTCCGAAACCGACCCCATCCCGCAGAACGTGCATGCCAAGGGTGCGGCCCCAATCCTGGTGGTCGGCACCACCGGCGACCCCGCCACCCCGTACCACTGGGCCCAGGCGCTAGCCAAGCAGCTCGACTCCGCCCAGCTGATCACCTGGGACGGTAATGCCCATGTCGCCTACATCCGCGGCAACAAGTGCATCACCACAGCCGTCGACGACTTCCTCCTGGGCGGCCAGCTGCCACAAGACAACTTCGTGTGCACCAGCTAAATCTGGGCGTTTACCCCTTATCGAGTCGTGTTGTCTCCACCTGCTCGCGCGGAGGCAACACGACTTTTGCACCGGGAAGCGTATGCGACTTGCTCGCTTTCCGGTCGGCGGTCGCCAGTCTGTGTGATGGGACGGGTCCCTTCCTGCTGTCGAGTTGTGCGGTTCTGGGAGGTTCTTGCCTTGATGCAGCGATGTGGTTAATGGCTGTGCGGGTGCGATGGTGTCGCTGTGGGGGTTGTCCCTGTTCTTACCCCGACTTCCCGCCAAGGTGATTGAAACAG
>ERZ773075.907-NODE-907-length-18406-cov-36.8915_pt1 | contig 18406 bp, 8 predicted proteins | sample MGYA00580614_ERZ773075 | MGnify/ENA primary metagenome ERZ773075 (study PRJEB29015, sample SAMEA2738021) | human oral metagenome | biome: human oral; feature: human-associated habitat; material: dental | place: China | collected 2043 ... | reverse complement strand
TAGGCGACACCTTCCCGCGCGATCTCGCGGATGCCGTCGAAGCTGGAACGCGAGCTAGTAGGACCGTCCGGAGACCACATATGAGGCCCAGATCACTCCCGCCCGGCGTGTTGAGGTGGCTATCTCCGGCCGACGGGAGCATTGATGGGAGTACCAAGACCGCGGGCATGAGCCAGAGTCCAGAGGCGAGAGGTTCGCGGTCATGGCGATGCGGCGCGTCATGACCGCGAACCGCGCCAGCGCTCGCTGCTCACATCGATCGTGAGGCGAGGTCAGACTTGCATGCCTCACCCCGACGCGTATCCGATCTCTATGCGATCCGATTGACCTGGCTTGATCGAGGCACCATCGGAGCAGTCAAAGAACCCCTTGAAGGACTTCGTGTCCAAATCTGCCACAAAGGAAGGTCAAGCACCTTTCACTGAACATCAAGAACCGAAGAATCATGAGGTTTCATCTCTTCTGTCCGAAACTTGCGGCAGCCTTTGTGGCAGATTTGGACACTCCCCACCGCTCCAAGGCCCTCAGCACATCCGGGACAATCTGATGGGCGTAGACATCCTTTCTCGTGAAGCGCAGTGGCAAGAAGCCACGGGCGACAAGCTGGCGGTCACGCCATCGGTCGAGGCCGAACTGGTACTCGTCGCAGTGGTAGGTGTAGCCGTCCAGCTCTACGACCACCCATCCCTCGACCACCAGGTCCACCTCGCCGACGCCCTCAATCTCCACTCCGTCCTCGAAGCTCAGTCCTGCAGCATGCAGATCCATTCGCGCCAACGTCTCCAACGGGGAACGGGCCCGGTCACTGGCGCGATCGAGTCGTGCGAGCGCCCGAGCCGAGCCAGGGCCACGAAGCAGATTGCGAATCTGCTCGGCAGTGACGCGCTCGTCGTGAAGTGCCGCATCGAGAGCGATGAGTGGGGAGTCGTCCTGGAGGTGACAGCGCAGAAAACGCGCCATAGCCTCAGGAAGTGGCTGCACCGGGAAGCAAGTCGGGGATGCTGGACTCTGGTTCCGATCCACGTGGAGAACCTCACGTCCCACGGCTGCGAATCGTCCGCTATCCGAAACCACAAGATGAATCTGCTCAGCCCCTTGGGTCACAGGCAGACCGTAGTAGTGCATGGCGGCCTGACAAGTGAGGAGCCCGCCATGAATGCGGGCCAGGACAACGGTGCGTTCGGCGCCCGGAATACCGACAACACCATGCTCGTGGGCGATGAGCTCACCGGTTCTCACGAGAGAAGCGACATGACGGCGCTGGGTGCGAGTCAACTCAAGATCCCGAATGCGCACTGCTCCGTAGCAGCCGCGAACAACGGCGAGCAGGTCAGCATCCATGGTGCTCATGACGCCCATTGCCACCCGTCGGCGGAGTGGGCGCAACACGGTGCCGGAGTCCTGTGGATAACTGGCGCATCCATCAGTCTGTGGCCCCCATAAACTCTCAAAGTGTCACCGATCTCCCGAGACATCACATCTGTTCGACGGCCGAATTTCTTTTGTCGGGCTGGCCCGACATGAGTTGACTGGATGACTGGATGACTGGATCGTCCCGGTGAGAGCGCCAGGACAGCCTGGCTCCATGAGCACCGCCGCCTCCGGCCAGCAGTACACGTCCACCACCCCCATGGAGATCGGCTCGATCACCAAGACCTTCACCGGCCAGCTCCTGGCCGACGCCATCGCGCGCGGCGAGGTCAAGGCCAGCGACCCACTATCCACCCACCTGCCCGAGCTCGCCGGCACCCCGGCGGGCGAGGCCACCCTGGAGGAGGTCGCCTCCCACCGCTCCGGTATCCCGAGTTTTCAGGACATGGGCGGGTTCCTACTGCGCTCCCAGATCCTCGGACTGAACCCCTTCACCGAAAGCGCTGACCAGCTCATCGATAGTGCCCGTACCATCGAGCTGGGACAGCGCGGCAAGTTCGACTACTCCAATTTGGGAGTCTCGCTGCTGGGCGAGGCACTCACGCGCTCCGCCGGCGCCGATTCCTGGACGTCCTACGTCACGGAGCGGCTCTTCACACCCCTGGGCATGGAGTACACGACCCTCACCACCGGCCAGACTGACATTCCCAACGGTGCCATCCACGGAGTCCTGGCCAACGGGCGCCGCGGCCAGTCGCTCAGCGGCCCGGGATCCAACCCAGCCGGCGCCGGCGTATGGAGCACCCCGGAGGACATGACCCGCTACGCCCAGGCGGTCCTGTCCGACACTGTCCCCGGCGGCGACAACGCCCAGGAACAGCGATGGCCGGGAATGATGGACGAGACCCCGCTGCCGGGTAAGAAGATCGGGTGTACCTGGTACACCGATGTCGTCGACGGACACACGATCATCGGCCACGGCGGCATCACGATGGAGTACATGACACACCTGGCCATCAACAAGGAGTCGGGCACAGCCGTCATGGTCTACACCGACCAGAGCGGCGACATGACCGCATCCGCCCTCGCCACCGCGCTCCTGACCGACGGCCAGAAGATCTCGACGGCACACATGCCGATCTCGGTCAAGATGCTGCCCCTGATCGTGATCCTGGGGGGCTTCACCATTCTGGCACTCGTCATGGGCCTGTACACGGCCGCTCGCGCGGCGAGCGCGTCCAGCCGCATGGCGGTGGCCAGCCGCGTGGCCGCACTCCTCGCCTGCCTCATGGCGGCCGCCGCCAGCGGGCCCTGGACGTACATGCCCACCTGGATCCTGGCGGTGGCGGCGCTACCCGGCATGTACGGCATCGTCCGGGGCATCACGCTGTGGCCAGAGCTGCCCACGCTGCCGCGTCGGCGGGCCTGGCTCGGCTGGATGCAGGTGGGGCTGACCATCATCTTCATCGCCATCTGCCTGGTCGTCGCCTGGCCCAAGGCTTGAGCCGGTCCACCCCACCTCGGGTCTCGCGTTCGTCCCCTGCACCGCCGAGCCCCGACCCGCTGGCGGCGAAGCCGAGGGCTGACAAACAGCACCACACCTCCGAAACGCTCCGGGGCCTTGGGCCCACTCCCAACGAGTGGCCCCAAGGCCCCGGCCTGCTGCAACAGTCCACCGGGGTCGCGGGGGTTCCCAGGGACTCACGGACGCACTCGAGATCTCGCGAACTGCACCCACAACATCCCTGGTCGAGGCCTCAGGGCGTCCGCAACGAACCAGACACTCGGCCGCAGCCCCGAGAGCGCCCCTCACTTTCACCACACGACCTGCCGCAAGGCACGGACGCGGTCTCCTCCTCCAGGAGGAGACTTCCCGTCATCAGCGTCCTCAGGGATGCCATTCTCATCCACCCAGGGGTTGCATACCGACTTCCCGATTCGGCCCGGCGACTGAGGAAACCAGTACTGCCGCGCCGTTAGCGTTGTAGGAGTCCGGGCGCCGCGGGAGCAGGGCCCGGGCCGGGCCCACCGGCCGGCGTGAGCCGGGCAGTGGACCCCTGCACTGCCCGGGCCCCGGTCACAGCGGGGCCACGGCGGGCGGTGGAGACCGACGACGACCAGATGACGACCACTGACACCGCAAAGAGAGAGCCACCCCCTGATGAGACCCGCACCCCCGGCCGCCCGGAAGGCAGGCGCGGCCCTGACAGCACTGATGCTGTCAACCGCACTAGCAGCCTGCCAACCAAACGGCTCCACCGACGCCACCGCACCCACCACCGCAACCACATCCACCGACCAGACCAGCAACCCCACCAACGGCAGCACCACCAGCCCCACCGACGGCAGCTCCACCGGTACCGCGGCACCTACGTCCACCGACCAATCCGGCACCCCCACCAACGGCAGCATCACTGGCCCTACCGGCGGCTCCCAGGGTAATGTTCCCCGGGGGCTGGAGAGCTTCTACAACCAGACCATCAGCTGGAAGGACTGCCCGGACAGCGCCTCCTTCAAGTGCGGGACCGTCACCGTCCCCGTGGACTACGACCACCCCGACGGCCAAACCATCACCATCGCACTGAAGAAGCTCCCCGCCTCAGACGGCGACGCCGAGCACGGCTCCCTGTTCCTCAACCCCGGAGGCCCCGGCGAAAGCGGCATCGAAGCAGTGACGTCGGCACCCGGAGTGCCCGAGGAACTTCGAGGCTCCTACGACATTATCGGATTCGACCCTCGCGGAGTCGGGCAGTCCACCCCCATCACCTGCTGGAGCGAGGACGAGATCAAGCAGTACCTGGCGAATCCCAACGACGATGTTAACCCGATGAGACCGCTCAAGGGCGTCACATCCAAGAACGTTGCGGCCCAGGAGAGGATCGACCGGGGTGCGGCCAATGCTGCCAGGTGCGCCAAGCACTCACAGGTCCCTGAGCTGCTCGACCACGTCGGCACCCGCAACGTCGCCCGCGACCTGGACGTCCTGCGCGCCACCAACGGCAACACGAAACTGAACTACCTGGGCGTCTCCTACGGCACCTACATCGGAGCCCTCTACGCCGACCTCTTCCCCGACCGCGTCGGCCGCGCAGTCCTGGACAGCGCCGTCGATCCGTCTAATCGAGAGACCGACAGCGACGCTGAGAGAATAGCCTTCAAGGAAGGTGTTCTGCGTCAGTACGTCGAGCACTGCCAGGCACAGAGCGCCTGCCCCCTGTCCGGATCCACGGACGAGGCGGTCGCCCAGCTGGCCGCCTTCGTCGACGGCCTGGACAAGAACCCACTGACCACCCCGGACTCCGATGCCACCGTCGACACGCAGGATGCCATCGCCATCATCCAGGAGCTCGCCGTAGCACAGCCGGACTGGGACACGCTCACCGCCATGCTCACCCCGGCGATGACCAACCACGACGGCACCCTCATGATCAAAGCGCAGCAGGGCTCGAACAAGTCATCAACGATGACTGTCGAGGAGGCGGCCAGCACCGCCAACCAACAAATCATGCTCAGCACAATCATCTGCAACGACAACCCTGATACGGGTGGCGCCGCTTCCGAGTGGGACGCGCAGGCAGCCGCCGAGAGGAAGGCCCACCCCTTCTTCGGCGGTATCTCGAACGCCATGGAGGCCTACTGCCGCGGCTGGGGGCACCACTCAAAGACCCCACCCCAGGTGACCCGTGCCGAGGGCTCCGCCCCGATCCTCGTCGTCGGGATCACCGGCGACGTCCAAACCATCTACTCCTGGTCGCAGAGCCTGGCCGGCCAGCTGGACAACGGCCACCTGTTCACCGTCCAGGGCTACGGTCACGGCGGCGCTATCGGCAACTGCGCCACCACGGCCACGATCGACTTCCTCGTCAACGGGACCGTCCCAGCTGAGGGGGCCACCTGCACCGCAGAACCTAAGTCGCCCGGCGCCGAACCCCAACCCGCTGCCAGCGGAGCCGAGGGCTGACAAACAGCACCACACCTGCAAAACGCTCCGGGGTCTCGGGGCCACTCACTGGGAGTGGCCCCGAGACCCCGAGCAGCAAGGTACGAACGCGGCGACCTCCTGGAGGAGGGCACTCGTCGTCCGTCTCCCCCAGGAGGTCATCCTCGTCCACCCAGCAACTGAGGAAACCGGCACCTCAAATCCTCCCAGAGGTTGAGGAAACCAACATCGCCATGCCGTTAGCGTTGTAGGGGTCCGGGCGCCGCGGGAGCGGGGCCCGGGCCGGGTTCACCGGCCGGCGTGAGCCGGGCAGTGGGCCCCTGCACTGCCCGCAAACCGCTCTCGTCCATCCCAGGCCACGGCGGGCGGTGGAGACCGACAACGACCAGATGACGACCACTGACACCGCAAGGAGAGCCGCCCCTGATGAGACCCGCACCCCTGGCCGCACGGAAGGCGGGAGCGGTCCTGGCAGTACTGATGCTGTCAACCGCACTGGCAGCGTGCCAGCCAGACGGCTCCACCGACGCCGCCGCACCCACCGCCACCGACCAGGTCAGCGCCCCGGCCGGCAACCCCACCAACGGCAGCACCACCGGAGGCAGCCCTGCGGCGTCCCCCTCTACACCTACATCCACCGACCAGACCAGCAACCCTGCCGACAGCTCCCAGGGTGATGCTCCCCGGGGGCTGGAGAGCTTCTACAGCCAGACCATCGACTGGCAGGACTGCTCGAACGAGACCACGACCTTCCAGTGCGGGACGGTGACCGTCCCCCTGGATTATGAGCACCCGGACGGCAAGACCATCACCATCGCACTGAAGAAGCTCCCCGCCTTAGACGGCGACGCCGAGCACGGCTCCCTGTTCCTCAACCCCGGAGGCCCCGGCGGCAGCGGTATCGGAATGGTGGAGACCGACGCCCCCATGTTCGGGGAGGAGCTTCAAGGCGCCTACGACATCATCGGATTCGACCCTCGCGGAGTCGGGCGCTCCACCCCGATCACCTGCTGGAGCGATGACGAGGTCAACCAGTACCTGAACGGCACGAGCAACACGCTCTTCGAGATCATGGCGACCGATGTCCTCTCCTCCACAGATTCTTCCGCCCAGGAGAGGATCGACCGGGGTGCGTCCAATGCTGCCAGGTGCGCCAAGTACTCACAGGTCCCTGAGCTGCTCGACCACGTCGGCACCCGCGACGTTGTCCGCGACCTGGACGTCCTGCGCGCCACCAACGGCAACGCGAAACTGAACTACCTGGGTATGTCCTACGGGACCTACATCGGAGCCCTCTACGCCGACCTCTTCCCGGGCCGTGTCGGTCGCACGGTCCTGGACAGCGCCATGGACCCCTCGCAGCGTTGGGCCGATGGGGATGCAGGGGTCGTGGCTTTCACAGAAGGTGTTCTGCGTCAGTATGTCGAGCACTGCCGGGCACAGAGCGCCTGCCCCCTGTCCGGATCCACGGATGAGGCGGTCGCCCAGCTGGCCGCCTTCGTCGACGGCCTGGACAAGAACCCTCTGACCACCCCGGACTCCGACGCCACCATCAACACACTGAGCGCCACCGTCATCATCCGGCAGTACGCCGTCGCACGGCCGGACTGGGAGGCACTGACCGCCATGCTCACCCCGGCGATGACCAACCACGACGGCACCCTCATGGCCAAAGCGATGCAGAGCTTGTCCGAACTGTCGCCGGAGACGGCTGACGAGGCGATGGACAGCACCGCCAACCGACAAATCATGTTCACCGCGGTCATCTGCAACGACAATCCCGACACGGGCGCCACCGCCTCCGAGATGGACGCGCAGGCAGCCGCCGAGAGGAAGGCCCACCCCTTCTTCGGCGGCACCTCGAGCGGTACGGAGGCCTACTGCCGTGGCTGGGGGCACCGGGGGAAGACCCCGCCGCAGGAGACCCGTGCCGAGGGCTCCGCCCCGATCCTCGTCGTCGGGATCAAGGAAGACGTCCAGACGCTCTACTCCTGGGCCCAGAGTCTGGCCGGCCAGCTGGACAACAACCGCCTGCTCACCGTCGAGGGCTACGGTCACGGCGCCTTCAGCAGGAACACCTGCGCCGCCACGGCCATCACCGGCTTCCTCGTCAACGGGACCATGCCGGATAAGGGCACCACCTGCACCGCCGACCCACAACCGGCCACCACCCAGGCTCAACCCGCTACTGGCGGAGCCAAGGGCTGACAGACAGGACCACACCCACGAAACCGGGGCTTTGGGCCCACTCCTAACGGGTGGACCCAAGGCCCCGGCCTGTTGCGACAGTCCACTGGGGTCGCGGGGGTTCCCAGGGACTCACGGACGCACCCGAGTTCTCGCGAACTGCACCCACAACGTCCCTGGTCAAGGCCTCGGGGTGTCCGCAATGAACCAGGCACTCGGCCGCAGTGGTCTTGAAATCGCACCCGCTTTCACAACACGACCCACTGCAAGACACAAAGGGGTCAACCTTCTGGGGGATGAGAACAGCCGTCATCACCTCCTCCTGGAGGAGGAGAACAGTCGATGTCCATCTCCTCCGAAAGGACGCCCCTATCCGTCCAGGGGCTGACGAAACCAACATCGCTGTGCCGTTAACGTTGTAGGAGTCCGGGCACCGCAGGAGCACAGCCCGGGCCGGGTCCACCGGCCGGCGCGAGCCGGGCAGGAGACCCAGCACCGCCCGAGCCCCGGTCACAGCGGGGCCACGGCGGGCAATGGAGACCGACGACGACCACTGACACCGCAAAGAGAGAGCCACCCCCTGATGAGACCCACACCCCTGGCCGCACGGAAGGCGGGAGCGGCCCTGGCAGTACTGATGCTGTCAACCGCCCTGACGGCCTGCCAACCAGACGGCTCCACCGACGCCGCAACGCCCACCTCTGCACCCACGGCCACCGACCAGACCAGCGCCCCGGTCGACACCCCCACCAACGGCAGCGCCACCGGAGGCAGCTCCCCGGACGGCAGTGCCACCTCCGGCTCCACCGACAGCTCCCAGGGCGATGCCCCCCAGGGGCTGGAGAGCTTCTACAACCAGACCATCACCTGGGAGGACTGCTCGAACGAGACCACGACCTTCCAGTGCGGGACGGTCACCGTCCCGGTGGACTACGAGCACCCGGACGGCAAGACCATCACCATTGCCGTGAAGAAGCTTCCTGCCTCCGACGGCGACGCCGAGCACGGGTCCCTGTTCTTCAACCCCGGAGGCCCCGGCGGCAGTGGCGTTACGATGGTGGCGGCTTTGGCCTCCGCGTCCGTGGAAAATCTTCGAGGCGCCTACGACATCATCGGATTCGACCCTCGCGGAGTCGGGCAGTCCACCCCGATCACCTGCTGGAGCGAGGACGAGATCAAGCAGCACCTGGCGAATCCCAGCGACGACGCCGGCCCGACGGACCCGCTCAAGGGCGTCATGTACAAGAACGTTGCGGCCCAGGACAAGATCGACCGGGGTGCGGCCAATGCTGCCAGGTGCGCCAAGCACTCACAGGTCCCCGAGCTGCTCGACCACGTCGGCACCCGCGACGTCGCCCGCGACCTGGACATCCTGCGCGCCACCAACGGCAACACGAAACTGAACTACCTGGGCGTCTCCTACGGCACCTACATCGGAGCCCTCTACGCCGACCTCTTCCCCGACCGCGTCGGCCGCACGGTCCTGGACAGCGCCATGGACCCCTCGAAACAATCGTATAGCGAAGGCAGAGCCGAGCAGAACACCTTCTATGAAGGTGTCCTGCGTCAGTACGTCGAGCACTGCCAGGCCCAGACTGGTTGCCCCCTGACCGGCTCCACGGACGAGGCGGTCGCCCAGCTGGCCGCCTTCGTCAACGGCCTGGACAAGAACCCACTGACCACCCCGGACTCCGACACCACCGTCAACACGCAGGAGGCCACCGACATCATCCTGCAGCTCGCCGTCAAACGGCCGGACTGGGACGGACTGACCGCCATGCTCACCCCGGCGATGACCAACCACGACGGCACCCTCATGGCCAAGGCGAAGCGGGGCTCGAATAAGTCGATGCCCGTCGAATCGGCGGCCTTCATCGCCAACAGCGAGATCATGTTCGCCGCGGTCGTCTGCAACGACTACCCGGATACGGACAACGCCGCCTCCGAGATGGACGCGCAGGCAGCCGCCGAGAGGAAGGCCCACCCCTTCTTCGGCGGCACCTCGAGCGCCATGGAGGCCTACTGCCGAGGCTGGGGACACCACGCTCAGACCCCGCCCCAGAAGATCCAGGTCAAGGGCTCCGACCCGTTCCTCGTCGTCGGAATCAAGGGAGATACCCAGACGCTCTACTCCTGGTCCCAGAGCCTGGCCGGCCAGCTGGGCAACGGTCACCTGCTCACCGTCGAGGGCTACGGTCACACCGCCTTCAGCACGAACACCTGCGCCACCACGGCCATCACCGGCTTCCTGGTCAACGGAACCATGCCGGATGAGGGCACCACCTGCACCGCCGACCCACAACCGGCCGCCAGCGAGCCCCAACCCGCCACCGGTGAGCCCCAACCCGCCACCGGCGGAGCCAAGGGCTGACAAACAGCACCACACCCACGAAACCGGGGCCTTGGGCCCACTCCCAGCGAGTGGACCCGAGGCCCCGGCCTCTTGGGACGGAGGTAAGCAGCGTCGTCGGCGGCACACTCGGCTACGGGGCGACAGCGAGCTGCTGGACATCCCCGAGTCCTGTGGCTCACCGGCTACGTGGGCGGAACCTACTGCAGGTCGGGGCGGGCAGGATCGGGCGGGAAGTGAACCTTCCGAGGCACGGCGCAGTCGCGACCCAGCAGCCCTGACTCCCGGCCGCGCAGGGTGTGGTCGAAGAAATCGGCGACCAGCGCCCGAATGGTCTCCTCGGTCTGTGGCTGAGCCGTGTTGCCGGTCAGGGCAGGACTGACGAAGGAGAACAGGTCATGGCTGACGTGGTTGGTGCTCTCGATGGTGGCGACCCAGGTCGGCCCGGTGCTGCGGTCGTGGAACTGCTCCTGGAACCGAGCATCCCGGATATAGCCCGCATTCCGGGGCTGCTCGCCTCTGTGGACCTTGGAGATCTCGGCGATGTGGCCGGTGGCCAGGATGTTGAGGCTGGGTGACGGCACGCCGGTGTCGCGGACCGATCCAAAGTGCGTTCCATCCATATTGACTCCGGCGTCGAAGCGCGAATCATCGGCCAGGACCTGCTCCGCGGTGGCGCCCCCGAAGGAGAAGCCCAGAGCGCCCACCGAGTCGAGGTCGAGCCGATCATGGAACGCACCACCCGGATCGGCGTTGAGCCTGGTGAGGTGATCCAAGACGAAGGAGAGGTCCGCGGAATTGGTGGACACCGAGCGGGTCATCCTCGCCAGCGACTCCTCGGCACTCATCTCAACGGTGTCTGCGGTGTCCCGATCGACCTGGCGGCCGTTGGCCAGGGTGACCGGAGCGTTGGAGGTGTAGGGGTGGTCAACGGCGACGACGACGTAACCCCGACTGGCCAGGTCCACCACGAGTGAGCTGTTGTCGAAGCGGCTGGCTCCCAACCCCGGGGAGTAGAGGATGACGGGGAACCCGCCCGGAACCTGAACCACCTCGCCCCCGCGCACCGCGTGAGTGTCGATCAGCCGGAAGTGATTCAACGAGATCTCCAGCAGGCCTCTTGCGCGGGAGGTCCCGATCTTGTCGCTCGCGTTCAGCGCGGTGCTCTTGGCCAGCCTGCGGTCCAGGGCAAGCGGCTCTCCTTGGGTGCTCGCCTCCGTCGGGTACCAGATCGAGAACTCGACCTCACGCAGATCATTCGCATCAGGCGTCGTCCACTCCCGGCGGTCGGAGTCCGTCAGGTGATCCTCGGTGTACCCGACAGCGTAGGGGCCGGTCGGCGTCGGCAGGTTGAAGACCGGGAGCAGGAGCCCGGCAGCGGATGACACCACCAGGGCGAGGACTCCCACCACCAGCGCCGCGATACGCCCCAGAACTCGCAGGACGGGCCGCCTGCGCCGAGGCTCGGCGGTGATGGAGGGACGATCCCAGCGGAACCAGCGCACCAGGAGGACACAGGCCAGCACCACCGTGACGGCGTAGGCCGGAACCATGACGAACCGGTGCCGCTCGATGACGAGGTGGACCAGAAAGGGGAGAAGGAGCGCCACCAGCAGGACGGGTTCGGCCCGCGGCCACCGTCGCGTACTCGATGCCTCGGAAGCCACCTGCCACCAACGACGCGGCGATCTGAGGACCGCAAGGAGCAGTACCGCAGCATCCACGGCGATCAGCACGACCTCCAGCGTCCTCATCGGCCTTCTCCCCTCGCTCGCCCGCCAGATCCGGCACCGACATTAACCGAGCACTGGCCGCGTCCGCCTCCATCAGGAGAACGATGCCCTGCGGGCGGGCACCGGGGAGACGGGGCAGTCGGTCGGGGGCCGGCCCCACCGAGGGCGCCTCAACGACCGCCTCCCCCGCAGAGGAGGCCATCCACCGCTGTCGGCTGCACGCGTTCGTAGGGTAGGCATTGGGTTCGCACCCCCTACCCCTCGAAGTGGAGGCATGAGGTACGAATGCGACGAGGACTGGAGTCCGCCGGCACTCCGACCGCGCCCTATACCTTCCAGTCCTGTCGCTGCATCTCGTTCAGCCCACCATATCCACAGCCTGCTGAGGCTCCGGGGCGAGTGCAGAGGCGAGGTCCGCGAAATACGGATACTGCGCCCAGGCGGTGCGGTCACCGATGACGTAGAGACGACGCTTTGCTCGGCTCGCGGCGACATTGACGAGATTGACGGTTGACGAGGCCCAGGCCTTCGCCCCCGGAGCGGCTGGATCGCCGCCCAGAACAAGGAAGACCACATCCGCCTCCCGGCCCTGGGCGGTATGGATCGTCCCGCCGCGCAATCCGGGGCATCTCCCCTTGAGGGTCCCCAACGCGTTAGCCACCATCCGGAATGGCGAGATAGCGATGATTTGCGACATGGCAACGCCCTGAGCCTGGAGCTGCTCAATCTGCTTGCGTAACTCCTCGATCTGATTGTCTTGAAGATGTGTGCCAGGCGTTCTTGCCGGAACGTCGATCCAACGGCTTGGCGATATCTTCTGCTCGCGAAGCCCGTCAAAGAGATCGGGGTGATCGGGATCGTCCAGGCGACGCTGAACGCCGCTCACCATCATGCCCCCGTAGGCGATCTCATTGCACAGTTTGAACATCGGATCGTCGCATCGACGATGCACCGTCAGTGGCGCACTCACCCACATGGGCTTCTCTCCGTGATACAAAGTGGTCCCATGGCGTGAAACGCGGTCAGCGAGAGTCTGGACCGAGGCTAGCGGCGGAATCCAGACCGATGAGACACCGAACGCGGCTGCAATGTCGTACTGGGCTTTACGCGGCATCGTCACTACCGGCTGCAACTGCAACGGGTCACCGACGGCGATGACCCGCCGGGAGCGCCAGATCCCTCCGACGGCGTACTGCGGGCAGGCCTGTCCGGCCTCGTCAATAAGCAGCCATCCGAGAGACTCGGGACCAAGACCCGCGAACATGCGCCCAAAAGACGCGAAGGTCGTCGAAACCATCGGTACGACTAGGAAGAAGGTCTGCCACGCTGCACGTATTTTTTCGGGCTCCAGGTTACGCGGGTATGCACCGGCAACCACCTCAATAGCTGCACGCAGCCCCTTCACCATGTCCCCGGCCGCATTGGCCAGAAAGTCCTCATGGAGCCTCAGCGCTGCCAGGAACAGGTCGGACCGAGCCGCATCAAGCTCTGCGTCGAGCCAGGGGGCATGCTTCTCGCGGTCTTCTCTGTCCCGATCCTCCTCCGGGTACCCGCGCCCGTAGCGCTCGTGGTCCTCAGCCACCTGCCGGCGCAAATCAGCCACTTCTTGGGAAAGGCGCTTACGTCGATTCTCGGCGCTTGCCAGCTCGCCAAAGATGTACCGTGCCCGCTCGTCAAGGTACTGCGCACGCTGACGCACCTGCTGCCAGTTCTGCTCCGCTGTTCGCAACTGCTCCTCGAGTGGCTCCAACCGTTCCCTCCACTCGCGAATAGCACGCCCCAAAGTAAAGAGTGTCTCGAGCACTCCGGGCTTGATCTCCGCGTGCCGGTTCCGGATGCTGCCAGCCTCGGAGCACTCTGTCTGCGCACGCTCGACGACATTCGCATACTTCTGCCTCTCGTCCGCAGCCTCGGTGGCCTCCACCGTGAGGCACTGAGCCTGCGCAGCGAGCTCCGGTTCCTCCCTAAGGGCACCCTTGAGACGTTCTATTCGCCACTGAGCCGCCTCCCGCTGAGCGAGGAGTTCGTCGACACGCCGCTCGGCCCGACGGAAGTCCTCTCGTGCCTGCGACCAACTCTTATATGGCACCTTTCCGTCACGCCACTGATTCAGACGCGTCTGCATGCGCGGAGCAGTTCCCGGAATGCGTTTTTTGTCTCGGTCTGTGATGTCGAACCAGAAGACTGAGCGGAAGGCTCCCCGATTCCGCTTGTTGCCCAGTCGGGCCGCCACCAGGCCCCAGGCCTTCCGCTCCTTTCTCTTGGCATCCTCACGTTTCTGTTCCCCGACCTCCGAGGCCGCCAGAGTCGCAGAGGCGATGTCAGCAAAATAGTCGGCGTCTCCCCGCCATTTGCCATCGATCGCACCAAGGGCGGGAATCTCAACGCTGACGTTCTCAACGGCGGCGTTGTTCGCTGAAGCGACGACCATCTCGAATCCGGTGAGCTTCGATTGAAGCTGACGCACCTCACGCCGGAAGCCATCACCTGACTGCCAGCAGTGCGTGGTCGAGGTGAAGGCGTCGTCGGGACTCTTCAAATCGGCAAGACACCGCGCACGTTCAACGACATTGCCGGCCAGGATGTCGCGCAGCATCGTCGTCTTGCCAGTACCGGGCGGTCCATTGACCCCCATCAGACCACCTGCATCAGGCAGATCATCCAAGGCCCGGTTGACAGCGAACTGCTGACGCAACGCCAGGCCGTACTCAGGGTTGGAGGGCCACCGACCTTTCGGCAGCCTGCCGACCCGGACTCCGGCGTCAGCAACGGCGTTATCCCGGATAACGTCCGCCCGCTGCCCCATGGGGAGATCAGCGTCGGCGGTCAGGTATTCATACAGTGCCGGCGGGCAACTTCCATTTGACAGTTCTCTCGTAACGGCCGCGAGATCGTCGAGGAAGAAGCTGTTGAGAAAGTCGATGTCTGCGACCGCATCGTCAGCGCGACGACTGGAAACAGCGACCGACGAGATGATGATGCGCTCACTGGCCAGTCCGGGCACTCCGGCAATTCCCGAGACCTTGTGAGCGATGCGCAGCAGCTCCTGCAATGAGTCCGCCTCCTGAGCAGGAGGTTTCTCCGTATCGGCCACCTCACGACGATCTCCCTCGAGGGCATCCACCTCTTTCGTGAACTCTTCTGCGGCCTGGGAGAACCCATCACCCCAGTGCGGACTCGGCACTTCATGGGTGCTCCGGATCCGGGCGACAGCCCACAGCGCCGAGGAGAGCGTCACAGAGTCCACCATAAGCGTTCCACGCTCGTCGAGCACAACCGCGGCACAGGCGCTGATTCCGGCCGTGCGCTCGTCGTAGGCATCCTGGTCCTCTGCGAAGGCACAGTGCAGGTCCTGATAAATGTCCTCGAGGTCGTACACGCCGAGGTAGACGGTGTGCTGCCATTTCATAGGTGTCCCGTTCACCGACGCTGGCGGACGCAACGCTTCCCATGGCAGGGGCACCTGAGCCCGCCAGTCGATGACTTGACGGTCCTTCGGACGCGTCGACGGCTTGGTCAGCTCAGGCACCTTCTGCGGACTGAACAGCTCCAGCATCCACCAGTACTGCAGGATCCGTTGACGAGCCTCGGAGGAAGTATTCATTCCCATGGGAGGATTCTGCCAGGTCAAAGCAGTCCGAGTGGATGATTTATGCGGGATATTTCAACCGCGGGAAGGGTCGCTGCACGCGTTCATAGGGTAGGCATTGGGTTCGCACCCCCTACCCCTCGAAGTGGAGGCATGAGGTACGAATGCGACGAGAGGCGCTCGGGCCCGGGCACCGGCGGAGGCGAGTCGGATGCCGGCGGCCATCGGTGGTGCACACTGTGCCCCATGGCAAACGGGACCAGACGCGACCTCACCGGGCTCCTGGAGTCCATCGGCGGACGCGACGGCCGGCTCGTCCACCTCCAGCGCACCCCGGCCCGGCCGGGCCGCCACGGCGACTGGCCCGACTGGGCGGACCCCGACCTCGTGGCCGCCTACCGCCGCATCGGCGTCGAGCGCCCCTGGACGCACCAGGTCGCCGCCGCACAGTCCGCCCACGCCGGCCACCACACGGTCCTGGCCACCGGCACCGGCTCGGGCAAGTCCCTGGCCGCCTGGCTGCCGGCGCTCTCCGACGTCCTGGCCGCCCAGTCCCCCGGCGCCGACTCGCGAATCTCCGCCCACGGCCGGCGCCCCACCACCCTCTACCTCTCCCCCACCAAGGCGCTCGCCGCCGACCAGACCGCCGCCCTCGATCGGCTCATCGGCGAGCTCGAGGCCGTCCAGCGCGAGGCCGGCACGCCCGCGGGCTCCCTGCGCACGGTGCGCGCCGGCACCTGCGATGGGGACACGCCCCTGCCCGAGCGCGACTGGGTGCGCGCCCATGCTGACGTCGTCCTGACCAACCCCGACTTCCTCCACTTCTCCCTGCTGCCGGGCCACGAGCGCTGGACCCGTCTCCTGCGGGGCCTGCGCTACGTCGTCATCGACGAGTGCCACGCCTACCGCGGGATCCTGGGGGCGCACGTCGCCCTCGTGCTGCGCCGTCTCCTGCGGCTCGTGGCGCGCCTGCGCCCGCACGGTCCGCAGCCGGTCGTCCTGTGCGCCTCGGCGACGGCGGCCGAGCCGGCCCTCACCGCGTCCCGACTCATCGGTGCCGAGCCCGACGACGTCGTGACCGTCACCGACGACGACGCCCCCGCCGGGGAGCGCACCCTGGCCCTGTGGCAGCCGGCTCTGCGCGATCCCTGGGCGCTGCCGGCGCCCGGCGAGGGCGGGCCGGCGAGTGCAGGCTCCCCGAAATCGGCCGCACTCATGGACACCGGCTCCTCCTCCGACTCCTCCGACTCCCCCGACACACCCCGGCCCACACGCGCTGACGGCGACGCCCCCTCCGCTCCCACCGCCGCATCGCCACCACAGCACGCGACGGGAGCCGCGGCCACACCCGGCAGTACTGAACCGGACTCAGACGATCCGGAAGACCCCTCGGCGCGGCGCAGCGCCGTCATCGAGGCCGCTGAGCTGCTCGTGGACCTGCTGAGCGTGGGTGCCCGGGCGCTGGTGTTCGTGCGCTCGCGTCGCTCGGCGGAGGTCGTGGCCGAGCGGGCCCGCCACACGCTGGGGCTCTCGCTGCCCGAGCTCATCGACACGGTGGCGGCCTACCGCGGCGGCTATCTGCCCGAGGAGCGTCGGGTCCTGGAGGCCGGCCTGCGCTCGGGGCGGCTGCGGGCCCTGGCCACCACCAACGCCCTGGAGCTGGGTATCGACGTCACCGGTCTGGACGCGGTCCTCATCGCCGGCTGGCCGGGCTCGCGCGTCTCGCTGAGCCAGCAGGCGGGCCGGGCCGGACGCGCCGGTGGCCGCGGCCTCGCTGTCCTCATCGCCTCCGACAACCCGTTGGACGCCTACCTGGTGCACCACCCCGAGGCGGTCTTCGCCGCTCCCGAGGCCACGGTCTTCGATCCGGCCAACCCCTACGTGCTCGCGCCCCACTTGTGTGCCGCCGCCTCCGAGGCGCCCTTGCGGACCTCGGACCTGGCCCTGTTCGGTCTGTCCGACGATTCCCTGCTGCGCGAGCTGGAGAGTCGGGGCGCGCTGCGGCGTCGGCCCACGGGCTGGTTCTGGAACGTCAACCTGCCCGGGCGGCCCCAGGACCTGACCTCCCTGCGCGGCGACGGGCCGCCCGAGGTGCCGGTGGTGGAGGCCGACACGGGCGTCGTCATCGGCACGGTCGATGGCGCGGCCGCCGACTCCACCGTCCACGAGGGCGCGGTCTACGTCCACCAGGGGCGCGTCTACGTGGTCGAGGAGCTGGCCGACGACGTCGCGCTCGTGCGGCAGCGGGCGGCGGTCGGCTACCGCACGCGGGCCCGGTCGCGCTCGAGCGTGCGCATCATCGCCGAGCGCGAGCAGCAGGTCTGGGGCCGGCTGGGTGAGGACGAGACTCACGGCGATAGCGGCCTTGAGCCCTCTCTGGAGGCGATGGGAGAGCCCGGGGGCTCCGAGGCCGGGGGCCCCGGACCCGCTCCAGCCGGTGTTGGACGGGTCGCGCAGGGTCCCGCCGCCGAGCAGGAGGCTTCGGGCACTGCGGCGATCACCTGGTCCTTCGGGTCGGTGGAGGTCACCAGCCAGGTGACCGGCTACCAGAAGTTGGCCCTGCCCGGCGGGGAGGTCATCTCCCAGCACGCCCTGGAGATGGACGAGCACGTGCTGCCCACGGCCGCCGTGTGGTGGACGCTCCCACGGGAGGTCTGCGAGGCGGCGGGGCTGGACACCGCCGACCTGCCCGGCGCCCTGCACGCGGCCGAGCACGCGAGCATCGGGATGCTGCCGCTGCTGGCCACCTGCGACCGCTGGGACATCGGCGGGCTCTCGACGGCGCTGCACCCGCAGACCGGGGCACCCACCGTATTCGTCCATGACGGGCACGCCGGCGGGGCGGGCTTCGCCGAACGCGGCTACCGGGCCGGGAGGGAGTGGCTGGAGGCGACGCTGACCGTCATCGAGGGTTGCGGCTGCGCGAGCGGCTGCCCCTCGTGCGTGCAGTCGCCCAAGTGCGGCAACAACAACGAGCCCCTGGACAAGGCCGGGGCCGTCGTGCTGCTGCGGCTCCTGCTCGAGGCGGCGCCGACCGCTAGCTAGCCCTCACGTTGCGTGAGGCTGCTATGTTCCCAGTATGCTCATTCGATTACTGCGCAGATACCTACGCCCGTACACGGGACTGTTGCTGTGCGTCCTGGTGCTTCAGTTCGCTGAGGTGATGGCCTCCCTGTACCTCCCCACCCTCAACGCCGACATCATCGACAAGGGTGTGGCCACCGGGGACACCGGTT
>ERZ773075.906-NODE-906-length-18419-cov-75.764_pt1 | contig 18419 bp, 11 predicted proteins | sample MGYA00580614_ERZ773075 | MGnify/ENA primary metagenome ERZ773075 (study PRJEB29015, sample SAMEA2738021) | human oral metagenome | biome: human oral; feature: human-associated habitat; material: dental | place: China | collected 2043 ... | reverse complement strand
CCGCGATGCCTGATCCGAAGTCGATGAGACGGTTGCCGTCCACGTCCTCCAGGACACCGCGGTCCGTGCGCCGTGCGAATGTCGGCATGGCGGCGGTCAGGGCGCGCGGAAGTGCGGTACCGGCGCGTTCATCGAGGGCGCGGGCCTCGGGGCCGGGCAGAGAGGTGGCGAGATGAATGGTCTGGGGCAGCGTTGCCATGTGGACCTCACAATGTGTCGTGACGGGCGGAGATCTGCAGCGGAACAGGGTGCTCCGGGATGTCGTAGAAACGTGCTCGGCTTTGAGTTCTGCTTCAGGCTATGCCCGCCCCTGGGGCTGAGCGCCTAAGCCTGCTGCACAAAATTCCTTGAATCTTGTGCATGATGCATAGAACGGTGTTTGAATCCTGACATGTTGTTGGTGTCGGATCTCATGGATCGAGTGGACCTGGGGGTGCACGCGGTGCTCCTGCCCGCACCGAGCGCCGCGGTCACCTGGGTCGTCGCGACCGAGCTCCTCCAGCCGGCGTCCTACCTCGAGGGCGGCGAGCTCGTTCTCACGACAGGTCTCGTCATGGCCGATGCCGAGGTGGACACATGGCGGGAGTACGTGGCATCACTGGTTGAGGCGGGAGTCGCCGCACTAGGACTGGGAACCGGCATCGTCTTCGACACCGTGCCGGAGGACCTGCGCGAGGCCTGCCGGATCGGGCGGCTCAATCTCCTCGAGGTCCCTCTCGAGGTCTCCTTCGCCTCCATCAGCCGTGAGGTGGGGGCCATGCTTCAGGCGGCCGGGCCCGAGACCGGTACCGAGAGAGCGGGCGATGAGGAGACCCTGGTCCTGCAGCAGCTGACGCGCGCAGCGGCCAAGGACAACCAGGGCGCGATCATGCGCGCCCTGGCCTCGATCCTCCGCGGGGAGGTGTCTCTGCGGGACGCCACAGGGCGTACGGTGGTCGGCCCCTTCGGTCCAGTGACTCCAGGAATCGACGACGAGGTCGCCGAGTGCATCGACAGGATCCGTCCGGGAGGGATGCGAGGAGCCGGGGCGGTCGGGATCGGTGAGATGCGGCTGGTCGTTCGCCCGGTCGGCATCACCGGCGAGCCCGAGAGCTACTTGGCGACCGTTCATCGGGAGACGCTCACGCGCGCCCAGACCCTGGGAGTCGATCTCGCCTGGTCGTTTCTGAATCTCATCGCCGAGTCCTCCAAGGCCTTCACCGGATGGCTCCTCCAGCTCGTGGGGGCGGCTGCCGAGCATCTTCTGGTGGGTGAGGTCGCGCAGGGGCTGGCCCTGGCCGATCAGGTCCAGGATCTCGTCCTCAAACGCCTGCCATCTCCGGCGCGGCGGTCGATGACCGGTACCGGCGGCGGTCATCAGTGGCGTGTCACCTGCCTTGAGGGCGGCAGCGCTGCCGTTGCTGGGCTCTCCTCGGCGCTGGCCCGACTGCTCGTCGAGAGGCGAGGGGGTCCAGTGGGAGAGGGGCTTTTGTGGTGCACGGAACGGGATGGGACCCGCCTGATGATCCTTGGTGAGGCCGAGCGCGTTCCCGCGCTTCTCGAGGATGGCAGTGTCGCGCCATGGACGGGGCGGATGCGGATCGGGGTCAGCGGCTCGGTCGGCATCGCCGACCTGCCGCGGGCCGCGCAGCAGGCGCTGTCCGTCTGCACCGGCGCTCGGCAGCTCGGGCAGGCGGTGCGCTGGGAGGCCTCGGGGCTGCCGTCGGTCACGGACCTCCTTGATGAGGAACGGGCCCGCGCATTCGCCCGCGCCCGCCTCGGGGGCGTCGTCGATCAGCCCGAGCTGCTCGAACTGCTGGAGATCTACCTCAGCGAGGCCGGGGCGGTGCAGCGCATCGCCGAACGTCTGGGGGTGCATCGCAACTCAGTCCCCGCACGCCTGGTGCGCCTGAGGCGGGCGCTCGGCGTCGATATCGAGGATGCCGAACAGCGGGCAAACTTGTGGTTTGCATCACATTATTTGACGAAATGACAGTCCGCCTTCTTGTGAACCGACGACTTTTCCATGTGTTGACGTGGTTCCCTGGAGTGAAGAACGTGATGTTCGACATACTTGGCTGTGTGTGTTTACCATGATGCCGTCACCTAGGACCTTAGCCCGAGTTGTGGTCGCAGTGCCCGTGACGTATCGGGCGCCAGCGGCGATGTGGCCTGCACGGGTCCTGTGTGAGCTTGGGCAGTAGGGGCCTGAGCCGTCTCAATTTGTTCGACTCTCGACACTTCTCACCTCGACACCGACGTCCCGCCGAAGCCAAGAAGCGGAGTGATTCGCATGAGCCTTCCTCTCCTCCAGAATTTTATCAACGGAAGATTTATTCCGGCAGCCACCGATGCCACGGTCGAAGTCGTGGATCCCCGAACGGAACAAGCCGTAGCGCAGTGTCCGGTCTCAGGACCCGCCGATGTCGACACCGCCTACGACGCCGCCCTCAAGGCCTTCGAGAGCTGGCGACTGACAACGCCGGCGGAACGGCAGATGCTCCTGCTCCGGCTCGCCGACGCCCTGGAGGCCAATGCCGACCGCCTCGTCGAGGCTCAGCGCCGCAACACCGGTCAGCTCGCCGAGATGATTCGAGCGGAGGAAGTCGTAACAGGGGCCTCTCAGCTGCGGTTCTTCGCCGGAGCCGCCCGCATCCAGTCGGGTGTTGCCTCGGGTGAGTACGCCGAGGGCCTGAACTCGCAGATTCGCCGCGAGCCCATCGGCGTCGTCGGGCAGATCGTCCCGTGGAACTACCCCTTCATGATGCTCATCTGGAAGGTCGGACCCGCTCTAGCCGCAGGCAACACGGTGGTGCTCAAGCCGAGTGCCAACACACCCGAGAGTGCCGTTGTCTTCGCTGAGATTGCCAGTGAGATTCTCCCGCCTGGGGTCTTCAACCTGGTGCTCGGCACCGGTGAGACTGGGCGCCTCATGAGCGCTCACCCGGTGCCCGGGCTGGTCGCACTCACGGGATCGGTGCGTGCAGGCTCGGATCTCGCTGAACAGGCCGCCGGTAATGTGACCCGCGTTCACCTCGAGCTCGGAGGCAAGGCCCCCGCCGTCGTCTTCGCCGATGCCGATATCGAGGCGGCCGCCGAGGGTATCGCCGCCGCAGGGATATTCAACTCCGGGCAGGACTGCACCGCCGCCACCCGCGTCCTGGTCGAGGCCTCGGTCGCGAAAGAGTTCACCGATGCCCTGGTGCGTCACGTCGAGTCCTTGCGGACCGGTCCGATTCCTGAGGAGGAAGCGTTCTACGGCCCCCTGAACAATGCTCGCCACTTCGCCTCCGTGCAAAAGATCGTCGAGGAGCGGCCCGCACACTCCAACCTGCTGACCGGCGGGCACCGCGTGGGCGAGAGCGGGTACTACTACGCCCCCACCGTCGTCTCGGGGCTCAAGCAGGACGACGCACTCGTGCAGCAGGAGGTCTTCGGGCCGGTCCTGACCGTTCAGGAGTTCTCCTCCGACGACGAGGCCCTGGCCCTGGCCAACGGCGTGGACTACGCCCTGTCCTCGTCCATCTGGACGACCGACCACCAGCGTGTCCTGCGATTCAGCAGGGACCTGGACTTCGGCTGCGTCTGGGTGAACTGCCACATCCCCCTCGTTGCGGAGATGCCGCACGGCGGATTCAAACGGTCCGGCTACGGCAAGGACCTCTCCGTCTACGGCGTGGAGGACTACACACGTATCAAGCACGTCATGAGTGCCCTGTGACGCCCCGGAAGCGAACAGGAGGTCACCCCCATGCGCATTCTGACGGCCTTCACCAATTCGCTCGGTGGTCGAGACTCCTATCACCTGGGGGTGTCTCTCGCCGAAGCGTTCTCGTGTCCGCTCGATCTCGTCACCGTCGTCAAGGGCGGCGAGGGGCGCTATGTGCTTGACGTTACCGATCACGCCTTCCAGGATGTCGTCGCCACACAGGTCGACGACTGGATGTCGGAGATCATGGAGGAGCATCGGCCCCGCGTGCCGGTGAGCAAGTACCTGCGGTACAGCCTCTCCTTCCCCGAGGGCATCATCGCCTCGGCCGAGGAGCTCAAGGCCGACCTGCTCGTAGCCGGCGGAGGCCGTCACGGGGTCCTGGGACGGGTGTCTCTCGGTTCCGTGGGGCAGACACTGCTCAACTCCTCGACTGTTCCGGTCGCCCTGTCCCCGCGCGGCATGAGGCATGCTCCTCTCGACGGGCTCTCGCGCATCACGGTCATGCTGGGGGAGTCCGGCAGATGGAGGGGGCTGCTCGATGAGGCCAGGACCTTCGCCGACAGGGCCGGTGTCCCATTGCGCCTCATTACGGTGGCCACCGGTGACCCGCAGGACACCACGGATATCGAGGAGCGGACTGAAGCCCTGCTCGCCGAGGTGCGCCTTGATCTCAAGGGACTGGATGACCAGCGTGTCCAGGTCGTCCATGCCCAGAGCATGAGCGCCGCCGTGCTGGCAATGGAGTGGAACAGGAATGAGCTGGCCTTTCTGGGATCGGCGCGACTGGCCCAGAGCGGGCGCCTGTTCCTGGGGCCGGACGCCAACAAGATCCTGCGTGTCCTGCCCGTGCCGCTCGTCGCCGTCCCGGCTGACGCGGCCGACGTCAGGGGTGGAACATGAGCGCGACGACCACGGGCTCCGGGGGTGGGCTGTCGAAGAAGGGACTGGCCGAGGGGTCTGTCGGTCTGCTCGGCGCCATCATCATCGGCGTGTCCTGCATAGCGCCCCCGTACACCCTCACTGGCGCACTGGGGCCGACCGCTTCAGAGGTGGGTGAACAGGTACCGGCGATCTTCCTCGTCGGGTTCGTCCCGATGCTCCTGGTCGCTTTCGGGTACCGAGAGCTCAATGCGGCGATGCCCGACTCGGGCACCTCCTTCACCTGGGGGACCCGCGCCTTCGGTCCGTGGATCGGGTGGATGAACGGATGGGGGCTGATTGTGGCGACTGTCGTCGTTCTCTCCAACCTCGCAGCCATTGCGGTCGACTTCTTCTACCTGTTGCTCGCACAGATAACTCGCAGATCCGCCATTGCGGATCTCGCCGACAACATATGGGTCAATACCCTCACCTGTCTGGTCTTCATCACGCTGGCGACCTGGATCGCGTACCGCGACATGCAGACCACCCAGAAGCTCCAGTACTGGTTGGTGGGGTTTCAGCTGACGGTGTTTCTCGGCTTCGGTGCGGTGGCCATTTACCGCTACTGCACGGGAACCGCCGTCAATCCGACGCCCTTGAAGCTCGAGTGGTTCAATCCGTTCGCCGTCGACTCGCTAGGAACCTTTGTGGCGGGCGTCTCCCTGTCCCTGTTCATCTACTGGGGCTGGGACGTGTCACTGACGGTCAACGAGGAGGCGGACGATGCCAGCTCCACCCCCGGGCGCGCTGCCGTGCTCACTGTCGTGACCATTGTCTCGGTGTACATGTTCGTCACAATCGGATCCATGATGTTCGCCGGCCTGGGGAAGGACGGGATAGGACTGGGCAACCCCGCGATCCAGGACAATGTCTTCTTCGCCTTGGCCAGGCCGGTCCTGGGGCCGTTCGCGATCCTCATGTCAACGGCGGTGCTGATCTCGTCGGCGGCATCTTTGCAGTCCACCTTCGTCTCTCCTGCTCGCACCTTGCTGTCGATGGGATATTACGGAGCAATGCCGGAGAAGCTCGGCGAGATCTCTCCGCGCTTCCTCACCCCCGGTCGCGCAACAGTCGTCTCGGCGATCGCCGCCTCGACGTTCTACACACTGCTGCGCTTCGTGTCCACGACCGTTCTATGGGACACGGTCCAGACCCTGGGGGCCATGATCGCGTTCTACTACGGGCTCACCGCCTTCGCCGCGGTGTGGTACTTCCGAGGGCAATGGTTCCGCTCGGTGAGGTGCTTCTTCTTCACACTGGTGTCGCCCGGTTTGGGAGGCCTCTTCCTCTTCTCGCTGCTCGGCTTGACCCTGAAGGACTCCCTCGACCCGAGCTATGGATCGGGCTCGCAGATCTTCGGCGTCGGTCTCGTGTTCGTCCTCACCCTCGTCCTCATTCTCCTGGGTGTGGTCCTGATGCTCGTGCAGTACGTCCGAGCGCCGTCCTTCTTCCGCGGGGAGGTGATCGCACGATCCGACGCTGTCACTGAGGAGACGAAGACAGAGACTGACCTTGAGGGCGGTGCAGCCGCCCCGTTCAGGGCTGCTTCGTGAGTGCCGGTGAACCGGAACGAACATGCACCACACATGAAACAGCCCCCTCCGCGCCAGGCCGGTGGAAGGAGTTGGAAGGAATCACATGGCAGTCGCATCGACGAGTACTCGATCGATGCACCGGTTATCAAACAGACGACACGTGGACGCCAGGCCGGACCACGAAGGAGTGAGCAATGAGCATCAACATGGAACGAGTCGCTGAGCTGACGGAGATCGAGTCGAAGCGCCTCAATGAGCGGACCAAGGGATCCGGCGACATGTACCGTCGCGCCAGTCACAGTCTCTCCGGCGGCGTCGCCTCCTCGTACCAGCTGCGCGAGCCCTGGCCCATCTACCTCGAGCGCGGGGAGGGGCCGAAGGTCTGGGACGTCGACGGCAACGAGATGTGGGACTTCCACAATGGCTTCGGGTCCATGCTTCAGGGACATGCCCACCCGGTGATCGGTGAGGCCGTTCAGGAGCGGTACGGCAAGGGCACCCACTTCGCCGCCCCGACCGAAGACGCCCTGGCCGTGGCGGAGAACCTCTCGAGCAGATGGGGTCTGCCGAAGTGGCGCTACACGAACTCGGGCTCGGAGTCCACGATGGACGCCATCCGCATCGCACGCGCCTATACCGGCCGCGACACGGTCATGAAGATCTTCGGCTCCTACCACGGACACCACGACACCGTCATGGTCTCGATCGGCGTCGAGTACGACAAGATCGGCGACCGCAACAACCTGGCCTCCCTGCCCTATGGAGGCGGTATCCCCGACGCCACCGTCCAGATGACGGTGCCGGTGCCCTTCAACGACGCCGAGGCCATGGAGCGCCGCATCATTCGGCTGGCCGATGAGGGTCGTAAACCCGCCTGCGTCATCATGGAGCCGGCCATGATGAACCTGGGCGTCGTGCTGCCGGAACCGGGATATCTGGAGCAGGTCCGCGAGATCACCCGGCGACACGGCGTCGTTCTGATCTTCGATGAGGTCAAGACCGGCCTGTGCATCGGGCCGGGTGGCGCCACCAAGCGCTTCGGCGTGACTCCCGACATGGTGACGATGGCCAAGGCCCTCGGCGCCGGTCTGCCTTCGGGCGCCATCGGCGGCACCGAGGAGGTCATGTCCGTGGTGGAGGACCACACTGTCTTCCAGGTGGGTACCTACAACGGCAACCCCCTGGCGATGGCCGCCGTACGGGCCAACCTCGAGAAAGTCCTCACCCCGGAGGCCTATGTTCACCTCGACCACCTCAACGAGCGCATTCTCGCGGGCTGCACGGAGGTCATCGAGCGCTACGACCTTCCGGGCTATGCGGTGGGCGTGGGCGGTAAGGGGTGTGTCACCTTCTCCCCCAAGAAGGTCGTCGACTACGAGACCTTCAAGGAGCACCAGAACGCGGAGCTGTCCGAGCTCGCCTGGTTGTTCAACATGAACCGGGGGATCTTCATGACTCCGGGCCGCGAGGAGGAGTGGACCCTGTCGGTGACCCACACGGATGAAGCGATCGACGCCTACGTCAGCTGCTTCGAGGAGCTTGCCGACGCGATCACCACCGGGTGACGCGAGCACCCACCGATCTTGTGGGGGCCGCCGAAGTCTCCGGCAGCCCCCACAGGATCGGACGGCGGGCATGTGCCTCTCAGGGCCGACGGAGTGACCGGCTCCGAGAGGCTGAAACGTCCGGTGCCGCTCCTGCTCTCCCAGCACGTCCATCTCGCAGAAGCGCTCAGCGGCGCTTCCAGGAGCGAATCTTCGTGCGGAAGGAGGTGAAGGGCGCCACCGTGTTGATATGGATCCACTTGGCCACCGGCCAGGCCGACGGCGTCGAGGAGGCCCACGCCCGTTGCCCGGGCTTGAAGAGCTCGTCTTGGCTCAGTGATGCCACGAGGGTGACGACGTCGTCGACCCTCTCCCGGAAGGCCTCCTGGAGCCGAAGCAGTGAGGCGTCCTGCCACTGCTCGTAGAAGGAGCTGTGGAGACCGCCGAGCCGGTTCCACCGGTGGCCCGGTGCGGGCGTGACCACCTCCCGTCCGGCCCGCTCGTCTCGTTCCCAGCCCAGCAGCAGGTCCATCCACCCCAGCTGGTAGGCGATCATCTGCGCGGGCGTGCGGTCCACACCGTGCTTGAGCATGTGGAGCCCGGAGGCGGGGACGTCGTCGAACTCGGCAATGAACAACTCGGCGCGCTTGCGGATCTCGGCGATGAGCTCCTCGCCGGAGGTGTAGTGCTTCATGACGGTCCCCTTTTCCAACAGCTCCCCATCGACCCGCCGGCGGTTGCCCCAGGCTCGCGGGTCGCAGGGTAGACCCCGCGTTCGTGCTCTACACCCTACGAACCCGATGGCCATCCCGCGATCTCACGGCGGCCCAGCCGTGCCTAGTCCTGCGAGGTGACTCCGACGTCGGCCATCTTGCGCTCCGTCCAGGGGGCGACGACGAACAGGACGATCGCCACGGCGACCGTCACCACGCCCAGGCCGTAGTAGTAGGTCGAGTTCGCGACGTTCTTCGTCTGGGCGATGATGAAGCCGGCGAGCCCCTGACCGGTGGCAGTCGTCAGCAGCCACAGGCTCATCGTCTGGGAGGCGAAGCTCTTGGGTGCCAGCGCCGACGTCGTCGCCAGGCCCACCGGGGACAGGAAGAGCTCGGCGACGGTCTGGATGATGAACACCACGGCCAGGAACCACCACGGGGCCAGCTTGTCGCCGCCGGTCCAGATCTGGAACCCGTAACCCAGGATGAAGGCGGAGGCTCCGATGATGAGCACCGAGATCGCGAACTTCATGATGGTCGAGGGGAACCTGCCGGCCCGCCGGGTGAAGAGCCAGCCGATGAACGGTGCCAGGATGACGATCGTGGCCGGGTTGATGGACTGGTAGGTCTCCGGGTTGATGACCCAGCCGACCAGCGGCATGTGGCCGTCAGTGTTGTCCTTGGCGAAGGTGGCCATCTTGCCGGCGGCCTGCTCGGAGATCATGAAGAACAGGACCGCGCCGATCCACAGGGGGATGTAGGCGCGCAGGTGGGTGCGCTCGCGGGCGGTCACCTTGGGGGAGCGGAACATGAGTGCGAAGTACCCCAGGGCGGCGCCTGCCGGGATGATGAGCATCGCGGTGGAGATGGCGTCGAGCAGGCTGCCGGTGAGGAGAGTCAGGATCGTCACCAGCGCGGCTGCGCCCGCCACGGTGACCGCCGACACGAGAAGAAGCCGCTGTCGCTCCTCGGAGCGGACGGGGTTGGGGACGGTGAAGGCGAAGGCGGAGAGCTTGTGACGCCCGTAGACGAAGGCCACCAGGGCGAAGGCCATGCCGACGGCGGCCGAGGAGAACCCGGCGTGGTAGCCGTAGTGCTCGCGCAGCCAGCCGGTCACCAGGGGAGAGGCCAGCGATCCGACGTTGACCGACATGTAGAACAGCTGGAAGCCGGCATCGCGCCGTGGGTCATCGTCGTCGTAGAGACCCCCGACGATCGTGGACAGGTTCGGCTTGATGAAGCCGGTGCCCACGGCCACCAGCACGATACCGAACCAGGAGGTGGCCACCACGGGGATGGACAGGCAGATGTGCCCGGCCATGATGACCATCCCGCCGTAGAGGGTGGACAGCCACGGCCCGATGACGCGGTCGGCGAAGATCCCTCCGGGGATGGCCAGCAGGTAGACGGCCGCGCTGTAGGAGGCCAGGATGACCTGGCCGGAGTTGGCGCTCAGGCCCAGGCCGCCATTCGCCGCGGTGTCGGTGATGAAGTAGAGCAGGATGGCGCGCATGCCGTAGTAGGAGAAGCGCTCCCACATCTCCACGTTGAGCATCCACGGCAGGCCCCGAGGGTGACCGAACAGTCCGCGGTCGTCCTTCGACGGCGTTATGCGCAGGGTGGTGGGCCGCCATCGGCTGGTGATCATCCGGCCGCTTCTGAGGTCGTCCTCGACGGGAGCCGGGGTCGTTGACATGAGACTCTCCCTTCCTGTGGCCGGGTGAGGTATGCGACCGGACTGTCAGTGTCCGGTACGAGCCACAGGTACCCGTGCACCTTACTCCGACCGCGCGGTCGGTTGGGGAGGAATGCGAGGAGAGGCAGACAGGTGATTCCCGCCGAGGCGGGCTGGGGCTACTCGGCGAGAGCTGGTCAGCCGCGGCTCACTCGGCGGTGGCCGCCTCGACATCGGCCATCTGCCGCTGCGTCCACGGGGCGACGGCGAACAGCACCAGGGCCATGAGGAGCGTGGCCGCACCCAGGCCGTAGTAGTAGGTGGCGTCGGAGATGTCCTCGGTCTGGGCGATGATGAACCCGGCGACTCCCTGGCCGGCGGCGACGCTGAGCCACCACAGTCCCATCGCCTGGGAGGCGAAGCTCCTGGGGGCCAGGGCGGTCGTCGTGGCCAGGCCGACCGGGGTCAGGAAGAGCTCGGCGACGGTCTGGATGACGTAGACCAGCGCCAGGAACCACCAGGGGGACAGGTCCTGTCCGCCCGGCCAGATTTGGAATCCGTAACCCAGCATGAGCGCCGAGAGCCCGACGATGAGCACCGCGATGACGAACTTCATGATGGTGGAAGGGAACTTGCCCGCCCGCCGGGTGAACAGCATGCCGACCAGCGGAGCCAGGAGCACGATCGCCGCGGGGTTGACCGACTGATAGGCCTCAGCGGTGGTCGACCATCCGAAGAAGGGCAAGCGCAGGTCCGTGTTGGACTCGGCGAAGGTGGCCATCTTGCCGGCGGCCTGCTCGGTGATCATGAAGAACAGGACCGCGCCGATCCACAGGGGGATGTAGGCGCGCAGGTGGGTGTGCTCGCCGGCAGTGACCTTGGGGGAGCGGAACATGACCACGAAGTAGGCCACGGCCGCACCGACCGGGATGAGGAGACCCGCCGTGGCGACGGTGGTGACCAGGCTGCCGGTGAGCACCTGAAGGACTGCGACGACAACGGCGATGGCGACCAGGACCCCAATGGATCCCAGAAGAAGCCGCTGTCGCTCCTCGGGGCGGACGGGGTTGGGGACGGTGAAGGCGAAGGCGGAGAGCTTGTGACGCCCGTAGACGAAGGCCACCAGGGCGAAGGCCATGCCGACGGCGGCCGAGGAGAACCCGGCGTGGTAGCCGTAGTGCTCGCGCAGCCAGCCGGTCAGCAGCGGAGAGGCGAAGGCGCCGATGTTGATGGACATGTAGAACAGCTGGAAGCCGGCGTCGCGGCGGATATCGTCATCGTCGTAGAGGCCCCCGACGATGGTCGTCAGGTTCGGCTTGATGAAGCCGGTGCCCACGGCCACCAGCACGATCCCCAGCCAGGACAGGGCGGTGACCGGGACGGACAGGCAGATGTGCCCGGCCATGATGACCATCCCGCCGTAGAGGGTGGACAGCCACGGCCCGATGACCCGGTCGGCGAAGATGCCCCCGGGGATGGCCAGCAGGTAGACGGCCATCCCGTAGAGCGCGATGACGACCTGACCGGAGTTGGCGCTCAGGCCCAGGCCCCCGCGCGCCACCGTGTCGGTGATGAAGTAGAGCAGGATGGCGCGCATGCCGTAGTAGGAGAAGCGCTCCCACATCTCCACGTTGAGCATCCACGGCAGGCCCCGAGGGTGACCGAAGAGCCCCCGGTCCTCTCTCGACGGCGCGGTGCGCAGGCTGTGGGGCCGCCATCGGCTGGAGATGAGGCGACCGGACTGGGCGACGTCGTCCTCGAGGTCGTCAGCAGCTGCTGTCGGACCTGACATGGACTGTGCCATGGCGATGTCCCTTCCTCAGAGCGGTGGTCGCTCGGGGCCGACCGCAGGGGTGTTCCAGGGCGCCGGGCGGTCCGACTCGCACGAGGAGGCCCAGACCTGTCGCCGAAGAGAGATGTGATGGTGCCGAGACCATAGCTCCTGGTCTGTTTCCGGCATGCTTCCGGCAATTGGGAGAACAGCGGTGGCCCCGGGGGAGGAGACTGCTGGGGTCTCCTCCCCGGGGCCACCGGGTGCCGCCCTGGAGGGCGGCCTACAGGGATTCCTCCGCGAGGCGGAGGGCAAGGGGAGGGCGCGGACTCCGTCCAGGCTCAGCGGGCGACGGCGTCTGCCGCAGCCTTGATGTGCGGACGCACCGGGGTCAGGCGGGTCAGCTGGGTGACGTGGCGCGGCTCGAGCTCCTCCAGGCTGGAGACGCCCAGGAGCTTCATGGTGCGGATGACCTCGTCGGAGAGGATCTCGATCATGCGGTCCACGCCCTCGCGCCCGCCGGCCATGAGGCCGTAGAGGTAGGCACGGCCCACGAGCCCGAACTTGGCGCCCAGGGCGACGGCGGCCACGACGTCGGCGCCGTTCATGATGCCGGTGTCCACCATGATCGTGGCGTCCTTGCCGACCTCCCGGACCACCTCGGGCAGGAGGCGGAAGGGGACGGGGGCGCGGTCGAGCTGGCGCCCGCCGTGGTTGGACAGCAGGACGCCGTCGACGCCCAGGTCGATGAGGCGCTTGGAGTCCTCGACGGTCTGCACGCCCTTGATGACGATCTTGCCGGGCCACATGGAGCGGATGACCTTGAGGTCGTCGTCGCTGATGGTGGGATCCATGGCGGAGTCAAGGAGCTCGCCCACGGTGCCGCCGGTGGACTTCAGGGAGGCGAACTCCAGCTTGGGCGTGGTCAGGAAGTCGAACCACCACCACGGGCGGGGGATCGCGTTGAGGACGGTGCCGGCCGTGATCTGGGGCGGGATGGAGAATCCGTTGCGCTTGTCGCGCAGGCGGGCCCCGGCCACGGGGGTGTCGACGGTGAACATGAGGGTGTCGAAGCCGGCCGCGGCGGCGCGCTCGACCAGCCCGTAGGAGATCTCGCGCTGGCGCATGACGTAGAGCTGGAACCAGTTGCGCCCGTGGGGGTTGGCGGCCTTGACGTCCTCGATGGAGGTGGTGCCCAGGGTGGACAGGGTGAAGGGAATGCCGGCGGCGCCCGCGGCCCCGGCCCCGGCGACCTCACCCTCGGTCTGCATGAGGCGGGTGAATCCGGTGGGGGCGATACCGAAGGGCATGGCCGAACGACCGCCCAGGATCTCGCAGGAGGTGTCGACGTCGAGGGCCGGGTGGAGGATGTCGGGGTGGAACTCGATGTCGCGGAAGGCCTGGCGGGCGCGGCGCAGAGAGACCTCTCCCTCGGCGGCGCCGTCGGTGTAGTCGAAGGCCGCGGCCGGGGTGCGGCGCTTGGCGATCTTGCGCAGGTCCCAGGTGGTCAGTGCGGCGTCGAGGCGGCGACGCCTGGGGTTGAGCTCGGGCGTCTTGAAGTGGAGCAGCTCGAAGATCTCGCTCGGGTTGGGAAGCTGGCGCTTGACCATAGGAACCTCATCAGTGAGTCGGATTCTGGATGCTCCGCGGCGCGGAGTGCCCGTGAGCAGCCGGCCTCCATGGCCCAGCCCTGAGACCCACGAACCACCTCATGCTATGGGACAAAGGTCACCAAAGCAAGGTAAGCCTTAGCAATCCATGCGATGGTGGGAAATGGTCGCTGTGGCTGGGAGGATGGGGTTGGCCCACCGAAGCGCCGGGGTCCGCTCGTTGGCGGGGAGATTCTGCACGGTCGGGTGCGTGCGGCTCCGGGCGGAGGGTCTTGCACCCCAACGGCGCCGAATGTCCCCATCCGGCCGACGAGCTGGTTGGATCTCGGTAGAGTCGGATCGCGGACCGATCATGTCCGGGCGGTGCCCGGGGAAGTGAAGGAGGCGTTGCCATGCGTCGTCGTGTGTTCGTGTCGGCCTCGGTACTGGTGGCCGTTGGCGCTCCGGTGGTGGCCGCCTGCTCGCGCTCGTCGAAGAAGGCTGCGGGAACTGCGTCCTCCGGGTCACCAACAGGAACGCAGCCGGGCTTCAAGGCCTTGGACGGTCATGTGTCGGGTCATCGCCTGACGGTTGAGGTCTCGCCGCTGGTGCGGATCGACGACACCACGACCGCCCTGTCCATGGTTCTCTCGCGTGCCGCTGACGACGCGAACGGCAGTGACTTCTCCTTCGGAACCGTCATGGGGTACATCAACTTCGCCGGAGACTGGCGCTACGGCGTGACCAGCACCCGCCTGATCGATACGGCCAAGGGGCGCGCGTGGACCTCCATCTCCACCATGAGCAAGGAGCAGCTCGCCGTCAAACCCGGTCAGAGCCTCACCACCTGTGTCGCCTTCGGTGCGGTCGACGCCGACTCCGTCACCGTCCTGGTCCCTCAGACCGGTTTCGTCACCGTTGATGTCGTCAGTCGCGACGAGGCGTCCAGGACCGGTATCGACCTCAAGGCCATGGAGACGGCAGTCAAGGACGACAAGCAGGTCACCGAACAGGCTGCGGCCTCACCCATCGAGATCAACTCCCGCACGGTCGACGGATCGCTGGGCGCCCGCACCGGGGACAAGGACGTCACCATCGTCATGGCTTCTGATGTCACTTTCGCCTCGGACTCGGCGGATCTGGCTGCGGCGGCCGAGGCTCAGCTGCAGACCGTGGCGGGTCAGATCTCCCAGTACCCCGATGGTGGGACGCTGACCATCGTGGGGCATACCGACGACGTCCAGGATGACGCCTACAACCAGGCCCTCTCCGAGAAGCGTGCCAACGCGGTCAAGACCCGTCTGGAGCAGCTCACCGGCCTGGACAAGTGGAACCCCTCCGTAGCTGGTAAGGGCGAGTCCGAGCCCCGCGTCTCCGGCACTTCTGACGAGGCGCGGGCCGCCAACCGACGCGTGGAGATCACCCTCACCCCCACGGGCGGCACTGGTAGCAGCACGAAGCGCGGCGGATTGGGGAACGGCACTGGCAGTGCGACGCCGTCGGCCCGGACCTCGTCAGGTGGTTCCTCCCTGCCTGAGGCCAAAGGACCTGTCGGCAAGGGGGCGGAGGGTGTCACTGTCCAAAGATCTGATGGCAGTGGCCGGCTGACGATCAGCCTGGACCACGTCACCCGTGCTGACGGCTACCTCCTGGGGGAGGTGAAGGTCGTGGCCGTTGATGGCGACGCCTCGGCGTCGGACTGGTTCCACGACATCGACTCCGGGGGTATCTTCTCCAACTCCCGCAACGAGGACTCGGCCTCGGTCCAGTACACCCTCTCCAGGGCGTGTGACGGCCTCGCGGTGGTCGCAGGGGACATGCAGGTCCTCCCGGCGGACTACGTGCCCGGCGGGAAGGACACGCACTGGCCGCTGGCCGACTTCAACCTCGCGGAGAAGCTTCAGGCCGGTACCGCCATGACCGTCGCCGTCGTCTGGCCCGATCCCGGTGGCGATACCATCACCGTTGATCACCAGAGCATCAAGAAGGGCGAAGGTTCCTACGCCTACCGGCTCACCGACATCCCAGTCAAGGACAGCTGAACCGGAGGCTGCCGGCGGGCCGGGGCTAGGCCACTCGGGTGCGGCCGGCCAGGGCTCGCAGACGTGCGCGGGCACCGTCTCGGCGCAGGGCGTCCAGCTCCTCGACGAAGGCGCGTCGGAAGCGCTCATCGGTCGCCAGATCGCCGAAGACGCCCTCATGGGAGATGAAGGCCGTGTCGTGACCGGCCCGTTGCGTCGCGGCCAGGTACTGCAGCTCCTCGGCCAGGGGATCATCGATGACGATCTTGTCGCCGTTCTCGTCGAGGCCTTCCGCTCCCCGCGCCCAAGCGGCCACCATCGCCGCCCCCAGCCGGATCGGCCCGCCGGCAGTCAGGTTGTCGCGCACCGTGCCCAGGACGAACTTCGGCATCCGGTTGGAGGCGTCCTGCGCCAGCCGGAAGAGCGTGTCCCCGATCGCCTTGTTGGTGAAGCGCCGGAAGAGCGTGTCGACATAGCAGTCCAGGTCGATGCCCGGCACCGAGCGCAGCGTCGCACGTGCCTCACGCTCGAGGTAGGCGCGCACCCACGTGGCGATGTCCGGGTCCGCGGCGGCCTCGTGCGCGTACTCCATCCCCAGAAGGCGCCCCCAGTGTGCCAGTGCCTGGTGGGAGGCGTTGAGTAGGCGTAGCTTCATGAGCTCGTAGGGGACGATGTCGTCGACCATCTGGACTCCGACCTCCTCCCACGGGGGCCGGCCTGCGGGGAAGTCGTCCTCGATCACCCATTGGGTGAAGGGCTCGCAGACCACTGGCCAGGCGTCCTCGATGTCGAGCCCGCGTCGCAGCTCGTCGATGTCCGCCACCGTGGTCTGCGGGGTGACCCGGTCGACCATGCAGCTGGGGAAGGCGACGTTGCCGTCGATCCAGTCGGCCAGCTCCGGGTCGCTCATCGCGGCCTGCGAGACGACCGCGGTGCGTGCCGACGTCCCGTTAGCGGGCAGGTTGTCACAGCTCAGGACCGTGAACGGCACGATTCCTGCCGACCGACGACGTCGCAGCGCCTCAACGACGTAGCCGAAAGCTGTGGTGGGCTCGCCCGGGTGCTCGGCATCGTGGATGGCGCCGGGACTGGAGGTGCGGAACTCGCCGGTGACGTCATCGATGTTGTAGCCGCCCTCGGTGATCGTCAACGAGACGATCCGGGTGGTGGGCATGCTCATGAGGGCCAGAACGGCCTCGGGATCGTCGGGGGCGAAGAGAAAGTCGTGGATGGAGCCGACGACCGCCGGGTCCCGCAACCCACCGGGGTACTTGAGGATGAGGGTGTAGAGGTGGTCCTGCTCCAGGAGCGCATCACGCATGCGCTTGTCCGCGGGCAGCAGTCCGACGCCGCAGATCCCCCAGTCCAGGCAGGAGCCTTCCGGGGCGTCGCCCCAGGGATCGGCCCCGGCGCGCCGGCGCATGAGCCTGTCAAGGTAGGCGGCCTCATGGGCGCGGTGAAAGCCGCCCACGCCGATGTGGACGATCCCAGTGGTTGTAGCGGAACGGTCATAGCCGGGAGCCAGGGGCGACTCAGTCAGTGAGGTGGTCAAGAAGATGTCCTTTCCGCGCTACCTCCAGTCCCCTCCAGTCAACTCCGTCTCCATGGAAAACCGGTGTGCACATGCCCCGGACGGCCTCACCGGCCCGGGCCGCCTGTCCTTTGCCATCCGCCGGAATCCCTGCGGGAGCGGACAAAGATCCGCGTCGCCCGATCGGGGAGCGATCGGGCGACGCGGACGGCGGCTGCGCTTGACGAACCTCAGTGGGCGACGACGACGCGCAGGTTGCGTGGGCCGTGCACGCCGTTGACGCGCACGAGCTCGATGTCGCTGGTGGCTGAGCCGCCGGCGATCCACGTCATCGGGCGCGTGGGGTGCTCGCCCAGGACGTCGACGGCCTGCGGCACCGTTGGCACGATCGACTCGCGCTCCAGGACCACGACGTGCTTGTCCGGCACCAGCGAGATGGCCCGGCGACCCTGGTCCGGCTCGCCGTCGAGGACGATCGTTCCCGAGATCGACACGCCCACGCGCGAGCAGGTCACCACGGCGTCGATCTCATCGAGGTCGAGGGTGGCGATGGCCTCCTTGCGGGAGTCCTCCACCACGGTACGGCCGTTGCGGGCCGCCGCCTCCTTGTAGGCCTCAGGCAGTCCATCGGGGACGACGACGGTGCGCGCCTCGCCGAGCAGCTCGTCAATGGCGTCCAGGATCGCCGCGTCCTTGGGGGCGACGATGACCTCGGCCGAGTAGTCCTCGAGCTTCTCGATCATCTCGTCGACCACGGGCTTGGAGCCGGGGGGATTCTCCCCGGAGCGGATGTAGTTGCGCGGGATCGGCCCCACCGGCCGGGTCTGGGACCGCGAGATCGCGTCGCGGGCGCGGGCCAGGATCGCGGACTTCGCATCCATCACAGCTCCTCCTCACTGGTCGAGCCGGCCGGGGCCTGGGGCGCGGGCGCTCCCGGGGCGATCGGCTCGGGATTGACGATGGCCGAACGTGCGTCCAGCGCGGCCGGGGTGGGCTCGCCGTCGGCGCTCGCGCTGCCGGCCACCGGCTGACCGGGAGGTGGTGGCGGATCGGCAGGGAAGCCGTCGCCGATGCCGCGGTCGGCCCTGGAGCCGGCAGCTGCGCTCACCGGGGTCTCACCGTCGGGGTGGGTGCGCCTCCACCATTGGCGGAAGGTCTCCGAGGGCGCCACCGGTAGGTCTCGCGCCCCGGTCCACAGGGAGGCCGGGAAGGGCAGCGCCCCGATCTTACCGTCCTTGCCGCCCAGCAGTGCTGAGGCCTTGACCGTCTGTGAAGCGGCCTCCCACAGCGAGCTCTTCGACATCACCGGAGCCGAGACGTTCATCGCCACGTCCCATACGTCCGGCACCGCGCGGCGCTTGACGTCCACCGAGCGGGCCCGCAGGTGGACGAGGATCGTGGGGATGTCGATCTTGACCGGGCACACCT
>ERZ773075.900-NODE-900-length-18512-cov-95.4734_pt1 | contig 18512 bp, 15 predicted proteins | sample MGYA00580614_ERZ773075 | MGnify/ENA primary metagenome ERZ773075 (study PRJEB29015, sample SAMEA2738021) | human oral metagenome | biome: human oral; feature: human-associated habitat; material: dental | place: China | collected 2043 ... | reverse complement strand
ATGACAGTGATCCTTCCGTGTCATCACTGCCTCCAACAAACCCGGGACGATTCAGTGAGCCGGGTAATCATGCCCTGGGACGCTCCCGGGACGGGTGGTCGACCAAGATCCACGCCGCCGTTGATGCCGGGCGCGGGGTGCTCGCCTGCGTGCTGAGCGCGGGGCAGGCCGCGCACTGCCCGATGATGGTTCCGGTCCTGGAGGCGATCCGCGTCGCACACCGCGGCCGGGGCCGGCCCCGCCGGCGCCCGAGGCGGGTGCTGGCCGAAAAGGCCTACTCCTCACAGGCCAACCGGGCCTGGCTGCGCGCCCACCACATCAGCGCCACGATCCCGGTCAAGGCCGACCAGACGGCCCACCGTCGAGCCAGAGGCTCACGCGGTGGACGCCCACCGGCCTCCGACGCCGTGACATACAAGAACCGCAACACCGTGGAACGCGGCTTCAGTCACCTCAAGCACCACCGAGCCCTGGCCACCGGCTACGACAAGCTCGCCGTGCGCTACCAGACAACCATCCGCATCGCCAGCATCACCCACTGACTCAAACGACCTACATAACAGGCCCTAGGGCTGTCCGGGGGGCGGACGTCGCTGAGACCCGCCAATCTGCTGGATCTGATCACCTGGCTGGCACCAGTAACCAGAAGATCGGCCTCCCTGGTCCGCGTAGGCCCGGCCGGTACGGCCGACGTCAACCGACGATGGGGCCGCCGTACCAGTCCTCGATGAGGAGTCTGGCGATGGAGGTGGGGCCGGGAAGGAGGATGCTGCCGTCGTCAGCGGCCGCGGTGAGCTCGTCACGGGAGACAAGGCGTGCCTCGACGACCTCCTGACCATCAGGGCGGGGCTGGTCCTTACCGGGGGCCAGGCGCGCCCGGCAGCCGAGCATGAGGGAGCGGGGGAAGGGCCAGGGCTGGGAGGCGACGTACTCGACCTCGGCCACGCGCAGCCCGGTCTCCTCCCACCCCTCGCGGGCCACGGCCGCCTCGACGGACTCCCCGGCCTCGACGAAGCCGGCCACAACCGAGAAGCGCCGGGGAGCCCAGGCGGCTCCGCGCACGAGGAGGAGGCGGTCGGACTCGTCGACGACCGTCATGATGACGGCCGGGTCGGTGCGCGGGAAGTGGAAGGTGGCGCAGTCGGTGCACCTGCGGGCCCAGCCGGCCTCGGCGACCTCGGCGCGCCCGCCGCAGGCCGGGCAGTAGGCGGAGCGGGCGTGCCAGGCGGCCAGTGAGGCGGCGGCGGTGGCCAGGCCTGCGTCGCGGGCCGTCATCTGGGCGCCCATGGCCCGCAAGGCAGAGAGCGGGTAGCGCTCCAGCAGGCGGCGCAGATCGGGGTGGTCGACGGCGGTGCCCTCGGCGTCGGAACCGGTGGCGGGCGGTTCGGGGGCGTCGGGGACCTCCAGGGCCGGGGGCACGACGACGGCGATCCAGCTGGGGCCGGCAGGTGCACCGTCGTCGGAGAGCTCGCGGCCCAGGTAGAGGACGGTCAGGTCCGAGGAGTAGGTGGGTGCCGAGGCTCCGAGGTAGCCGGCGCGCAGATCGGGCAGGCCCCATCCGCTACGGGTACCGGGGCCCTCCCAGGCGGTGGCGCCAGGGCTGCCGATGAGGCTGGAGGGGGTGAGGCCGTCGTCGGGCAGGTCGGGGTGGATGGCGGGGCCGGTCAGGGCGACGCGGCCGCGGGCGTCGACCAGCAGCAGCCGGGTCTCGGGGTCGGCCACGAGGCGCTCCAGCAGCCCGGGCTCGCTGCGCCGTTCGGCGTCGCGGTCGGTGGCGGAGCGGGACAGGGCGAGCTGGTCGATGCGCATGGCCTCACTCTCCCACTCGGAGAAGAGGAGCGCACATAGGCACGCCTATACGGATGGGGGAAGAGCATCGACTCCCGGCAGTGGGCCCGGTCGCGCTGCGGGCGGGCGCAGATGTCCTGCGCCCGCCCTTCATGCGGGGAGCATCGTGGAGGGCCTACCCCGCAGGATCTCCTCGAACTCCTCTTTGGAGGCGTAGGAGGACTGGGTGCCCCGCTTGGTCACCGAGTCTGCCGAGTAGCGGTTGGCCATCTCCAGAGAGGCGGCCGTATCGCCGGTGGAGACCAGGAAGTGGCTGAAGCAACCGATGAAGGCATCCCCCGCGCCGGTGGTGTCGCGCGCCTCGACCGCCACGCCGGGGATGAGCCGGTCCTCGGTGCGGGTCATCCACAGGGCGCCGCGCGAGCCCAGGGTGACGATGACATTGGCGATGCCCACCTCCAGCAGGACCGCCGCGGCGTTGCGCACGTCGTCGAGGCTGTCCACGGGCATGCCGGTCAGCAGGGACAGCTCGCTCTCATTGGGCACGATGTACTGGCAGTCGCGCACCTTCTCCAGCTCCAGGTTGGGCTGGGCCGGGGCCGGGTTGAGCAGCACGGGGATGGAGTGGCGCTTGCCCAGGGACACCGCCTCGTAGACCGTCTCCAGGGGGATCTCGAGCTGCAGGACGATGAGCCGGCAGGCGGCGATCCGGGCCTCAGCACGACGCACATCCTGCGGACTGAGCAGGGCGTTGGCCCCCTTGACGATGAGGATGGAGTTGTGCGACTCCTCATCGACGAAGATGGGCGCCACCCCACTGGCGGCCTCGGTGGACAGGACATGGGTGGTATCGATGCCGTTGCGCCGGTAGTTCTCGATGGTGCTCTCGGCGAAGAGGTCATTGCCGACCCGGGTGAGCATGAGCACCCGTGAGCCCAGCCTGGAGGCACTGACCGCCTGGTTGGCGCCCTTGCCGCCGAAGCCCATGGCGAAGTCGGGCGCCTCCACGGTCTCGCCCTCGCCGGGCATGCGGGTGATGTAGGTGATGAGATCCATATTGCTGGACCCGATGACGGCGATGTCCTTGCCGTCCCCGTCGGCACTGCTCGCGGCGCCTGTGAGGTTGGTGCGATCGGCTGCCATGTCAGTTCTCCTTAAGTCCCGTGGTCACAGTGAAGGGCCGGCTCTCGCCCGCCCCGAGCATGATGAGGGCGCCCGCCTCGCGGGCGGCGATGAAGCCCTCTGGCCGGGAGGTGCCCGGAAGGACGAAGGAGGCCACCTTCTGGTCAGGATTGTGCAGGATCCAGTGCGTGGCCACGGGGAATTCCTTGCCCAAGAAGCGGGTGTGGAAGACATGCCCCTGGGGGTGGAGGTGGGCGTAGGCCAGCAGCTTGGAGACGGCGGATCGTGAGACGCGCAGGCGCTGGGCGACCTCCTGCTGGGTGAGCCCGGCGTAGTAGAGCTTGGCCGCATCTAGGGCCTGGACCTCCTTGGCCGACAGTCCCGGTGCATATGCCGTCATGTCCGCCTCCCCGCGCTCGGCGCCCTACTCCAGCCCGTCCACCCTAATGGCCCGCCCCTGCCCCGCAGCGCATCTCCAGGCGGGTTCTGGCCGGCCATCCCCGAGTTGTCCGTATGATCCCGTCAGCCCCCGATCCGAAGATGTGCAACTAGGTAGGGTGGAGGCATGCCCGCGCGCACCTACCTCGATCACGCCGCCTCCAGCCCCATCCGTCCCCAGGTGGCCGAGCAGATGGCGCAGGATCTGGCCGAGGGGCTGGGCGGGTGGGCCAATCCCAGCTCCCAGCACGCCTCAGGCCGGCGGGTCGCGGGTCTGCTGGCCCGGGCGCGCGCCAAGATCGCCCAGGCCCTCGGGGTCAACGCCCATGAGGTGGTCCTGACCTCCGGCGGCACCGAGGCCAGCGCGCTGGTGATCGCCGGCCGGGCGCGCGCCGTGCCCGGCGGGCGATTGGTGGTCTCCCCCATCGAGCATCCAGCGGTGCTGGAATCCGCGCGCACCGCCGCCGAGCAGCTGGGTGCGGATGTGAGCGTGCTGGAGGTCGACGGCGCCGGTCGAGTGGTCCTCGGGTCTGTGGCCGCTGCGCTCGCGCCCTCGGATCAGGATTCTGCTGCGCCGGTGAGCCTGGTGTCGGTCATGGCGGCCAATAATGAGACCGGGGTGGTCCAGGACATGGCTGCGGTGGTCGGCGAGGTGCGCCGCGCCACGGGGGTCGAGCGCCCCGGGCGGCCCGGATACGTGCCGGTGCACTCCGACGTCGTGGCGGCCCTGGGTAAGACGGCCGTGGACTTCCACGGGTGGGGGCTGGATGCCATGAGCCTGAGCGGCCACAAGCTGGGCGCGCCGGTAGGGGTGGGGGCCCTGGTGGTCCGCCGCGATCTGGAGCTGAGGCCGGTGACGGGCGGGGGTGGCCAGGAGCGGGGCATCCGCTCGGGCACGCAGGATGTCGTGGGGGCCCGGGCCCTGGCACTGGCCGTGGAGCTGGCGGTGGGCGAGCGCGAGGCTGAGGCTGCGCGCCTGGGAGCGCTGCGGGACAGGCTCCTGCGGGCGGTCGCTGCCCTGGATGGTGTGCATGTCACGCTCCCTGCGGGGGTTGCTCACCTGCCCTCGACCGCCCACCTGTGGTTCGAGGATGCGCAGGCCGAGGCGCTGCTCATGGCTCTGGATATGGCGGGTATTGATGCATCGGCGGGATCAGCCTGTCACGCCGGGGTCGCTCAGCCAAGCCATGTGATGCTGGCGATGGGCTTCGAGGAGGGACCGGCCCGCTCCACGCTGCGCTGCTCCCTGGGCCGGGAGACGAGTCCCGACGACGTCGAGCGTCTGCTCTCCGCTCTGCCCGCCGCCCTAGAGGGGGCCAGGCGCGCTTGGAAGGCAACACACAAGACGGCAGGGGAACACTTTTAACGTAGTATCCAAGTCAACAAGTGCCGAGGAGAATCGCATGCCAACCGCCTCGAACAAGATGATCGGCGACTTCAGCGGCAAGCCGGCATCGGCCGCCATGTACACCGCAATCGAGTCCTATGTCATGTCGCTTGGCGCCGTCACGAAGCACCTGACGGCCCAGGTGAGCTTCTCCGTCAACCGGAAGTTCCTATGGGTCTGGGCCTATGAGAAGACGACCGACGGCACCCTGTTCCTGAACGTGCGGCTCAACCGCTCCATGGAGGATCCGCACTTCCACCGCGTCGACCAGGTCAGCACGAACAGGTGGAATCACCACGTCGTCGTCAAGACGATGGAGGCAGCGGAGAGCGGCTGGCTCAGGGACCTCATTCGCGCAGGCCACGAGTTCGCCGCTCAATGAGCCCGTTTCACGTGCTCCCACCACGTTGGGAACGCGTTTGCAGTCCCCGCCGGCGAAGGACGGCCGCCTCGCATCGGCGGTCCCCCGCTTGAGAATCCGGCGGTAGTCCTTCATCATCTCGACGCTGATCGTGCCGGGTCTGGGAGAAGCTGCGGGCGTCAATGGCGTACTCGTCGATCATGACAGTTCCTTCCTCAGCGCCGTCGACGCCGATCGGTTGTTCACCGCCTTGCCCAGCGCCCTGGAGGGGGCCAGGCGCGCCTGTGGGGTGGCACATGAGAAGGCAGGCGGGAATCGAAAGCCGAAATAGGCATCTCAATTCCCGCCTGCCTCAGTGAAGTGCAGTTCCCGAAGGAACTGCAAGTGCGCTATGTCGGGGACCTGGGCAAGCGGTGCCTGCCTCAATGAAGTGCAGTTCCCGAAGGAACTGCAACTCGTGGTCACCCCCGACATGGGCCGACAGGGCCTGCCTCAATGAAGTGCAGCTCCCGAAGGAACTGCAACCTCACCCCACCCGGCCAGCGCCTGGAAGCCATCAGGCCTCAATGAAGTGCAGCTCTCGAAGGAACTGCAACTCGTGGTCACCCCCGACATGGGCCGACAGGGCCTGCCTCAATGAAGTGCAGCTCCCGAAGGAACTGCAACCGCCAGCGGCACGTGTGAGCTGTGGTGTCAGCACGCCTCAATGAAGTGCAGCTCCCGAAGGAACTGCAACGCTATCGGGATTGTCTGTTTATCAGCTGTCGGAGCTGCCTCAATGAAGTGCAGCTCCCGAAGGAACTGCAACACGGCGACACGCATGGCCGCATGGCAAATCTGCTGGCCTCAATGAAGTGCAGCTCCCGAAGGAACTGCAACGGTCCGCTTAGTATAGTCTGCCACCAAGCCCATCTGAGGCCACTTCGCGAGCGCTCCGTGCGAGGGCTTGGACTCAGCCTTATCTGTCTTCAGCTCAGTCCACCTAATCCCCACCGTTCCAGGGTTTTATCGTTGCGAGCGCTGCCCGAGGTTCTCCGAGCACCGGAGCGCTCGCGTCAGGCGATGAGCGGCCCCTCCGGTGTGATGGTTCTGGTCAGACCGACGTAGGAGAACCGTTGTTCATCGACGGAGGACAGCAGACCGACGTCGCATAGGAGCACGGAGTCCTCATCTGTCTTGATGATTCCTTCCAGCTCGCCTCGCATCCGCAGGAGCTTGGCCGGCGCCGCGTCCACGACAAACACGGAGTACTGGATGCGGTCACCGTATTGCAGCAATTTCTTGGCTACCCTCGTTCGGCGCCGGTCGGACGGGACATCGTAGGCCACAAGCACGCGTCTGACATCGTCACGCATCAGCGTACCGTCACTCCCTTGTAGACAGACTGAGTCCCATCGATGACCCCGAGCACGAGTCGAGCCTGAACCTCAATGGCTCGCCGCCAGGTGACGTCGTAGCCGAAGACCGGGTGCCGGAAGGAGGTCTCGATGCGGCGCTCGAACCCGGAGATGAGTTGCTTGCGCCCGCGATCCGTTAATCGGCAGCTTCCGATCTCGCCCGTGAAGTCCTGCTCCGTCAGCTCACCGTTCCGAAAGGCCCGAACGACGACGGAGTTCGCGACTGGCGCTCTGAACTCCTCCATGAGGTCCAGCGCCAGGGCGGGCTTGTTGCGCGAGCTGGAGTGAAGGAATCAGGCGTGAGGGTCGAGGCCGCAGGCCACCAGCGCTCGGATGCAGTCTCCTAGCAGCAGGGCGTAGATGTAGTCCAGTGCAGCGTTTGCGGGGTCGGGCGCTGGACGGCGTCGCCGTCCCTTCCACCGGGACGCGGCGAAGGCCGCCGTACTTCCCGTGAGCATCGTGGGGAAGGAATCGAAGTAGAGCCCGGCGGCCTCGCCCTCAACTCCGAGTAGGTCGGCCAACGAGGGAGTCGATACAGCGCCACCTTGCAGGCGGCGCATCCGCTCCACGATATCCGAGGCCTCCCCGTTGCGTCGTAGCAGTGTGGCCTGGTTCGCGATCTTCGCCGAGACCATCTGCTGGGCGATGTCCAGCCTCCCCTCGGCGCTGGCAACATGCTGGCGTACCCGCTGGAGCCCGTTGGGAGAGTCCGCCCCCTGAGACCAGCCGATCACTCGCCCCGACCATGAGCACCACACCACGCACCGGTCGCGCCAGCACAGCTCGCGCAGCAGGGCGGAGGAGACATCGACGTTCCCATGGACCACCAGTCCGAGCACCCGCTCAATCGGCACGCTGAGGAGATGCTCGCCAGACTTGGCGACCTCGACCCGGCCATTGCTGAGGGACGCTCGCGCTCCAGCGGTGGTTACATGCAGGATCTGGGCGTCGGGCGCAGAGGCGACGATCCGTCGCCGGGCGTTCTCATACCGGTGCTCAGAGGGCAGGCACACCGAAGCGTGGGAGCACCACTGGCAACGGCTGTCGTCGGTCGGCGGTTCTGGCGCCTGGGGTGCCCCGATCAGACGACGCGTACGAGCGACCGCTTCTTCGGCCCGGGCGAAGTCGGCATCGGTCAGCTCGACCTCGACTCGCCGGCGGTGTCCGGTGAAGTAGACCTCAGTTCCCTGGACTTCATGCCCCATTTCCTTAAGACACAGCGACTGGAGCGCGAGCTGGATTCGGTTGGCGTAGGTGACCTGGGGGCGACGCCGTATCGGGGTGGCCTTGTACTCCACCACGGTCAGTGGGCCATCGTCCACACCTTCGACGACGTCGCAGCGCCCGGACAGCCCCAGGCGCTCCGAACGTATGTTGACCGCCCGATGCTCGCTCGTTCTGCTCTCCGCGGTGTTGTCCACGCGCCGGTGGGCATCCAATCCGGCTTGCATCTGCATGGTATCCGTTTTCTCCCCCACCGATTCAAGCCATGCTCTCCGCGGACAGTAAACGGCATGAACCACCAGACTGATCGGAATAGGTTCCGAAACCATTTGAGTTGTCATGTTCTGTCTCCTTTGACAGACGGCGGCGGCGATACATCAGCTCCACCGCCTGAGCTCGCCCCGGACAGCCTCCAGGACCAAGATCTGAGCACCAGAGAACTAGCCTCCCCATCCACACGGCGACTCCTTCCCTCTAGATAATCTTAAATTGGATGCACATCACCCACACCTAGATAAAACTCGTCTGGCGATGGGGCACGAAGACGAATAACATTCACATTAAACACAATGACCGCCCTTACTCCATGCCGACGCAGCCACCCCAAAGAGCTCTCCTCACGATCCTGCCAGCAGGCTAGTTGACTGGAAACAATCAGCGCCCTCCATCGATGCAGAGAGTACCCGCCGACAACGGCTGGAACAACAACATTTAGAGGCTCGCGCTCACCGGACGGGATAGCACCCGCAGATACCGAGCATCGATTGACGCGATGCACCACAGGAAACGAAGATATACCCCACAAAGCAGCCCACACTAAAGAAGAGTCCACACACCCAGGCGGGGTCAGGCCAGCAGAGTCCCGCGGCCTCCCTTTTCCTCCAACCTTTCTCCTATTAATACGCACGCCACAAAGCCCCGCAGAAATCTCCTCCACACTACGCTCAGCTATAAAGCACGCCAGAGGCGCAATCTTCTCATGAACGAGATTCCTACCACTCCTGCGAACCTCCATATCATAACGACTCGCCCCCAGATCGGGGCTTGAGTTTCCCTTCTTACCACACCAGTACGCTGGCCTACCAAGAGCTCCAATCAGTTCGAGATTTACCCCACTTTCATTCCCGAACAAGCAACGATCGATAATCTTATTACGCAAGTCGTCAAGATACTCCCATTCCTCTTCCCGATTCGGAGGAGCAATACACGGACTCATAGCGGCACTCGTCATTTTTCCCTTGTTGTTCACCCATGGCTTACGATCTAGATTAATCTGCGGCCAACTTTTTGAGTCAGCAAGAGAAAGAGCATGCTGATATACGGCAGTCGCAACAGCCTCGTCGTCGTAGCCGTCGGCGGTGACAACCATCCGGGGCTCGGCGGCGTCGGTCCAGCCGAGCCGGACGTGCTCGGCTCCGTCACCTTCCAGGATGAGCGCGAGCCCGAGCCCCGCGAAGGTTGTCAGCGCACTGGTGATCTCTCCGCCAAGAATCATCCCCATCACTTCCCTTCCATGGAGATTGTGCAGTCAGCGGCGCGCAGCAGTGCCTCGAGGTAGGCGGTCCCCCAAGGGCCCCACTGCCTGTCAGTGCGGGCGATCAGCGACTCCCACTCACCTTCGCCCACCAGCTCCTCCAAAGCATCGGCATGGTCAGGGCCCGCAGTGACCGGGTCGTGGTCGAACAGGGGCCTGCCGTGACCATGACTGGTACCCACCAGCCTCGTGACCAAATCCCGGAACTCCTGCCCAACGCCGTCGGACTCTGCCTGCTCCCAGTAGGCGGCTGCGGAGGCCAGCTCATGGCGCCATCCCGTTGGCAGCCCGGCATCCGCCCGGGCCCGCCGCACGGCCCCCAGCGGCGTGCTGCGGCCCCCGCTCTTGGCAAGCGCCTCCCTGCCAGCAGGATCGCCTCGCCACAGAAGCCGCTGGAAACGGGCATCGTTCTTGCCGACGTCGTGCCAGGCACCGGCCTCACTCAGGGCCGCTGCAGGTTTCGGCTCGATGCCGATGCCATCGGCCAGCGCCCCCGCGCGGGCGGCGACCGCAGCGTTGTGATCCGCGAGGAGTACCCGGCGACTGACGGACCAGGCGGAACGGTCGTCGGACTCGTCATCCGGCGTCACGCTGCTACGCCGAACCATCCATGTGGGCCCGTCCACCTCATCCCGGCCCGGAGGCCACACCACCGTCTCCCCCGGGAACAGATCACACAGCTCATCCGATTCCAGAACAGCCAGCCCACGCAATTCATCGGGGTCGGTGACGACGCCAGCCACCCCGTCGAGCTCCTCGCAGGGCACCGGCATCCCCAGTTCCTCACCATCGTCTGTGACAACGCCGGAGGTCAGAAGCGGCGCGGAGGCGTCCAGGATGAGGAGGTCGCCGGGGCGAAGCACACGAGATGCGCTCTTCCCCCCATCCTCATCCTCGAAGACAGTCGCCTGCCACTGGGGCAGGATCGCCCCGTCTCGCCACAGCACCGACTGCTCCAACGAGAAGTCCGTATCCTCCCCCAGGCGTTGAACCGTCTTCTGAGCGGTGGCCATGGTCATGGGATAGACCTCAAGGTCCTGCGGAGGCACCTCGGTCACCAGGGTCTCGCACGCCGTCGCATCGGGCAGGTCCTTCAGATCCCGCAGGACGAGACCCACCGTTCCGGCCTCAGGGTCAAGGTCGTCGCGGATCCACAGGTCGAGCTCCGGTTCGATGACGAGCTTCATGGACGTCTTCGACCACAGGGCCGCATCCCAGGGTTCAGGCCTCTGGTACAGCAGGCGGCGAGCAGACTCCGCGGGCGGAGCCTTCGGCTTCTCACCGATCGTCAAAGGAGACAGGTCGCCGTCGTCGGCACGGCCCAGAATCCATGTGCGACCGGCGAGTAGGTCATCCTTCCGATACGGGAATACGTCCTTTCCCAACGGGGCCTCCCCCGGAGGGCCGACGACGGTGAACCACGCTCGCTCGCGCAGTCCCAGTCGGTTAACGCGGCCGGCGCGCTGAGCCAGGGCACTGCCGGAGGCGAGTTCAGTCACCATGTGGACCAGGTCCAGATCGACCCCGACCTCGATGGTCTGGGTCGCCACGAGGACGTCGACGCCCTGCGCTCCCGCCGTATCGAAGAGCCCCGGTTCGTCCTGTCTCGAACGTTTCAGATCCCAGGGGCGCATGCGCCCCACCCACAGTCGGCAGTTCAGCCCCTCCTGGTGGAGAGCCCGCGCAACCTGAACCGCGCTATCCACGCGGTTGAGAACGCAGCCCACCGTCCGGGGGCCGTCGGGGACGAGCTCGCGAGCGTCCTCAACAGCCGCATGCACCTGCGAAATGATCTCCTCGCGATAGGCCCTGGTCATCCTCTTATTGGCGGGCCACACGGCCGTCTCCATATAACGAGCGGATTTCGCGGCCCGCATGCGGGAGGCCAACCGTGGGTCGATTGCCAGGGTGTCCCGGGTGACGCCGACGACGTCCGTCGCATCGCCTGAGGGCGTTGCCGTCATCTCCACGGTCTGGAGCGCCGTGACTCCCAGCTGCTGCGCGCTCCGGGCGCACAGCTGCCCCACCCTCCGGGCAGTCACGAGGATCTGGCGGCTCAGGTGCGCCTCATCGACCACCACGGCGGCATCGAGCGCCAGCATCCCCGCCAGCCTGGGGCGTGCAAGCCGGGAGGCCCCGTAGGAGCGGAACAGCAGGCTCGACGCCCACATCGCCGGTGTCATGCACAGCACCGCGCAGGCCTCCGGGGCGTTGAGCCAAGCTCGGTCGGTGGCCGCCGCTCCCCGCATCGTGGCGGTGACCAGCGGAGTCCTGTCATCGGCGTCGGGCGCACGCAGTCCGACCAGGGCGTCCCGGACCCGCCCGAGGACCGAGTCGTCCACGGGGGCCTCGTCCAGAAGGCGCCGAATCCTCTCTGCGCGTGCGGCATGGGAGTCGGTCAGCGCCCTGCGGTTGACCACCACGGCCAGCCTTCGGGGCAGGCTCTGCGCGGCGCCGACCGCGAACAGTGCCACGGCGAAGACGTGTATCTCCACGACCGATGACTTGCCGGCGCCGGTCGGCGCGATGATCTGCTCGGGCCAGGTCCCGGTGTCCACCAGGCGCCTCAGCAGATCCTCCTGCCAGGCGAAGGGCCGCCTCCCGGCACCGTGAACCGCTTCGAAGAAGTCTCCGAAGTCCTCGATGGCGATCACGGTCGCCTCCCGACTACGCTCTGCGCCAGCTCGGCAGGCAGGTCTGCCGGTACCAGCAGGCCCCCGCCCAGGTGCCGGCTCTGCCCTACGGCGGCCAGTTCAGTGTCCGCCAGGAGGTCCCCGGCGCTGAGGAGTGCGGTGTAGGGCTGGGCGCTCATGCCGCGCTGCATCTTGTGGGCGTAGGAGCTCGGGCTCCTCGTGATGCGGTGGTACCACATCGCTCCAGCCCCATGCTCACGCACCTGGGCGGCCAACGAGCGGTAGCCCTGGGTGCCTTTGGGCACGGCTTCGAGGTGATCGCGCCACACGAATCCCAGTGACAGGAGGATCGCATCCTCGAAGGTCCACTTCCCTCGCTGGCGGGTCACCTCCGGCACCGCCACCGGCGTCGGGGACCACAGGCGCCGGGTCCCATCAGCGGGTGGGCGCCAGAACGTCCTCGCATCGGCGACCTCCCCCAGCCGGTGCAGACGGGCCTCGGCCCAGCGGGAGCGCACCTGGGTCATACCGATCAAGGCTCTCCAGATGACGGCCCGGTCGTCATCGCCGATGTCGGACGGCAGCATGACAAGGAAGGCGCCTGGAGCACCGGATGCCGCTTTGAGCGTCGACTGGGCGAGAACGGAGGCGGGAACGTACTGGATGGCCAGGTGGTTGGCGGGAGCCGCCAGATCCCGTTGGTAGTGCCCAGTGACGACTGGAGGAGCTCCCTCACCAATGCGTTTAATGAGTGCCTTGTGAAAAGCGACGCACCACCCCAACCGGCGTTCTGCAGAGAAAGCTCGCTCGGTCCCGTCAGCGGCGGAGAAGACCAGGACATCACCCCAAGGCGACTCATCGTTGTTAACAGGTTTCACAGCCTCGTACCTGACCGTCCGCAGGCACTCCTCGGAGGTCGGGAATGTTCTGACGAAATCTCCCGTGGAGTGGAACGCGTCTGCGGATGCACTCGGAGGTTTGAGAGGCCGGGACTGGGAATACAGCTCGCGGAGCACACCGGTTCTTCCTGGTGCGGCTACCCGTAGGCGCAGACCTCCCGGTGTGAAAGCGGTTGCGGCAGGGTCGAGTCGCCAGTTCGCCTCGACTGGTTCGGTACTCATGACCACGGGACTGTCCATCTCCCCCAGGCACGGCACGTCCTCGCACAGTCGAGCGAGAGCGTGACGGACATCGTCTGGCATGTCATCCCAGAGCCAGCCGATCGCCCCATTGGCCGCGTAACCGTCGGAGATCGCCTTGGCGGCGGTCTTGGGGTGAGCCTTCTCGATCGTGCCGGTTTTCCGGTAGATGATCCTGTTGTCTGACTGGACTCGGATCATGCTCGGGATATGCAGGCCGTTGGGAGGGTGCTCTTCCAACCAGGTCAGCACCTTATCGATATCGGGAGCCGCCTGGCCATCAGGTTTCGCCGTGGTCCCGGTGTGAGCAACACTCACCAAGGCGGCGAACAACCGAGCCGGTGAGGGGATCGGTTCGGGACTGCCGTCCGGTGCGTGTCCGTGGTACACGCCGAGGGGAAAGTACGCAGTGATGCTGACGGGGGCCATCAGTCGTCCTGCGCGTCGTCGGCGGCAGCGGCAAGAATCGTCGGGTTCCCCTCGACGACGAGGATCGAGCCGTCCCAGGTCAAGTTCGCCGCCTGTACGGCGTTATCGATGGCGGCGCTCAGCAGTTCCTGCGCCTGCTCGATGCTCAACGGCTCGAAGTTCTCCTTCTGCCCGTAGCGCTTGTCCAGGGTGACGACTGCGGGGCCGGCCTCCACCAGGTCGCAGTTGGCCCGTAGGAGGAGCTCGGCGTCGGAACGGGCCAGGCCGTTGAGGGCGAGCGCGGCCAACAGCGCCCGGCAGGCGACGTCTCCCTCCGGCGTCGGGCTGTCGAAGCGCAGGGCGCGAAGCGCGGCGAAGCTAAGCACATGGGAGCGGATGATGGCCCGGCAGGTGACACCACCGAGCTGCTCCAGCGACGGTGGAATGCCGCCGAGCCCCAGGGACGACGACTTTCCGCCTTTTCCGTAGGAGTTCGTGTAGGCCTTGTCCGACAACTCGGACTTCTGGACATCCGCGATAGCTTCGCGCTCTGCCTGATCGAGCTGGATTCTCGCCCCCAATGGATCAATTCGCGCACCTCCGCGCTTGGACTGGTTCACCTCCGGATCTCTGCCCTGATCGGAGAGGATGCCGATGATCTCGCCGACGAGGAGGCTGCGATAACGACCTGCATGGGTCTTACGGCTGGCGTCCCAGCCGCCGAGTAGGAGCGTGATGGGGCTGCGCTCCAGCAGCGGGCGCGCATCGGCCACGGTGGCGTTCCGCAGCTCCCGGTACTCCTGGGCCGCAGTTGCGGGCTCTCCGTTGATGGTGCCTGCTCGGATCTGCCCGTCGAAGGCCCGGTGGGGGAGGTCGATGTCGCTGTAGACCTGGCCGTCCTCGAAGCGCAGCTCAATGCGCGGGGTGCGGGCCAGCACGGGATCCTGGTCCGCGATGGCCGCTGACACGGCAGCCTCGAGCCGGTTGCTCTGGGACTGTTTGGAGTCGATGAGGACGGCGGTGACGGCCTCCCCATCCCAGAAGCGCCGTTCATAGGCGAATACCGGTTTGGCGGTTCTCCCTTTTCCCTCGAGGAACTTCGCCGGAGCCACCGAAGCATGGGGGCCCGCAGCGGGCTCCAAGGGGGTGACCGAGGTCAGGACGCTGGCGCCGCCCGGGCGGCAGGCATCGAGCAGGTGCGGAAGACTGATTGTTGACATACGAATCACTCCTCATTGAGTTGGCCAATCGGCTTACGTCCTCATATCTACACCTGACCTACGACACATATGACACGACGATATTGCGGGTTGACTCCGGCGGCGAAACGCTGTTATCGCCCGAAACTCTCTGCCATAGTGAGGGCATGCCCAGGCAGAACAGACGCATCGTGACCCGCTGCGTGCGAGCCGTGGGCGCCGGCGTTCTCATGCTCTTCGCGATCGTGGGCACATGGCAGGTCTCCGCCGGCTCCTGGGGCATCACGGCTGGTGCCGCGCTGGCAGTCATCGTGCTGCGGTGGCGCCGAGAGAAGCCCGACGCCGTCCTCGGCGTCCATCTTGTGCTGTGCGCACTCCAGCTCGGCGTCACCGACGCCCCGCTGCCCGCGGATCTGACGATCGTCGTGTCCCTGTACGCGGCAGGCCGGTGGGGCGAACGGGAGCTCGCGCCGGTGTGGGCCATAGCCGTCGTCGTCGGCTCGACGCTGGGGGCTTGGGACTGGAACCGGGATGAGCTGGGAATCGTCCCGCTCTCCCTCTGGGCCCAGGACATGGCGCAGGCCTCCTTCGCACAGCTGTGCAGCGCCGCCATCGCCTGGGGCCTGGGAAGATTCGTGACGCAGCGCCGCCAGCTGCGGGCCAGCCGCCTGACGGCGGAGGAGCAGCGCCGGGCTGCGCACGACGCCGCGCTGCGCAACGAGATCGCCAGGGAAGTTCACGACGTCGTCGGACACGCCCTGGCGCTGATCGCCGTGCAGGCCGAGGCGGGCCACTACCTGGCGGCCGGCTCCGAGGACATCGACCTCCCCGCCGACGAGCGACTGGAGCAGGCGGCTCAGGCGCTCGGGCAGATCCGGGCGACCGCGCATTCGGCCCTGGCCGACACCCGCAGCCTGACCCGCACTCTGGCCTCTCCCCCGCAATCGAAAGAGCACCGAAGCGCCGCAGAACCCGCTGAGCCCGACGATGCCCGGCCCGCCTCCCCGGTCACCGAGACGCCGCTGCGTCCGGTCCCGAGGATCGCCGATCTGCCCAGGATCGTCGACGACGTCCGTGCGACCGGGCTGCCGGTCACCCTGTCAGTGGACGACCGGCTGATCAGTGAGGGAGAGCAGACGGGAGGCCGCAGTCCGCTCAGCGCGCAGGCGGAGCTCGCCCTGTACCGAACGACGCAGGAGTCTCTGACCAACGTGCTCAAGCACGCCGAAGCGGCCGCGGTCGAGGTGAGGCTGGAGTACCGTGACGACGAGGCTCACAAGGAGGTCGTCCTGACCGTCGCCGATCAGCCCAGCGCTCCCGGCACCGGGGTGCCTGCCCCGAGGGTCGGCGGCCGCCTCCCGTCGTCCCAGCAGAAGCCCGCGGATACCGGCGGGGGCCAGGGACTGGTGAACCTGCGCCAACGCCTGGCGGCGGTCGGCGGCTCCCTGGAGGCGGGCCCGGGCCCCGGAGGAGGATTCATCGTGCGCGCCCGTATTCCCTCCGAGGTCCCTCAGTCGACAGTCGTGAACCCAGGAGGAAAACCGATATGACCCGCACTCTGCGCATTGCGCTGGTGGACGATCAGGACCTGGTCCGTTCCGGCTTCCGCATGATTCTCGATGCTCAGAAGGACATGTGCGTGGTTGGCCAGGCCTCCGACGGCGTTGGTGTTCTTCCCATGGTCAAGGCCGCTCAGCCCGACATCGTCCTCATGGATATCAGGATGCCCACCTTGGACGGCATCTCCGCCACCCACGCGGTTCTGGACAGCCACCCCGACCTGAAGGTGCTCATCCTGACCACCTTCGACCTGGACGACTACCTCGTGGCGGCGATGCGGGCCGGGGCCTCGGGCTTCCTGCTCAAGGACTCGACGGCGCCCGAGCTCCTGGCCGGTATCCGCGCCGTGGCCCGAGGAGACTCGGTGGTGGCGCCGTCGGCCACGCGCCGGCTGCTGAAGCGGTGGTTCACCCCCGCCGGTCACACCGCAGGCCCAGCCCGCCCCTGGGAGCACGGCGCCGGCACCATGCACAAAGACTCCATCGGTGCTCTGTCCGACCGGGAGAAGGAGATCGTCACGCTGGTCGGACGCGCCATGAGCAACACCGAGATCGCCCAGCACCTCGTCCTGGCCGAGTCGACGATCAAGTCCCACCTCAACCGGATCCTGCACAAGCTGGAACTACGGGACCGGGCCCAGCTCATTGTGCTGGCCTACGAGAGCGGACTCGTGCGCGTGGGTGGGTAACCCGGCACCGGTTGCGCGTCCCCGAGTTGGAAATCGCCCCGACACCTTGCAACCCCGGGTGGAAACTGGCCCCCATCGGTCACAATGACCGTCGTCGGGCTCTACGGTCGGCTCCATGAGTACCAGCAACCGGTTCCATTTCCTCGACTCCTTGCGCGGCTTCGCCGTCGCAGGCATTCTCCTCGTCAACGCCGCCGATCTCATGTGCCTGGGGTATGACGTCCCGGTCCGGCCCTTCCAAGCCATCCCGTTGGCGGAGAACGTCCTGAACTTCCTGGTGGCGACCCGCTTCGTACCGATCTTCTCCTTCATGTTCGGAATGAGCATGGGGTTCGTCATCGATTCCGCGATCCGCCGGGGCGCCCCCGCCTGGAAAATCCTGCTGCGCCGCCTGGCCGCCCTCCTGGTGATCGGGCTACTCCACTCGATCCTCTATCCCGGCGAGATCCTGCGCGACTACGCGGTTGCGGGAGCCATCCTCCTGCCATTCATCCTCAAGGTCCCGCGCTCCGTGCGTCTGGTACTCGGTCTGCTGGCGACGATCGGCGCCTACGCATTCACAGGAGGAGGGGCACTATCGCTGCCCGGGCTGTTCCTTCTGGGATCGGCGGCCCAGGCCTACGACCTTCCGGCACGGCTCGAGCACGCCGACCGTCGGATCGGAGCGGCGACGCTCGTATTCGCAGCCGCCAGCGCGGCCGCGATCCCCTGGCAAGCCGCCGAGGGCGGTGATCCCCGATTCTTCACGGCGGGAGGAGTCGCCGGAGGACTCATGGCCTGTCTCTATGTCTGCCTTCTGGCGCTGCTCTGGCGCACCCCGGCGCGGCGGGCCCTAAGCGCGGTATTCGAGCCCCTGGGCCGCATGGCGCTGACCTGCTACGTCACCGCTTCCGTCGTCATGGTGCCGGCGGGAGTGCTGCTCGATTCGCGCTCCGCCCAAGACGTGATTCCCGGCCTCATCGTCGCTGCCGCAGTTCTGCCCATCCAATGGGTGTTCTGCCGTCTTTGGCTCTCCCGGTTCGCCTACGGCCCCCTGGAGTGGGCATGGCGGTGCGTCACCTGGTGGCGGTGGGTTCCGTTGCAGCGCCGGCAATCGAAACAACTCGATCCGGTCAACTACGTGCCGGGGACGACGGCCGGGATAGCGTAGCTCTCCGAATGCGTGAGCTCGACCGGCAGTCCTCAGGTTCTAGGGGACTACCGGCGCTCCCGCTTCTTCATCGACCACCTCCGGCCACCCACCACAATCAGAATGATCAGCAGCGGAAGCAGGACCAAGACAGCTATCGAAAGAACGAACCATAAATTAAACACTGCGCCTCCTTCTTGAAGAAACAAACCTGAATGCGATTGACACGGACGACCGAACCAGTGGCAGTCCCTCGTCATCTCAACGCTGATCGCGCAGTATCCGGGCGGAGCTGCGGGGATCGACGGCGTACTCGTCAGTCATCACCCCCTTCCTCTCCACCACCCTATGCCGGTCACCACAACGCCGCCTGTGTTCTCCCGGTTCCCCCATCGCCGTCGACCTGCGGTAGCCTGCCACGGCCGTAGCCGTAGCTGTGAAGGAGACCCCCGTGCGCGTCCTGGCCGCCCTGTCCGGCGGAGTCGACTCCGCCGTGGCCGCCGCG
>ERZ773075.897-NODE-897-length-18648-cov-10.2115_pt1 | contig 18648 bp, 9 predicted proteins | sample MGYA00580614_ERZ773075 | MGnify/ENA primary metagenome ERZ773075 (study PRJEB29015, sample SAMEA2738021) | human oral metagenome | biome: human oral; feature: human-associated habitat; material: dental | place: China | collected 2043 ... | reverse complement strand
CCTGCACATGGGAATACAAAATGCTGATGCTGATTACTTACGATATTTCGCTGGAGGACGCGGAAGGACAGGCAAGGCTGCGGCGCGTGGCGAAGTTGTGTTTGGACTACGGCGTGCGCGTGCAGTATTCGGTTTTTGAATGCGACATCGCGCCCGATCAGTGGGTTGTTTTAAGAGACAAACTTTTGAAAACCTACAACCCTGAAACCGACAGCCTGCGCTTTTACCATCTGGGCAGCAAATGGCGGCGCAAAGTGGAACACCACGGCGCAAAACCGGCGGTGGATGTGTTTAAGGATACGTTGATTGTGTAAATCGCCAACCTACGGTTCTCATGAAAATGCGGTAGGGTTGGCGAACTGGGATTGTTCTTTAACAATCAGGATATTGCGAATGCGGGTGTAACGGAAAAGGCTGTGTTATACTCGCGTTCGCGCTTTTCTTGGGAGCTTAGCGAAATCGGGGCTGCGAAACCTGATGGAGCAAGACTTTTGAGAGAGGCTCAGCCGCCTTCAGGCGGCTGTGTGTTGAAACATAAGTAGGGTTTTTAGGTTTAATTGTAAGCATGGCAGCCGCCTTCAGGCGGCTGTGTGTTGAAACAATAAATTGCTCCAATGGCTTGCAATAAAATAGCCAGCCGCCTTCAGGCGGCTGTGTGTTGAAACAATTGGGATAATGCCCGCCAAGTAAAAGAGGGCACAGCCGCCTTCAGGCGGCTGTGTGTTGAAACTTGCACATAGCCCCTGCCGTTATCGGTATGGGGCAGCCGCCTTCAGGCGGCTGTGTGTTGAAACCCGTCGTCAGTTGTTCGGCTGCCAGTTGTCTGACCAGCCGCCTTCAGGCGGCTGTGTGTTGAAACTTTTCACCGCCTTTACGTCCGCCGCCTTTACGGCCTCAGCCGCCTTCAGGCGGCTGTGTGTTGAAACAGCTGCTGCCCTATGGTGAGTTTCGCGCGGTGGACCAGCCGCCTTCAGGCGGCTGTGTGTTGAAACATTGCCGGACACGGTATTGGAAATTGTAGATGTCCAGCCGCCTTCAGGCGGCTGTGTGTTGAAACGCTTTAACCTGCCGGTTGGCCTGTTGCTGCCAACAGCCGCCTTCAGGCGGCTGTGTGTTGAAACTATGCTGATAATCAGTTTGTATTTTGGATTGACCAGCCGCCTTCAGGCGGCTGTGTGTTGAAACTATGAAAAAACGTGAAATTTCAGATATTGAGAAACAGCCGCCTTCAGGCGGCTGTGTGTTGAAACCCGGAAGTATGCGGGCAAGGCCGTGTATGGCAAGCCCAGCCGCCTTCAGGCGGCTGTGTGTTGAAACGCTGTCGTTTGAAGTGTTGAGAACAAAAGCCTCCAGCCGCCTTCAGGCGGCTGTGTGTTGAAACCTAAGCCGCCAAAGCCAAGCGTATGGGATTTGACAGCCGCCTTCAGGCGGCTGTGTGTTGAAACTCGTATGTCTCCAAATAAAACTCGTTGGTCTTGCCAGCCGCCTTCAGGCGGCTGTGTGTTGAAACGACTTTGGACAACATTGCCGCTGATGATGTCCGACAGCCGCCTTCAGGCGGCTGTGTGTTGAAACCCTGAAATGGCGTGAAAATGTATTGGCAGCAAGCCAGCCGCCTTCAGGCGGCTGTGTGTTGAAACGCGTCCATAAAAACAGGGATTCCGATCACACGGGAACAGCCGCCTTCAGGCGGCTGTGTGTTGAAACCGGCCTGATGCCGGAGGATTTTGAGAATATGGCGCAGCCGCCTTCAGGCGGCTGTGTGTTGAAACAATCAGCCCCTTATATTTTAGCCGCAAGAATTTAGTCAGCCGCCTTCAGGCGGCTGTGTGTTGAAACTGGAACTTGTCTTTACAAGTGCTTTGTCGTTTATCCAGCCGCCTTCAGGCGGCTGTGTGTTGAAACTTGTAACGAAGGGATATAATGTGGAAATTCTAGGTCAGCCGCCTTCAGGCGGCTGTGTGTTGAAACGCCGTTTTGCTCCAGCTCGGAAACAAAATCATCCAGCCGCCTTCAGGCGGCTGTGTGTTGAAACGGGGAAGAACTCACGGACGCGCGGGTATCTACCCACAGCCGCCTTCAGGCGGCTGTGTGTTGAAACTTGTTGATTGGTTAAGGTGTATGTTTGTATAGTACAGCCGCCTTCAGGCGGCTGTGTGTTGAAACATGAAAGTAAACCAATGCGTTTTACCGTGCCGCCCAGCCGCCTTCAGGCGGCTGTGTGTTGAAACGACAATATCAATACCTTGTAATGTATCATGGTTATCAGCCGCCTTCAGGCGGCTGTGTGTTGAAACTTTCGGCACTTAGAAAACAGGTAGCTACCGGGAAAGTCGCAGCCGCCTTCAGGCGGCTGTGTGTTGAAACTTTCGGTTAAGCCAAATCTCAAGGCCGTCTGAAGGTTTTCAGCCGCCTTCAGGCGGCTGTGTGTTGAAACATAGAATTAACAGTTCGAAAAACCATCATTGCAGCAGCCGCCTTCAGGCGGCTGTGTGTTGAAACTATAGCGAAGAAATAAGTCCTGATACTGCTTGGGAACAGCCGCCTTCAGGCGGCTGTGTGTTGAAACACAAATGGCTGCAGAAAGCTTCCAAGAAGCTCAATCAGCCGCCTTCAGGCGGCTGTGTGTTGAAACTCATGCCTTTGCTACTTTGACTGCTGCTGACTGGCAGCCGCCTTCAGGCGGCTGTGTGTTGAAACATCTTGCCAACCCAACTGCCAGCAAGCTCTGCGCAGCCGCCTTCAGGCGGCTGTGTGTTGAAACATTGTTTACACAATATTTATAAAAGTTAACGCCCAGCCGCCTTCAGGCGGCTGTGTGTTGAAACTACACTTAAGCATACCGTTTGCTGTAACCTTAACCAGCCGCCTTCAGGCGGCTGTGTGTTGAAACACTATGCTTAGCCGTGCCGTTGAGCTTTGCCCGTTGCAGCCGCCTTCAGGCGGCTGTGTGTTGAAACACTTAGTGCATTATTACTATGGTTAATATTAGTAACAGCCGCCTTCAGGCGGCTGTGTGTTGAAACATTGGATATTGAAATGAAACAGGCCGAACTTAGACAGCCGCCTTCAGGCGGCTGTGTGTTGAAACGTCTTGGATTTAAAGGAAACAAGTACACCGAAAACAGCCGCCTTCAGGCGGCTGTGTGTTGAAACCTTTTGTGCCTTTAAATTCTGTTGGTTGATAAACAGCCGCCTTCAGGCGGCTGTGTGTTGAAACAGTTTGAAGTGTGAACCCAAATGCTCGTTAAAGACCAGCCGCCTTCAGGCGGCTGTGTGTTGAAACAATAGCTTTGGCTTTGGAAAAAGAAAAGTAATTGACAGCCGCCTTCAGGCGGCTGTGTGTTGAAACATCATTGTAATCATCTTAACCGTTTTTGGCTTGACAGCCGCCTTCAGGCGGCTGTGTGTTGAAACCAGCATGGATTTAACAGACAGGGCGGTCAGAATCACAGCCGCCTTCAGGCGGCTGTGTGTTGAAACGTTACAAGAAGGTTTTGCAAGCGGTCAAACAATCCAGCCGCCTTCAGGCGGCTGTGTGTTGAAACAGAAATCATTGATGTTGATGTAAAAGACGTGATTTCAGCCGCCTTCAGGCGGCTGTGTGTTGAAACTGATTATTTGAAAATGGTTGATAATTATGACCATCAGCCGCCTTCAGGCGGCTGTGTGTTGAAACGTAGCGGTCGACTACCGGCATACCGCGGCGTCGGCAGCCGCCTTCAGGCGGCTGTGTGTTGAAACCCATCATTGAAATGAGTGTTATGGTAAGACAAATCAAACAGCCGCCTTCAGGCGGCTGTGTGTTGAAACCCATCAGGATTAGGATTAGGATCTGGATCAGGCTTGCAGCCGCCTTCAGGCGGCTGTGTGTTGAAACTGATAATGATGACTTTTATTTAATGGATATAACTCCAGCCGCCTTCAGGCGGCTGTGTGTTGAAACTTTTCAAGGCGAATACACGCCTGAACAGGCCAAAGCAGCCGCCTTCAGGCGGCTGTGTGTTGAAACGGTCTTGTCTGTGCCGCGCATATCGTAGATAACTTCAGCCGCCTTCAGGCGGCTGTGTGTTGAAACTGTAACAGCCGTCCCATTTTTTTTTGTAAATAAAGCAGCCGCCTTCAGGCGGCTGTGTGTTGAAACGTATAAACCGGATCTGTATTGAACAGTCGATATACAGCCGCCTTCAGGCGGCTGTGTGTTGAAACACCTAGAATCGACAAGTTTTGTTAAATCAAAAGAACAGCCGCCTTCAGGCGGCTGTGTGTTGAAACCCGTTCATTGTCATGAGCGTAAGCAGCTTACAAAGCAGCCGCCTTCAGGCGGCTGTGTGTTGAAACCTTCGCATGTTGCTGGGTAGCAGTATTGCCCGGTCAGCCGCCTTCAGGCGGCTGTGTGTTGAAACCTCATCAATCCGCGCCGCCTCGATTTTGCCGTTGCAGCCGCCTTCAGGCGGCTGTGTGTTGAAACGTATAAACCGGATCTGTATTGAACAGTCGATATACCAGCCGCCTTCAGGCGGCTGTGTGTTGAAACATATCGTCTTGAAAAACTGTCAGGAAACACTTATACAGCCGCCTTCAGGCGGCTGTGTGTTGAAACCCCGGCGCGGCAAAGTCCTGGTACTTTGAAGATCAGCCGCCTTCAGGCGGCTGTGTGTTGAAACAGCCAATTACGGTTAACCAGCGCGAAGATGGCACCAGCCGCCTTCAGGCGGCTGTGTGTTGAAACTAAATATCGCCTGTCCCCTGACACAATCTACGTCAGCCGCCTTCAGGCGGCTGTGTGTTGAAACCAGTCGTTAAACTGCATGATGTTTGCTGAATGTTCAGCCGCCTTCAGGCGGCTGTGTGTTGAAACATGATTGGAAGCAAAGGCCGCCTAGATTCAGACCAGCCGCCTTCAGGCGGCTGTGTGTTGAAACCGCTCAATACGCCGATTTTTGCGACATCAGCCTACAGCCGCCTTCAGGCGGCTGTGTGTTGAAACCGTTTTTGACGGTGGCAATGGCGTCGTACTGCTCCAGCCGCCTTCAGGCGGCTGTGTGTTGAAACTTGACGCAAACCGCCCCGACTTGTCGGACGAATGGCAGCCGCCTTCAGGCGGCTGTGTGTTGAAACAAATGAAGAAATTAAAATTTGGCGATTTAATTGGTGCAGCCGCCTTCAGGCGGCTGTGTGTTGAAACGGTTTCGCAGCGCGTAAAGTTGTTGACGCCCATACAGCCGCCTTCAGGCGGCTGTGTGTTGAAACTTGTAGTCCTCGACAATCTGCTCCACTCGCTCGTCAGCCGCCTTCAGGCGGCTGTGTGTTGAAACAACAAGCCTAAATTCAAGGTCGGCAACTGTAAAAACCAGCCGCCTTCAGGCGGCTGTGTGTTGAAACTGCGGAGTATTGTCTTTTTTATTCAAAACAGGCTCAGCCGCCTTCAGGCGGCTGTGTGTTGAAACAAAAGCATACATAACAAAGTCATTTACTATTTCAGCAGCCGCCTTCAGGCGGCTGTGTGTTGAAACTGACCGAATTGTATAAAGTCTATGACTTGAAACCCAGCCGCCTTCAGGCGGCTGTGTGTTGAAACGTCGATATATCGTACCCGACCGCCTTTGGTGTGGGCAGCCGCCTTCAGGCGGCTGTGTGTTGAAACAATGATTCAGCATATCAAAGACTATTTGAAAGATCAGCCGCCTTCAGGCGGCTGTGTGTTGAAACTTAACAACGTAGTCAGCAAGACCACCCAGATAGCAGCCGCCTTCAGGCGGCTGTGTGTTGAAACAATGCGCGTATAACCTTGGTATGGGTCAATATCGCAGCCGCCTTCAGGCGGCTGTGTGTTGAAACTTGATACCGTTTGTGCCTAAGAACACACCGTGAGCAGCCGCCTTCAGGCGGCTGTGTGTTGAAACATCATGACGGCATTGGTGGCCTATGTGTTGATTGAGCAGCCGCCTTCAGGCGGCTGTGTGTTGAAACAAGCAGAAAGAGCCTGAAGCGATTAAATCGCTTGAGCAGCCGCCTTCAGGCGGCTGTGTGTTGAAACGGTGTCGTCATAACTACCGCCACCGGCACCACCGCAGCCGCCTTCAGGCGGCTGTGTGTTGAAACACCTCGCAGAAGCGCGTTATAACAAGCTGTCAAAACAGCCGCCTTCAGGCGGCTGTGTGTTGAAACAGGTCGCTGAGCGATTGAGAAGCGCGGCGAAAGACAGCCGCCTTCAGGCGGCTGTGTGTTGAAACGCGATAGACAATAACGGCGTATTGGTTTTGAACACCAGCCGCCTTCAGGCGGCTGTGTGTTGAAACTATCTGCCCATTGATTTTTGACTTTTTTTGCCAAACAGCCGCCTTCAGGCGGCTGTGTGTTGAAACAGATAGTTCGGGCGATTTAGGAGATATGCCGTCCAGCCGCCTTCAGGCGGCTGTGTGTTGAAACAATCAATGCGGCGACGTAAAAGCCGCCAACAGAACAGCCGCCTTCAGGCGGCTGTGTGTTGAAACCTTTAAGTGAGTTAAAAAAATGTTGTGGCCGTTCAGCCGCCTTCAGGCGGCTGTGTGTTGAAACCGTTATATACATCAAATGCGTTATATAATACCCACAGCCGCCTTCAGGCGGCTGTGTGTTGAAACCAATTATAACATCATCTATTTTTTTTGAATCCAACAGCCGCCTTCAGGCGGCTGTGTGTTGAAACTGCTACTGAGCCGTTGAAATTTGGAACATCTGAACAGCCGCCTTCAGGCGGCTGTGTGTTGAAACAACAATGATATGTCACCGTGTTCATAGGCGTGTCCAGCCGCCTTCAGGCAGCTGTGTGTTGAAACGGGCATTGATTTGTTTAGTTGTCAAGATAGCCATCAGCCGCCTTCAGGCGGCTGTGTGTTGAAACCCCGTATGCCCTCGAGTGCTTACCGCATATCCAACCAGCCGCCTTCAGGCGGCTGTGTGTTGAAACTTAAAAGAATGGCCTGCTAGAAACTGTCTTGTCCAGCCGCCTTCAGGCGGCTGTGTGTTGAAACTCTTAAAAATCATGGTATTACTCAACGCGCCCGCTACAGCCGCCTTCAGGCGGCTGTGTGTTGAAACGAAGCGACTGTTGGCGTGGCTCGCACTGACATCGAACAGCCGCCTTCAGGCGGCTGTGTGTTGAAACATCTTGCAAACTAATTTTAAAGAGCAGTTATATTCAGCCGCCTTCAGGCGGCTGTGTGTTGAAACATTATTAATATTAATGATTTTTTGAAATAAGCGCAGCAGCCGCCTTCAGGCGGCTGTGTGTTGAAACCAATAGGGGGGGCTTTACATAACGCCGTCCTTACCCAGCCGCCTTCAGGCGGCTGTGTGTTGAAACGGCGACTAATAAAACGGCATTTATTAACGGTCGAGCAGCCGCCTTCAGGCGGCTGTGTGTTGAAACGATATCACGGTAATCTACCTTTAAATTATGAATCCAGCCGCCTTCAGGCGGCTGTGTGTTGAAACTGATAACCCAACATCCCCGCCTGATAGACGTCCACAGCCGCCTTCAGGCGGCTGTGTGTTGAAACCAGAGGGCGAAAGCATTCAAACTTGGCCAAAATGCAGCCGCCTTCAGGCGGCTGTGTGTTGAAACTACGACGACCATATCTTCCAGTTCATCATGCTTCTCCAGCCGCCTTCAGGCGGCTGTGTGTTGAAACAAATCCCGGAGAGTTGGGTGCGCGACAAGCTGGTCAGCCGCCTTCAGGCGGCTGTGTGTTGAAACAACCCACTGTATGATGGCTATATTCGTGGGGACCCAGCCGCCTTCAGGCGGCTGTGTGTTGAAACTCGCATGACGACGAGGGATTGCAAGACATTCACTTCCAGCCGCCTTCAGGCGGCTGTGTGTTGAAACGCTCGCCATCACGGATGCAAAAGCTGCCGCCAGCCAGCCGCCTTCAGGCGGCTGTGTGTTGAAACTGAAAGGAAAAATGAATGCCTCATCAAAATAGAAACTCCAGCCGCCTTCAGGCGGCTGTGTGTTGAAACATTTTGGCCGCCATAGCTGATATTGATTTGGGTCCAGCCGCCTTCAGGCGGCTGTGTGTTGAAACTTATTCAGTACGATTTGGATAGAAGCCGGAGACTTGCCAGCCGCCTTCAGGCGGCTGTGTGTTGAAACTTCGGCGTACTGATACCACGCAGACGTTCGTAGCCAGCCGCCTTCAGGCGGCTGTGTGTTGAAACTACCGTTTCGGTAGGTAAGAAAGGCTTTGAACGCCCAGCCGCCTTCAGGCGGCTGTGTGTTGAAACAGACAAACACCAATTCCTGCGATATAAGCTAGATCCAGCCGCCTTCAGGCGGCTGTGTGTTGAAACGCGAAAACGTCCACAAATACGGCTTTGGCCGTACCCAGCCGCCTTCAGGCGGCTGTGTGTTGAAACTGCTTCGGTAGGCATACATTGCAGGCATATATAAGCCAGCCGCCTTCAGGCGGCTGTGTGTTGAAACCCATTACTAGCGTATCATTCAAAGGCTTAGTACAGCCAGCCGCCTTCAGGCGGCTGTGTGTTGAAACAACGTATTCGGAGCTTCATACGGCGTTGACGCGCCGCCAGCCGCCTTCAGGCGGCTGTGTGTTGAAACTACAAACAGCGATTCATCAAGCCCTAATGGCTCGCCAGCCGCCTTCAGGCGGCTGTGTGTTGAAACTTTTTGGGTATTGTTGTAGCGACGGCTTATGAACGTCCAGCCGCCTTCAGGCGGCTGTGTGTTGAAACTCTACGAACTCAAGACATTGGGTTTTGCTGAAGCCCCAGCCGCCTTCAGGCGGCTGTGTGTTGAAACCACTTTGGTAACGCAAGCCACGCAATGCACCTACCAGCCGCCTTCAGGCGGCTGTGTGTTGAAACATTGATAAGCACGGCTTGCTCTTGGTAAGTAATCCCAGCCGCCTTCAGGCGGCTGTGTGTTGAAACCTACCTTACAATCGGTCTTTGCCTCAAGTGTATACCAGCCGCCTTCAGGCGGCTGTGTGTTGAAACGGCGTAGCGACCCGCCATGTAGGCTGACTGCATACCAGCCGCCTTCAGGCGGCTGTGTGTTGAAACCAAGCATATCAATAACATCTTGCACAGCGACCCAACCAGCCGCCTTCAGGCGGCTGTGTGTTGAAACTCCTGCATTATCATTTGCCCAATCTTGACGATTTCCAGCCGCCTTCAGGCGGCTGTGTGTTGAAACTTCTGAAACAACTGCTCGTACACAAGCTGATAATGCCAGCCGCCTTCAGGCGGCTGTGTGTTGAAACAGGCTGTTCAAACCAACAACAATCAACTTGTCTTCAGCCAGCCGCCTTCAGGCGGCTGTGTGTTGAAACTATAAGAGCTTAATGCTTGGTTGCAATGGGCAATCGCCAGCCGCCTTCAGGCGGCTGTGTGTTGAAACAAGAGTTTTTCAAAGACGAGCTGATTAAAGAGGCCCAGCCGCCTTCAGGCGGCTGTGTGTTGAAACTACGTTGTTGACGACACCAAAACCCTGAAGCCTTTCCAGCCGCCTTCAGGCGGCTGTGTGTTGAAACTATATCGCCAGCCCGAAATTCAGTTTCAAACCTGCCAGCCGCCTTCAGGCGGCTGTGTGTTGAAACTTTGTATAAATCGGCTGAGATTCATACCAAAGTTCACCAGCCGCCTTCAGGCGGCTGTGTGTTGAAACAACATACTTTTTTGAAACTAATTTTGTCATATCTTCCCAGCCGCCTTCAGGCGGCTGTGTGTTGAAACAAAAAATGCTTGGACTGGATTATGAACCATCAATCCAGCCGCCTTCAGGCGGCTGTGTGTTGAAACTAACGAAAAAAGCCATTTTGAACAGTTCAAAATCCAGCCGCCTTCAGGCGGCTGTGTGTTGAAACCGGCTGCACAATGCGGCCATGAACAAGCATACCTCCAGCCGCCTTCAGGCGGCTGTGTGTTGAAACCTGATTGAAACTCTTGCTCGTGGAGAAAAAGACACCAGCCGCCTTCAGGCGGCTGTGTGTTGAAACCAAATACGTTCGCGTTTATGAAAAAGGTAAACAGCCCAGCCGCCTTCAGGCGGCTGTGTGTTGAAACCTTTATCCGTCTGATACGGGTGATGTGGGGCATACCCAGCCGCCTTCAGGCGGCTGTGTGTTGAAACTTTTGAACAGCCTTTATGGTGCAATCACACTACACCAGCCGCCTTCAGGCGGCTGTGTGTTGAAACGAAATCGGCACTGAAAGAGCTGCTCGGCACGGACCCAGCCGCCTTCAGGCGGCTGTGTGTTGAAACTTGCTGGGTTATATGTTGTTTGAACAATTGGTGCCAGCCGCCTTCAGGCGGCTGTGTGTTGAAACTTTGATGACAGTTATCAACAAAACATCAAAAGATTCCAGCCGCCTTCAGGCGGCTGTGTGTTGAAACTCAAACTGAAAAACGCCGACTGGCCAACATCATCCCAGCCGCCTTCAGGCGGCTGTGTGTTGAAACAGTTAATGCGTCGCTGTCTTCTTCATTCATGCCCCAGCCGCCTTCAGGCGGCTGTGTGTTGAAACCTGAATGTTCGGCGGTTAGTCAGTTTGCTGATGGACCAGCCGCCTTCAGGCGGCTGTGTGTTGAAACAGAAACGGAGATATAGAAGTACCATTAGACATACCAGCCGCCTTCAGGCGGCTGTGTGTTGAAACTCTCTACCCACGGTGGCGGATAACGTCTCACTTTCCCAGCCGCCTTCAGGCCGCTGTGTGTTGAAACTTCAACTTCGCATTCAAGGATAGCGGTTTTAAGTCCAGCCGCCTTCAGGCCGCTGTGTGTTGAAACATTATCATGAACAATGTATGCGAATTTATGGTTCCCAGCCGCCTTCAGGCCGCTGTGTGTTGAAACCGTGAAAGCAGAAAAAATAAAAGCAGGTTTCCGACCAGCCGCCTTCAGGCCGCTGTGTGTTGAAACCGTTGCTTTGATGTCTTTGCCTGCAATGGCAGAACCAGCCGCCCTCAGGCCGCTGTGTGTTGAAACATCGTGCCAGTTTCGCCATATCGGCCTGTTACCGCCAGCCGCCTTCAGGCCGCTGTGTGTTGAAACCCATTCTGTTACCGTGAATGGTTTGCCAGACGGCCCAGCCGCCTTCAGGCCGCTGTGTGTTGAAACAGCAGCTTCGCACACAAAAGAAAGCGTTAAACTATCCAGCCGCCTTCAGGCCGCTGTGTGTTGAAACTATGTCCAATATCACCCGTTTCAGGGGAGAGATACACCAGCCGCCTTCAGGCCGCTGTGTGTTGAAACTATGTCCAATATCACCCGTTTCAGGGGAGAGATACACCAGCCGCCTTCAGGCCGCTGTGTGTTGAAACATGATTGCACCTCCGCCATCAGTGCGGATACGCTTCCAGCCGCCTTCAGGCGGCTGTGTGTTGAAACCAGTTTATAAACGGTATGAAAATTTACCCGAATACCCAGCCGCCTTCAGGCGGCTGTGTGTTGAAACAAAATGTAAGGTTATTTTATTTTATAACTTAACATTTCCAGCCGCCTTCAGGCGGCTGTGTGTTGAAACATCCGTCCCCATAAGTCCGATACAAAAACCACACGCGCCAGCCGCCTTCAGGCGGCTGTGTGTTGAAACAAAAGATCCGCTCCATGCAGAACATGTGGCGATCCCAGCCGCCTTCAGGCGGCTGTGTGTTGAAACCAGCTGTAGCTTTGATTGCTTTGTTGATGCGTTGACCAGCCGCCTTCAGGCGGCTGTGTGTTGAAACTTCCCCGTATGCTCTCAGAAAGAACGCAAGAAAGCCCAGCCGCCTTCAGGCGGCTGTGTGTTGAAACGCCTTTTTCGACGAGGCCAGTTTCTTGGTATCCCAGCCAGCCGCCTTCAGGCGGCTGTGTGTTGAAACATTGAAACGCACCTGATTTGATGCCTGCACACCATCCAGCCGCCTTCAGGCGGCTGTGTGTTGAAACGTTTTTTTCGGCACGCAGCTCCACTTTGGCAATCCCAGCCGCCTTCAGGCGGCTGTGTGTTGAAACCATCTTTAGAAGTTTTAGCTATTGAAATCAACAACCCAGCCGCCTTCAGGCAGCTGTGTGTTGAAACATAAACCGCGCGGCACGGTCTGCCGCATTTAAATCCAGCCGCCTTCAGGCGGCTGTGTGTTGAAACCGCAATATTGCCTATACCACTACTGAAGAAGGCTCCAGCCACCTTCAGGCGGCTGTGTGTTGAAACAAACAGAGCGTGGCCGCCGCGCCGTTTTTCGGGCCCAGCCGCCTTCGGGCGGCTGTGTGTTGAAACATCAGGTAGCCGTGAAAAGCTCTCAAAATGTTGGTCCAGCCGCCTTCGGGCGGCTGTGTGTTGAAACTATATGCACTATTGATCGTAATCACAGGGTTTGTCCAGCCGCCTTCGGGCGGCTGTGTGTTGAAACGCCTTCTGGAATAGGCAGGTTAGGAATAATTTTCCAGCCGCCTTCAGGCGGCTGTGTGCTGAAACTCTAGTAACTACGAACTCTATGACGACCTATTCCGTCAGCCGCCTTTGGGTGGCTGTATGTTCAAATATCGTCCAAGCAGGCTACTCTTCTTCGGTGCGCAGGAAATTGCCTGCCAAACGGGACAGCTTCATGACTTAGGGAAACATTCGGAAGCCTTTAACCGCCGATTGTATGGTGGCCCATCAGTCGATCATGCTACCGCCGGAGCGAAAATTGCAAAAATGCTTGCTTTGTAGTTAATTCCAAAGTATAAGCTGTTGTTCTCTTTCTTAGGCTAGATAACTTTAATTAATGAATTAAAAGGAAAAAATAATGGAAATCAAACAAACCAATTCAACCATCAAATCTCGTGCTGCGGTAGCATTCGCCCCAAATCAACCCTTACAAATTGTGGAAATCGATGTAGAAATGCCTCGCAAAGGCGAAGTGTTAATCCGCAATACCCATACGGGCGTGTGCCATACTGATGCATTTACATTATCAGGGAGCGATCCTGAAGGAGTATTCCCTGTGGTGCTTGGGCACGAAGGTGCGGGTGTGGTTGTTGCTGTGGGCGAAGGTGTGTCAAGCGTAAAACCAGGTGATCACGTCATTCCTCTTTACACCGCTGAATGTGGTGAATGTGAGTTTTGTCATTCAGGCAAAACCAACTTATGCGTTGCAGTACGTGAGACGCAAGGTAAAGGCTTAATGCCGGACGGCACGACGCGTTTTTCTTATCAAGGTCAGCCGATCTATCACTATATGGGCTGTTCGACTTTCAGCGAATATTCTGTTGTTGCGGAAGTTTCACTGGCGAAAATCAACCCGGAAGCCAACCACGAACAAGTATGTTTGCTTGGCTGCGGCGTTACCACAGGTATTGGTGCGGTACATAATACGGCAAAAGTACAAGAAGGCGACTCTGTTGCCGTGTTTGGCTTGGGAGCGATTGGTTTGGCTGTGGTGCAAGGTGCGCGTCAAGCCAAAGCGGGCCGCATTATTGCCATTGATACCAATCCTTCAAAATTCGAGCTGGCGAAACAGTTTGGTGCAACTGATTGTTTGAACCCGAACGATTACGATAAACCGATCAAAGATGTGTTGTTAGACATTAACAAATGGGGTATTGACCATACCTTTGAATGTATCGGCAATGTAAACGTAATGCGTCAAGCATTAGAAAGTGCGCACCGTGGCTGGGGACAATCGATTATCATCGGCGTAGCAGGTGTAGGACAAGAAATTTCAACTCGTCCGTTCCAGTTGGTAACGGGTCGTGTTTGGAAAGGCTCTGCATTTGGTGGTGTGAAAGGCCGCTCCGAACTTCCGAAAATGGTGGAAGATTCAATGAAAGGCGACATCGAGTTAGAAGCGTTTGTGACCCACACACTGACACTCGATCAAATCAATGAAGCCTTTGATTTAATGCACGAAGGTAAATCGATCCGCTCTGTTATTCATTACTAAGGTTCGCGATGAAACTGATTGAACAACATCAAATTTTCGGCGGTTCGCAACAAGTTTGGGCACATCATGCCCAAGCGTTGCAATGCGAAATGAAATTTGCCGTCTATTTGCCGGATAATCAGGAGAATCGACCACTTGGTGTGATTTATTGGCTTTCCGGCTTGACTTGTACTGAACAAAATTTTATTACCAAATCAGGCTTTCAGCGTTATGCGGCTGAACATCAAGTGATTGTAGTTGCTCCCGATACCAGCCCTCGCGGAGAGCAAGTGCCGAACGATGCTGCTTACGATTTAGGGCAAGGTGCGGGCTTTTATCTTAATGCAACCGAGCAGCCTTGGGCGACGAATTATCAAATGTATGATTATATTTTGAATGAGTTGCCCCGTCTGATTGAGGAAAATTTTCCTACCAACGGCAAACGTTCCATTATGGGACATTCAATGGGCGGATACGGCGCATTGGTATTGGCATTGCGAAACCAAGAACGTTATCAAAGTGTTTCTGCCTTTTCACCTATTTTGTCGCCAAGTCTTGTGCCTTGGGGAGAGAAAGCCTTTTCTGCTTATTTAGGAAAAGATCGCGAAAAATGGCAGCAATATGATGCCAACTCGCTCATTCAACAAGGCTATAAAGTGCAAGGTATACGCATTGATCAGGGCTTAGAAGATGAGTTTTTGCCAACACAATTGCGTACCGAAGATTTTATTGAAACCTGTCGTGCGGCAAACCAGCCGATCGATGTGCGCTTCCATAAAGGCTACGATCATAGTTATTATTTCATCGCCAGTTTTATTGGTGAGCATATTGCCTATCATGCGGCATTTTTGAAGTAAGTCGAAGAAGTGATTTGTGAATCGATCAAACGTTGGAGTGAGCGTTAATTTTTATGTTAACGAAAATAATGCTATCAAAATGAGCTAGCTTGCCTACTCTACTTAAATATCTCCCCATTCTAATCCGAATCGCTGTAAATATTTCCTCAATCGGTCGCTGTCATTGACTTTTGCCCTTTCTGTTCGGGAGACGTTGAACAATGCACGGCCGGCGGCGGCCATATTGGGATGTTTGCGGCATTCGTCGATAACGTGTTGCAGTTGTAGCTTGTCGAATAAATCCAATGTATCCCAATCGACTTTATCGGGGTAGTCTTGTGTTTTTTCAGACGGCCTTTTATGTAGGAGGCCGTCTGAAAAGGGTTCTTCCGACCATAACCATCTGAGGCGTTCGATTTCAGCTTGGACTTGTTCTACCTGTATCCTGCCTTGTGGCGCGAGTGTGGCCAGGCGCATGATGCTGGCGGCGAGGTCGCGGAAGTTGCCGCGCCATGGTGCTTGGTTGGAGTGGGCAAAGTCAAGGTAGGCGGCTAGGGCTTCTTTGTTGAAGCGGGTGGTTCGGCCGAGTTCTTGCGAGGCTAGGGCGAGCTGGTGTTCGACGTTGGGCTCGATGTCTTCGCGACGGTTGGCGAGTGCGGGCAGTGGGTAATTCCAGATGTTGATGCGGGCGAACAGGTCTTCACGGAGGCGTCCGGCACGGATTTCGTGGTGCAGGTCGCGGTTGGTGCCGGCGATGAGCTGGAAGTCGCTTTTAACTTCGCTGTCGCTGCCGACGGGATAAAAATGTTTTTCTTCAATGGCTTTGAGCAACATAGCCTGTTCATCCAATCCCAATTCGCCGATCTCGTCCAAGAACAGCACGCCGCCGTCGGCGGTTTTCAGGTAGCCTTCGCGCTTTTCCGCCGCGCCGGTAAACGCGCCTTTTTTGTGGCCGAACAAGGCGGAAGCCGCGCCGTCGCCGCGTAAGGTGGCGCAATTCACATCGACAAACCCGCCTTTAATCAGGTGGCGCGCCTTTTTCAATTCGAAAATCCTGCGCGCCAGCATCGATTTGCCTGCGCCTGTCGGGCCGGAAAGCAGAATGGGGGAAGGGGAGTTGAGTGCGACTTGTTCTATTTCAGCAATCATGCGGTTGAAGACGGCGTTTTGGGTGGAAATGCCGCTTTTCAGGTAGCGCACTGCGTCATCGCGTACGGCGGCAAGGCGTTCAGCCAGTACGTCGTAACGAGCCAAGTCTAAATCGATGATTTCATAACTGCCTACATTGCCGTTCTCCATACTGCGTCTTTGATTTTTGGGAGGAGCGGTTTGTAACAGTACGCCGGGGATTTGACGCGATTCCACCAATAAGAACAGGCAGATTTGGGCAACGTGTGTACCTGTGGTGATGTGGGTGAGATAGGTTTCTTCGTCTGTATCAAATGGATAGCCTGCTGCCCAGTCGTGCAATTTAGTATAAACCTCGGAGAAATCCCACGGGTTTGCCAGCTCCATAGGCACGAGAGTGACGACTGTGTGCGGCGATACCTGCTGAATATCGGCTTTTACATGATCCGCCAGTTCGCGGTATTTCTCCGCATAAAACAGCTCAATACGGTCAAGCTGAAAATCCTGACGTTGATTCATGGCGACATTCGGCCGCCACTTCTGCCAACGCCCTTGACCGAAACCGCTGTCCAATACCGTGCCGAGAAAACTGACGGCGACTTGTTTTTTGTTACTCATCTTTTATTCCGTTTGAGTCTCAGACAGCCTTGTATTCAAGCTGCCTTCTTCATGTTTGAGATAGCCTGAAAAACTCTTTTTACTCAGACGGTATCACTAACATAGGAATAACAAGCATCCATTTTTCCAGCTTTTTAGTGCCGATTTTTTCTGGGATACGTTGGCGAAATGATTCTCCGACTTCGTCTAAATAACGTACTCTGAAAGTGTTGGCATAGGCGGTAGTTTTTGTCGGCAACGGTGGTAATTTGACGGTACGGGCAACTTCAATATCATCAGAAAGGGAAATATATCTGCCATCCTCCGTCCGCTTCATTTCCAGTGGGTCGTCTTTTTTCAGCTTCGCAGCAGCAAACAGACGTTGTTTCACAGTTTCGACATTGTTGTGACAGACAATGAAGTCGATATCCAAATCACTTTTGCTATCGGTTTTTCCCTCGACTGCCGTGTTTCGATAAGCTGCCAAACGTCTGTATTCGGTATTCAACTTAGGTAATTCGGTAAAGATTTGAGCCACGTTTTCAATATCATCAGGTAGCTTTGCCACCCAAGGATGCTCTGGGGTAGTTTGCAGTAGGGTCAGTGTTTCTATGGCACGAGTCATAGCGACGTAATAAAGCCTCTGTTCGGCTTCGTCAACTCCCTGCTAACCGCCGTCTAAAATGAAGACGTGCTTAAACTCCAACCCCTTGACTGCGTGTGCCGTGCCTAGAAATATACCTCCCGAACGGGTTTCATGTTCATCACCTACATACTCGTAGAGCTAGCTTTTCAGAAAGGCGGACGAATATCGGTTAACACTGCCACTACCGTTTTCAGACGACCCGTTGTCTTCTATGGGAGACGCTTGGATTTCTGCCTCACGACTCTCTGCAAGGTTATCCGACTTTTCAGGTAGCTTCTCATCTTGCAGTGGATATTCGTTTAAGAAATCAGTTTGTAATTGCCTAAACCAAACGCACCAACTGCCACCACTTTTTTCACTTGTTCACTAATAAGTTCTGCAAAAGCTTGTGATGTAAAGCCTTCGGTTTGTTTTTCCACACCATCAATCAGGCGGACAAACTCACGGGTGTGGCGCAATTTGATTTTGCTGCTTTTGTCGGCACTCAAAAAATAAGGTATGCCGTTTTGTTCACACCATGCCTGCATAGGTTTGAGACTGGCATTATGATGGGATAAAACTGCAATCTCATTCCATGCGACTTCGCTCAAGGTTTTCAGACGACCTATTTCGGTGATAACAGCTTGTGCCTGTATGTTGCTGTTGCTACCGAACGGCAGGCTGATGTGGCGCACACGCCCCTGCCTTTCGCTGTCTGTTGCAGCCCATACACCACCGTTGGGCTGTGTTTGACGTTCAGGGTTGATAACAATCGGATGCAGTGTTTTCAGACGACCTGTCATGCCGTTTATTACGCTGTTAGCAGCGCTGATGATGTATTGTGTACTGCGGTAGTTGTAGGTCAAATAGTCGGGTTGGGCAACGTCGTAGTCTTTTTGGAAACGGTGTATGTACTCGTTGCTCGTGCCATTGAAGGCGTAGATGTTTTGGTCATCGTCGCTGACCGCCAGAATGGTCAGCTTGTCTTCTTTAGCCCGCTTCCTACCCGCAAGCGCAGAAACAAGCCGGTAGTGTTCTTCACTGATGTCTTGGTATTCATCTATTCGACTACCGGTTCGCTTGATAGCGTGTTTGCAGACATGACCGCCGCACACTGCGCGCAATACGAAACCCTGTCTGAAAAATATGGAACACGAAGGTTTTATGGTATTTGATGCCCAAAACGGCGAAATGCTGTTCAAACTCAAATCACCGTATTACCTGATTTCCAAGTTTTTAGGACGAAGCAATGAGGGCAATATCGGCCGAAAACTCGACAAACGCCATGTTGATGAAGAGTTTTATCCTTTAATTGACTATATCCACGAGCATCAGGAAGCGTTCAACGCTATGCCTGAACTAGATAAAATCGCGTTCATTCAGGAGTTTTTGAAGCAGTTGTAAGGCCGTCTGAAAAAATGCCGTATGCTTGTGTTAGTATGGCGCTGGCGGATGGAGTGTGTAGGAAAACGTTGCGTTGTTTACACCACAGGTTGAGAAAAATAAGCCTACAAGACCTCAAACGGCGTATCGCCGTTCAAACTGCGGTGCGGCTTCACAGTGTTA
>ERZ773075.886-NODE-886-length-19025-cov-50.7386_pt1 | contig 19025 bp, 14 predicted proteins | sample MGYA00580614_ERZ773075 | MGnify/ENA primary metagenome ERZ773075 (study PRJEB29015, sample SAMEA2738021) | human oral metagenome | biome: human oral; feature: human-associated habitat; material: dental | place: China | collected 2043 ... | reverse complement strand
TATACCGATCCGCACGGTTCATTGTATCACGGATGCGGATATGCGCGCTTCCGGGTTCGATAGCGGCCCTGCCTGTTTTCGCCCGCCGGAGCGGGGAGGGACTTTCCCTATTTCCGGTGGCGTGGTTGCGCACGGGCCTTTTGCTGAGTGCTGTCACTCTCGGTGCGAGAGGGGTCGTCGCGGCTGAAATCCACTGGCCCGAGATTCTTGAGGAGGTGGGGCATGGTTGCTTCTTCACCGTTGGTGACGATGAGAATGGTGCGCCGCTCTGAACGCCTTGGGTGCCGCCGGCGTTTCTCGCACAGCCAGGCCTCGCTGACCTCCGGAAGCTGCGTGAGGGGTGTCCAGAAGGGGGGCGTGTCGTGAGTGGTGAGGACGAGCTGCGCGCCTGTGCGGAAGAGGACGAGGGAAAGCTGAGGGGTCCGGAGGGTCTCCTCGGGGATCTCCGCGTCCGTCCCGTCGTCGCTTCTGAGGTTGCCTCGCAGCCTGCTGAGGATCTTGGGTGGGATGTCGTGCTCCTCGAGCTCGACGCGAGGACTCGACTCCGGCCAGGAAGCTGCCGGGGCGCGGTGCGAGCGTCGTGAGGTCGCGCGGCCTTCACCGCTCGCCGCCCGGGAGATCGACATGTCCGGGTCCGTCGCCGAGTCGTGCGCTTGCCGCTGTGCGGTGGTGGTCGGGACCGGGGCTCCGGTCCCCGGAGTCCCTGCGACGGGCCGCCCTCGACTCCGTGTCAGGTGTCTGAGGTGCGCTCCTCGTGTCAAAATCTGCCGCAAAGGTCCGGAACCGATCGGGGAGCGAGAAGAGAATCGTTGGTATTCCGGGATTTCCTCCACCGATGATTCCAGTGCGGGGTGTCTTTGTGTCAGATTTGGACAACTGTTGCCTGTATCGGAGGGTGTCGTGCCTGTCCGTGCGGGGCTCGCGCCCAGTCGAGTCCTCGCGGACCACCGCATCGGTCGCCGTGCCCATTGGGGGGTGGCCGGCGCTGTGGTCGGCCACACCGCGGTCGCGGGTTCGGGCTTCTCCGCGTGCTTCGTCAGGTGGATCGATGCTTCGGCCCGCAACGGTGTACGGCACCGGCCCAAGCGGCGAAGTGCACGCGCGGACCGATCTCGACGCGGAACTGAACCGATCTCGGCGAAGGGGCGGGCCGTCGGATCGCTCGCCGGGTCGCCGGGCCGCTGGCCGGGGATCGGCGCGCTCCGCGATTGTGCATGCTGTACATGTGTGATATACACGGTATGTGCACATCGTTCTCTCCCGGACGTCCGGGACGCCCATGTACGAGCAGATCGTCGACCAGATCCGGCAGGCCATCTGGTCCGGCGATCTGCCCGCCGGGACCCCCCTGCCCTCGCTGCGCAGGCTCGCGAGGGACCTCGAGGTCTCCCTGATCACCACCACTCGCGCCTACAACGACCTCGCCGCGGCCGGCCTCATCGCCAATCAGGCCGGCCGCGGCAGCTTCGTCCTCCCCCAGGACGAGGCCGAGACCCGCGAACGACTCCTCGTCCGGCTGGATGTCCAGCTCGACGACGCCGTCGCCACCGCGCGCCTGGTCGGCCTCGACCTCCCCGATCTCCACGAAAGGACCGCACAACGATGGACCGAGAAGAAGCGGACCGGCGGGAAGCCGGCCGAGAAGGAATGAACGGGCCGGCGCCCACGGGCGAGGCCCGTCCGAGGCCCGAGAGCGCCATCCGCCTGGATGCCGTCGTGCGCACGCAGGGCTCCTTCACGCTGGGGCCCCTCGATATGACCGTGCCCGTCGGCATGGTCACCGGATTCGTCGGCCCCAACGGGGCCGGCAAGACCACCACCATCAAGGCGATGCTCGGCATGGTCGGCATCGACGCCGGTTCGATCGGCGTGCTCGACGGCGCCCCCGGGGCCCGCCGCGATCGCATCGGCGTCGTCCTGGACACCGTGGCCCTGCCCCGGGAGTGGACGGCGGCCTCCGCCGCCCGCAACCTGGAGCGCTTCTACCCCGACTGGGACCGGGACCTGCTCGACGACCTCCTGGCCCGGCTGGACGTGCCGGCCCGGGTCAAGGTGAAGGACCTGTCGCGGGGACAGGGCGTCAAGCTCCAGCTCGCCCTCGCTCTCGCCCACCATCCCGAGCTCCTCATCCTCGATGAGCCGACCTCGGGCCTGGACCCCGTCGCGCGTCTGGAGGTCCTCGACATCTTCCGCGACTTCCTCATCGCCGAGGGGCGGACGATCCTCTTCTCGACCCACATCACCTCCGACCTGGAGCGGATCGCCGACCACCTTCACGTGATCGGCGCCGGCCGCACCCGCTTCGCCGGGCCCCTGCCCGATCTCTTCGAGCAGTGGGCCGCGGCCCGCGGACCCGTCTCCGCTCTGACGCCCGAGGCCGAGGCCGTCCTCGTCGGGGCCCGGCACAACGGGGCGGGCGTCTTCTCGGGGCTCATCAGGACCGCGGACACCGCCGTCTTCGGCCCCGACGTCCTCATCGAGACCCCGTCCATCGACGAGGCCGTCGTGGCCATGACCCGCGGCCCGGACCCCGACCGCGGTCGCACTCGTCCCACCGCCGCGCCCGCGGCACTCGCCGAGAAGCAGTGAGAGAAGCACTGGAAGAAGCACTGAGAAGAGGCGCCGATATGCACATCATCTGGAACCTGCTGCGCGCGGAGCTGTCCGCCCACGCCGCCACGCTGCGCACCTTCGCGGTCATCACGGCCGTGATCGTCGGGACGAACCTCGCCATGGGCGGGGCGACGCCGGCCATCGCCATATGCGTTCTGACGGTCGGCTTCCTGCCCGGCCTCCTGTTCGCGCAGGACGAGCGCGCGCACCTGGACACCATGTACTCGATCCTGCCGGTGACGCGCGCGCAGTTCGTCGTCGCCCGCTATCTGCTCGTCGTCCTGGCCGCCGCTGTTGCGGCTCTCGTGGGCGTCGTCGTCGCGCGGATCGACGACGCCGTGCGTGGGCCCGGGGCCGGTGTCCTCCCCCTGTCCACGGCGGGGGTCGCGGGCCTGGCCGTGGCGGCGGTCGGCATGGTCGCCGCCGTTCAGCTCCTCCTCCTGTTCTCCCTCGGCCACGCGCGCACGGGTGTGTACGCCTACGGCGCGACCATGGTCCTCATGTTCGGCGGAATGTTCCTGATCGAGAGGTTCCCCGACCTGGCCCTCACCATCATCCGGTGGGCGGGCTCGCCGTGGGCCGGGGCGGCCGGACCGGGGGCCGCGGCGGCGGTGCTCGCCCTGTCGGTCATGGGCGCGGTGCGTCTCTACCGGCGTCGGAGCCTGTGAGGCCGGGGCACCGCTGAGCGGGTCGGGACGCGGGCCCGGCCCGCCCTTCGCCGAGACCGGTTCAGTTCCGCATCGAGATCGGTCCGACGGCGCCATGCCCCGTCGAGGCGGGCAATCCTGCGCGGGTCCGACGGCGTCGTCGTCCGGCTCGTTCCGACATGCCCGCCTCGTGTCTCCGGCCTCTTTTCCCCCACCGGTGCGACCGTCAGCGGCGAAGACGACGGTAGCCGGCGTCGAAGTAGCGGCCGGCGTGGACGTCATCGGTCAGTCCCTCGTAAGGGGGCTCGGCGATGACCTCTTATCAGCTCCTTATCGCGTGCGGCTCATCCGGATGCCTTCGTGCGCGGTGCGGCTCGTCGGACCGCCACGCCCATCATGACGCCGGCCAGGACTTGGATGCCGGCCAGGACCCACCATCCGATCAGGGCTGGAGTGGTCACGAGAATGCTGAACACAGTTGGTCCGATCATCACGCTAAGATCCAGCCCGGAGTTGAAAGTACCTTGGTACTCGCCCAGGCGATCCTCCGGTGCTAGGTCGAATGCCAGTTCCCAACTGGCGGCTGACTGCAAGAGTTCCCCGATCAGGTGGAAGAGGGCCGCGACGATGAGCGCCGTCACCTGCAGCGGCCCTGCGAGGCTGCTCGAGCACACCAGCAGGAGAACGGCTGCAGTGAGGGCTAGACCCGTTCCGAGGCATGCGTGCGCGGCGTCGCGAGGCGTTTTCACGAAGGTGCTCATCGGCACCTGGACGAGCACGACGCCGATGGTGTTGATGAGAACAACCACCGAGATGAGGTAACTGGGTGCGGAGGTGCGCTCGCTGATCCACAGCGGGAAGGCGACGCTGAGCATCGGCACGTGAGTCATCAGGATCGCGCTTAATCCGACGACCATCAGGAAGCGCGGATTCTTCATGACCGGCACCGAGGCGATCGCAGGAGTCCTTGGGGAGGACTCGGTCTTCCCGCCCTCGGCGCTGCCTCTCGGAGCATTCGCGTAGGGCAGGCTGACCGACGCTGTCAGTGCTGCACCAAGAAGATACCCCACCGGTACGGCTCCCATGGCGATCGTTGTGGCGGTTGGCGACGCGTAGCCCAGCGCTACTCCGCCGAGGGCAGCACCCACGGCCATAGCGGCGTTGGCCACGGACCTCACCGTGGCGCGGTAGGTGACGAGGCGCTCTCGGCCCACCATTGCGGCCATGAAGGGACCGCGGACCGCGGCTCCGCCTCGTCCGGCGATGGAGACGGCGCCCACCATGACACCGAGCAGAACGGGTGAGGTGGAGACCAGGTATCCCGCGGCCGCAACAGCCTGGACCACGCCGAGGGCGGGCATGAGCCTGCGAAGATTACGGCCGTCGGACCACGCGCCCAGGGCGATGCCCGCTACCAGACCCAGCATCGCCCCGCAGGTCAGCGCGAATCCGAGGTGCACCGGCGTGATATTGAGGTTCTGGGTGACGAAAACAACCTGGACTGTGAGCATAAGGCCCGTCCCCAGGCTGCTCACGAAGTTCGACGCCAGGTACCGCAACTCGTTCGAGAGTCGTTTGTGGGGTCGAGGAACACAATCGTCACTTATTGTCATAATTTTCTTGAGTGGTCGGCGATTCGGGGTGCGAGCGGCGCGGGGAGGATGCCTCTCATCACTGAGAAACGATCATCCGGCACTATCCGCTCTCCGTGTGCCACTCGATGGATTCGAGGGCCCGTCGAAGCTCGGCCGAGGAATTCGCTCGCACGATCATGCCTCCGACGGCGTCGACGGAGTGCTGCGGCTCGGCGGTCGTGCGTGGACGCGTCCAGGTCGACGCGACCCATTCGGGGAGCGGGTCGCCCAATGCGGGAACGACGGCGGTGAAGAGCATCCACCCTGCCGAGGTCTCGGGCGGCGGCGTCGGAGTGATGGCGTCGCCGAGGCCCGCGGCCAGGAGGTAGCCCTCTCGGGCCAGATCTCGACCCGTCGCCTCGCGAACCGCGGCTCGAATCCCGCCGCCCCCCATGCGGGCGCCCACCTCGCCGGCGGTCACACCGCTCCCGTTCGGGCTTTCGAAGAGCTCGAAGTGGAGCATGGTCGCTCCGTGATCCCGTGGGAGGCTCTCGACGAGATGTTCGACGCACCGTCGGGCCTCCGGGTAGGTCGGGTCGCTCTTATCCAGGGTGTACGAGGTGTAGTTATGCGTGGCGTAGGCGCCGGGAGGGGCCAGCGTTCGAGAGACCGAGAAGGTCTTGATATCGGGGCCCGACAGTGTGACGTCGCAGTGGAGCCCGTCGCCGACGACGTACTTCTCCCACATCAACCGCCCTGCGTGAAGGTCATCCAGAACTGGCGTCACCGCCGCCAGGACGTCGGCGTGCCGAGCGTCGGCATCGATCGTCACCAGGCCCTTGGCCCCCATGCCGTCCAGGCAGGGAGCCAGCGCCATGGCGCCCAGCTATCGTCACCAGGCCCTTGGCCCCCATGCCGTCCAGGGGCTTGACCACTCCGCGGCCATGCTCGTGAGCCAACGCCACGATATCGCTCACGCATCGCACCGCTGAGGCGGGGGCGGCCGCGAGACCGGCGTTCGCGAAGAGGCGCTTCATCATGAGCTTGTCGCGGAAGGCGAGAGCCGTGTGGGCCGACATTCCGGGCAGGCCCAGCGCGTCACGGATCTCGGCCACGCGCAGGACGTCCTGCTCGGCGTTGCTGACGATACGGTCGGCGCCCATCGCCCGCGCCTCGTCGTAGGCGATGGCCATCGTCTCCGGTGAGAAGTAGTCCTTCGCCTCGATCACCTTCACGCCCTCGGCGTATTCTCCTCGCCGGACGGATCGCGGACCCGTGATGAGCGTCAGATCGGCCCGGGGGTCGGCCTGGAGGAGCCAGTGGTCGACCGGCGACGAGGAACTCGGCTGCTGCAGGATGAGTACGCCGGTCATGCGTAGACCAACCTGAAGGACTCCGCGATGCGGGTCGCGGACGCGGTCACGTCGTCGGCATCGGCGTGGAAGACGACGTAGCCCGATCCGGCCGAGGAATGACGGTAGCCGGATGTGCGGCCGGCCCGGCAGGTGACGACGACTTCGTCGACTCCCGGCAGGGCCGCTATCTCGTCAGCGGGGGTCCAGTCCGCGACGGGCCGCTCCGCCTCGGGCAGCATCACGCAGGCGATCACCTGAGACGTGTCGTTCTCGATGCCGCGGGGGACCTCGCGACCCAGCGTGGTCGTGACGAAGGCGTCCCACGCGTTGACGCCCAGGTGATGCTTCATGAGCGGAGAGCAGCTTCCGCCCCCGGGGCGTCCGGCGATCTCGCCGACGACGAAGCCCTCAGTGGTCTCGAAGATCTCGCAGTGGGTGACGCCGTCGGTCACGTTCAGTGCGGCCACGGCCGCGGTGGCTAGAGATTCGACGCGGCCGTGGGCGGGATCGTCCGGATGGACGGTATAAGAGCCGCGCGGGCCCGGCTCGCGCCAGTTCATCGGCGGCGCGAAATAACGTCCGACGAGGTCGTACATGATGACGCCTCCGGAGATGACGGCGTCGACGTGGTACTCGGCGATGACATCGAGTTTCTTCTCGATCAGGGTGTAGTAGTCCTCGGTGCTGACGTAGGAGGGCGGACTGGCGAGTGCGGCCTCGCGTTCGCTCTCGGTGGTCACGGCGGTGATGTGGACGGCGCCGGTGCCGCGGGACGGTTTGATGATGAGCGGGAGCGGTCGGGAGGAGACGGCCTCACGGAACTGGTCGAGACCCCGGATCGCCTGGAACTCGGCGACAGGAAGACCGGCGGCCCGCCAGGCCCGCTTCATCAGGTACTTGTCGGTGAGGCGCGCGCACTCCTCGAAGCCGGGCCCATCGAGCCCGAAGTAGGAGCGGACGAAACCGGCGGGCTGTACCGCGCGCTCGGTGCCGCCGATGACGCCAACGGGGTCGATCGATTCCAGCAGGCGGGCGAACTCCTCGCGAACAGCGGTGAGGTCCTCCATCGCGGGGACTGAGAAGACGGGATCGAACCCGGCGGCCTCGTAATCTGCGCGGTACTTGTGCTCGGTGAAGATGATCATTCTGTAACGAGGATCTTCTGCCGCCTGCCTCTTGAGTCCTGAGACTCGATTTGTGGCAAAGACGACTAAGGTGTCGGTCATTGTTTTCCTCGCTTGAAATCTGTGCGATCAGGGATGGAAATTATTACACGTGAACGAGGTGTTCGAATGACATGCTGTGAACCCTGTGGTTCTCCTTCGCGATCTGTCCAGGTGGTGGCAGTGCCTGTCGGGGCGCATGCCCGGTTGTTGTCAACGTGGAGGTGCAAGCAACCGTAACTATAGTGACCTTTGAATGCGTTTGCGGAGCCGACCAGGGCCCGCCGGGCGGTCTCGGGCGTGGGGCGGGATCGCACAGCTCCTCTCACGCGCGCCGTCCCCTCCCGCGCACGCCGTCGAGCCGGGGCCCGCGACTCACAGCGGGTTCATGGGGAGCGGATGCCCGGCTGATAGAGACCTCCTCGACAGTGGAGCCCATCGACCGCGCCCGGGCGGCGTCGGGCGACTCGCCGCGTCGCCGTCCGGCGCCCCCGGCGGCACCGGACGCCACGTCCTCCGGTGCGCCGCCCGTCGAGCTCAGCGGGCCTGCCGAACCGGTCGGCCCGCCACCCACGGAACCGAGGAGATGCACCATGCCCCCTTCGACAACGCCCCCGACCCCGTTCACGCCGCCCCGCCCGCCTCTCTCCGACGCCGATGCCGGCGGTCCGCCCGACTCGGGGGTCTCCTTCGCCCTGCGGCGCCGCAGCCTTCTGGTGGGAGGCCTCGGCATGGCGGCCGCCGGTGTGCTCATGGCCTGCGGTTCCGGCGGCGCCGACGCCACCCCCTCCGGCTTCTCGACCGCGACCGGCTCCTTCACAGGGACCGACGGGACCGACGCCGATGCGGGCGGCACCGCCTCGGGCCCCGAGTACCACGAGGCCAGCGCCTCCAACACGCCCCTGTCGGCAGGCACCTGGAGCGGCACCATCGGCGACAAGCAGGTGACTCTCTCGGGCGCCTACCTCGTGGACGGCATCACCGCCACCATCGACGGAGGCACCTTCGAGTCCACCGCCGCCGACCAGACCGTTTTCCTCGTCGTGAACGGCGGCAGCCTGTCGATCACCAACGCCAGGATCGCCAAGTCCGGCGACGCCTCCACCGACGGTCAGCACGGCGTCGATGACTCCTACAACTTCTACGGCCTCAACTCCGCCGTCGTGACCGTGGGCGAGGGCTCCGCCGTCACCGTGGGCGAGACGACCTTGACGACAAACGCCTCCGGGGCCAACGCCATCATCGCCACCGGGGCCGCCACCGCGACCGTGACCGCCTGCGCCATCGCCACCACCGGCGAGTCCTCCCGCGGACTGCACGCCACCTACGCGGGCGTCATCAACGGCTCCGACCTGGCCATCGAGACCCGGGGCGCCCACTGCGCCGCCGTCGCGACCGACCGCGGCTCGGGCACCGTCACCGTCGATGGCGCCAACACCTTCACCACCAATGGCGACGGCTCCCCGTGCCTGTACTCCACCGGTCGGATCACCGTGTCCGGCCTGACCGGGCGGGCCAACGCCTCCCAGGCCGTCGTCGTCGAGGGCAGGAACCACGCCGTCGTCTCCGACTCGACCCTGACCAGCGCCTCCGACAGGGGCGGAGTCATGCTCTACCAGTCGATGTCAGGGGACGCCGCCGACTCCGACGCCGCCACCGGGGTCTCCACCCTCTCCTTGACGGATGTGAGCCTCACCTGTACCCGGGAGGCCCCGATCCTCTACGTCACCAACACCTCCTCGCAGGCGACCCTCACCCGCTGCGCGCTGGAGGCCCCCGGGGGCCTGGCCACGGCCGACGAGGACCGCTGGGGGACGGCCGGCTCCAACGGCGGCGTCCTGGCCCTCACCATGGACGCCACCACCTCCGATGGCGCCATCACCGCCGGCTCGTCATCCTCCATCACGGTAACGACAACGGGCGGGGGAACGGCCACGGGGACGACCTCGGGCGGCGTCACCGTCTCCTGAGCCCCGGGGCGGCGGGGTCGCCGTCGCGCCCCTGGCCGGTGCCGGGGGGACGGCCCCGACGGGTGGCGGCCCGCCAGGCGAACTCCTGGACGAGGGCCGTCGTCCAGGCGCGCTGGGTGTGCGAGCCCACGCCGAGGTGCCCGCCCTCGGCGGTCTCCAGGTAGGAGACGTCCTGGCCCAGTGCGAGGAGCCGGTGCGCCATCGCGCGGGCGTGCACGGGGTGGACGCGGTCGTCGCGCGTGGAGGTCAGCAGGAGCAGCGGCGGGTAGACGCGCCCGGCCTCCAGCGAGTGGAGGGGCGACAGCTCCCGCATCCAGGCCCATTGGTCGGGGTCGTCCGGGTCGCCGAACTCGCTCGCCCAGAAGGCCCCCGCGAGCAGGTGGGTGTACCGGCTCATGTCCGTCAGCGGCACCTCGGCCACCGCCCCGCCGATGAGATCCGGATGGCGGGTGAGCATCTGCCCGACGAGCAGTCCCCCCGCCGAGCCGCCGTGGACCACGAGCCGCTCCGGCGTCGTCGCCCCTCGCCGGATGAGCGAGCGGGCGACCGCCGCCAGGTCCTCCAGCACCCGATGGCGCCCCGGTCCCGTGGCCGTCAGATGCCAGCCCGGCCCGTACTCGCCGCCGCCGCGCGTGTTCGCGACCACGTAGGTTCCTCCCCGCTCCAACCACCCCTTGCCGGTCAGCGGCTGGTAGCAGGGCATCTGCGAGGTCCCGAAGGCTCCGTAGGCGTACAGCAGCGTCGGTCCGGGACCGGAGCGCGGCCGGCCGACCTGGAAGTAGGGGATCCGGGTGCCGTCCTCGCTCGTGGCCATGTGCTGGGTCACGCCGACGCCGCGCGCGTCGTAGAGGGCGGGCGCCTGCCGCAGTACGGACATGCCGGTGATCTCGCCGGCCCCGGTGAGACGGCCCACGGCGAGGGACGCCGGCGTCGTCCAGCCCTCCGCGGAGATCCACAGGTAGTCGGTGTCCCGCGGGCGGACCGCCCGGGTGCTCACGGTCAGCAGGGCGCGGCCGGGGCGCAGCTCCGTGCCGTCTGCGCCGTGAGCGGCTCCTGCGTCGTGAGCGCCGACGGGGTCGGCGGGCGTCGAGCGGCCGGGCGGGTCGGCGGCGCCGGTGAGGTCGATCCCGTGGCGGGCCCACTCGCCGTTCCCGGAGGCGGGAGGCGTGCGCACCTCGAGGCGGCTCGCGACGTCGTCGAGGACGGTGAGGACGAGGTGATGGCGCGTCCAGGCGGCAGCGGTCAGGGCGGACGACGGCGTGGGGGAGAACAGGACGGTCATGGTCCGGTCGCCGGCGAGATAGCCGTCGAGGCGCGCGCCCAGGAGCGTCCCGGCGGGGTGGGCGCTCCCGGCCACCCGGCAGGGCTCGCGCAGCTCGACGGTGAGCCACTCGGCACCGACCCCCGCGGACGCCGACTCGGGCACGTCGAGCCGGATGGCGCCGTCGGGCACGACCATCCCGCCCGAGCCCAGCGCGGCCCTGGCCGCCTCCTCGCCGGAGGGGGCGACGACGTCGTCGGGCAGGAGCCAGACGCGCACGGCCCCCGCCGAGGGCATGGCCATGAGCCACGTGCGGCCCCAGGCGTCGCGGGAGGCCTTCGCGACGATCGCGTCCGGCGGGATCGTCAGGAGCACCTCCGCCTCCTCGATCCGCTGGCCGCGGCGCAGACGACGGACCTGCCGGGGGAAGCCCGCCGGCGACAGGGACCCCTCGCCGAAGTCGGCCGAGACGAGAACCGCGCTGCCATCGGCATCGCCCCACGTCAGGGAGCCGTGCGACGCCGGCCGGCGGAAGCCCCCGTCCGCCTCGGCCACGAAGCGACCGGTGCCCAGGTCGAGCTCCTCGGTCGTGGCGGCGTCGGAGCCCTCCTCGGACAGGGTGACGAGGGCACGACGCCCGGCGAGCGGTCCCTCGGCGAGCACCTGCGCCCCGCCCCAGGTCAGGTGCCTGCCGCGCGCGTGGGAGAGCTCGTCGATGTCGAGGAGCGTCTCCCAGCGGGTGGCGGCCCCGTGCCCGTCTCCGCGCCCGGCGGGGGCGCCGCTCCCGATGATGGGGGCGCCGGAGGCGTAGGACTCCCACGTCGTGCGTCGCCACAGGCCCCGGGGATGGGCCGGGCCGACCCAGATGTTGTAGAGCATCCCGGCGGCCTCGCTCACGGCCGGGACGCGGTCGGGCGCGTCGAGGATCCCCTGCATGTCGTCGACGAGCCGGAGGAATGCGGGGTCGTCGCCGAAGGCGCGCTCGGTGGCCTCGTTGCGCTCCGACACCCAGGCGCGGGACGCCTCGCCGTCGATCTCGTCGAGCCAGGCGGGAGTCGTCGACGGCGAGGCGGGGCGGCTGCTGTCCGCGGTGTCTGGCGCATGGTCTTCGTCTGGTGCATGGTTTTCCACACCAGTATTCGAGCACATCGGGGCGGGGCGGGACGAGTTCGTTGTCGTGGTCGTCGGCGGCCAGGGTGCGGCGCATCGCGTGCCCAGCACCGAGCAGTCGTGCCCTTGCGGACTCGGGCGATCTCACAGAGACTCTCATCGAGAAGAAACCATGACCGTCGTCCCTTGAGAACCCGGGAGATCTCCGCCCCGAGGGTCTCATCGTGCACGCTCCTGGCGCCGGGAGACCGGCAGCGACGGGCGCGAGTCAGATGCCCGGGGCGATCCGTGCACCAGTGTCAAGAGCGTTGACGGAGAGCGACCGGGCCCCGAGTTTCTCGGCGACCCGCCGGATCGCGCCTCTGAACCGCGCCGGACCAGTCGGCACGACCCGACATCATCCATATCGCCCGCTCGCGCGGTCGTACGCGGGTTCGCGCGGTCGTACCTGGGCTCGCGCGGTCGTACCTTAGAGCCTCTCTAAGGTACGACCTGGCGCCGTGACGTACGACCTGGCGTGGGAGGGTACGACCGCGCGCAACGACGTACGACCGCGCGGGACCTCGGGGACAGCTGGCAGCGTCGGGGCACCCGGGACCGCTGGCAGCGCCGGGGGCGCCGGCAGCGTCAAGGGCGCAGGACCGCGGGGGTGCTGGCCCATAGGATCAGACGCCCGGGCCGCGGCCATCAGCGCTCGGTCATCGGTGCCAGTCCCTCCGTGAGAACGCGCGCAGGCCTTTGAACATGCTCGCAGGCCCGCTCCGAGCCCCCGACGACGCTCTCCGACGGCGCCTGCCGACGACGCGCCCCGGGAACGCGAAGCGATCCCTCCAGTCACGTCCGAACAAAGACTTCCCGGGCTGCGCGCCTGTGGCAGGCTCACCCCATGCGCAAAGAGGCCTTCCCCCGCACCGACCGCCCTCGCGTCGTCGTCACCACCGACCCCGAGCTCGACGACCTCAACTCCATGATCCGTCTGCTCACCCATGCCGATGAGATCGACCTGCGCGGCCTGGTCTACGCGGGATCCGAGTGCCACTGGGCGGGGGACCCCGATCGCGGTATCGCCCCGCACCGCTGGCCCGCCCCCGGCGAGACCCTCCACATCGAGACGGCGATCAACGCCTACGCCCGGGTCGAGGACACCCTGCGCGTCCACGACCCCCGTTTCCCCACGGCTGATCACCTGCGGTCCCTGGTCCGCGTGGGCAATGTCGCCGTCGCCGGCGAGATGGACGACGTCACCCCGGGCTCCGCCCTCATCGCCGATCTCCTGCGCGAGACCGCGCTGACCCCCGACGGGGCTCTGGCCGACGACGGCGCGCCGGCCGACGCCACCCGTCCGCTGTTCGTCCAGGCCTGGGGCGGGGCGTCCACCATCGCCCGCGCTCTGCGCAGCGTCGAGGAGGAGCTGGGGCCGCGCCCCGACTGGCCGGATCTCAAGCAGCGCATCCTCGACCGGCTCGTCATCTCCTCCTTCGCGGAGCAGGACTCGGCTCTCGACAGCTGCATCCGCCCCGCCTGGCCGGGACTGGAGCACCGCGAGGTCGCCACCATCACCTGGGGCTACATGACCCGCACGGTGTTGCCGCCCCGGGACCAGGATCTCGTCGGCGCCGAGTGGACCCGGAGGAATGTCAGCGCCCGGGGGCCGCTCGGAGCCGCCTACCGCGTCTGGGGCGACGGCCGTCGGATGGCCGGCGACTTCGACGACGAGGACTACTTCGGCGAGTCCGGCAGGAGCGAGGAGCAGCTGCGGGACCAGGGCTACCGCGTCTGGTGCCCGCTTCAGGAGCCCGGCGCCTTCATCTCCGAGGGCGACACCTCCAACCTCACCCCGCTGATCCCCAACGGCCTGCGCTCCTGGGAGGACGCCTCCTTCGGCGGATGGGGCGGCCGCCAGACGCCCGACCCCGAGCATCCCGACACCCTTACCTCCGACATGGTCTTCGCCCTGCCCGGGGCCCCGGCTCCCACCCGCGACAGGCTCGTCGTCGACCGCGCCGCCGACGGCTCCGCCCCGCCCGAGTACCACATGACCCGCTGGTGGCGGGCCGTCCAGAACGAGTTCGCCGCCCGGCTCGCGTGGTCGGTGACCCCGCGCTACGACGACGCCAACCATCCGCCGCTCGTCCTCGTCTCCGGCGCCCCCGCCACCGCCGAGGGCGGTCTGGCCCGCGATGCGCGCCCCGGCGAGGTCGTCACCCTGACGGCCACGGCCACCGACCCCGACGGCGACGATGTCCTCCTGCGCTGGTGGGCCTATCCGGAGGCCGGGTCGAACCCGTGCCCCGCGCCCCCGCGGCTCCAGGACGACGGCGCCGGCACCGTCGTCGTCACCGTCCCGAGGGGCGCCGAGCCGGGCCAGGCGATCCACCTCATCGTCGAAGGCACCGACACCGGAGCCCCGCCCCTCACCCGCTACCAGCGTGTGGTGCTCACGGTGGTGTGAGCCGGGCCCCGCGGAGCTCGTGGGCGTCCGCCAGGTTCGATGTTGAGCGGCCCGCGAGAGTGACGCTGCCCCGCGCGGCCTCAGGCCCGCGGGGCGACGGGCGCGATGTCCGCGTAGGAGGCCGCGGCGCCCGCGGACAGGACCGCCGTCGAGCCCGCGCGCATGCCCTCGCTCACCGCATCCGGGAAGTCGTGACCCGCGGCGAGCGCCGCCGCGAGCACGCCGACCGCGGCGTCCCCGGCTCCCGTCGTGTCGATGACCGGCCCCAGGTCGATCGCCGGGACGTGCACCGTCCCCTCGTCCGAGGCCCGCACGGAGCCGTTTCCGCCGAGCGTCACGAGCACGCAGGGGATGCCCCGCCCGCGCAGCGCCACTGCCGCGGCGATGGCCTCCTCGACCGTCTCGGGCGCCGGAGCCCCCAGGACGAGCCCGCACTCGCTCTCATTGACGACGAGGACGTCCACGCCCGCCAGCGTCTCCGGGGGGATCGGGTAGACGGGGGCCAGGTTGAGGACCACCCTCGCCCCGGCCGCGTGCGTCCAGGCGATGACGGCCTCGTTGACGTCCGGAGGGATCTCGCCCTGCAGGACGACGACGTCGTCGGGCCCGAGCTCGACCTCCGCGGCCGCCTGCTCCCCGGTGACGCGGCCGTTGGCCCCGGCGTCGAGGATGATCGTGTTCTCCCCGGCCGCGCTCACGGTGATGAAGGCGATCCCGCTGGTGACCTCCTCGTCCGTGCGCAGGGCGGAGATGTCCACGCCGTGCGCGCGCAGCCCCTCGCGCAGGGTGATGCCCGACGCGTCGCCGCCGACGCGGCCGACGAACAATGTGGTCGCCCCTCCGTGGGCGGCGGCCGCGGCCTGGTTCGCCCCCTTGCCGCCCAGGCGGTAGGTGGTGGAGGTGCCCGAGAGGGTCTCGCCCGGATGGGGGAAGCGGTCGACCGTGACCGTGATGTCCTGGTTGATGGAACCGACGACGATGACGCGTCCCATGATGAGCTCCTTTGCTTCGGTGGGGTGGGTCGTCACAGGGTGGATCGTAGCGGGGGATCGGCTTCGAGCGGTCAGGATGCGGGCTCGGGGCCGAAGGTCGGCAGAACGCCCTTGGTCAGGAGGTAGCACCCGTAGGGGCGCGTCTCCTGGGTGTGGACGACGATCGTGGCGGCCCTCGCCCTCTCGTAGAAGTCGAAACGGTCCAGGGGCGCCCCGTGGATCGCGCGTCCCTCCGTGCGCGCGGCCGCGTCGAGGACGTCGCGGGTCACCTCGCGCATGTCCTCGCCGGCGGCCCCCGTCATGTACTGCACGGGCGCCTCGACGAAGGTGTCGAGGGGCATGAGTTCGACGATGAGCCGTACCGCCTCGGGGGCGTCGAGCGACGGCATGGGCACGACCGGGCGCCCCGTGGCATAGGCGGGGTAGTTCGAGTCGACGACGGCGATCGTGTCGCCGTGCCCCATGCGGGCCAGGGCGGTGAGGAGCTCCGGCGTCATGAGCGGATTGATTCCCTTGAGCATGCGTGCGTCCTTGTCTGCGGCCTGTGTCTGTTGTCTGTCGTCCCTGGCCCGGTTGCGCCGACCTGCCGGGGTATCGGGGTCCTGCGGCTGAGACCCGGTCGCCGCTGCGTGCCCCGTCTTTCGTCGTTGAGGCGGGTCTGCGCGGGTGGACGGGCCCGTCCGGTGAGGGGCGAACGTGGCTGGAAACGTTTCCATCGACAATGGAAAAGGATGGCACGTCCGAGGTTCGCGGTCAAGGGCGGGTGCGTGTTGAGGGGGTGGGGCCGTGGTCGGTCCGGGAGGCCGAGGGAGCCCGAGATCGAGTGGGGCGCGTGGTTGTTCCCGGATGCGGGGAGACTGCCGGCGGCCTTGTGCGGCAGGCGCGCGGGATGCGCCGGGTCTCGATACTGATGATCCTCATGCCGCTGTCGGTCGTGGTGACTTGATTTCCGAGGTGCTTCAGCCCGAGTAGTTGAATTCTCTCAGGAATAGGCGGTCCCGTGCAATGCTCGCGATTTGCTGCCGAAGCACTCTGAGCCACTCTATGAAAATAAGCCTCCTGAGCTTCTCGCGGAAACGGTCGGATCCTATGGGCTCTCCCCGTGGAGAGATGGGTAGTACACGGGGAGCGTCCCTTGATGGCACCATCACGTTGTGATTACACTCCGTTTCTGAACACGTTCTCACCAAGGAGTTCCTATGGCCTCGGCATTCTTCCGTTCGCTCCGCATTTCCTCGACGGCGCCATCTCGTCGGTCTTTTGTGGGCCTGTCGCTTTTGGCGGGTGTCGGGGTGCCGGTGCTGGCCGGGTGCGACGTGCTTTCCGGGATGTCGAAGGGCGGGGACATCTCGGCGCCGTCGGATTCGGCGTCGGCGGGCTCCTCGTCCGCGGCGAGCGGGTCCACATCCGCCAGCGGGGGAGCCGGGGTCGGCAGCACCGACTGGCAGGAGCTCGATGCTCACATCATGGGCCACAACGTGGCGGTGCGGGTCTCTCCCGTCATCCGCAAGGACGAGACCACCTCGATCATGGCCCTGGAGCTGACCCGAGCCGAGGACGACGCCTCCATCGACGATGTCAACGCCAACTCCTACAGCGACAACGGCAACAAGCTCGGCATCTCGCACTACCTCGGGGCCCCATCCATCTTTCGTCCCGGCGCCGGCGCCGACCTGGTCAAGCTTCTCGACCTGGAGGGCGGGCGCGTGTGGAGCGCCACCGACGGCGGCGGCGGATTCCTCGACACGACCCCCGGTGAGAAAGTCACCTCCTATCTGTCCTTCGGCAAGGTCGATACCGACCAGGTGACTGTCCTCGTCCCGATGGCCGGCTTCACCACCGTCTCGGTGCTGGAGGCCGACGCCGCCAAGAAAGCCGGCATCGACCTGAGCACCGCCAGCAGCGAAGTCGATAAGTTCCCGGGCGCCGCCACCGAGCTTGCCGGGCCCGTGGCCATCGAGCGCTACACCAGGGCCCTGGATGACTCCACCAGCACCCAGGCCGGTGGCGATGACGTCACCGTCACCCTGGCCAGCGATGTCACCTTCGCCTCCGACTCCGCCGACCTGGCCCCGGGTGCCGAGGCCCAGCTCCAGACCGTGTCCGGCCAACTCGCCCAGTACCCCGACGGCGGGACGCTGACCATCGTCGGCCACACCGACGACATCCAGGACGACGCCTACAACCAGACCCTGTCCGAGAAACGCGCCGACGCCGTCAAAACCCGACTCGAGCAGCTCGCCGGCCTCGACAAGTGGCAGACCTCCGTGACCGGCAAGGGCGAGTCCGAGCCCCGCGTCAAGGACACCACCGACGAGGCCCGAGCCGCCAACCGGCGCGTCGAGATCACCCTGACCCCCACCGGCGGTACCACCAATAAGAGCGGCAGCCCGACCGCGGCCCCTACTGCCACCCCCGGCAACGGCAGCGGTGGTTCGCTGCCGGCGCCGCAGGGTCCCGTCGCCAAGGGCTCCGAGGGCGTCACCCTCACCGCCAAGAGCACCGACACCAGCGGCGAGGTCACCATCACCCTCGATCACGTCACCCGCACCGGCGGTTATCTCCTAGGCGCCATCACCTGCACCGTCGAACCCGGCTCCACCGGCGCCCCACTTCACCAACTGCTCCAGGACCCTCAGACACTCCTCTCCAACCAGCGCGACGAGGACGGCGGCTCCCTGCCAACCTTCAACGCCTGCGACGGCCTGACTCTCATCGCCGCCGGCGAGCGCATCTTCCCCGCCGACTACCTGGACGCCTACGCCAAGCAGCACCTGCCCCTGACCGAGCTCAACGTCTCCGACCATCTCAAGGCCGGCGCTGCCACGATCTGCGTCGTCTGGCCCGACCCCGGCGGTGACACCGTCGCCATCGACCATCCTGACGGTAAGTACGCGCTCAAAGGCACTGCTTTCCGCCTCACCGGCATCCCCGTCGAAGGGTAAACATGAATCACCCTCGGTGGACGCCGTCTGAAAACCAGGTGCAGAAAAGAGCGCGCCACTGATCGGAGGCGTCAGAAGGCGCCTGAGTCGGCTTATAATCGCGGAGCCGGAGCCGGAGACTCGTGAGCCAGGCGGCTGCCTTTTCGGGAACTCGTTCTCCTGACGAAACTTCCTATTCTCCGCCCTCAGTTCTGCGATCTCGACCGACTCGGAGGATTTCCTGCGGTCCTGGCCGGTGGCGTGCCCCTTTTTGTACCTGGCGATCCAGTTGTCCACCGCCTCAGGCCGTGATTGTTGTCCTGGCTGATCGTGATCGGGTGGTTGTCGTCGTCGGTGGTGGTGTGGGTGGGGGCTGGTGGTGGTGTTCGGTGGGGGTTCTTCTGGTGGTTGTGGGGCGGCATTGTGGTGTGTGTTCCTGGTTCCCGATTGTTGCGGGGGTGCTTGTTCGGTGAGGTTGCGGCGGGTTGATGGTGACGGTGGGGTGGTGGCTTCCGCGGGTGCTGGTGGTGGGCGTTGGCGGGGTCGCAGGGGTGTGCGTGTGCTGTTGGTGGTGCTGGTGGGTGTTGCGGTGGTGGCGGTTGTGGTGGACGCGTCCGTTGACGCGGAGCGCTCCGCTGCCGGCGGGTGTCGAGAAGGGCGAGGCTCGCCCGATGCGGTCGTCGATTCCGCCCGTACACGTTGAGGCCGGTATTCTCCGATGGGAAGGTCTGCACTCGGAGCGACACGAATGGGTGGCTACCTTTGGCTGGGCGCCTGCTGATGGTGGGGAGCCGACGAGGTTTGACCTGCGCCTGGGCGAGAGCATCCATATTGATGGCATGGGCGCTGTTACTCTGCTGGAGGTTGAACCGGCCCCACTCCTGGGCTCCGATGCCCCTGGCGGCCCTCCGGGCGCTGTCGTCAACATTAGTTTCGCTCCGGGGGTCTCTGAGTGCTGGTTCGG